>Ga0153992_100010_pt1 | contig 150732 bp, 143 predicted proteins | sample TSNC076MetaG_FD_104683 | JGI IMG/M metagenome (GOLD analysis project Ga0153992, IMG submission 104683) | Attine ant fungus gardens microbial communities from North Carolina, USA - TSNC076 MetaG | ecosystem: Host-associated > Fungi > Mycelium > Unclassified | place: USA: North Carolina, Lumber... | reverse complement strand
CTCGCCCCGTCCGACTCGGGTCGTGGCGTCGGCTACCGGACGACGGTCACCGTGCCCACGTCCACCGAGGCCGTCGCGGTCGAGTTCCGGGTCACGAGCGACCGGCGGCACGTCGTCGTGGTCGATCCCCGGACGGCGGGACGGCTCACCGGGACCGTCCCCGTGACGCACTCCGGCCCCCAGGAGATCCTGCGGACCCACGTCGCGCTCCTCGGACGAGGCGGCACGGCCGTCACCGCACCGGCGGCGGGCCCGACCTGCTCGGCGGTCGTCCCGCCCCCGCACCTGCGCATGCAGCACCTCCCGATGCCGCGTCGCGTGGCGGGCATCACCGGCGGGCACGACTCCGACCGCCCCGGCGACGGCGGCGAGTTCCGCGACGTCGCGCTGTTCAGCACCGGCGACCGCCTCCGACGCATCGACTGGCGACGCACCGCTCGACGGGCCGGGCGACCGGGGGACCTCTACGTGCGGCGCACCTTCGCGACCGCGGACGCGCTCGTGGTCCTCGTCGTCGACGGCCGCGACGACCTCGCGCCCGACGTCACGACGTGGGGCGGCTCCCGGAGCGGGCCGCACGGGGCGACGTCGCTCGACCTCGCCCGCGAGGCCGCACTCTCCCTGGCGACCGCGTACATCGGCGCGGGGGACCGCGTCGGGTTCCGCGACCTGGCCGGGACCGCGCGCTCGGTCGAGCCCGGGGGCGGCTCGCGGCACCTCGAACGGCTCCGCTCGACGATCGCCTCGGTGGTCCCGACCGGGGACGCGGTGGCCGCGGCGCGGATGCCCCTCGTCCCACCCGCGTCGCTCGTCGTCGTCATGTCGACCTTCCTCGACGACCAGGCGGCGACGATGGCGATGACCTGGGCGGCCACCGGGCACCGGGTCGTCGCGGTGGACGTGCTCCCGACGCCGGACCTGCACGGCACGGGCCGGAACGAACGCACGGCCTTCCGGCTGATCGCCCTCGAGCGCGACGACCGCCTCGCGGAGATGGCGGCGACCGGCGTCGAGCGGATCCGCTGGCAGTCGGACGGCGGGACCTCCCCGGCCGTGCAGCTCCGGCTCCTCAGCCGTCCACGGCGGACCGGGTGAGCGCCGGCTCCCGGGCGGAGCGTGCCGGAGCACCGGCCATCGGCCCGGCCGTGCCCGTGTGGACGATCGGCGCACTCGGCGTCGTCGCGGGCGTGGGCGGAGCGGCCGTCGTGATCGGGCCCAACGGCTGGCTCCCCGTCGCGGCCGCGCTCGCGGTGGCCGCGGCACTCCTGCCCCGCGGGCCGTTCGCCGCGTTGCTCGTCGTGCAACTCGCGATCGCCGGGCTCGACGGCGCGGACGTCGCCGTGCTGCTGCTCGCGACGCACCTCGTCCTCGCCACGAACCTGCTGTGGGCGTGGACGCCGCGGACGGCACGGGTGCAGCTCCGAGCGCTCCTGCCGTCGGCGATCCGGTTCGTCGCGGTGCAGATCGGTGCGCAGGCGGTCGCGTTCCTGGTGGTGGGGTGGTTCGGCGGCGCGGACCGGGTCGGGGGTGTCTGGCTCGCCGTCGCGGGTGCGGTCGCGCTCCTCGCACTCGCGGTCGGGCTGCTCGTGCCGACGCTCCTGCGCGCGGGCGAGGAGGCCGGGCGCTGAGCGGTGGTGTCGGTCAGCTCCGAGCGGCCACGTCGTCGTCCCACGGCACGGGCGTGCTCGTACCGGACTCCCAGTCGCGGCGGAGCACGCCGTACGCGACCGACGCGACGGGCGCGGCACCCTCGACCGGCCAGGCTTCGCGGTAGTGCGCTTCCTTCACCCATCCGGCCCGGACGAACACCCGGCGCATCGCGACGTTGTCCTCGCGGGTCTGCCCCTCGAACCTGGTGACGCCGGGCATCGTGCGGAACACGTGCGCCGTGGTCGCCCGGAGCGCCGGCACGCCGAGGCCCCGTCCGCGGAACCGGCCGGCGATCCGGAGGTCGAAGAGCGGGACGGGGTCGGCGAGGTCCTCGAGCCGCACGGTGCCGATCCGGCCGAGGTCCTCGTGCTGCAACCAGAACGTGTCGTGCTCGTCGTCGCGGTACGCCCCGGCGTCGACGGCGGCCTCGGCCTCGGCCCGGGTGATGGTGCGGCGGACGTGGAACGGGAACTCCTCGCCGGTCAGGAAGGCGACGAGGTCTGCCCGGTCGACGCCGGTCGGGTCGAGCCGGACGAGGGAGACGGCGGTCACGGGACGCACGGCGGTCATGGTCCTCACGGTACCGGCCGATCCGGTCAGCGCGGCAAGGCCCTGGCCCAGCGGCCGACCGCGTCGTAGGCGTGTTCGCGGACGTCGGGTGTGGACAGGACGACGTCGTGCACCGCGCCGTGCAACCGTCGCACGGTCACCTCGCTGCCCAGCGACAGTGCCCGGTGCGCGACGACGTCGACGTTGAGCGCGACGTCGGCCCGGGCCATGCCGTCGTCCCACCGTGGCTGCAGCATGCTCTTGTCGCTGAGCATGACGAGCACGGGGACCTCGAGCCCGAGGCCCTGCTCCACGGTCGCCTGGCCGTCGAAGACCGCGGCGAGCCACCCGGGGTGCAACGGGAAGCCGCGGTCGGGCCGCCACTGCTGGTCGTAGGTCCACGAGCCCTCACCGGCGGCGGAGACGGTGCGCGTGTAGAAGCCCGGGTCCACCGCGGGCAGCGGCGCGAGCGGGTTCCGCCGCGCGCCGAGCTTGATGACCGGTGCGACGAGGGCACGTCCCACCGCGCTCGCCTGGAACTCGAGCCACGGACTGTTCAGGATGAGGCCGTGCACCAGCTCCGGGTGCCGGGCCGCCCAGAGCGACAGTGTGAGGCCGCCGGTGGAGTGTCCCATCGGGACCAGCCGTCGGCCCGTGCCGTGGTGCTCCGCGGCGATCGCGTCGAGGGCGGCCGCGATGTCCTCGTCGTAGGTGGCGAGGTCGTCGATCATCCCCGGTGTCTGTCGCGGCCGGAGACTGCGCCCGTACTTCCGCAGGTCGAGCGCGTGGAACCGGGCACCGAGCCGCTCGACCCGCTCCGCGAGTTCCACCTGGAAGAAGTAGTCCGACCAGCCGTGCACGTACAGGACGTCGACGCCGTGCAGGGGGCCGTGGGCGTGGAGCAGGAGGTCGGCGGGGGAGCGGCGACGCCGGACGAGGGTCGCGACGACCTCGCCCTCGGCGTCCTCGCCGAGGGGCAGCTCGAGCCGTTCGAACGGCGCCCCGAGGACGTCCTCGCGCCATCCGTGGTCCGCCATCCGTCGAGCGTACCGACCGGGTGCTGCCGTGGTACCGGGGTACGACGGACGGCGCCCGGAGATGGGCATCGGCGACGATGTGGGGGAGTGCCGGCCGTTCGTAGCGTTGCCGCATGATCGAGATCCAGAACCTGACGAAGCGCTACGGCGAGAAGACCGCGGTCGACGACGTGTCGTTCACCGTCCGCCCCGGGGTGGTCACGGGCTTCCTCGGGCCGAACGGTGCCGGCAAGTCGACGACGATGCGCGCCGTGATGGGGCTCGACGGTCCGACGTCCGGTCGCGCCGTGGTGGACGGCCGCCCGTACCGCGAGCTGCGCGATCCACTGCGACGCGTCGGCGCCCTGCTCGAGGCCAAGGCCGTGCACAAGGGACGGACCGCGTACGACCACTTGCTCGCGCTGGCCGTGACCCACCGCATCCCGAAGCGCCGGGTCGAGGAGGTGATCGGCATGACCGGACTCGAGAACGTCGCGAAGAAGCGTGTCGGCGGGTTCTCGCTCGGGATGGGGCAGCGGCTCGGCATCGCGGCGGCACTGCTCGGCGACCCGGAGACCCTCATCCTCGACGAACCCGTCAACGGCCTCGACCCCGAGGGCGTCGTGTGGGTGCGCCAGCTCGCCAGGAGCCTCGCCGCCGAGGGACGCGCGGTCTTCATCTCGAGCCACCTGATGAGCGAGATGGCCCTCACCGCGGACCGCATCGTCGTGATGGGCCGTGGTCGGGTGCTCGCCGACACGGACCTGGCCGACCTCGTGGCGTCGTCCACGGTGCGGTCGGTGTCCGTCCGCACGCCCGAGCCCGACCGGCTCATGTCGGCGATCGCCGGCCCGGACGTCGCCATCGCCTACGAGGACGACGGGGGCCTGCGCGTCCGCGGCCTCGGCGCCGAGCAGATCGGTGCGGCCGCCGCGGCGTCCGGCATCGTCCTGCACCAGCTCGCCTCGACCGCGGCGAGCCTCGAACAGGCCTACCTCGAGCTGACGCACGACGAGGTCGAGTACCGATCGGAGGTCGCCCGATGAGCGCCACCACGACGGCCGAACGGCCGCGCACCACCGTCCGCCTCGACGACGTCCGTCTCCGGTTCTCCGGGGTCCTGCACGGCGAGTGGGTCAAGCTGCGGTCGCTCCGCTCGACGATCTGGAGCGTCCTCGTCCTCGTCCTGCTGCCGATCGGCATCGGGGTCCTGCTGGCCTCGTTGGCGAACACCGACGGGGGGACGCTCACCGGTGACGCCGCGCGGAACGCACTCGTGCAGTACAGCACCAGCGGCGCGACGATCTCGGTCCTCGTCGTCGCGGTGATCGGAGCCCTCGTCGTGACGGGCGAGTACGGCACCGGCATGATCCGGTCGACGTTCGCGGCCGTGCCCCGGCGGTGGGAGGCGCTCGCCGCGAAGGGCATCGTGCTCGCCGCGACCGTCTTCGTCGCGAGCGCGGTCAGCGTCTGGGCGACGGCGTTCGTCACCATGCCGATCGCGAACGCCAACGGGGTCGAGGCCTCGCTCGACGGCGGTGTCGCGATGCCGCTGCTCGGCGCGTCCGTGTACCTGACGCTCATCGGTCTGCTCGCCTTCGCGGTGGGGATCGTCCTGCGGTCCACGGCGGGCGCGATCGCCGGCGTGCTCGGCCTCATGCTCGTGGCGCCGGTGATCGTGCAGCTCATCCAGGGCTTCACGAAGGCGACGTGGCTCGGCACGCTGAACAACCTGCTCCCGCAGAACGCCGGACAGCCGCTCATGCAGTTCGGCACCGAGGACACGTCGGGTTGGCACGACGGCGTCCTAGCCTTGGGCGGGTGGAGCGGATTCGCGGTGCTGGTGGCGTGGGTGGCGGTCGCGATGGTGACGGCCCTCGTGCTCGCCCAGAAGCGGGACGCGTGACGGCAGCGGGGGACGTCACCCTGCCCGTCCCGCCCGGCCCGGTCCGACGCCTGTGGGCCGGGCACCCGCTTGTCGCGGACGCCCTGCTCGTGCTGTTCTGGGGCGGCCCCGAGGTCGCCTTCGCGATCGTCGGCGTCCGACGCGCGGACGGCTCCGTGACGAACACGGTGATCGTCCTGCTGCTCGTGGCCGTTGCGGTGTCGGGCATCCCGTTCCGCCGCACCCGGCCGCAGGTGACCGTCGTGGCGGGGCTGGCGTCCGTCGTCGCCATGGCGTGGACCGAGGCCGGGTACTCACCGATGCTCTTCGCCGCCTTCGCCGCGTGCGTCTGGTGGTCCCGTGCCGCCGGATGGTGGAGCATCGCCGTCGCGTCGGTGCTGGGCGCGGCCGCGACCGCGGTGCGCGTGTGGGTCGTCGCGCCGGGCTCCGGTGACCTCGGCGACGTCTTCGCCCCGGCGCTGCCGGCGTTCCTCGTCATCGCCGTCCTCATCGGCACGACGAGCGGGGACCGGCGTCGCTACACCGAGGCGCTCATCGAGCGTGCGCACCAGCTCGCCCGCGAACGCGACCAGCAGGCACGACTCGCCGCCGCGGCCGAACGCGCGCGCATCGCCCGCGAGATGCACGACATCGTGTCGCACTCGGTGACGGTGATGGTCCGTCTTGCCGAGGGCGCCGCAGCGGGGTTGCCGCCGACGGAGCCGTCCGCGGCGGCCATGCACGGGGTCGCAGAGGTGGGCCGCAGCGCGATGACGGACATGCGGCGCATGCTGGGCGTCCTCCACGAGGCCGAAGCGGACGACGCCGGCCCGTCCGGCGCCCCGCACGCGCCCCAGCCGGCGCTCCGCGACCTCCCGCACCTCGTCGACGGGTTCCGGACGCTCGGCACCCCCGTCACACTCGAGCTCGCCGGAGCCGTTCCGGACGACGACACCCTGCAGCTCGCCGTGTACCGGATCGTGCAGGAGTCGCTCACGAACGCCGTGCGCTACGCCCCGGATGCCCGCGAGGTCTCCGTGGTCGTCACGACGACGGACGACGCCGTGGTCGCCGAGGTCACCGACGACGGGCGGGGTGCGGCACCGGCGACACCCGTCGGTGCCGGCCGCGGGCTCATCGGCATCCGAGAGCGCGTGCACGCACTCGACGGCAGCGTCGACGCCGGGCCCGGACCCGCCGGCGGCTGGCGGGTCCGGGCGTCCGTCCCGATCAGGAAGGCGACGGCATGATCCGCGTCGCGCTCGTCGACGACCAGCAGCTCATCCGGACGGGGTTCCGGCTGCTCCTCGAGGCCCAGCCCGACATCGAGGTCGTGGGCGAGGCGGAGGACGGCGCCGCCGGCGTCCAGCTCGCCCGCGCGCACCACCCCGACGTCGTGCTGATGGACGTCCGGATGCCCCGCGTCGACGGCGTCACGGCGACGGCGGCGATCGTGGAGCAGCTGCCCGACACCCGGGTGCTGGTCCTCACCACGTTCGACCTCGACGAGTACGCGTTCGGCGGCCTCCGTGCCGGGGCGAGCGGCTTCCTCCTGAAGGACATCAGCTCGGCGCAGCTGCTCGACGCCGTGCGTGCCGTGGCCTCCGGGGAGGCCGTCGTCTCGCCCCGGGTGACGCAGCGGATGCTCGAGCTCTTCGGCGCGCGGCTGCCGGAGCCGGAGGGCGGGGACGACGACGCTGCCTCGGCGCTGACGCCACGGGAGCGGGACGTGCTGTTCGCGATCGCGGGTGGACTGTCGAACCAGGAGATCGCCGCGACCCTGCACACCAGCGAGTCGACCGTGAAGACGCACGTCGGTCGCGTGCTCGCGAAGCTCGGCCTGCGCGACCGCGTGCACGCGGTGATCTTCGCGTACGAGCACGGATTGGTGCGCGAGGGGCGCTGACGCGACCGGAAGGCGGCCTGGAGGCACGGTGCGGGCCCGCCACGCGCCTCCAGGCCGTTGCTTTCGTAACGTTTCGTACCGCCACGGGTCTTTCCCAGGCGACGTGGCGGACTTGTCCGGGAGAGTCCCGGCTGCCGTCCGAGGTCGGCTGGGACGCTCCGGCCATGACGTTCAGACGTACAGGGGGAGCCGTCGTGGGCTTCGTGGGTGGTAGTGTGCTCGCCGGGTTGCTGGTCGGGGTCGGCGTGACGCCGGTGCTGGCGGTGGCGGGCGTGGGGACGACGTCGGCGATCGGGGTGTTCGACTCGATGCCGGAGTACATCGAGATCGGCGACCTGCCGCAGCGCAACGAGGTGTGGGCGTACCAGGGCGGGAAGCCCGTGCACCTGGCGAACGTGTGGGCGCAGAACCGGCAGGAGCTCACGCTGGACCAGATCAGCGACAGCCTGGAGCACGCGGCGGTCGACGGCGAGGACAAGCGCTTCTACGAGACCGGCGGCGTCGACGCGACGAGCTTGGTCCGGTCCCTCGTGAGCATCGTCGCCGCCGGTGGCAAGGGCGGCTCCGGCGGATCGACCATCACGATGCAGCTCGTGCGGAACATCAAGATCCAGCAGGCGAGCGAGCTCCCCACCGCCGAGGAACGCGACGCGGGCTACCGGGAGGCGACGAAGCGCTCGCCCGACCGGAAGCTCGCCGAGGTCAAGCTCGCCATCGGCCTCGCGAAGGAGTACTCGAAGCAGGAGATCCTGGCGGCCTACCTGAACATCGCCTTCTTCGGTGACCAGACCTACGGGGTGCAGGCGGCCGCGCAGCACTACTACGGCAAGGACGCCACCGACCTCAGCCCGGCGGAGGCGGCGTCGCTCATCGCCATCGTGCAGTGGCCGGAGCGCCGGGACCTGTCGACGCCGACCCACTACGACGACAACGTCGCACGGCGTGACGTCATCCTCCGGTCGATGCACGAGCAGGGGCACCTGACCAGCACGCAGCTCACCGAGGCGCTCGCGTCGAAGCCGGCCGACTACGTCCGGCTCACGCCGCCGCAGCAGGGGTGCGAGGCGGTCGTCCGCGGTGCCGAGTTCTTCTGCCAGTACGCCGTCGAGGTCGCGAAGGGCCTGCCGCAGCTCGGCGCGACGCAGGACCGCCGCGATGCCGCCTGGCGGACCGGCGGGTACCGGATCCAGACGACCCTCGACCTCGACCTCAACGGGCAGCAGAAGGCGGTCCTCGACCGGTACGACCCGTCGACCGAGTCCCGGTTCGCCCTCGGCGCGACCCTCGACACCGTCGAGGCGGGCACCGGTCGCGTCCTGACGATGGCGCAGAACAAGGACTACGACCGGTCGTCGACGGCGCCGGCGACGGCGACGTCGCTGAACTACGCGACCGACGAGTCGAACGGCGGCTCGACTGGCTTCCAGGTCGGGTCGACGTACAAGATGTTCACGCTGCTGCAGTGGCTCGCGGACGGCCGCAGCCCCGACGCGGTCGTCGACGGCACCCGGCACGGCCGGAGCGCGTGGACGCAGTGCGGGCAGACGATCGACGCGTACTGGAACCCGAAGAACGACTCGGCGGGTCAGCGTGGCCCGTACACCGTGCGGGCGGCGACGGCGCAGTCGGTGAACGCCGCGTACGCGTCGATGGCCGAGCAGCTCGACCTGTGCGACATCCGCGACGTGGCCACGCGACTCGGCGTGCACCCGGCGCGCGGCGGTGACCTGCCGGCGAACCCGGCGGCGGTGCTCGGCACGACGAGCATCGCACCCCTGACGATGGCGGCCGCGTACGCCGGCGTCGCGAACGGCGGGGTGTACTGCGCGCCGGTCGTCGTCGACCAGGTCACCGGCCCGGACGGCAAGCAGCTCGGCGGACAGCCGAAGGCGTGCCGGCAGGCGGTGTCGCCGTCAGTGGCGGCGATCGCGTTCGAGGTGATGCAGGGGGCGTTCCGCGGCGGCACCGCGAGCGGCGGGCAGACCCCGGACGGGGCGACCCTGTTCGGCAAGACCGGCACCACGGACGACGCGGACCAGATCTGGCTCGTCGGCGGGACGAAGCGTGCGGTGACGGCCTACTGGCAGGGCAACACCGACGGTGGCAAGACGAACCTGCGGCACTACTCGAGTGGCGAGGGCACCTACGCGGGGACGCGTGCGGCGGCCTGGCGCGAGGCGCAGACGGCGGTGAACGCGGCGTTGCCGGTCGGCTGACGCCCTGGGAGTGACCGGGGAACGCAACGGGAGGCGCGGTGCCAGCCGGCACCGCGCCTCCCGTCCGTCAGCGGGTCGCGTCTACGACAGCTTCTTGCTGTCCGCGAGCCAGCCCGAGAGCTGCTGCATGTAGTCCGCCTGCGAGGCGTAGTCGAGGGCCGGGAAGGTCCAGCTGTGGACCTGACCCGCCTGCAGGGCGGCGTTGTCGGCGAAGGTCGGCTGCTTCTCGAGGTCCGCGACCTGGTAGCCCTGCTGGGACAGCAGGATCACGTCACCGGAGATCTGGCCGGCGTTCTCCCACGAGTAGATGCCCCAGTAGAAGCCCTTCGGCTTCGGGTTGACGAAGTCGACGCCGAACGACGAGTACATCTGCAGTGTCGGCTCGTCGCTCGGGCGCGTGACGTAGGCGCCGTCGCCGTCCGCGTACATCGAGACGACGGAGAGGTCCTGCTCCTTCGCGACCTTCTCGAGCTCGTCGGCCGCGGCGTCGAAGCGCTTCTCGGCCTTGTCGACCGTCGACTCCTTCGCTCCGAGGGACTCGGCCAGGTCGGCGATCGTCTCGATGACGTCCTCGCCCTTGCCGCCCCACTTCACCTGCACGACCGGGGCGATCGCCTCGATCTGCTTCTCCTGCTCGGTGTCCTTGAACCCGTAGCCGGGCTGCGTCTCGTCGAGGGTGCCCTTCTCGTCGGTCGGGTACACCGAGGTGACGACCAGGTCCGGCTTGAGCGCCGCGAGCTGCTCGAGGTCGATGTCGCCGTAGGACGCGCCGAGCTGCGCGATGCCGTCGGTGTCGAGGCCCGTGAAGCGCGCGTCCTTCGCCATCGTGAGCTGCCCGAACGTCCCGACGGGCTTCAGCCCGTACTCGATGAACGACAGCGCGATGTCGTTGAGCACGACGACGCGCTTCGGGGTGTGGTCGACCTTGACGGTCGTGCCGGTGGCGTCCTTGTACGACCACGCGCCGTCGGACGCGGCGGTGCTGCCGCTGCCCGCGGAGTCGGAGCCGTTCGAGCTGTTGGCGCTCGAGCAGCCGGTGAGGAGGAGGGCCGAGACGGCCACGGAGGTCACGAGGGCGGCACGGAGGGAGCCGCGGCGGGGGATCTTCACGTTAGGAGAGGCTAACCTAAGTTCGCGGTCATCGCCAGTGCGTCGTCCCGGACCACGTCGTGCTCGTCCGCCTCGGGGACGATCATCGGCGCACCGGTCACCGGGTCGGCGACGACCCGGGCGTGCAGGCCGAACGCCCGCTCCAGGAGCGCCGGCGTCAGGACGTCCGCGGGCGCACCGTCGGCGGCCACGCCGCCGTCGTGCAGCACCACGAGCCGGTCCGAGTAGCGGGCGGCGAGCGACAGGTCGTGCAGGACCATCACGACGGTCGACCCCTGCTCGCGGTTCAGGCGACGGACGAGCCGGAGGACCTCGAGCTGGTGCGCCAGGTCGAGGTAGGTCGTGGGCTCGTCGAGCAGCAGCGTCTCCGCCTGCTGCGCGACGACGAGCGCGATCCACGCGCGCTGCCGCTGGCCGCCGGACAGGCTCGCGACGTCGCGGTGCGCGACCTCGGTGAGCCCGGTCGCGGCGATGGCCTGCTCGGCGACGTCGGCGTCGTCCGCGGTCCACGGCTTCGCCCAGGACTGGTGCGGGTTCCGGCCGCGCATCACCAGGTCGAGCACGCTCGTGCCGGCGGGCGCCACCGGTGACTGCGGCAGGATCGCGAGCTTCCGGGCGACCGAGCGGTTCGGTTCGCGGCGGATCGGGACGCCGTCCAGGTGGACCTCGCCCGCCTGTGGCTTGAGGACCCGGCCGAAGGCCTTGAGCAGCGTGGACTTCCCGCAGCCGTTCGCGCCGAGGAAGGTCGTCACGGTGCCGCGTTCGATGCGGAGGTCCAGGTCGGTGAGCACCGGGTGGCGGTCGTAGCCGACGGAGAGCCCGCGGGCCTCGAGGACGGGGGTGTGGTTCATCGGGACATCTCCTTGCGGTGACGGATGAGGAGCCAGATCAGGTACGGCGCGCCGACGACGGTCGTGACGATGCCGACCGGCACCTGCCAGGGGAACGCCGAGCGCGCCAGCAGGTCGGCGGCGAGCACGAGCACGGCGCCGAGGGCACCCGCGAGCAGCAGCGGTGGGCGGTTCGTCCCCGCGAGCCGGAGCCCGATCTGCGGGACCACGAACGCCACGAACCCGACCGGGCCGGCGGCGGCGACCGCGGCGGCGGTGAGGACCACCGCGAGCGCGATCACGACGAGCCGGTGGCGTTGCACGGCCAGGCCGACGCCCGTCGCGACCTCGTCCCCGAGCTGGCCGATGCCGAGCGCAGCGCTCGTCGCCAGGGCGAGCGGCACCGCCACCGCGGCGACGACGAGCAGTGGCCAGACCGTCGTCCACGACGTGCTGCTGAGGCTGCCGACGAGCCACTGCGACGCCGCGGCCGCGGCCGTGATCTTCGCCCGGACGAGCAGGTAGCTCGTGACCGCGTCGAGCGTCGCGCTCACCCCGATGCCGACGAGGACGAGCCGGTAGCTCTGCACCCCGCCCCGCCAGCCGAGGCCGTACACGGCGACCGCGGCCACGAGCGCGCCGATCGTCGCCGCGACCGGGATCCCGCCGCCGAGCACGACGGCGGACACCGAGTACGTGCCGCCGCCGAGGACGATGGCGGCCACGGCGCCGACGCTCGCCCCCGAGGTGACCCCGATGATGTCCGGGGTGCCGAGCGGGTTGCGCGTGAAGGTCTGGGTGAGGGCCCCGGCGACCCCGAGGGTCAGGCCGACGAGCGCCCCTGTCAGGACCCTGGGCAGGCGGAGGTTCTGCACGATGAAGGCGTCCGGGCCGCTCTCGAGGCCGAGCAGCGAGCGCACCACCGTGACCGGGGCGATCCACGTCGAGCCGATCGCGACGCCGAGCACGACGAGCACCGCGGCGGTGCCCAGTGCCGCGACGGTGTACCAGAACACCCGCGGGCGCCAGGCGAGGCCGACCGGGCCGATCACGATGCCGCGCCGTCCCGGAGCGGTGCGGACGGCGGTGTCGGGCGACGGACCGGTCGCGCGGACGGCGGCGTCGCGCGCCGTGTTCGTACCCGCGCTCACAGCGACACCAGCGATCGGCGACGGGCGACGGCGACGAACACCGGACCGCCGATGACGGCCAGGACGATGCCCACCTCGACCTCCGCGAACCCGCCGACCAGCCGACCGACCACGTCGGCGACCAGCACGAGCGACGCTCCGACCAGGGCGGACACCGGCAGGGTCCAGCGGTGCCCGGTGCCGACGAGGGCACGGGCGACGTGCGGGACGGTCAGCCCGACGAAGCCGATCGGGCCGGCGGCCGCGGTCGCCCCGGCGGCGAGGAGCGTGATGCCGCCGAGCCCGACGAGCCGGGCGACGAGGACGTTCTCGCCGAGCCCCTTCGCCAGGTCGGTGCCGAGGCCGAGGGCGTCGAGCGCCCGCACGTTCAGCACCGCGAGCACCAGGCCGGCGAGGAGGAACGGCCACACCGCACCGAGCACGTCGAGCTGCCGCGCGGCGAGGGAGCCGACGACCCAGAGCCGGTAGGCGTCGAGCGAGTCCTGGTCGGTGAGCACCACGAAGGACGTCAGGGCCCCGAGCAGCGCCGAGACCGCCGCGCCGGCGAGGGCGAGCGGCACCGGGCTCGCGGTCCCGCTGCCGGCGATCGTCACGGAGAACACCACGACGCTCGCCACGACGGCCCCGACGAGGGCGAACCAGACCGTGGCGCCGGTGCTCGTCACACCGAAGACGTACACGCCGATCACGACCGCCAGCCCGGCGCCGGAGGAGACACCGAACAGGCCGGGGTCGGCGAGGGGGTTGCGGGTGTGTCCCTGCATGAGGAGGCCCGCGATGCCGAGCGCCGCACCGACCGCCGCCCCGATCAGGGTGCGCGGGATCCGGGAGCCCCAGACGATCGCCTCGTCGGTGCTGCTCCCGGTGCGCAGCAGCCCGTCCAGCACCCGGTCGGCGCCGATCCGGTTGCTGCCGAGGAGCATGCTCGCGACCGCCGCGGCGACGAGCACCAGGACGAGGCCGAGCACCACGAACAGCCGTCGCCGGACCGCGGCGCGGTGGACGCCGAGGGCGTCTGCACGGAGGACACGAGCGGTGTCCGGGGCCGACGCCAGGACAGGAGAGGGGGCTGGCACGGAGATCATCTTAGGTTAGCCTTGCCTCATGGCGAAGACCCCGCGGCTCCTGCCCGAGAACCCCCGGCTCTTCCGCGCCCGTGTCCTCCGGAGCGAGCGCCTGACCCCGTCGATGCAGCGCGTCACCGTCACCGGCGACGACCTGCACGAGTTCGGGTACCTCGGGTTCGACCACTGGTTCCGGCTCTTCGTGCAGCGACCGGACCAGGACGCGTTCCGGATGCCGGACCTCGACGGCACGAAGTGGTGGCCCACGTTCCTCGCCATCCCCGAGGACGTCCGCCCGCACTGCGCCAACTACACCGTCGCCGCGTTCCGCCCCGACTCCGCCGAGCTCGACATCGACTTCGTCGTGCACTGCGGCGCCGACGGTGCGCCCGAGGGTCGCGCCGCGATCTGGGCCTGCGCCGCCCGCCCCGGCGACGAGCTCGCGATGCTCGACCAGGGCTGCATCTTCGACGTCCCCGCCGACACGAGCGAGGTCGTCATCGCCGCCGAGGAGACCGGGCTCCCCGGCGTCGTCGGCATCGCGGCGTCGCTGCCCCGGGACACCGTCGGACGCATCATCCAGGAGGTCCCCACCGCCGCGGACGTCCGCCCGCTCGACGCCCCGGCGGGTGTCACGGTCACGTGGATCGTCCGCGAGGACACGGCGCACACCGTCCCGGGACGCGCCGCGCTCGCCGAACTGCAGCGGCACGTGCCGGCCGACGACCGCGGGTACGCCTTCGTCGTGGGGGAGTCGACGCTCGCCACCGAGGGGCGTCGGCACCTGCACCGCGCCGGCCTGCCGAAGTCGCGCATCACCTTCTCGGGGTTCTGGAAGCACGACGCGCGCGAGTCCGTCTCCGCCTGACCGCGCGTCCGGCAGGCGGGTGCGGTCGTGACCACGGACGGACTGGAGGCGCGGCGCCAGCCGGCACCGCGCCTCCAGTCCGTCGTGGGGTCGCGTCAGCCCTTGAGGCCGGACCCGGTCACACCCTCGACGATCTGCCGCTGGAAGATCAGGTAGAGGATGATCAGCGGCAGCGCGGCCAGGATCGCCCCGGCCTGGATGTCCGCGTAGCGCTGCCCGAAGCTGCCCTGGACCGTGGCGAGCCCGACCGGAATCGTCATGAGGTCCGGGTTCGACAGCACGAACAGCGGCAGCAGCAGGTTGTTCCACACCCCGACGAACGTCAGGATCGTCACCGCGGCGATCACCGGACGCGACAGCGGCAGGATGACCGACCAGTACACCTTCCAGATGCTCGCACCGTCGATGCGCGCCGCCTCCTCCAGCTCCTTCGGGATGCCGTCGAAGAACTGCTTGAAGATGAACACCGCGATCACGGCGGGCACCTGCGGGAAGATGACCGACCAGTAGGTGTTGAGCAGCCCGACCGCGTTGAGCTCCTGGAAGATCGGGATGATCAGCACCTGCGTCGGGATCATGATCCCGAGGATGATCAGCAGGAACGCGACGTTCCGGCCGCGGAACACGAGCCGGGACAGCGCGAAGGCCGCCATCGACGCGAACAGCACCGTGAGGAGCGCGGTGACCACGCTCGTGATGCCGCTCGCGAGGTACCAGTTCCAGATGTCGCCGGACTGGAACAGCGACGCGTAGCTGTGCAGCGTCGGGTTCCAGTTCGACAGGATCGCGTTCGCACCGAGGGCGGCGACGCCGTTGTCGGACAACGACGTCTTCAGGGCGAACAGGCTCGGGATGAGCCAGATGATCGCGAACACCGTCAGGATGACCCCGGACGCGATCGTGAACCCGCGCCCGCTGACACCGATCTTCGCGGCGCTCGTGGGAGCGGCCGACGAGACCCCGGTCCGGAGCTTCTGCCGGCCGGTGGTGATGGACTCCGTGGTGGTCATGTCAGGCTCCGATCTCGCGCTTGGCGGCGGCGCGCTCGACGAGCTGCCGGATGATCGCGATCACGACGATCACTATGAAGAGGAGCACCGACGCGGCCGACGCGGCACCGAGTCGGTTGTCCGTGAAGCCGACGCCCGTGATGAGCTGCAGCGAGACCTGGGTGGAGATGCCCGGGCCGCCGTTCGTCATCAGGTAGACCTGGTCGAAGATCTTCAGGCTCGCGATGATCTGCAGCAGGATGACGAGCGTCGTCGTGCGGCCGAGCAGCGGCAGGGTGATCGACTTGATCTGCTGCCAGTTCGAGGCGCCGTCGACGGCCGCAGCCTCGTACAGTTCGCGCGGGATCTCCTGGAGACCGGCGAGGTACAGCACGAAGTTGAAGCCGAGGGTCCACCACACGGTGGCGATCGCGACGCCGATCATCGCGGTGTTCGGGCTCGACAGCATGCCGGACCCTGGCGTCATGCCGAGCGCGGTCTGCAGGCTCGCCCAGAGTCCCGTCGCCGGCGTGAAGATGAACACCCAGATGAGGGAGATCGTCGCCGACGGCAGGATGAACGGCAGGAAGAACGCCAGGCGGAAGAACCACTGCCCGCGGTTCATCCGGTTCGTCAGGACGGCGAACACGAACGCCAGGACGACGAGCGGCGGGGTCGTGTAGAGCGTGAACTGCAGGGTGTGCCAGAGCGAGGACCAGAAGTCCGAGCGCCCGAGCATCTCCGCGTAGTTCCCGAGCCCGGCGAAGCTGCCGAGCCCGGTGCGGACCGTCGAGGTGTTGAAGAAGCTCGTGACGATCATCCAGATCGTCGGGCCGAGCAGGAAGGCCAGGTAGAACAGGCCGAAGGGGGCGAGGAACAGCCAGCCGCTGCGGCCCTGGCCGCGGGTGAGGCTGGTGCGGTAGGTCCGGACCCGTCGCGGTGCGGTGGCGGCGTCCGTGGGGAGGTCGAGGACAGGTGCTGTGGTCACGTCATCGTGCCTTTCGCGCGGTGTTCACGGCGAGCGGGTGCCCGGGGCGGGCGTGCGGGTGCCCGAGGCGGGCGGGCGTGCGCCCGGGGCGGGCGTGCGGGTGCCCGTTCACAGCGGGCTCGGGGTGCGGAGGTAGGTCGCGAGCTGGTCCTTGATGGCACTCAGCGCGGACGCGGGGGAGGAACTGCCCTGCTGGACGAGGGCGAGCTGGGCACCGACGATCCCCTCGAAGGTCGAACCCGATCCGCCGTACCAGGCGGCGTCGTCGAACACGGCGGTCTCGGCGGCGGAGGCGTAGTTCGACTGGGGCGTGAGCTTCTTGTACGCGGTGCTGTCGAACGTCGGGATGTACGCCGGCACGTGCCCGCCCTCGGCCCAGGTCATGCTCTGCTCGAGCATCTGCTTGATGAAGAGCATGTGCTGCTTGCGCTGCTCGGGCGTCCGGTCCTTCCGGGGGAGCACGAACGTGTGCGAGTCGGCCTGGGTCGCCGGCTTGTCGTAGAGCTGCGGGATCGGCGCCATGCCGAACTTCAGCCCCTTGACGGACTGCGCGGTGCTGATCTCCCACTCGCCCTGCATGAAGAAGCCGACCTTGCCGGTGAACATGAGCGACTCCGCGGTCGCGTAGTCGAGCGCCTTGTTCAGCCAGCCCTGCTTGACCCACTTCTGCGTGCGGTTCGTGACCTCGTTGTAGGCGTCCTCGTTGAGGGTGAGCTTGCTGCCGCCGTCACTGATGAAGGGCGTCGCACCGTTGATCTGGTTGTACAGCGTCCAGAAGAAGCGCCACGGGGTCGCGGTCTCCGGCACGACGTTCGCGACGTTGAGCGCGTTGCCGCCCGTCACCTTCGAGACCGCCGCCAGCGCGCTCTCGAACGCGTCCATGCCGGACAGGTCCTTGAGCGTGCCGTCGGCCTCGAGCAGGCCGGCCTTCTGGCAGATGTCAACGTTGTAGAAGAGGACGAACGGGTGGGTGTCGAGCGGGATCGCGATGTTCTTGCCGTCGGTCTTCTGGGCCGTCCACGCCTTCTGGTTGAAGTCGCTCGCGCTCAGGCCGACGCTCGCGAGGTCGTCGGAGGTGATCGGGTCGAGCAGGTCGCCGTCCCAGAGGGGCTTCGCACGGGTGAGGTGGGAGATCGCGACGTCCGGCGGCTTGTTCCCGACCGTGGCGAGTGTCAGCTTCGAGTAGTACGGGTTGCCCCACGCGAACGTGGTGGCCTGCAGCGACGAGGATCCGCCGTGCTGCTTGGCGTAGCCGGCCTCCATGGCCTGCATGCGCACGCCGTCGCCACCGCCGAAGAGGTTCCAGAAGACGAGGGTCTCGGGGTTGAGCGCGCTGCCGGCGAGTCCGGCGGCGAGCGGGCTCGAGCACGCTGCGAGCGGCAGGACCGTCGCGGCCGCTGCTCCGGCGGCGAGGAAGCCGCGACGCGAGAGACGCGTCGCGGGTGTTGCGGGTCGGATCGGCATGGCATCACTCCATCGGGACGGGCCGAGACCGGGGCAGGGTCGGTGCTCCGGGCCGGAGCATCGCTGCTCCTCACGAAGCAGCGGGTCGGTGCTCCGTGAGCGCTCACATTAGCGCTCGCCCCGATCATCCGCCACCCCTTTCGCACGGACCGGGAACCCGGTAGCGTTCCTGGTGGGTGAGCGCTCACTTTCGTGACGGCCCGACTCGGTTCCACCCGTGCCGAGGGCCCGCTCCCCGCACGACCCGCTCACGCACGATCGAAGGAGATCCATGCCCCGCACACACCTCGTCCTCGACGCCGCGTTCACCGTGGGGCCGGTGCGACGTCGCCTCTTCGGCGGGTTCGTCGAACACCTGGGACGCCACGTCTACGACGGCATCCACGAGCCCGCGCACGAGACCGCCGACGAGCACGGCTTCCGCAAGGACGTCATCGACCTCGTCAAGGAACTGAACGTGTCCGCGATCCGCTACCCGGGCGGCAACTTCGTCTCCGGCTACAAGTGGGAGGACGGCGTCGGACCCGTCGAGCAGCGTCCGCGTCGCCTCGACCTCGCCTGGCACTCGACCGAGACGAACGAGGTCGGACTGCACGAGTTCCAGCACTGGCTCGACCAGGTCGGCTCCGAGCTCATGCTCGCGGTGAACCTCGGCACCCGCGGCACCGCCGAGGCGATCGAGCTGCTCGAGTACGCGAACATCGACGCCGGCACCGCGCTGTCCGAGTACCGCCGGTCGAACGGCCGCAACGAGCCCTTCGCCGTGAAGATGTGGTGCCTCGGCAACGAGATGGACGGTCCGTGGCAGCTCGGCCACAAGAACGCCGACGACTACGGCAAGCTCGCCGCGATGACGGCGAAGGCGATGCGGCAGATCCAGCCGGACCTCGAGCTCGTCGCGTGCGGGTCCTCCGGGGCCTCGATGCCGACGTTCGGCGAGTGGGAGCGCACCGTCCTCGAGCACACCTACGACGACGTCGACTACATCTCCGCGCACGCGTACTACGAGGAGGGCGACGACCTCGCCTCCTTCCTCGCGTCCGGCGTCAACATGGACCACTTCATCAAGACGGTCACGACCGCCGCGGACCACGTGCAGGCGCAGAAGAAGTCCGACAAGCGCATCGACATCTCGTTCGACGAGTGGAACGTGTGGTCGATCTCGAAGTGGAACGAGCAGCAGAAGGAGTTCACGCTCCAGGACTGGCCGGTCGCCCCGCGCCTGCTCGAGGACGTCTACACGGTCGCGGACGCGGTCGTCGTGGGTGGTCTGCTCATCTCCCTGCTGCGTCACGCGGACCGGGTCGCCTCGGCGTCGATCGCGCAGCTGGTCAACGTGATCGGCCCGATCATGACCGAGCCGGGCGGCCCCGCCTGGCGGCAGACGACGTTCTTCCCCTTCTCGCTGACGTCGAAGCTCGCGCACGGCACCTCGCTGCAGGTGAAGTCGTCGGGCGACACCGTCGACGGCGGCAAGTACGGCGAGGTCCCGGTGGTCGACTCGGCCGCCACGGTCTCCGAGGACGGTGCCGCGGTGTTCCTCGTGAACCGCCACCCGTCGGAGTCGACCACCGTCACGATCGACCTCGCCGGCCTGACGGTCGACGGGGACGTCCGTGCCGAGGGCGTCTGGGACGACGACCTGCACGCCGTGAACGACCTGGCGAACACCTCGCGCGTCGGCCTCCGCACCAACGAGACCGTCCGCCGCGAGGGCGACACCATCACGATCGAGCTGCCGCCGGTCTCCTGGACCGCCGTGTCGATCGGCTGAGACGCCTCGGCGCGCGCTCCGGCGGGCGTCGAGTGAGCACGGAGGGCGTCGGGTCCGCACTGCGGTCCCGGCGCCCTCTGCCGTGTTGCGCAGGTCCTGCCGCTCCGGAGGGCCGCGTGTCGGCGGGGCCGCGGTTCGGAGGAGCGGTCCAGTACAGTTCGATCCGAGGCGGACGTCGACCGGACGGCGGCGCAGGGGTGACGGGGGACGACCGGTGACGACTGACGAGCGCGGGCACGACCGCGAGCACGACCGCGACGATGCGGAAGACGCGGACGACGCGGACGACGCGCACGACGCGGGCGTGCTCCGCTCCGAGCACGGCGAGCGGTACGGGGCCGTCCAGCACGGCGCCGTCCGACGCCGCGGCCCGCTCGCAGCCGTCCTGAAGGGCCTCGGGATCGGCGCCGTCGTGGTGCTCGTCAGTGCGACGAGCGTCGCCGCGATCGCCGCCGGCACCCTCAGCAGTGCCGTCGAGACGGTCCACATCGGCCCGACGGGCAAGCCGGCCGTGACCGGAGCCGCGGCACTGCGTGGCGCGGTGGACTTCGTCATCGTCGGGAGCGACACCCGGCAGGGGCAGGTGGAGGCGGCGGAGGGCGACCCCGGCGGCCTCAACAACGACGTCACGATGCTGGTGCACATCTCGGCCGACCACCAGCAGATGACCGCGATCAGCATCCCCCGCGACACCGTCGGCCCGCTGCCCGCGTGCGTCGACACCGACACCGGTGAACAGCGCCCGGCCACCACGGGCATGTTCAACACCGCGCTCGCCCGCGGTGGTTCCGCCGGCGGGCTGAACTGCGTCGTCGCGGCGGTCGCGAACCTCACGGGCGTGCAGGCGGAGTTCGCCGGCATCTTCAAGTTCGACGGCGTCGCGGCGATGTCGAGCGCCGTGGGTGGCGTCGACGTGTGCATCGCCGAGCCCATCCACGACCGCTACGTCGGGCTGCACCTCGAGCCGGGCGTCCGCACCCTCGAGGGACGGACCGCCTCGGCCTTCCTCCGGAGCCGTCACGGCGTCGCGGACGGCAGCGACCTCGGACGGATCAGCAACCAGCAGGTGTTCCTCTCCGCCCTCGCGCGCAAGGTCCTCGCACCCGGCGGGACGCTCTCGAACCCGGTGCAGCTCTACCAGCTGGCCCACGCCGCGCTCTCGAACATGATCGTCAGCGACAACCTGAAGAGCGCGGACACGATGGTCTCGCTCGCCCTGACGATGCAGGGGATGGACCTGTCCCGGGTGCTGTTCGTGCAGTACCCGACCGTCGAGGACCCGATGGACGTGAACCGTCTCGTCGTCGACCAGGAGGCCGCACACGCCCTCAACGTCGCCGTGCAGCAGGACGAGAAGACCACGCTGAGTGCGTCGGCCCTCGGCCGCGGGGCGGTGGCCTCGACGACGCCTCCCACTGCCGCTCCGGATCCGGGAACCGGGAGCTCCGTGCCGACGCAGGCGCCGACGCCGACTCCGGGCGCGGCCACGACGAGCACGCCGACGCAGCAGCCCACCGCGCTTCCGTCCTCGATCACGGGCCAGACCGCGAGCGAGGCCACCTGCTCGAAGGGCTCCGGCTGAGCCCGCGCCCGCGCTCCCGCTCGCGCCGCCGCCCTCGCCCTCGCCGCGAAAGCGACAGATCCGTGCGCTGACAGTCCGTCCACGTCGCGAAAGCGACAGATGTGCGTGAACGTTCGGCAGGAAGGTGTCGCTTCCGCGCTGGCGGACGGGAGGCACGGTGCGGGCCGGTAGCGCGCCTCCCGTCCGGTGGGTGGTCGCGGTCAGTGCCGCGAAAGCGACGGATCACGCGGCGCGGTCCGCCTCACGGTCGCGAGGGCGACAGATGTGCGCGAACCTTCGGCTGCAGTGTGTCGCTTTCGCGAGCCGCCCGCCCGGCCGGCGCCTCACTCGTGCGTGGGTGGCGTGCAGCGCACGGCGCGGGCGCGCCAGGAGATCTCCTCGACGAACGCGGTCGTGTCCGGGCCGAGCGGGTCGTCCGCCGCGTCCTCGATCAGGATGCCGAGCGCCGGGGCGAGCAGGAACGAGGTGGTCGTGGTGACCCCGAACGCATCGACGGTGGGGACGGCCACGGTGTCGGCGAGGCCTGCATGGGCCAGGGCCGCGGCGTAGTCCAGCACCGCATCGGCGGCCTCGTCCGAGGTGAGGACAGCGGTCAGTCCGTAGACGATGTTCTTCATGATCCGACGCCGAGGTGGGGGAGGTGAGGACGACAGCCGACGGCAGGTCCTCCGGACACACGGAAGTGGCGCACACCCGGGGCCGGACAGCGATCCGGCTCCGTGTGCACGGTACGCCTCGAACGCTGACCGCGTCAGCCGAGGGCCGGTCGCGGCGGGGGTGCCGTGCTCGCGCGCTCGACGAGCCGGACCGGCACCAGGTCCGCCTCGGCCCGGGCGGGCTGGCCCTCGATCTGCGCGAGCAGGTCCCGGATCGCCCGGCGGCCGACCTCGTCGAACGACTGGTGCACGGTGGTGAGCGGCGGCCAGAACGAGTCGGACTCGGGGGAGTCGTCGAAGCCGACCACGCTGAGGGTCGCCGGCACCGCGCGGCCGAACTCGTGTGCCGCCCGGAGGACCCCGAGGGCGGTCTGGTCGTTCGCGGCGAACACGGCGGTGATGTCCGGCCGTGCGGCGATGGTGCGCCCGGCACGGTACCCGGACTCCGCGCTCCAGCCACCGTGGAAGACCGGCGGGACGGTGCGCCCCGCGGCCTCGAGCGTGGCGCGCCAGGCGGCCTGACGACGGGCGGCGGAGTACGAGGACTCGGGGCCGGCGACGTGCCAGACGGTCTCGTGGCCGAGGTCGAGCAGGTGCTGGGTGGCCTGTCGTGCGCCGTCGGCCTGGTCGGTGTCGATCGCGGGGTGCTGCGTCGTGCCCGTCGAGTCCACCACGATCATCGGGACGCCGTCGGGCAGGACGACCTCGGCCGTGTCGATGATGTGCGACTCGATGATGATGACGACCCCGTCGACCGCCTGTTCGTGCAGACGGGAGAACGCCGAGCGCACGCCCTCTTCGGTGCGGGAGGTCATCGGCAGCAGGGTGATCGTGAAGTCCGCGGCCCCTGCGGCGTCAGCGATCGCCTCGAGCGTGCGCATGTTGCCGTACGAGGCGAGGGTGAACATGATGACGCCGATGGTGCGGAACCGGCCCGAGCGCAGGGCCCTGGCCGCGCGGTTGGGCCGGTAGCCGAGGTCGTCCATGGCGCGCTGCACGCGGTCGCGGGTGTCCGGCGAGACGTTGTCGAAGCCCCGGGCGACGCGGGAGACGGTCTGCATCGAGACGCCGGCGGCCTCGGCCACGGCGGCCATCGAGGGGGAGCGTCGGGCGGCGGCGGACAGCTCGGTCGTCACGGGCGCCCCTTCTGTCCAGCACCGGGGAGGACCTCCGGCGTCCCCCGCACGCTAGCGCATGTTGACGTTGCCATGCTATCGTCGCGGCGTTCGATGTTGACGTCAACATGCTCGACCCTGAACCGGGACCGGAACTGCCACCGGAACCGGCACGGGAACCGAGCGTCGTCGACACCGATGCACCCGAACGCAGCACGACGAAGGAGTCACATGAGCACGCTCGAAGCGCGCGCAGCCGGAGCCACCGCCCCGGCCGTGCCACCGCGCCGCCGCGCCAAGCCGCGCGGCAGGTACACCGGCTGGCTCTTCGTCGGCCCGTTCGTCGTCGTCCTCGTCGCGATGCTCATCGTCCCGATCGGGTACGCGCTCTGGCTGAGCCTGTTCCGCGACCAGCTCATCGGCGGCAACCAGTTCGTCTGGTTCGCCAACTACGTGCAGCTCTTCCAGGACGCCAAGTTCTGGTCCGGTCTCGGCCGCGTCGCGCTGTTCCTGCTCGTGCAGGTGCCGATCATGCTCGGCCTCGCCCTCGTCGCCGCCCTCGCCCTCGACAGCGCGCGACTCTGGGGCACCGGCTTCTTCCGCATCGCGGTGTTCCTGCCGTACGCCGTACCCGGTGTCGTCGCGGCGCTCATCTGGGGCTTCATCTACGGCAACCAGTTCGGTCTGACCGGTGCCGCGAACCACGCGCTCGGCATCGACCTACTGCAGCCGTTCAGCCCCGACTGGGTCCTGACGTCGATCGGCAACGTGGTCACGTGGGAGTTCCTCGGCTACAACATGCTGATCTTCTACGCGGCCCTCCGCGTGGTCCCGGGCGACCTGTACGAGGCGGCCGAGCTCGACGGCGCGGGCCCCCTGCGCACGGTGTTCTCGATCAAGCTGCCGGCCCTCCGCGGTCCGATGGTGATCGCCACGATCTTCTCGATCATCGGCAGCTTCCAGCTGTTCAACGAGCCGAACCTGCTGAAGACCCTCGCCCCGAACGTGATCGGCAGCGCCTTCACCCCGAACATGTACGCCTACTCGCTGTCGTTCAGCGGTCAGCAGTTCAACTACTCCGCCACCGTCGCGATCGTCATGGGCGTCATCACCGCCGTGATCGCCTACGTCGTCCAGGTCCGCGGAACCCGCCAGGAGAACCGATGAGCACCCTGCAGCACCCCGCCGCCGGACCGGCCGGCCCGGCCACCGTGACCGAGGCGACCACGACGCAGCGCGACCCGCGCGCGGACGGGAGCCGCGCCTCCAGGCCGTTCCGCACCCGCCGCCTGCGCACCGCAGAAGGCGGACGCAAGCAGAAGCGTTCCGGGCTCCTCACCGCGGTGATGGTCGTCTTCGTCGTCTACTCGTTCGCGCCGCTGTTCTACCTGCTGGTGAACAGCACGAAGACGCAGTCGTCGCTGCTGTCGACGTTCGGGCTGTGGTTCGGCGGGAAGTTCAACCTCTGGCAGAACATCGTCGACACGCTCACCTACAACGACGGCATCTTCGTCCAGTGGCTCGGCAACACGCTGCTCTACGTCGTCGTCGGGGCCGGCGGGGCCACCCTCCTCGCGACCGTCGCCGGCTACGGCATGGCGAAGTTCCAGTTCCCCGGCCGACGCGCGGTCTTCGCGGTGGTCCTCGGCGCGATCGCGGTCCCCGGCACCGCCCTGGCCGTCCCGACCTTCCTGCTCTTCTCGCAGTTCGGCCTGACGAACACGCCGTGGGCGATCATCCTGCCGTCGCTCATCAGCCCGTTCGGCATGTACCTGATCTGGACGTACGCGGTGGACGCGATCCCCGCCGAACTCCTCGAGGCCGCCCGCATGGACGGCGCCGGCGAGTTCCGGATCTTCTTCACGATCGCGCTCCGCCTGCTCGCGCCGGGTGTCGTCACCGTCCTGCTGTTCGCGGTCGTCGCCACCTGGAACAACTACTTCCTGCCGCTCATCATGCTGAGCGACCCGAAGTGGTACCCGCTCACGGTCGGTCTGAACCAGTGGAACGCGCAGGCGACCGGCTCCGGCGCGCAGCCGATCTACAACCTCGTCGTCACCGGATCGCTCCTCACGATCATCCCGATCGTGGTCGCGTTCCTCTTCCTGCAGCGCTTCTGGCAGTCCGGCCTCGCGGCCGGGTCCGTCAAGGCCTGACCCACCGGACGGGAGGAACGGGGCGTCCCCGCCACGCGCCTCCCGGCCCGGTACACAGCAGCACCACCCCCAACACGAAGAAGTGAAAGGCACCCCCATGAACACCAGGCTCCGGCGCGGACTCAGCGCCCTCGCCATCGGCGTCACCGCCGCCATCGCCCTGGCGGCCTGCGCCTCCGGCGGTTCCTCGTCCGGCGGATCGTCCGACGACGTGTCGAAGGCCCTCGAGCAGGGCGGCACGCTGACGTACTGGTCGTGGACCCCGTCCGCGAAGGCCCAGGTCGCGGCCTTCGAGAAGCAGTACCCCAAGGTGCAGGTCAAGCTCGTCAACGCCGGCACCGGCGCCGACCAGTACACGAAGCTGCAGAACACCGTGAAGGCCGGCTCCGGCGCCCCCGACGTCGCGCAGGTCGAGTACTACGCGCTCCCGCAGTTCGCCCTGTCCGACTCCCTGCTCGACCTGTCCTCGTACGGGTTCGGCGACCTGAAGGACAAGTTCGCGTCGAGCACGTGGAACTCGGTCGACATGGACGGCAAGATCTACGGCCTCCCGCAGGACTCCGGCCCCATGGCGCTGTTCTACAACAAGAAGGTGTTCGACAAGTACGGCATCGCGGTCCCGAAGACGTGGGACGAGTACGTCGCCGCCGCGAAGAAGCTGCACGCCGCCGACCCGGAGGCGTACATCACCGCCGACTCCGGCGACGCCGGCTTCACGACGAGCATGATCGCCCAGGCCGGCGGCACCCCCTTCACCACGAAGGGCGACAAGGTCACCATCGACCTGGCCGACGCCGGGACGAAGAAGTGGACGAGCACCTGGAACCAGCTCGTCGAGCAGGGCCTGCTGTCGAAGACCGTCGGCTGGACCGACGACTGGTACAAGCAGCTCGGCAACGGCCAGATCGCCACGCTCATCACGGGTGCCTGGATGCCCGGCAACCTCGAGGCCAGCGTCGCGGACGCCAGCGGTGACTGGCGTGTGGCCCCCATGCCGACCTACGACGGCAGCACGGCCCAGACCGCGAACAACGGCGGCAGCGCCGAGGTCGTCATGAAGCAGTCGAAGAACCCGGCCCTGGCCGCGGGCTTCCTGAAGTGGCTGAACTCGTCGAAGGAGTCGACGAAGGTCTTCATGGAGTCCGGTGGCTTCCCGTCCACCACGGCCGATCTCGAGTCGTCCGCGTTCCTCGACGAGAAGCCGGCGTACTTCGGCGGCCAGCAGATCAACAAGGTGCTCGTCGACGCTTCGAAGTCGTCGGACAACGAGTTCACCTACCTGCCGTACCAGGTGTACGCGAACAGCGTCTACGCGGACACCGTCGGGCAGTCCTACGAGAACGGCACCTCGCTCGAGAGCGGGCTCGCCGCCTGGCAGAAGGCCCTCGCCAAGTACGGCAAGGACCAGGGCTTCACGGTCTCGACCAAGTAGTACCGGCACGAACACCCGGGGTCGTGCGGACACCGTCCGCACGACCCCGCTGTCTGAAAGAGTCATCTCATGCGCTTCGCCATCGGCGACACCGACTTCCTGCTCGACGGCGAGCCGCACCGGATCCTGTCCGGCGCGATCCACTACTTCCGCGTGCACCCCGACCTCTGGGCCGACCGGATCCGCAAGGCGAAGCTGATGGGCCTCAACACCATCGAGACCTACATCGCCTGGAACGCGCACGCACCGTCGCCTTCTTCGTTCAGTTTCGAGGACGGTCTGGACCTCGGCCGCTTCCTGGACCTCGTCGAAGCCTCGGGCATGCACGCCATCGTCCGCCCCGGCCCCTACATCTGCGCCGAGTGGACGAACGGCGGGCTGCCGTACTGGCTCTTCACCGACGGCTCCGTCGGGGTCCGGCGGGACGAGCCGGGCTTCCTCGCCGCCGTGCAGGGGTACTTGGAACAGCTCGCTCCCGTCCTGGTCCCGAGACAGATCGACCACGGCGGTCCGATCGTCCTCGTGCAGGTCGAGAACGAGTACGGCGCGTACGGCTCCGACCCGGTGTACCTGCAGAAGCTCGAGCAGATGCACCGCGCGATCGGCCTGACGGTCCCGTTCACGAGCGTCGACCAGCCGATGGGCACCATGCTCGAGGACGGCTCGCTGCCGTCGCTGCACAAGACCGGGTCGTTCGGGTCGCGTTCCGTCGCCCGCCTGGAACGCCTGCGCGAGGCGCAGCCGACCGGTCCGCTGATGTGCTCCGAGTTCTGGGACGGCTGGTTCGACAGCTGGGGCGAGCACCACCACACGACGTCGGCCGCCGCCTCCGCGTCGGACCTGGACGACCTGCTCGCCGCCGGCGCCTCCGTGAACGTGTACATGTTCCACGGCGGCACGAACTTCGGCTTCACGAACGGGGCGAACGACAAGGGCGTCTACCGGCCGATCGCGACGTCGTACGACTACGACGCACCCCTCGACGAGGCGGGGCGCCCGACGGAGAAGTTCCACGCGTTCCGTGCGGTGATCGCGCGCTACGCGCCCGTCCCGCCGCTGCCGGCGTCGATGGAGCCGGGTGGGTCGGGGCACCTGCCCGCTGCTCCCGGCCTGGAGGCGCGGGTCGTCCCCGCCACGGACGTCGCCGTCCGTCTCGACCGCGTCGCGTCACTCCGTTCCCTGCTGCCCGCGCTCACCGACTGGTCGACGCACGACACCCCGCCGACCTTCGACGCCCTCGGTGCCGCCTCCGGCTTCGTGCTCCACCGGACCGAGGTCGACCTGCCGTCCGGCGGCGTGCTCACCGTCGGCGAGGAGGTCCGCGACCGCGCGATCGTCTCGGTCGACGGCACCGTCGTCGGTGTCCTGGAACGCGAGCACCACGACCGTGCGATCGCGCTGCCGCCCGTCACGGGCACGCTGGAGCTCCTCGTCGAGGACCAGGGCCGCGTCGACTACGGGCCGCGCATCGGCGAGCCGAAGGGGCTCATCGGCGGGGTCGCGGTCGACGGCGTGCCGCTCGCCCGGTGGACGGCCTCGCCGCTCGCCCTCGACCCGATCGCCCCCGCGGCCCTGTCGGTGCTGGCCGCGCTCGAACCGACCGACGGTGCCGTGCTCGCCGGGCCGGTCGTCGCCGCCGGGTCGTTCGAGCTGGACGCGCCGGGGGACCGCTTCCTGGCACTCGACGGCTTCCGGAAGGGGGTCGCCTGGGTGAACGGGTTCTGCCTCGGCCGCTACTGGTCGCGAGGCCCCCAGCGCACCCTGGCCGTCCCGGGTCCGGTGCTCCGTGCCGGCCGGAACGAGGTGGTCGTGCTCGAGCTGCACGCCGCGGCGTCGCGCACGGTGTGCCTGCGGCTCGAGCCGGAGCTCGGGCACACCGAGGCGTAGCGGGCGTGGCCTCGGGCGGGCTCGCGGCGCCCGGTCGAGTCGGGCGTACCCGGCGGGATCGGGCGTTCTGGGACGGTTCGACCTATGCTGTGGGAACTGACAGATCGTCGAGAGGGGTCGCGATGACACGGGTGCTGCGAGCGGGGGGCCGTGTGGTCGTGCTGAGCCTCCAGGTGCTCGCCGGGGTGCTGAGCTCCCTCGGGTCGCACGGTGCGACGGGGCCCGGGCCGATGCCGACCGCGACGACGAAGCGGCCGGACGAGTACCGGCCCTAGCGGTCCGACCGGTCGTCGTCGAGCTCGGCGGCGTGCGCGCCGTGGCGTCGGGCGCCCTCACACGGCGCGGGCGCCCGCCCAGTCGCGGACCTGCAGGAGGCCGGCACGCCACCACCGCCAGTAGCGCGCGAACCTCGTGCCGTCGTCCACGGACGCCGGCGTCAGCAGCCAGAGCTGTCGGCGGTGCTCGACGTCCTGTTCGTCACGCCATTCGACGAAGGCATCGTCGAGCACCGCCGTGATGCCCGATCGTGGCGCCCGCCAGGACGCGATGAACCCGACGTACTCCAGACTCTCGTCCGTCAGCCGGATCGCCACGCGGGGGAGGCGGAGACAGACGACGATCCCGAGCGAAACGAACGCTGCACCCAGGACGAAGCAGAAGACCCGCGCGGAAGCCCCTGGGACGAACGCGACCGACGCCACGGCGACCCCGGTGCCGATGCCGACCGGACCGAAGGCGACGGCGGACAGGACGCGGTCGAGACGCGGGGGCCGCACGACCGTGGTCACGGCGTCTCGTCGAGGGCGTCGAGGTCGGCCAGGGCCCGACGGGCGTCGGCGACCCGCTCGGCCTCGGGACGGTGCCACCACTCGGGGCCGCGCTCGCCCAGTCCGTGCTTCGCGAGTCCGTTGCGGCGCCGTGCGTCGGCGAGTGCCGCGTCGTCGCCCGAGCGCTTCGCCTGCTTGACGGCGTTCCGTCCGCGGCCGAGGTGCGAGCGCAACGCCGCGGCGACGTCCTCGGGCAGTGCCGGATCGGTGCGTCGCCACCGTCGACCGTCGACGACGAAGAAGTGCTCGTCCGGCTCGCTCATGCCCTGAGTCTGCACCGTCGGTGGTGCCGGGTAGACAGGACGTGATGAGCAACGAACGCGTCCGCCCGGTGCTCGACGTCCGGCGCATCTACGCCGAACCCGCGGCACTCGACCTGCAGCGCGGGCAGGAGGTAGTGGGGCGTTGGCCGGACGCCGAGATCGTCCCGGTCGCGTCGCACTGGAACATCCCCGAGGTCCACGGCGACGAGCGGAACGTCCAGCGATGGGTCCGGATCAAGACCGAGGCGCTCGTCCTCGGCGTGAAGAAGTCGCTCGTCACGCGGCCCAACGGGCGCTCGGCCGACTTCATCGCCCCCTCCACCGCGAACGGCTGCGCGATGGCCTGCGCCTACTGCTACGTGCCGCGGCGCAAGGGCTACAGCAACCCGGTGACCGTCTTCGCGAACATCGACCAGATCACGAAGCACGTCGCGCGGAACATCGCGAAGCAGGGCCCGAAGCCGGAACCGAACCAGTGCGACCCCGAGGCGTGGGTCTACGACATCGGCGAGAACAGCGACTGCTCGGTGGACGCGATGATCAGCGACAACGTGCGGGACCTCTGCGACCTGTTCCGGATGACCCCGACCGCGAAGGCGTCCTTCGCCACGAAGTACGTCAACCGGGACCTGCTCGACTGGGACCCGATGGGGCGGACGCGCATCCGGTTCTCGCTGATGCCGCACGAGACCGCCAAGGTCACCGACATCCGGACGAGCCCGATCGCCGAGCGCATCGCCGCCGTGAACGACTTCGTCGACGCCGGGTACGAGGTCCACCTCAACTTCTCGCCCGTCATCCTGACACCGACGTGGGAAGCCGACTGGACCGGACTGCTCCGCCAGGTCGACGACGTCCTCTCGCCCGCTGCGAAGGCCCAGCTCGCGGCCGAGGTGATCTTCCTCACCCACAACCAGGCCCTGCACGAGGTGAACCTCGGCTGGCACCCGAAGGCCGAGGACCTCCTGTGGCGACCGGACCTGCAGGAGCAGAAGGTGTCGCAGAACGGCGCCGTGAACGTCCGCTACCGGTCGGGCACGAAGGGGCAGCTCGTCGAGCGGTTCCGTGAGCTCGTGGCGGAGCACCTGCCGAGCTGCCGGATCCGGTACGCGTTCTGACACGACGAACCCCCACGCCGGCGGGCGCGGGGGGTTCGTGGTGCGACGGTCTCAGTGACCGTCGAGGTGGTCCTTGGCCTTCTCGGTCTCCAGACGGCCCTCGCCCATGACCTGGTCCTTCTGGCCCTGGTGCTTGAGCTCGGCGTCGTCGGTGTGCTTGCCGACCGCCTCCTCGACCTTGCCGACGACCTTCTGCGTGACGTCCTTCGCCTTGTCTCCGAGCGACATGCTGTCTTCCTCTCCTCCGGGACCGCCGAGGAGCCTCGGCGTCTGTGGACCCGACTGAACCACCCCGGGGCGCGGCGCTCACGGGCCGGACCGAGGTTGGTGTACCCCGCCGGGACCCGGAGTGTTCAACGACCGTGGTGCACCGACCGGCGACGCAGACGGAGCAGCAGGACCGTGCCGAGGACGATCCCCGCGGCAGCGACACCGCCGGCGCGCAGGAGCGCCGAGCCGTCCAGACCGGTGAACGCGAGGTCCCCGGCGCCCGCCGGGCGCTCCGGTCCGGGCTGGTCGCCGTTCGACGACCCGGGGTCGACGGCTCCGGCGGTCTGGGTCGGCGTCGGCGTCGGCGTCGAGGTCGGCCCCGACGCGCACGTGACGACGTTCCGCAGCGTGAAGACGTTGCTGCCACCGCTCAGCGTGACCTCCGCGGGCAGGCTGCCGCCGACGACGGTGCCGCTCGCGTCCCGGAGCGCGCCGCTCTCGAGCGTGCAGCCGTCCCTGGTGAGCTCCGTGCGTTCGTCGATGCCCACCGTGTCGCCGGCGACGTAGCCGCCACGTTGGGTGCCGAAGGGCTGCGTGGTCGATCCGGCACCGTCCGGGCCGGTGAGCGTCAGCGCGGCTCGGGCCCAGGTCGGCTGGTCCCCGTCCGCGTAGGAGCTGCCGTCGATCGTCCACTGCTTCTCGACGGTGACGGACGCCTCGGCTGCTGGACGGTTGTAGACCGTGCAGCTCACGGCTGCGGCGGACGGGACGGCCACCCGGAAGCCGGTCGCACCACTGGAGGTCACCGACACCGGGTCGCCGGTGGTGAGGTCGGTGCAGGTCGCGTTCTGGCCCGCCCTGGGCACCAGGGAGTACCCGGGCTGCTGCCGTTCGGCGACGTCCACGACGGACGTCGAGGACCCGGCCGGCGGCGTGAGCGCGAAGGAGACGCTGCCGGTGCCGTCGGCGGTCGTCGTCGCGGACGGGGTGCCGACGGTGGTCCCGGCGGAGGCTGCCCGGGCATCGAACGTCCAGCCGGCACCGGCGGGCGTCGCTCCGGTGACGTCGTCCCCGGTCGTGTCGGCCGGGACGATCTGCTTCACGACCGAGAGCGACCCGGTGCAGCCCGCGAGGGCCACCTGACGGAGCTGTTCGGCGGCACCGGCGTAGTCGGCGGTCTGGAAGAAGTCCGCGGTGGTCGCGTTCGAACCGTCGAACGGGGTCGGCCCCGAGATCGCGGCGAGGTTCAGTCCGCTGACGCCGGCGACGCCGGATCCCACACCGAACGACACGATGCGCGTCCCGTCCGCCTTCACGGTGTTGGCCGAGAACACCGCGGCCTCGACGTCGGTGAAGTGCGTGGTGGAACCGTCGCCGTGCGTCGCGCCCCAGCGGTCCGGGTTGCCGTCGGTGAGCATGATCACGGCGTCGTAGTGCTCGTCGGAGGCCGCGACCTGCTGCAGTGCCTGGTCCCAGTTCGTCCCGGAACCCAGCCCCCACCCCGCGTACTGCGCGGTGAACGCGTCCGCGCCGGCCTGGGTCGAGACGGACACCAGGTCCGGTCGGTTCTCGTCGACGACGCCGGTGGCTGCCTCGGTGCTCGGCGACTGCCGGGAGAAGTTGAACGCGGCGAGGCGCGACGGCGTCCCGACGAGCGCATCGGCGAACGAGTCCGCGGCGGCCTTCAGCTGCGGGAGGGCGGACCCCACCGAGGCGGACAGGTCGAGCACGATCGCGACGTCGGAGCCGCACTGCCGCGCGAGCTGCGGGTTCGTGCGCGACTGCTGCCAGACGCCGTTCGAGCGGGTGGGCAGCGCGTTCGAGGACGAGTACATGAAGTCTCGCGTCGACCGGTACGTCGTCCCCGTCTGGATGGCGGGGACCTGGAAGCGGTACGCCGAGGCCGTCGAGGAGGAACCGCTCGCCGGTCCGGTCCGGAGGACGGGGTTCGCGTACCACCCGGCGGGGACGCTCACCGAGCCGACCCACGGCGCGGTGCCGATCAGCCCGGCGGGGACGGCGAAGCTGCAGTCGCCGTCCGCGTCCGCCGTGCACACGGCCTCGGGGGTCGTGTCCGTCTCGGTGGCGAACAACCCGAGCTGGACCCCAGGGAGACCGGCGACCTGGTCGTCGCCCACCCGGTCACCGCCGGTCCGGATCGTGACGACCGCGGACCCCGGCCCGGGCGTCGGTACGGCCGCCTCGGCGGCGGAGGGCAGCAGCAGTCCGAGTACCGCCGCGACCCCGATGACGGTCGCCGGCACAGCACGATTCCCCATGACCGCACGCTACGTGACGGTGCCCAGTCCGTCCAGGCTTCCGGTCGACTCCGTGGGCGTCAGGGGATGAGCCGGTCCGCGCGGTACCGGTCGAAGAGCTCCGCGAAGGCCCGCTCGGTCCGCCGGAACGCGGTGAAGCCGGCGTCACGGCTCTTGCCCATGTCCGTGACGACCTCCATCGCCCGGCCGAGGTCGGCGTCGGTGTGCCACCACGAGGCGAGCCGGGTGATGTCCCGCTCGGCGAGGCCGTGCCGCTCGGCGATGTCCGCCCATGCCGACTCGTGGGCCGCCATCTGCTGCTCGAGCGGTCGTGGCGCGTCCTCGTACCCGACGACCCGGGCGGGGTCGACCCCGAGGTGCTCGGCTAGTCGCGGCCACATCCACCGCCACCGGAACACGTCGCCGTTGACGATGTTGAACGCCTCGTCGGCACCCTCCGGCGCCGTGGCTGCCCACACCATGTGCTCGGCGAGGATGCCCGCGTCGGTCATGTCGGTCAGGCCGTTCCACTGCGCCTCGCTGCCGGGGAAGACGAAGTCCAGGTCGAGTTCCTTCGCCAGGGTCGCCTGGACCGCGAGCGTCAGCCCCATGTTCATGGCGTTGCCGACCGCGTGCCCGATGACGGTGTGCGAGCGGTGCACCGACCAGGTGAACCCCTGCCGTCCGGCGGCGGTGAAGAGCTCGTCCTCCTGGGCGTAGTAGAAGTTCGGCGTGTCGAGTCGCGGCTCCTCCTCGTGGAAGGGCGTGTCCGGCATCTCGCCCGCCGCGTAGGCCTCGAACGGGCCGAGGTAGTGCTTCAGCCCGGTGACGAGCGCGACGTGCGCGAGCGGCGCGTGGGCGAGTGCGGCGAGGAGGTCCCGGACCATGCCGCCGTTCACGCGGATGTTCTCGGCCTCGGTCTCCCGCCGTTGCCACGCGGTGAAGAACACGTGGGTGGGGTGCTCGTCGGCGAGTGCGGTGCGGAGCGAGTCGGGGTCGCGGAGGTCCGCGGCGACGGTCCGGACGCCGTCCCGGGCGAGGGGACGTCGGGAGAGCGCGGTCACCTCCCACCCGAGGCCGAGGAGGTGCTCGACGAGTGCCGAGCCGGTGATGCCGCTGGCACCCACCACGAGGGCTCGGAGACGGTCGGGGGACGGTTCGATCGCAGAGGTCATCACCGGGGTCCAACGCCGGTGGGCGACAGGTGTTCCCTCAGCGCGGTCGCCGGATACGGATCGGCCCCTTCGCGGTCGAGGGATCGACGACGCTGCCGTGCTGGGTGATCTCCACCTCGCCTCGGGCCATCATCCGCCGTGCGGCCCGGCGGGCGGGTTCCATCAGCGGGCGCCAGTCGTCGGGGTCGAGGGCACGAGCGGCGTCGGAGGGGCAGATGCTCGACGTCCGGGCGCGGGCCGCGAGCAGCTCGTCGATCCGCTGTTCGAGGGCGCGGTCGGTGTCGTCCACGCCGTGCTTCCGGCACGCGGCGGAGCACCACTTCGCCTCGGGGGCCGCGGACGAGGGCATCCGTCGGCCGCACGAGGCGCAGGTCCGCTCCGCGTGCGATGCCTCCGAAGCGTCGGCGTCGGCCGCGGTCCTGATCGCTCGTCCCATGCCGTCCATCATCGTCCCGTCGGCCGCCGGAGCGTCCAGCACAGGCACGGCCTGGCAGCATCGGGTCGGTGAGCACCGACACCGGACCCGACCGCCCGCGCGAACCCGCCTGGGTGGAGCACGTCATGTGGTGGCACGTGTACCCGCTCGGGTTCGTCGGCGCCGAGGTGCGCCCGCCGACACCGGTGGCCGACCGCCCCGTCGAGCACCGGCTCCAGCGGATCACGGGGTGGCTCGACCACGTCGTCGGACTCGGACTGAACGGACTGCTGCTCGGCCCCGTGTTCGCGAGCTCGACGCACGGCTACGACACGGTCGACCACTTCCGGATCGACCCGCGGCTCGGGGACGACGCCGACTTCGACCGGCTGGTGACGGCAGCGCACGAGCGGGGCGTCCGCGTCCTGCTCGACGGCGTCTTCAACCACGTCGGCCGTGAGCACCCGGCGTTCCGTGCACTCGAGCAGCACGGACCGGGAGCCGTGACGGCCGACCTCTTCGCGATCGACTGGTCGGGATGGGCACCGGGCGACGCCGTGCCCGTCGGGCTGTTCGAGGGCCACGACATCCTCGTCGCCCTCGACCACGGGAGCCCCGCGACCGAGGACCTCGTCGTCGAGGTCATGACGCACTGGCTCGCACGGGGTGTCGACGGGTGGCGTCTCGATGCTGCCTACGCCGTCGCGCCGGCGTTCTGGGCGCGGGTGCTGCCGCGCGTGCGGGAGCGCTTCCCGGACGCGTGGTTCAGCGGCGAGGTGATCCACGGTGACGCCGCGGCCTTCCTCCGCGACTCGACGATCGACTCCCTGACGCAGTACGAGCTGTGGCAGGGCGTCTGGCACGGCATCGCCGACCGGAACTGCTTCGAGCTGGCGCACGCGGTCGAACGGCACGACGAGCTCCTGGCGACGGAGGCGCCGACCACCTTCGTCGGCAACCACGACGTCACGCGGATCGCGAGCGCGGTGGGGGAGCGGTTCGCGGCGCACGCCGCGGCCGTCCTCTTCACCGTCGCCGGCACCCCGATCGTCTACGCGGGCGACGAGTACGGCTGGACCGGAGTGAAGGAGGAACGCGAGGGCGGGGACGATGCCGTGCGCCCGGCGTTCCCGGACGTCCCGCCGCCGTCCGTCGGGATCACGCACGACCACGAGGCGCTCATCGCCCTGCGTCGGCGGAACCCCTGGCTGCACCGCGCCCACACCGACGTCGTGCACCGGACGAACACGGCGATCGTCCTCCGGACGGCGACCTCGGACGCCGCCGTGGTGACCGCCCTGAACCTGGCGGACGGCCCCGTCGACCTGCCCGCGGCGGGTGCGACGCGCGTGGAGGCGGGCGGAGGGGACGTCGGGGACGGGACCCTGCGCCTCCCCGCCGGTGGTTGGGCCGTTCTCTCCGGATCGTGAGCAGAAATGGTCGGGTCTCCGGAGAGGACCCGACCATTTCTGCTCACGAAACGAGCGCGCGAGCGCCGCGCACGCACTACTTGCGCGCGGACGCCGCTCGGCGCTTGTTGAACACGTCGAACGCGACCGCAGCGAGCAGCACCAGGCCCTTGATGAGCGACTGGAACTCCGTCCCGACGCCGAGGATCGACATGCCGTTGTTCAGGATGCCGATGATGAGGCCACCGATGATCGCGCCCGGCACCGTGCCGATGCCGCCCGTGACCGCCGCGCCGCCGATGAACACGGCCGCGATGGCGTCGAGCTCGAAGCCGTTGCCGGCCCCGGGCGCCGCGAGGTTCAGCTGGCCGGTGAAGACCACGCCCGCCAGCGCCGAGATGACGCCCATGTTGACGAACAGCAGGAACGTGACGCGCTTCGTCTTCACGCCGGACAGCTGCGCTGCGAGGGCGTTGCCGCCGATCGCGTAGATGTGGCGGCCGAACACCGCGCTGCGCATCACGACCGAGTAGATCACCACGAGGGCGCCGAGCACGACGAGCACGATCGGGGTGCCGTTGTAGCTGGCGAGCAGGAGCGCCACGTAGACCACGAGGGCGACGGTGAACGCGAGCTTCGTGATGAACCACGCGAAGGGTTCGCTCTCGAGCTGGTACTTGCGACGCGTCACGCGTCCGCGGAAGGCCGTGATCACCAGGACCACCGCGGCCGCGAGACCGAGGATCATCGTGAGCGGCTCGTACCCGGTGGTGCCGAAGGACGGCAGGAACCCGGAGCCGAGGGAGCGGAACCCGGTCGGGAACGGCGAGATCTGCTGGTTCTGCAGCACGATCTGGGCGGCACCGCGGAACGCGAGCATGCCCGCGAGCGTCACGATGAACGCCGGGATCCCGAAGTACGCGATCCAGAACCCCTGCCAGGCGCCGACGAGGGCGCCGACGACGAGGCAGAGGACCACGGCCACCGGCCACGGCACGTGCCACTGCGTGATCATCACGCCCGCCATCGCGCCCGTGAAGGCGACCACCGACCCGACCGACAGGTCGATGTGCCCGGCGATGATGACCATCACCATGCCGATCGCGAGGATGAGGATGTAGCTGTTCTGCACGATCAGGTTCGAGACGTTGATCGGCGCGAGGGTGATGCCGTTCGTCGTCACCTGGAAGAAGATGACGATGACGATCAGCGCGATGAACAGGCCGATCTGTCGGAGCTGCCCGGTGAGGTAGCCGGCGGCGGACTTAAGCGCGTTCATTGACAGGGGTCTCCCGTTCCTGGGTCATGTACTGCATGAGGACCTCGGGCGTGGCCTCGGAGCGGGGCACATCAGCGGTGATGGTGCCCTCGGAGAGCGTGTAGATGCGGTCGCAGATGCCGAGGAGCTCGGGAAGCTCGGAGGAGATCACGATGATCCCCTTCCCCTGGTCTGCGAGCTGGTTGATGATCGTGTAGATCTCGTACTTGGCGCCGACGTCGATGCCCCGGGTGGGCTCGTCGAGGATGAGCACGTCGGGATCGGCGTACATCCACTTCGACAGCACGACCTTCTGCTGGTTCCCTCCGGAGAGCTTCCCCGTCACGACGTCGACGTTCGGCGCCTTGATGTTGAGGCTCTTGAGGAACTGCCCGGCGACGGTCGTCTCCTGCGACGCGTTCACGAAGCCCCAGTTGGCGAGCTTCCCGAGCGCCGAGCCGGAGATGTTCCGCTTGATGTCGTCGATGAGGTTGAGGCCGTAGCGCTTCCGGTCCTCCGTGACGTACGCGATGCCGTTGTCGATCGCCTGCGTCACGGTGTGCGTCCGGATCGGTGTGCCGCGCTTGTAGACGGTGCCGCTGATGCCGGTGCCGTACGACTGGCCGAACACGCTCATCGCGAGTTCGGTCCGCCCGGCGCCCATCAGCCCGGCGATGCCGACGACCTCGCCGGCCCGCACGTTGAGGTTCGCCTGGTGGATGATCTCGCGGGAGGCGTCGAGCTGGTGGTGGACGGTCCAGTCCTCGATCCGAAGCAGCTCCTCGCCGATCACCGGGTCCTCCCGCTCCGGGTAGCGGTTCGACAGGTCGCGGCCGACCATGCCGCGGATGATCCGGTCCTCGGACACGTCGTCCGCGCGCATGTCCAGGGTCTCGATGGTCTTGCCGTCGCGGATGATCGTGACCTTGTCCGCGATCGCCTTGATCTCGTTGAGCTTGTGGCTGATGATGATCGCCGTCATGCCCTCGGCCTGCAGCGACCGGATGAGGTCGAGCAGGTGCGCCGAGTCGTCGTCGTTCAGCGCCGCGGTGGGCTCGTCGAGGATGAGGAGCTTGACCTGCTTCGACAGGGCCTTCGCGATCTCGACGAGCTGCTGCTTGCCGACGCCGATGTCCACGATCTTCGTGACCGGGTTGTCCTTGAGGCCGACGCGCTGCAGGAGCTCCGCGGCGGCGAGGTTCGTCTTGTTCCAGTCGATGAAGCCGGCGGTGGACCGCTCGTTGCCGAGGAAGATGTTCTCGGCGATCGAGAGGAACGGGCTGAGCGCGAGCTCCTGGTGGATGATGACGACGCCCGCTGCCTCGGAGTCGTTGATGTCGCCGAACTGCACGGGCTCGCCGTCGAGCAGGATCTCGCCGTCGAAGGACCCGTGCGGGTAGACCCCGGACAGCACCTTCATCAGGGTGGACTTGCCCGCGCCGTTCTCGCCGCAGATCGCGTGGACCTGTCCGCGTTCGACCTCGATCGAGACCCCCTGCAGGGCCTTGACGCCGGGGAACGTCTTCGTGATGTCCCGCATCTCGAGGATGGTGTCCGCCATGCGGACCGCCTTTCCGTCGTGCGCGCGCGTGCGCGCTGAGGAGACGGACTGGAGGCGCGGGGCGGGGTCGACCCGTGCCTCCAGTCCGACAGGAGGGTTGCGACTACTTCAGGTCGGCTTCGGTGTAGTAGCCGGAGTCGACGAGGACCTCCTTGTAGTTGTCCTTCGTCACGACCGTCGGTTGGAAGAGGTAGGTCGGGACGACCTTCACCTTGTTGTCGTAGCTCTTGGTGTCGTTGACCTCGGGCTTCTTGCCGGTCAGGAGGTCCTCGGCCATCGTCACGGACTGCTTCGCGAGCTTGCGGGTGTCCTTGTAGATCGTCGAGTACTGCTGACCCGCGATGATCGACTTCACGCTCGCCTGCTCGGCGTCCTGCCCGGTGATGATCGGGAGCGGACGGTCGCTCGTGCCGTACCCGGCGCCCTGGAGCGCCGAGATGATGCCGATCGACATGCCGTCGTAGGGCGAGAGCACGCCGTTCAGCGTGGTGCCGCCGGAGTACGACTTCGCGATGAGGTTCTGCATGCGGGCCTTGGCGGTCGCCGGGTCCCACTGCTGCGTCGCGGCCTGCGAGAGCTGGTCCTGCCCGGACTGGATGGTCAGGGTGCCGTCGTCGAGGTACGGCTTCAGGGTCTTCATCGCGCCGTCGAAGAAGAAGCTCGCGTTGTTGTCGTCGAGCGATCCCGCGAAGACCTCGATGTTGAACGGCCCCTTCTTGCCGGTCTTCTTGCCGTCGGCGTCGAGGATGCCGAGCCCGGTGAGGAGCGACGTGGCCTGGTCGACACCGACCTTCTCGTTGTCGAACGACACGTAGTAGTCGACGTTCTTGTTGCCGGTCAGCAGGCGGTCGTACGAGATCACCTTGATGCCGGCCTTCGCGGCGGCGTCGAGCTGGTCGGAGAGCGCCCCGCCGTCGATCGACGCGATGATCAGGACCTTCGCGCCCTTGGTGATCATGTTGCTGACCTGCTGGGCCTGCTGCTGGACCTTGTTGTCGCCGTACTCGAGGTCGACCTTGTAGCCGGCCTTCTCGAGGTCGCTCTTCACGGCGTCGCCGTCCTTGATCCAGCGTTCCGAGACCTTGGTCGGCATCGCGACGCCGACGAGGGCGCCCTTGTTGTCGGTGCTGCTGCCGCCGCCGTCGGTGGACGCACGGCCGCCGGCAGAGCAGCCGGCCAGGGCGATGGCGATGCCGAGGGCAGCGACGCCCGCGACGATCTTGCGCTTCATCATCGAAGTACCTCAGTTCCTGCGCGTCGTCGTCGACACGCTCGGTGACGGGGCTGCTGTGCCCCCGGTGAGCGCTCATGTGAGCGCTCACATACTGGGGGTTCCGTGACGGGGTGTCAACTCATCGTGACCGTTTCGCGATCTTGTCGCGTCGGCCGGACTGCGCGGTACGGTTGGCGACGTGACGACCACGACCGCGCTCGGGGACGCCGGCGGCAAGCGTCGCAAGGCCCCCACGATCTTCGACGTCGCCGAGCGCGCGGGCGTCTCCCACCAGACGGTCTCCCGGGTGATCAACGGCGACCCGACCGTCCGTGAGCAGTTCCGCACGCAGGTGTCCGACGCCGTCACCGCCCTGGGGTACCGGCCCCGGGCGGCGGCCCGGGCGCTCGCGGGTGGTCGCAGCCGGGCGCTCGGCATCATCACCGCGGGCGACGCTCTGTACGGGCCGTCGAGCACCGCGATCGGGTTCGAGCGGGCCGCCCGGTCCGCCGGCTACCACGTGCTGCTCTCGACCCTGCCCGACGACCCGCGACCGGCGGACCTGTCGAACGCCCTGACGACCCTGCTCGCCCAGGACGTCGCCGCGATCGTCCTCGTGGCGGCGGACAACCGCGTGCTCGACGCCCTGGCGTCGTTGACCGTCCCCGTGACGGTGCCCGTCGTGGTGGCGAACGCCGTGCAGCGCGACGCCGCCCGCACGCCGGTGGCGCCGAGCGTCGCCGCGGTCGCGATCGACCAGGCCGCAGGCGCGGAGCTCGTGATGCGGCACCTGTTCGACCACGGCCACCGGCGGATCGTGCACATCGCCGGGCCGGCCGTGTCGCAGGAGTCCGAGGTGCGCCGCGCGACGTACGAGCGGATCATGCTCGACGCCGGGCTGGAGCCGGTCGTCCTCGACGGGGACTGGACCCCGGCGAGCGGGTTCGCGGCGGCCAGGACGATCGACGTCCACACGGTCGACGCGGTGTTCGCCGGGAACGACCAGATGGCGCTCGGGGTCCTGCACGCCTTCGCCGACGAGGGGCTCCGCGTGCCGGACGACATCGCGGTCGTGGGGTTCGACGACGTGCCCGAGGCCGCGCACTTCACCCCGCCGCTCACGACCGTGCGGCAGGACTTCCGGGCGATGGGTGAGCGGGTGCTCGACACCGTGCGGGCCCTGGTCGAGGGGGAGCCCCGCGACGAGACCCTGCTGCTGCCCGAGCTCGTGGTGCGCCGCAGCGCGTAGGCGCCCTCGCACGGTGCACGGTGCACGGTGCGCCGTGCGCCGTGCGCCGTCCGCCGTTCCGCCGAGATCGCACTTCGGCGCCCGACGTTCCGCGGCGTCCGCGCTGAAGTGCGATCTCACCGAGGCACAGCGCGGCGCCCGACCGTCAGCCCTTCAGCGCCCCCGACGACAGGCCCGCGACGTAGAACCGCTGCAGCCCGACGTAGAGCGCGATGCACGGGATCATCGCCACCACCGACCCGGCGACGAGGTTGCCGTACGACACCTGCCCGTACGCGCCGGTCTGCAGGTTCAGCAGCGCGACGGGCAGCGTGTAGAGCGAGTCCTTCGTCAGGAAGGTCAGCGCCCCGAGGAACTCCGTCCACGACGCCAGGAACGCGTAGAGCGCAGCGGTGGCGGCCCCGGGCAGGAGCAGCGGACGGAGCACCGACACGACGACCCGGAAGCGGGAGGCCCCGTCGACGAACGCGGAGTCCTCGAGCTCGGTGGGGACGGACTCGAAGGCGTTCCGCATCACGAACACCCCGAACGGCAGGTTCACGGTCGTGTAGAAGAGCACGAGCCCGAGCAGCGAGTTCGTGAGCTTCATCGCGTTCAGCTCGAGGTACAGCGGCGTGAGGATGGCCTGGAACGGCACCATCATCGTCAGCAGCACGAGCCCGAACACGAGCCCCGACCCGCGGAACCGGAAGCGTGCGAAGCCGTACCCGGCCATCGTCGCGATCACCGCGGTGAGCACGGCCGTGCTGACCGAGACGATGACCGAGTTGAGCACACCCGTCAGCAGGTGCGACGACGAACTGAACACGGCGGTGAAGTTCTGCCAGCCGAGCTGGAAGAAGGTCGCCGGGTCCGGGGCCTGCGTGATGACCGACTCCGGCTGGAACGCCCGCAGGATCGACCAGATGAGCGGGACGCCGAACACCAACGCCGACCCGATCCCGGCGATCGCGTAGAGGGTGCGCTTGACGGCGGTGTCCCGCGGGTGCTGGACGCTGCCCTGGTGGTGGCGGCGCCTCGGCGCTCCGCCCTCGGTCGTGAGGGTGCGGGTTGAGAGGTCCGGAGCGGCCAGTCCGGCGCGCGAGGTCGTGGTGCTCATGTCAGTCCTTCTCTCGGAGTGCCCAGAACTGGAACACCGTGACGGCGGCGATGACGACGACGAGCGCGATCGACTCGGCGGTCGCCGCACCCAGCTGCAGGTTCACGAACCCGCGGTTGTAGATGGCGTTGACGATCGTCGTGGTCTCGGTGCCCGGGCCGCCCTGGGTGAGGATGTAGAACTGGTTGAACGCGAGCAGCGAGCCGATCACCGAGATGATCACGCTGAGCGCCACCGTGGACCGGATCATCGGGAACGTGATGAGCCGCTCGGTCTGCCACCACGACGCGCCCTCGAGCTGCGCGGACTCGTACACCTCGTCCGGCACGCCCTGCATCGCGGACATCAGCAGCACCATCGTCAGCCCGGACACGGCCCAGACCACGAGGACGCAGATGAGCAGCGTGGCGAGGGGCCCGTTCACGAGCCAGGCGGTGCTGCCGTCGGTGATCCCGAGCCACCGGAGCACGATGTTGACGGCGCCGGAGTTCGGCTGGGCCTCGAGGACGAGCATGAACGACAGCGTCGTCAGCCCGACCACGTACGGCAGGAAGAACACCGTCCGGAGCAGGGTGCTCCCACGGCGGCGGGCACGGACCAGCACGGCCAGGAAGTACCCGAGCGCGAGGATCGGCACCGTGACGATCGCGGTGTACAGCAGCGTGTAGCCGATGGCGTGCACGAACGTGGGGTCCTGGAACAGCGTCAGGTAGTTCTGCAGGCCGATGAACCGGTACGGGCCGATCAGCGGCCAGTTCGTGAACGAGATGTAGAGCGCGAACAGGAGCGGCGCGAGGACGAACACCGCGACGAAGAGGATCGCCGGGGCGACGAGCACGGCGCCGGTGCGCGGCGGGTGTGTGAGCGAGTTGCGGGCCCGGAGCGGGCCGCGGCCCACGGTGGGTCGCCCCGCTCCGGTCCGGCCCGTGGAGCGCCTGGTGGAGATGGTGGTCATGTCTGCACCTCTCTGTGCAAGGACGGATGCTGTGCGAGGGCGGGCTTCAGGCCTGGACCTGGTCGAGGATGCGCTGGTACTCGGACTGCGCGGTCTTCATGGCGGCCGCTGCCCCCGACCCGAACACGGCCTCGCGGAACATCGCGAAGTACGGCGACGACGGCTGGTTGTTGAGCAGGTTGTACGCAAGGGTCTGCGGCGCGTAGCCCTTGTCGATGGCGTCCAGCGGGCCGAACGCGAGGGGGTACTTCTTCCGGTAGGCCGGGGTGGCGGCGTCGGAGCGGGTCGGGAAGTAGCCCCCGTCCGGCAGCGCCTGCTGCTGCTGGAGGCCGTTCGCGTACTGCATGAACGCCCACCCGCCGGACGGGTTCGCCGCGCCGTTCGGGATGCACATGTTGTCACCGCCGTCGAAGAACGACCGCTTGCCGTTCCACGACGGGATGAGCACCGTCTGCATCTTCGCCCGCATCGCCTTGGTCGCCGCGGGCACCGTTGCGCCGTACGAGGTCGGGAAGATGCCGACCTTGCCGGCCCGGAAGTCGGCACCCCACGTGGTGCCGGCGTCGGCGTAGGTCGCTTTCGAGAGGACGCCGTCCTTCCAGAGCTGCCGGTAGAACTCGAGCATCCGTTCGAGCGCGACGTTGCCGGTGATGTTCGCCTTCTGGGCCCCGACCTCGCCGGACATCATGTCGACGCCGGTGGCCCACACGTGCGGCTGGGTGACGAAGCCGATGATGCCCGCGGCGTTCCCGGCGATCGACCACCCGTAGACGTCGTCGCCGGTCTTCCGGATCGCCTTGGCGGCGGCGAGCAGGGAGTCGAGGTCCTTCGTCGCGTCCCCGACGTCCAGCCCGGCGCGCTCGAAGAGCTCCGTGTTGACGAAGAGCTGCGAGTTGTCGGCCAGGTACGGCAGCCCGTAGTACCGGTCGCGGTACTCGAGCAGCCGGAGGTGACCGGGGGAGATCTCGTCGAAGTAGTCGAGTCCCTTGACGACGTCGGTCAGATCGGCGAACGCCTCGCGGAAGATGAACAGCTGCGAGTTGATGTCGTCGATGTCCACCACGTCCGGCGGCTCGCCTCCGCGGATCGCGGTCGCGAGCTTCGTCACGTACTGCCCGTCGGGCACCGGGGTGAGCTCGACCTGCAGTTTCGGGTTCGCCTTGTTGAACCCCGCCACGGCCGCGGTCAGCCCGGCCTGGGTCGCGGCGCGGCACCAGACGTGCACGGTGCCGGTCGCGTTCCGGCCGAAGCTCGCGACCTTCGCGTCGACCTTCGGCAGCGTGCCGGAGCACGCCGCCAGGGCGAGGGCCGCGCCGCCGGCGAGACCGCCGGCGAGGAATGCTCTGCGCAGCATCACGTCACCGCGCCAGCGGGAGCCAGACGCGCATCGGCGCGGCGCCGCGGTTCGCCCAGGCGTAGTAGGGAACCGCTGTCGCGGTGACCCTCTGGAGGCCCGTGGCGTGGCCCGCAGAGCCGGCCGCGTCGTCGACGCTGGTGGCGTCCACGGCGTGATCCGTTCCTCCCGGCCCGTCCAGTCGTCGGTACGGCCACGCTGCCTGCAGGTGCTCGGCAGGCGCACGACCCTGCACGTGCAGCGCGACGATGCCGTCGAGGAGCCCGTCCTGGCGCTCCTCGGTGATCGACGCGTCCGCGTCGACCGTCAGGTCGTCCACCGTGAAGCCCTGCTGGTCCGCCTGCTCGACCGCGTAGACGAGCGGGCCGCGCTCGATCGCGACCTGTCCCCGGGCGGCGTCGATCCGGGCGTCCGCGACGTACCGGTGCGGCGTCGTGTCGAACACGAGCTCGACGGTGTCGCCCGCCGTCCACACGCGGTCGATGACGTGCAGCGTGCCCGCGGCGGGGCTCGCCGCACCGTCCGGACCCGTGACGGTCGTGGTGTCCGACCAGGCCGGGATCCGCAGCCCGAGGGCGAGCGGCCCGTCCTCGGTGACCGTCACCAGCACCTGCCCGTCGTGCGGGTACCCGGTCTCGACGTCGACCGGACCGAGCGACGCCGTCGCGTACTGGTGGAGCTGCAGGCCGCCGTCGGTCGCGGTGGCGAGGTACCCGTCGAGGCTCGCGAACGTCCGCATGATGTTCGGCGGGCAGCACGCGCAGTCGAACCAGCCGCGGCGTCCGTGCGCGGGGGAGCGGTTCTCGTCCCGGTGGGCGTGGTCGCGGTGCTGCAGGGGGTTCACGTAGAAGTACTCGGTGCCCGCCAGGCTCACACCCGCGAGGAACGCGTTGTACAGCAGGCGCTCGATCGCGTCGGCGTACCCGGGCTTCCCGGTCGCGAGGAGCAACCGCCACGCCCACTGGATCCCGCCGATCGCCGCGCAGGTCTCCGCGTAGCCGCGGTCGGTCGGGAGCTCGTACGGGTCGCCGAAGGCCTCCCAGTCCCAGCGGGCGCCGAGGCCGCCGGTGATGAACGCCTTCGTGGCCATCATGTCGGCGAACTGGCGCTCGCTCGCGTCGAGCAGCCCGGTGTCGCCGGTCTCGATCGCGACGTCGACGGCTCCGGCCGCCAGGTACACGGCGCGGACGGCGTGGCCCTCGACGGTCGTGGCTTCCCGGCTCGGGACCCGGTCCGAGAAGTACGTCGGCTCGCCACCGGCCCGCTCGATGATGCCGTGGCCGCGGGCGTCGACGAACCAGTGCGCGAGGTCGAGGTAGTCGCGGTTGCCGGTCTCCCGGTACAGCTCGACGAGGCCCATCTCGACGACCGGGTGCCCGTCGATGTCCTGCGTGCGGTCGTCGCCGGGGCCGAACGTGCGCACGAGGTGGTCGGCGTTCCTGATCGCGACCTCGAGCAGTCCGGTGTCGCCCGTCGCACGGTGCTGGGCCACGGCCGCCTGGTACAGGTGCCCGGCGCAGTACAGCTCGTGGCTCCACTTGAGGTCCGTGTACCGCTCGCCCTTCCCGCGGATCTGCTGCACGGAGTCGAGGTAGCCGTCGTCCGCCTGCGCCCGGGCGTACAGGGCGGTGACCTCGCGTTGCAGGTCGAGCAGGTCGTCGGACGGAGCGCGACCGTACTCCCATGCCACCGCCTCGAGCCACTTCGTCACGTCGGAGTCCATGAAGATCGGGCCGGTCGCGTCGCCCTCCTCGAGGCCGGCGGCGATCCGGAGGTTCCGGAAGTTCCCCGCCGCCTCGAGCAGCGCGTACCCGCCGCGGATCGCGTCGCGGCCGTTGCGCTCCTGCCGGAGCGCCCAGAAGCCGCCGGTGATCCGGGCGTCGCCCGTCGGCAGGGGCCGGAGCGTGAGGTGTGCGTCGGCGGTCGGGAGGACCGGCGTCGCGGTGTGCGCGCGGCTGTCGGTCGCGAGCGTGGTGGTCATGTCGCCTCCTTGCGATGTGACTGCTCCGTCCTCCGGTCCGTCGGTCGGCTTCCGGAAAACGGTTTCTGGCGGGGACGCTACGACAGGTCCAGACCGAGCGCAAGGGTTTCGCGCCATTCCGTGGATAGACTCGGCGGCACGTCTCGTGATCCGGAAAGGTGGTTGCCGTGACGATCGATCGTGTGGCGCAGCCCGTCCGGATCACCGACGTGGCGGCGCTCGCCGGGGTGTCCATCGGCACCGCGTCGAAGGCGCTCAACGGCACCGGCCAGCTCCGGGACTCCACGCGTGCCCGGGTGAAGGACGCCGCCGAGAAGCTCGGGTTCGTCGGCGACGCCAGGGCCCGCGCACTGTCCTCCGGCCGGACCTACACGGTCGGCATGATCACCACCGACTCGTTCGGCCGGTTCTCGATCCCGGTGCTGCTCGGGGCGGAGGACGCCCTGTCCGCCGGGCAGATGGCCGTGCTGCTGTGCGACACCCGTGACGACCACGTGCGCGAGGCCCACTACCTCCGGTCGCTCACCGCTCGCGGGGTCGACGGCGTCATCGTCACCGGACGGTCCGCCGACCCGCGTCCGCCCATCGACGTGCCGATGCCCGTCGTCTACGCGTTCACGCCGTCGACCTCGGACGCCGACGTCTCGATCACGCTCGACGACGCCGCCGGTTCGTCCGCGGTGGCGTCGCACGTGCTGACGCTCGGCCGGCGACGGGTCGCCATCGTCACCGGGCCGGCGCGCCACCGCTCCGCCGAACGCCGCGTGTCGGGGGCGGTCTCGGTGCTCGGATCACGGCTCGTCGGCGAACCGCTGTACGGCGAGTGGTCCGAACGCTGGGGTCGGCAGGCCGTCGACGTGCTCGCGCGGGGGTCCGTCGCCGTCGACGCGATCGTCTGCGGGAGCGACCAGATCGCGCGGGGCGTGTGCGATCGGCTGCGTGAGACCGGACGCTCCGTGCCGGACGACGTCGCCGTGACCGGGTTCGACGACTGGGACGTCATGGCGTTGGCGAGCCGGCCGCCCCTGACCACGGTCGACCTGCGGCTCGAGGAGCTCGGTCGCGTCGCTGGCCAGGCGCTGCTCGACCTGATCGACGGCGGGACGGCGGCGTCGGCGGCGGTCGCCCCGTCCCTGGTGATCCGCGAGAGCACGATCGGCGCGTAGGCGGCGGGGTGCGTCGGCCACGCCGCGCCGTGGCTCGTTCGTCGAGGTCGCACGACGCGCCGTGGCTCATTCGTCGAGGTCGCACGAAGTGTCGTTCGAGGTGCCGGCGGCCGACACTTCGTGCGACCTCGGCGCGACGCGGGCGGCATGTCGTGCGACCGCGACGGCCCCCGACGCGCGGGTGCGTTGCGGGAGTGAGCGCTCACGTGCCAGGATGTGAGCGCTCACGGAGGACGATGAGGTTCTGGAGGAACGCATGGGCGACGACCGCCGACAGCAGGTCGTGGACGGCCGCACGACCCTGGGGATCGAGCTCGGCTCCACCCGCATCAAGGCCTGCCTGGTCGACGAGGACCTCGTGCCCATCGCCGCGGGCGCCCACGAGTGGGAGAACGAGTTCGTCGACGGCCGCTGGACCTACTCCCTCGAGGCCGTCGAGACCGGACTCCGCGCCGCCTACGCCGCCCTGGTCGCCGATGTCGAGGCGCAGTACGGGGTCACGCCGACCACCTACCGCGCGGCCGGCGTCAGCGCGATGATGCACGGCTACCTCGCGTTCGACGCCGCCGGTGAGCTGCTCGTGCCCTTCCGGACGTGGCGCAACACCTCGACCGGCCCGGCCGCCGAACGGCTCAGCGACGCCCTCGGGTTCACCATCCCGCTCCGCTGGTCCATCGCGCACCTGTACCAGGCCGTCCTCGACGAGGAGCCCCACGTCGCCGAACTCGCGAGCATCACGACGCTCGCGGGCCACGTGCACCGACGACTCACCGGCCGGGAGGTGCTCGGGGTCGGAGACGCCTCCGGGGTCTTCCCGATCGACAGCAGCCCCGTCGACAGCGGTCCAGGGGAGCCCGGCTGCCGCGACTGGGACGGCGACATGCTCGCGCGGGCCCAGGAGCTGCTCGGCACCGCGGTCCCCGACCTCCGCGCGCTGCTGCCCGAGGTGCTCGTCGCCGGGGAGCACGCGGGCGACCTCACGCCCGAGGGCGCCGCGTGGCTCGACCCGACCGGCACGCTGCAGCCCGGCGTGCCCCTCTGCCCGCCGGAGGGTGACGCCGGTACGGGCATGGTCGCCACGAACGCCGTCGCGCCCCGAACCGGCAACGTCAGCGTCGGCACGAGCATCTTCGCGATGGTGGTCCTCGAGCACCCGCTCAGCACCCGGCACGAGGAGCTCGACGTCGTCACGACCCCGTCGGGTGACGCCGTCGCGATGGTGCACTGCAACAACGGGGCGAGCGAGATCGCGAGCTGGGCGCGGGTGTTCGGTCGGTTCGCCGAGGCCACGAGCGAGCGCACCGGCGGGACCGCACCGGACATCGACACCGTGTACGCGACCCTGCTGGCCGAGGCCGAGCACGCCGACCCCGACGCCGGCGGGGTGCTCTCCTTCAACTACCTCGCGGGCGAGCCCGTCACGCACGTCGAGGACGGCCGGCCCCTGCTGCTCCGGACCCCGGCGGCCCGGTTCACCCTCGGCAACCTCGTCCGCTCCGAGGTGCACGGCGCGTTCGCCACCCTCGCCATCGGCATGGAGGTGCTGCACGGCGAACACGTCCGCGTCGACCGGATGACGGCCCACGGCGGCCTGTTCCGGACGCCGGGCGCCCCGCAGCGGTTGCTGGCCGCGGCGCTCCGCGTGCCGATCGCCCTCGAGGAGACCGCGGGCGAGGGCGGGGCCTGGGGCATCGCCGTGCTCGCCGCGTACCTCGAGCACACCGACCGGCACCTCGCCGACTTCCTCGCCGAGACCGTGTTCGCGGGGGACGCCGTCCACGTCGCCGACCCCGAGTCGCGGGACGTCGACGGCTTCCGGACGTACCTCGACCGGTACCGCGCGGCCCTGCCCGTGCAGGCCGTGGCGGCAGCGGCGACCCGACCCGCCGCGACCACCGACCGACGCGAGCCGAACGACCACGCCGCACCGCGCCTCCAGGCCGAGAAGGAGCCGACCCGATGACCGACGCAAGCGACCCGACCACCCAGCAGGCGGTCGCCGCCACCCGCGAACGCGTCGCCCGACTGCACGGCGAACTCGTCCGCTACGGCCTGGTGATCTGGACCGGCGGCAACGTCTCCGAACGCGTGCCGGGCACCGACCTCTTCGTCATCAAGCCGAGCGGCGTGTCGAGCGACGACCTGACCCCGGAGAACCAGGTCGTGTGCACGCTCGACGGCCTCCCGGCGGACGGCTGGGAGAACAGTCACGGGCCGAGCTCCGACACCGCCGCGCACGCCTTCGTCTACCGGAACATGCCCGAGGTCGGCGGAGTGGTGCACACCCACTCGACCTACGCGACCGCGTGGGCGGCGCGGGCGGAACCCATCCCGTGCGTGATCACCGCGATGGCGGACGAGTTCGGCGGTCCCATCCCGGTCGGGCCGTTCGCGATCATCGGCGACGACTCGATCGGACGGGGCATCGTCGACACCCTCGGCGGGCACCGGAGCCGTGCCGTGCTCATGCAGAACCACGGCGTCTTCACGATCGGGCGCGACGCCCGCGACGCCGTCAAGGCAGCCGTGATGTGCGAGGACGTCGCACGGACGGTGCACATCGCCAAGCAGGGCGGCGAGCTCGTGCCGATCGCCCAGGAGGACATCGATCGACTCTTCGATCGCTACCAGAACGTCTACGGACAGAACCCCGAAGGAGCCATGCGATGACGCAGGTGAACCCCCAGGCCACCCTGGACAGCTACGAGGTCTGGTTCCTCACCGGGTCCCAGGGGCTGTACGGCGAGGAGACCCTGCGCCAGGTCGAGGAGCAGAGCAAGGCCGTGCACGAGACGCTGGCGCCGCACGTGCCGGTCCGGCTCGTCTGGAAGCCCGTGCTCAAGGACGCCGACGGCATCCGCCGCGCCCTCATCGAGGCCAGCGCCGACGACAAGGTCATCGGTGTGACGACGTGGATGCACACGTTCAGCCCCGCGAAGATGTGGATCGGCGGGCTCCAGGCGCTCACGAAGCCGTTGCTGCACCTGCATACGCAGGCGAACGTCACGCTGCCGTGGGCGGACATCGACTTCGACTTCATGAACCTCAACCAGGCTGCGCACGGTGACCGCGAGTTCGGCTACGCACTGGCCCGGCTCGGCGTCCGGCACGCCACCGCGGTCGGGCACGTGTCCGACGAGCGGGTGCAGCAGCGGGTCGCGAACTGGACCCGCGCCGCAGCAGGAGCCGCTGCCGTGCGGGAGCTCAAGCTCACCCGGTTCGGCGACAACATGCGCTACGTCGCCGTCACCGAGGGCGACAAGACCGAGGCGGAGATCGAGCTCGGCGTGCAGGTGAACACGTGGGCCGTCAACGAGCTCGCGGCAGCGGTCTCCGCTGCATCAGACCAGGACGTCGACGACCTCGTCGCGGTCTACGAGCGCGACTACGACGTCGACCCGTCGCTCCGCGAGGGTGGCGACCGCCACGAGTCCCTCCGCGACGGCGCCGCCATCGAGATCGGCCTCCGCACCCTGCTCGACCAGAACGGCAGCGCCGCCTTCACCACGAACTTCGAGGACCTCGGAACGCTCAAGCAGCTGCCCGGCCTCGCCGTCCAGCGCCTGATGGCCGACGGCTACGGGTTCGGCGCCGAGGGCGACTGGAAGACCGCTGTCCTGGTCCGCGCGATGAACGTCGCCGGTGCCGGCCTGCCCGGCGGCGCCTCCCTGATGGAGGACTACACCTACGACCTCACGCCGGGCGCCGAGAAGATCCTCGGCGCGCACATGCTCGAGGTCTCGCCGACGCTGACGACCGCCACGCCGACGCTCGAGATCCACCCGCTCGGGATCGGCGGCAAGGACGACCCGGTCCGCCTGGTCTTCACCGCCGACGCGGGTTCCGCCGTGGTGGTGGCGCTCTCCGACACCCGTGACGGGTTCCGCCTCACGGCGAACGTCGTCGACGTGGTGCCGCCGACCGAGGCCCTGCCGAAGCTGCCCGTCGGCCGTGCCGTCTGGGAGCCCCGTCCGTCGTTCCCCGTCGCGGCGGAGGCCTGGCTCACCGCCGGTGCCGCGCACCACACCGTGATGACGACGGCCGTCGGCCTGCAGGTCGTCGAGGACTTCGCGACCATGGTCGGTACGGAGTTCCTCGTGATCGACGAGCACACGACGCCGCGCGGGTTCCGCGACGAGGTCCGCCTGCAGCAGACCTGGCACCGGCTCGACCGCGGGTTCTGAGGGACACGGACCGTACGATGAGCGACGTGATCGCATCGCAGCGCACGCGGACGAACTGGGCGGGCAACGTCACCTACCGGGCATCCGGGCTGGCACGGCCGACCTCCGTCGACGCCGTGCAGCAGCTGGTCGCGTCGACGCCGCGACTGACGGCGCTCGGCTCGCGGCACTCGTTCAACACGATCGCCGACACCGACGCCCTGCAGGTCTCGTTGGCCGACCTGCCGCCGGTGCTCGACATCGACACGGACCGTCGCGTCGTGCGGGTCGCCGCCGGCATGGTCCACAGCCAGGTGGCAGCCGGCCTGGAGGCACGGGGCTGGGCACTCGGGAACCTCGCGTCCCTGCCGCACATCTCCACGGCCGGGGCGGTCGCCACCGGCACGCACGGTTCCGGGGTCCGCAACCCCTCGCTCGCGCAGGCGGTGGTCGGCCTCGAGGTCGTCCGCGCCTCCGGTGACCCGGCGTGGGTCGACGCGTCCACGCCGGACGGGTCGCTCGACGCCCACCGGGTCGCGCTCGGGGCGCTCGGGGTCGTCACCGCCGTGGAGCTCGCGATCGAGCCGACGTTCCAGGTCGCCACGACCGTGCACCTCGACCTGCCGTGGGACGCGGTCCTCGAGCACTTCGACGATGTCGTGGCGGACGCCTACTCGGTGTCGCTGTTCACCTCCTTCGACGACCGCGGCGCCCGGCAGGTCTGGGTGAAGCACCGCGTGGACGAACCCGCGCCGTCGATCGACCTCGTCGCGCTCGGCGCGCGACCGGCCACCGGACCGGTGCACCCGGGGGAGAACGACCCCGCCGGCGTCACCGAGCAGGGCGGCGTTCCCGGGCCCTGGTCCGAGCGGCTCCCGCACTTCCGGTCCTCGTTCACGCCGTCGACCGGGGCGGAGATCCAGGCGGAGTACCTCGTCCCCGCCGGGTCGGCCGTCGCCGCACTCCAGGCGCTCCGGCCGCTCGAACCGGTGTTCGCGCCGATCCTGATCGCCGCCGAGGTCCGCACGATCGCACCGGACACCGCGTGGCTCGCGCCCTCGTCCGGACGGCAGTCGGTCGGCCTCCACTTCACCTTCCGACGCGATGCCGCCGCCGTCGCATCGGCGGTCGAGCGGATCGAGGACGTCCTCGCGCCGTTCGACGCCCGGCCGCACTGGGGGAAGGTCTCGGCCACCGGGGTCGAGCGACTGCACGAGGTCTACCCGGGCCTGGCGTCGTTCGCCGCGCTCGCACGGGACCTCGACCCCGCGGGGAAGTTCCGGAACGAGTTCCTGGCGCGCGTGCTGGCCTGAGCGCGCCGCGTCGCGCGCGCGCCGCTTCGTGAGCAGAAATGGTCGAGTCCGCTGAGGAGACCCGACCATTTCTGCTCACCATCGCGCGCGGCCCGTGAACGCTGTGCGAACGCATCGGGAATAGCGGGGCGCCCCACCGCACTTGGACCGTTACGTCGTGCGACGTCCGTCGCACGCGGGATTCGGACGGCCGACCGCCGCGGTGCCAGGATGGACGCCGCCCGGTGACCCGACCCGGACCACGTCAGCGACCACCCCACGGTCGCCACCCCCACCCCTTCCCACGAGGAGCACCATCGTCATGAGACGCCCCAAGCGCCTGACCATCACCGCGGCGGTCGCCGCAGCAGCAGCACTGGTCCTGACCGGCTGCTCGGGCGGAGGCGCTTCGGACGACGCATCGGGCGGGACGTCCAAGGGCGGCACGCTCAACATCCTGACGACGGCCACCGCGGTGCACCTCGACCCGGCGACCAGCCAGAACCTCAACATCACCACGCTCGGCCTGGTGCTGCGTCGCCTCACCGCGTGGGACGTCGAACCGGGCAAGACGGCGAAGGTCGTCCCGGACCTCGCGACGAACACCGGCGACTCGAGCGACGGCGGCAAGACCTGGACCTACCACCTCAAGGAGGGGCTGAAGTTCCAGGACGGCTCGCCGATCACCACGAAGGACATCAAGTGGGGCATCGAGCGCTCGTTCGCCCCGACCCTCACCGGTGGCCTGAGCTACCACAAGTCGCTCCTCGTCGGCGGTGACACGTACAAGGGGCCGTTCGACGGCAAGTCCCTCGACAGCATCGAGACGCCGGACGACTCGACCATCGTCTTCAAGCTCAACGCGGCGTACGGCGACTGGCCGTGGCTCGTGTCGATGCCGGCGTTCGCGCCGGTCCCCGAGGGCGACGGCACCGACACCGGTGCGTACGACGCGAAGCCGGTGGCCTCGGGCCCGTACGAGGTGCAGTCGAACACGCAGGGCTCGCAGATCACCCTCGTCCGGAACAAGGAGTGGAGCGCCAAGACCGACGACGTGCGCACGGCCGGCCCGTCGAAGGTCGTGTTCCAGGAGAGCCAGGACCCGTCGACGGTCACCCAGACGCTCATCGCGGACAACGGCGACGCGAAGGACTCCTTCGGTGCCACGTACCTCGGTGCGGCCGAGCTGAACCAGGTGCGGTCGAACCCGTCCGCGCAGGACCGCCTCGCCACGTCGAAGGCCGGCCCGCTCACCTACATGGCGATCAACACCCAGAAGGGCTCGCTCAAGGAGCTCAAGGTGCGCCAGGCCCTGCAGTACGCCGTCGACAAGAAGTCGTACCGGATCGCCGCGGGTGGGGCCCTCGCCGGCACCTACGCCACGACGCTCATCACGCCGGGCATCGCCGGCCGCCAGGAGTACGACCTCTACAAGCCGGGTCCCACGGGTGACGTCGCCAAGGCGAAGAAGCTCCTGCAGGAGGCCGGCGTCTCCGACCTGAAGCTGACCCTCGCGACGAAGAACGACCCGTCGAACCTCGCCCAGGCGCAGGCCCTGCAGGCCGGGCTCAAGCGCGCCGGGATCAGCGTCACGCTGAAGCCGCTCGACGATGACTCGTTCTACACGGCCACCACCGACGGCACCGACTTCGACCTCGCGCTGTTCAGCTGGCAGCCCGACTTCCCGAGCGCGAACGCCAACATCCAGCCGCTGTACGACTCGTCGCAGATCGGCGGCGGTGGCTACAACGTGTCGAAGTACAGCAACCCCGAGGTGGACGCCCTCATCAAGCAGGCGAGCGCGACCGTCGACCAGCAGGCCGCGCAGAAGCTCTGGGCCGAGGCTGACAAGAAGATCATGGCGGACGCCCCGATCGTGCCGCTGACCTACGCGAAGCAGTCGTTCCTGGCGGGTTCGAACGTGCAGAACTTCCAGATCGCCGACTTCCCGGCGTACCCGAACTACCTCAAGGTCTCGCTCGCGAAGTGAGTGCACCGCTGCTCGAGGTCGAGGGGCTCCGCGTCGCGTTCGGCGACGCGGAGCCCGTCGTCCGTGACGTCTCCTTCACCCTGACGCCCGGCCGCGTGCTCGCCCTCGTCGGCGAGTCCGGCTCGGGCAAGTCCGTCAGCGCGATGAGCGTGCTCGGGCTGCTGCCGCCGGAGGCCACGGTCACGGGCAGCATCCGGTTCCGCGGCACCGAGATGGTCGGCGCGTCGGACGACACGCTCCGTGCGGTCCGTGGCGCGGGGATCGGCGTCGTGTTCCAGGAGCCGATGAACTCGTTCACCCCGGTGCTGTCGATCGGGACGCAGATCGCCGAGGCGGTCACGGCGCACCCGACGGACCTCGGCCGTGCGGGGGTGTCTGCGCGGGTCGACGAGCTGCTGCGGGCCGCCGGGCTCGACGACCCGGCGCGCATCCGGAAGGCGTACCCCCACGAACTGTCCGGCGGGCAGCTGCAGCGGGCGATGATCGCGATGGCGCTCGCGGGCGACCCGGTGGCGCTCATCGCGGACGAGCCGACGACCGCGCTCGACGTCACGGTGCAGGCCGGGATCCTCGACCTGCTCCGGCGGCTCGGCCGCGAACGCGACCTCGCCGTCCTGCTCATCACGCACGACATGGGCGTGGTCGCGGACGTCGCCGACGAGGTGCTCGTGATGCGTCGGGGTGACCCCGTCGAGCACGGGACCGTCGCCGAGGTGTTCGCGCAGCCGACAGCCGAGTACACCCGTGCCCTCCTGCAGGCGGTGCCCAGCCTCACTGCGGCCGGCCCAGCGGCCGAGTCTCGGCCCGAGCGACAGTTCTCGGCGGGAACGGCGCGAGAAGTGTCGCCCAGCGCGAGTCTCGGCCCAGCGCAAGCGAGTCTCGCGGACGCGAGCCGCGCCTCCAGTCCGGTGGTCGCGCGCCTGCGCGACGTCGCCGTGCGCTACGCGCGCCGTGGCGAACCGACCGTCTCGGACATCGACCTCGACCTCCGCGCCGGCGGGACCCTCGGCCTCGTGGGGGAGTCCGGGTCCGGCAAGTCCACGATCGGACGGGCCCTCGCCGGCCTGGTCCCCGTCGTCGCCGGGACGGTCGAGGTGGACGGCAGCGACCTCCGCACCGCTCGGGGTCGACGCCTGCGGGAGCTCCGCAGCCGCGTCGGCATCGTCTTCCAGGACCCGGCGTCCTCGCTCAACCCGCGGCAGACCATCGGGTGGAGCATCGCCGAGCCGCTGCTCGTGCACGGCACCGCCGCCGCCGCCGAGCGCGCCGAACGCGTCCGCGAACTCCTGGTCGCGGTGCAGCTCGACCCGTCGTGGGCCGAGCGGTTCCCGCACCAGCTCTCCGGTGGCCAGCGGCAGCGGGTCGCCGTCGCCCGTGCCCTCGCGCTCCGGCCCGCCCTCGTGATCGCCGACGAGCCGACCTCGGCGCTCGACGTCACGGTGCAGGCCGCCGTCCTCGACCTGCTCGCAGACCTGCAGCGCGAGTTCGGGTTCGGCATGCTCCTCATCAGCCACGACCTCGCCGTCGTCCGGCAGCTCGCCGACGAGGTCGTCGTGCTCCACGACGGTCGTGTGGTCGAGCGGGGGACGACCGAGGCCGTGCTGGACGATCCGCAGCAGGACTACACGCGTATGCTCCTCGCCGCAGCGCCCGTCGCCGACCCCGTGCGACAGGCCGCCCGCCGCGAGGCCTGGCGTGCCTGGGAAGGGGTTGCCTCGTGACCGCCAACGTCGTCGAGCGCCCGGTCGCGGCCGCCGCGAACCGCAGCACCGGGTTCCGCGCCGTCGTGCGCCGGGTCCGGAAGGACCGCTGGGCCGTCGCGTCCGCGGTCGTCATCGTCGTGTTCGTCGTCGTGGCGGTCGCGGCGCCGCTCATCGCCGCCGTGACCGGGCAGGACCCGTACGGCTACCACATCGACGCGCTCAACTCGTTCGGAGCGCCGAAGGGCGTCGGCGGGGGGATCAGCGGGACGCACTGGTTCGGCGTCGAGCCCCTCACCGGGCGCGACCTGTTCGCCATCGTGACCTACGGCGCGCGGACGTCGCTCGGGATCGGGCTCGCCGCCACCGTGGTGTCGATCGTGATCGGCGTGCTCGTCGGGGTCACCACCGGGTTCTTCGGCGGCTGGTACGACCGGGTGCTCTCCCGCGTCGTCGACGTCATCTTCGGGTTCCCGTCGCTCGTGTTCATGATCGCCCTCACCGCGATCGTGCCGACGTCGTTCCCGAAGCCGGTCCTCGTCGTGCTCGTGATCGGCTTCTTCGGCTGGCCGTCGGTCGCCCGTGTCGTCCGCGGCCAGACGCTGTCCCTCGTCAGCCGGAACTACGTCGTCGCCTCGACCGCGATGGGCGCCGGCCGTTGGCACGTCATCCGGACCCAGCTGCTGCCGAACCTCGCCGCGACGATCACCGTCTACGCGACGATCTCGATCCCGTCGATGATCGGTGCCGAGGCCGCGCTGTCGTTCCTCGCCGTCGGCGTCACCCCGCCGACGCCGTCGTGGGGTCGCAGCATCGGCGACGCGATCGGGTGGGTGCAGACCGACCCGATGTACCTCGTGTTCCCCGGCCTCGCGCTCTTCCTGATCACCCTGGCCTTCAACGTGCTCGGCGACGCGCTCCGCGATGCCCTCGACCCCCGTGGAGGTGCACGATGAGCACGTTCCGCTTCATCGCCATCCGCGTCCTCGGTGCCGCGGTCGTGCTGCTCGTCGTCGCCGCGATCACCTACGCGCTGTTCATGCTGCTGCCGACGAACCCGGCCCGGGCCATCTGCGACAAGCCCTGCACGCCGGACCGGCTGCGGGAGGTGCAGGCGTTCCTCGGCACCGACAAGCCGTGGATCGCGCAGTTCGGGGCGTACCTGGCGGGCATCTTCACCGGCCGCACGTTCGGCTCCGGCGCCTCCGTGATCCACTGCGCCGCGCCGTGCTTCGGGTACTCGTTCCAGCTGCACGACAGCGTCACGAACCTGATCCTGTCCCGCCTGCCCGTCACCGCGTCGATCGCGGTCGGCGCCGCCGTGCTCTGGCTCGTCGCCGGGGTCGCCGGAGGAGCGCTGTCCGCCCTGCGCCGCGGGACCTTCGTCGACCGCGCGGTGATGACCGTCGCCGTCGCCGGGGTGTCCGCGCCCTCGTACCTCGTCGGGTTGCTCGGCATCCTGCTGTTCGGGTTCGTGCTCGGCATCCTGCCCACCAGCGGGTACGTCGCGTTCGGTGACGATCCGGTCGGGTGGTTCACGCACCTGATCCTGCCGTGGTGCGTGCTCGCGTTCATCAGCGCGGCGATCTACGCACGGCTCACGCGCGGCGAGATGCTCGAGTCGATGTCGCAGGACTTCGTCCGGACCGCCCGCGCGAAGGGGCTGCGCGAGCGCCAGGTCGTCGTGCGGCACGGGCTCCGGACGGCGATCCTGCCCGTCGTCACGCTCTTCGGGCTCGACCTCGGGTCACTGCTCGGCGGGGCGGTCATCACCGAGAAGGTGTTCTCGATGCAGGGCCTCGGCGCGCTGTTGATCGACGCGGTGCACACGCTCGACCTGCAGGTGGTCGTCGGCTTCACGCTGTTCTCGGCGTTGCTCATCGTCACCGCGAACGTGATCGTCGACGTGGTCTACGCGTTCGTGGACCCGCGGGTGCGGCGCCGGGCGTAGGTGCCGGGCGGCAGGGCGTTCGCTGCCGCTGCGAACCGCCGCTCGCACAACCAAAGTGTTCCCGAACCTCGTGATCCCGCGGTTCGGGAAGACTTTGGTTGTGCGGACGACCGCGCAGGCGCACGCGCACGCGCGCCGCGCCGCGCCGCGCCGCGCACCGTGCGAGCCGGGGGTCAGGCGCCGTCCCACCATCGCAGCACCCGTGTGCCCGAGAGCGTCAGCCACTTCGAGGGCTCGCCCGCCGGCGCGTCCACCTCGAACCACTGCCGCCCGGGCGGCCGCTCTCCCTGGGTCCAGGTCCCGTCCGGGTTCCGTGCAGCGCGGACGATCTCGATCGCCTCGGCTGCCCGCGGATCCGGCGGGGTGCCGTCGTGCAGCGATGCCGCACGCAGGTGGTCGGTCGCGCGGAGCGCCGTGTAGATCCACCGGAACGGGTAGGCGAACCGGTGGACCCAGGGTCCGACGACCTCGCCGTCGGACTTCCGCCGAGTCAGGTGCCGTTCGAGCAGGTACTCCGCGCCCCGGTGCCGCGCCTCGCGGAGTGCGGCGGCCCGCGGGTGCCGGCCCCCGGTCAGTTGCTCGTGCTGGAGCAGGCCGTCGAGCACGTTCAGCGTCGAGTGGAACGACGACACGGTCGATCCCTCGACCCACTCGCAGTTCCAGCCGCCGTCCTCCAACTGGTGCTCGAGCAGCCAGTCCGCGATGCCGTCGACGTCCGCGCCGAGCCAGCCGCCGTTCGCGAGCGTGAAGCCGTTGATGCAGCAGTCGACCTCGCCACCCCAGTAGGGGAGCTGCTCGTACTCCCACCGGCTGTTCGCCGCGAGCCGTGCGGCGGTGTCCCCGAGCACGGCGGCGTCCAGCCCCCAGTCGCGCAGTGCGTTGAGGGACCACGTCGTCGCGGTGTACGGCTGTCCGGGTGCCTGCGCCTCCGGTCCGTCGAACGCGAAGTCCGCGGGGAAGTACGCACCACCGGCCCACTGCCCGTCCGGGTCCTGGTGTGCGAGGAGTGCGGCGCCGAAGCCCTCGGTCGCCACGCGGGCACGCGTTGACTGCCACACCGGAGCGGGCGCACCGACGAGGTCCCGCTCCACCTGCCAGCGGATCGCCGGGTCCGAGTCGAGCAGCCAGTCCACGGTCCTGTCGTCGCTCATGGCGCGCAGACTACGCCGGAGGCACAGCGGGCGCGTTACCCGTCCCGCCCCGTGTACCGGTACGCCGCACCGTCGTCCGTCCGCTCGAGCACCCCGAGGTCCACGGCGTCCCGCCGGACGATCGCGACGTCCTCGGCGAACATCGCGATCGCCGCGTTGAGCACCGGTTCCGGGACCGGACGGGACGTGCCGAGCCGTGCGAACAGGAGCCCGACGATGCGGACGGACAATGGGTGCCGTTGGTCGTCGGACGCGGGCATCGGCGCGATGCGGTCGAACTCGAGCAGCGCCGCCGGCTGCTGCAGACGCTGAAGGTCCTGCGCCGTCCGCCCGAGCAGGGGTGTGTCCGGGCCGTCGTCGCCGAGCCAGTCGAACGCGTCGACCGCCGACCGGGTGCGGTCGTCGAGCGCCCCTCTGCCGGTCACCGCCGCGCGGAGCGTCGGGCTGGCCAGCACCGCGACCGCCTGCCGTGCCCGCCCCACCGTCGTGGCGACGTCCATCAGAAGTACGTGATCCCGTGCGGTGTCCTCGCCGGCGCGAGCATCGCCCGGAACAGCGCCGGCGCAGCCGGGTCCGCCGCCCGTAGCAGACCGGCAGCCGCCAGCGTGACCGGCGACACCGACCCGAGGAGCACCGCACCGAGGTCGGCGACGTCGAGCTGGATGTCCGAGCCGGCCGCGTCGGCGGCGTCGGCGGTCTTCGTCACGGTGCCCCGTGCCTCCAGGACGTCCAGCCGGTACGTGCCGGAAGCGAACCCGAGCGCATCCGTCACGGCGAGCGTCAGCGAACCGTCGACGGCGAACGGCCGCGAGGCGAGCACGGCCTCGACGTCGAGCACCCGGAGCCAGACATGGTCCTCCTCGTGGTCGACGTCGTACGCACGGTTGTCGCCGAGCGCCGCGACGATCGGGTCGTCGAGCCGCGAGCGGTTGTACTTGACCACGTCGTTGAGGTCGATCGAGAGCAGCAACTCCCACAGCGACAGGTACGCCGCGTCGGTCGCGTAGACCAGGTCGACGATCTCGAGGACGGTGTCGCTCCCACGGTGCTCGGTGACGCGCCAGGTGACGTAACCGTCGACCTCGTCCGAGTCGTCGGGGCGGTGCACCGCGGCGCGGACGTCCTTGGCCTTCTCGCCGTCCTGGCCGCGGAGGCCGAACGCGACGGGCCAGGTGCCGGCGTTCCGCACCATCGATCCGGGCGTGCGCGCGTTGAACCGGTCGAACACGGCGCGACCCGGGCCACCCGCGAGCCACTCGGGCGTGACGACGCTGACGACGCCGGTCGTCGGAGCGAGGAACGGCAGCGCGCGGTTGCGGCGCACGCTGACGGCGCGCTCGCGGATGGCGCTGCCGAAGCCGAAGCGGCGGTAGATGGTGCCCTCGGACGCGGTGAGGGACGCCACGGCGTAGCCCTCGGCTGCGCCGCGCTGCAGCGCGTGCGTCATCATGTTCCGGAGGATGCCGCGACGTCGCTCGGTCGGGCGGACCGTGACGGCGGAGATCGCCTGCGTGTCGACGGACGAGCCGTCGCCCCAGCTCAGGGCCTTCGGGAACCACGCGAAGGTGCCGGCGGGCCAGGTCTCGTCGACGGAGCCCGCGGCGGGCCGGCGGACGTACGCGCCGAGGAAGGTCTCTTCGTCCTCGACGAAGTGCTCGACCATGCGCGCGGCGACCTCGCCACCCGGGTGCGGCTCGTGGAAGCCGAGCCCCACGGCCTGCATCCACGCCTCGGTCTCGGCGTCCGGTGCCCCCTTGTCGTCCGTCCCGGGCGCGAACTCGCGCAGCTCGTAGCGGTCGTCGAATGCCTCGTTGCTCACGCTCCGACACTATCGGTGGCCGGTGACGAACCGCGAGGGTCGGCCTGGAGGCGCGGCGCGGCTCCGCCCCGTCGGTCGCCCGGGTGCGCTCGTCACCTGGAGCGGCGTCGGGCCGCTGATCGCGGCGGGTTCGCACGCAGGTGCCCGCTGATCGTGCCGAGGATGCGTGCGAGCTCCGCGGCGTCGTCGTCCGTGATGGGCGCGAACAGCAGGCCGTGCACGGTGGCGATGTGGCCGGGGAACACGTCGGCGAGCACCGCGCGACCGGCGTCGGTGATCGCCACCATCGTGCTGCGCTCGTCCTCCGGGGACGGCGACCGCGTGACGAGTCCGCGCTGCTCGAGCAGTTGCGCCTGGTACGTCAGGCCGCTGCGGCTGTAGACCACCCCGTCGGCGAGGTCCGTCATCCGCAGGTGCCCCTCGGGAGCGTCGCCGAGCGTGGCCAGGAGCTGGAACTGCACGTAGCTCAGCCTGCCGGCGTCCCGGAGCTGCTGCTCGACGGCCGGCCGCAGGAGGGCACTGACCTCGGTGAACGCGAAGTACGCGCCGAGCTGCGTCGGGGTCAGGGACGTGGGGGAGTCGGACATGATCTCGATCCTACCCGTTGCTTCGAGTTCGAAGCAGTGCTACGGTTCCGGTATTCGCTTTGAATTCGAAGCAACTCACGAAGGAGCACATCATGAAGGCATGGCAGTTCCACGAGGTCGGCGGTCCCGAGGTCCTCCGGTACGGTGACGTCGAGCAGCCCACCCCGGGCGTGGACGAGGTCCTCGTCCGGGTCACCGCCTCCGCGTACAGCGCAGCGGACAACGGCATGCGAGCCGGGTTCCTCCCGATCCCGATCGCGCTCCCGCACACCCCCGGCTACGACGTGTCCGGCGTCGTCGCGGCCCTCGGCACCGGCGTCACCGACCTCGCCGTGGGGGACGCCGTGATCGGCTTCCTCCCGATGGAGCGCGACGGCGGTGCGGCCGAGTACGTCGTCGCCGCCGCCGACGCACTCGTCGCGGCGCCGACGAGCATCCCGCTCGCCGACGCAGCGGCCCTCCCGTCCGTGGCGCTCACCGCCTGGCAGGCACTCGTCGACTCGGGTCGGCTCGAGGCCGGGCAGCGACTGCTCATCGTCGGTGCCGGTGGCGTCGTGGGCAAGTACGCGATCCAGCTGGCGAAGCGGCTCGGCGTCCACGTCATCGCGACCGCCAGCTCCCGCAGTGCCGACGCGGTCCGGGCCGCCGGCGCCGACCAGGTGATCGACCACACCGAGCAGGACGTGCTGCAGGCGGTCGACGGGCAGGTCGACGTCCTCCTCAACCTGGCGCCCATCGAGCCCGAGCAGTTCGCGGCGGACGTCGCCGTGGTCCGCGACGGGGGAGTCGTCGTCAGCACCACGGCGTTCATGGAGACCCCTGGCGACGAGTCCCGCGGTGTCCGGGCCGAGACGGTCTTCGTGCTCCGGAACCGGGAGCGTCTGGCCGAGCTCGTGTCGTTGGTCGACGCCGGGGAACTGACCGTCGAGGTCACCCGACGCATCCCGCTCACCGAACTGCGGGCGCTGCACGCCGAGGGAGCCGCGGGACGGATCGCGGGCAAGGTCATCGTCCTCGCGTGAGTCGGCTCGCCGGACCACCGGTCCGTGGGCGAAGGTGACACCGCCCCGCGGACGCCGTGGCGGTCAGTCCGTCGCGCCCCGTGGCGGATCCACCAGCAGCTCGACCCGATCGGCCAGGTACCCCTCGAGCGGGACGGCGGCACCGGCAGCGGGGGACCAGCGGACGAGGGGGGCGCCGTCCGCCACGAAGAGCACGCCCGGCGAGTCGACGAGTGTTCCGTCGAGCGCGATCGGCGTCGCGCCGTGGTTCACGGTGTCACCGGACGCGAAGTGCCCCTTCTGCGCCGCAGCCCGGTAGGCCCGCCGCACCTCGGCGGAGACGGACACGAACTGGGAACGGCCGGGGTCGGTCACCCGTGTGATGAGCCCGGTCGCCCAGACGCGACCCCCGGTCTCGGGCGAGGACCCCAGGAGCAGCGCGCCGATGCGCCAGACGCGACCGAGCGGCCGCATGGTGGGTTCGCGCCGGATGCCGAGGACGGCCTTGGGTTCGACGTACTCGCCGAGCGCCTCGTCCGGGACGTCCGCGCTCCGGAGCGTCCGGGCCGCCTCGTCGAGCAGCGCCCTCGCCCGTTCCACCCCGTCCGTCACGTCACCCGAGCGTAGCCCGGTGCGCGCCCGACGACCGGCGACCGCGAGGACGACCGCGACCGCGCGAGCCACCCGCACCGACACCCGCACCGGCGCCACCGCCTGCGGCAGCCCGCCGCCGCCGCGCGGCCGAGACGACCCCGAGCGTCACCATCACCGCCCCGTAGGCGAGCAGCACCCCCGCGATCGTGGGGACGAGCCAGGACCGCGACCCGTTCACGAGCTGGTTGACGAGCCCGATGTCCGGCAGGCTGTACCAGACCACGCCACGCACCTGCGCGGCGGTGACGGGCGCCGGGTCCGCCAGCGCGTTGTTGTCGCCCTTGAGCGTGAACGTGCGGGACCCGTCGGACGACGACGCGACCGACACCACCCGGTGGCTGATCACCGCGGGCTGCCCGGAGGTGATCTGGTAGGTCACGACGTCACCGATGCGGATGTCCTCGACGGGGGTCGGCCGGACGACGAGCAGGGTCCCGGGCGGCAGGGTCGGCTCCATCGACTGGGTCAGCACGGTGAGCGGCGTCGACCCGGTGGCCTTCGGCACGACGATCAGCACGACGGCCAGTCCGGCGACGATGAGGAGCAGCCCGCTGCTCAGGCCGAGTCCGACGGCGCGGACGACTGCCCTCCAGCCGGTGCCGGCGGAACGCGCTGTGCTCATGCGCCGCATCGGACTGCCTTCCCGTTGTTCTGTGTGAAGAGGGTGATCGTGCCGCTCGCCACGACGGTGCTCGTGGGGTTGCCGGCGCCGTCGAGGATCTTGACGGTCACCGTCACGGGCCCGCTCGTCGCGACGTTCGCCGGGATCTGCTCGGGCGCCAGGGTGAAGCGCCCGTAGTAGTCCTGCTCCTTCTGCCCGACCATCGTCGAGGCGTTCGGGCCGACGAACGCGCCGTACCAGGTGTCCATCGGCCGGGACGACGTCGGCCAGGCGACCTCGACGTAGGTGCCGCTGTGGTCGGTGCAGGTGAGCGCCGGGGCGGCCGCCGAGGTGTTCAGGGCGAAGCCGCCCTGCACGACGTCCGATGCCCAGGTGCCCGCCGTGACGGTGAGGGCGACGGTCACGTTCGTGGTGGCGGACGCCGGAGCGGACGAGGTCGGCGTGCTCCGCGTGCACCACACGGCGCTGGCGCCTGCGGCGAGTTTCGACGTCAGGCTCGGCAGCGACGCCCAGGTGCCGGACACGGAACCCGTGCCGACGGCGGTGGACGTGGTGCAGGCGGACGTCGAGGCGACCGGCCACGCGACGACGCCCACGGCCCGGGCGAGGGCGGTCGAGCTGCCGGAGGCGACGGACACGGTGGTGGTCGCGGTGCCGGCGAGCGAGCCGGCGTTCGTCAGGGTGATCGGTTTCGTCATCGACGTCACGGACGACGAGAACGTGGTCGTCATGTCGCTCGTCCCGCTGAGCGACGCCCCGGTCCCGCCGATCGTGACGCTGGACGCGGTGGTGCCGGTCGCGCTCCAGAGCGCCCACGCCGCGGACGAGCCGCCGGCGACGAAGACCAGGGCGAGCAGGAGCGCGAGGATCGCCCGGAGTCGCCGGCTCACGGAGTCACCTGCGTGCCGGTGACCGTCAACGAGAAGTCGGACACTGCGCCGGCGACGCTCTGCGGGGCATCGGCGTCGAGGTCCATCTCCACGCACCCGACGGCCCGGGCGCCGGCTGCGAGCGTGAAGGAGCCGCTCCCGGTGTCGAAGGTCGCGAGCCGACCGCTCGCTCCGGACAGGCCGGTCCGGCAGTCGGCCGCCGAACCGACGACGGACAGCCGGAGCGAGAGCTCGCCGAGCACCGCGGCGGTGGTCGCGTTCGTCGCGGACGACACCTTGGTGGACGTGGTGGCGACGCGCATCGTCAGCGGGATCGAGCCGGTGTTCTGCACCGTGAACGTCCCGGTCGTGCCGCCACCGGGGCCGAGCACGGCCGTGTTCATGGCGGTCAGGGGGCCGGTGCTGATCGCGGCGGTCGCCGACCGCACGGTCGAGGCCGAGGTGCTCGCGGTGCCGTTCCAGAGCGCGTACGTGCCGCCGGTGCCGAGCATCGCGGTGAGGACCGCGACGACCAGGGCGATGACGGTCGGCCAGATCCACCGGTGCCGACGCGGTGCGCGGTGGCGCCCGGTCGTCCGCGGTGTGCTGGTCATGTCCGTCCCCTGGTGTCGGTGGTCGTGCGGTCACCGCCGGACGGCGGTGCGGTGGTGCGGTGGTGCGGTGGTGCCGACCCGGCCTGGAGGCACGTGGTCGCGATCGGCGGATCAGGAACCCATCGAGACGGCTGCTCCTCAGGCCCGGATCGGCACCACGGCTCAGGAACCGATCGCGGTCTGCGTCAGCGTGAAGGCGAGCGCGCCGACGTTGAGCGTGCCGCCCTGGCCGGTGGTCGCCGACGAGGGCAGTGCGATGGTGAAGACGACCTTCACCGTCGAGGTGGCGGCGGAGGGGGACACGACGAAGGTGTTCGCGTTCGCCGTCGACTGCACGACGGACGCGCTCGAGGACGTCACCGCGAGGGTCTTCGTCGTCGCGGCGAGGAGCGCGGCGTCGCCGGTGATGCTCTGGGTGGCGTAGGTCAGGTTGGCCTTGAGGTCCTGACCGGTCGCGCCGATGGTGAGCGTCTGGGTGAACTGGTACGTGTTGCCGGGCACCATGAGGGCGCTCGCCGGGTTGATCGTCGCCGAGCGGCCGTTCGTTACGTCCGTCCACACGCCGTCGTTGTTCGCGGTGAGGGTCAGCGAGCCGGAGCTGACCGACGATGCGGCCGTGCTCGCGCTGGCGTTCCAGAGGGCGAAGGTGCCCGCACCGCCGAGGAGCAGGGCGACGCCGGCGGCGCCGGCGATGGCGCCGGTGACGATCTTGTGCATGAGGAGTCCGTTTCTGCGCGTTCGGGCGCGCTGGGGCCACCGGCCGAGCCGATGGGACGATGTCATCGGCCCGTGGTTCGCGGGGCCGCGGCTGACCGGTGCCGGAGAGTGGTCGCCGGGCTCCGGACGTGACACGTTCCGGGCGGGCAGGACTCGCTCTGGTGACGACGCTACCGGTCCCCCAAAGTGCGGACAAGCGGAATGATGCGTTCGGATGGACCCAGTACAGGGGTCATTTCCGTCCCCGAGAGTGCGGACACGATCTGTACCCCGATTGTCCGCCGGTGATCCGTGGAATGCCGAGAGCGCGCGGACCGTTGCACCGTCCGGAAACGAGGAGGGCCCATGGGCATCGTGCGGTGGCTGTTCGACGCGCAGCTCGTCATCGGCGACCAGACCGTGCTCTGGCGCGAGGTGATCGGCAACGTGTTCGGCCTGCTCAGCGCCCTCGGCGGGATGCGCCGCAAGGTGTGGGCGTGGCCGGTCGGCATCGTCGGCAACGCCCTGCTCTTCACGGTCTTCATGGGTGCGCTCTTCGACACCCCGAACCCGGTGAACCTGCTCGGCCAGGCCGGCCGCCAGGTGATGTTCATCATCGTGAGCGTCTACGGCTGGTACCGCTGGACGCACCGTCCCGACGACGCGACGACCGTGGTCGAGCCGCGCTGGGCCTCCTGGCGGGCTCGTGGACTGATGGTCCTCGTCATGGTGGGCGGCACCGCGGTGCTGACCCCGATCTTCCGCGCCCTCGGCTCGTACGAGCCGGTCTGGAGCGACGCCTGGATCTTCGTCGGCTCGGTGCTCGCGACCTACGGCATGGCGAAGGGCTGGGTCGAGTTCTGGCTCGTGTGGGTCGCGGTCGACCTGGTCGGGGTGCCGCTGTTGTTCTCGGCCGGCTACTACGCGTCGGGCTTGATGTACGTGTTCTACGGCGTCTTCACCCTGACCGGGTTCTTCGTCTGGATGCAGCAGCGCACGAAGCCGTCCGCGGCGCCGGTCACCGTCGGCTGAGCGGCCGCGGCCCCCGGTCTGGGACGAGACACCCGCCGCCGGGCGGGGTGCAATGGTCGGATGGAACACGACCACGACGCTCCGCTCGGGGACGAGCAGTCCCTGGCCGAGCGGATCGTCCGCGGAGCCATCCGCGCCTACCGACTCCACCCCTTCGACAGTGTCGACGCGCGCGTCGTCGCCGAGGTCGCCGGCATCGAGGACGATGTCGTCGAGCGCCTCTTCCCGACCTGGGACGCACTGCTCCTCGTGACCTACGACCGCTGGACGCAGCTCCGCGGCACCCGGCGGAAGAGCCCGCCGTCGTGCACGATCGAGTACGTCCGGATGACCCTCGCGGAGGACGTGGCGGACCCGGGGCTCGTGCGGGTGCTCGCGGGCGTGATCACGATCGCGGCCGCCGACACCGGGTTCGCCGAGCTCTTCCGCAAGCGCTTCGAGGAGTACGTCGACCAGCTCACGGCCGGCCTGCAGCGCGACCTCGACGCCGGCGCCGAGCAGCTCGCGATCCCGGCGCACCAGGCGGCCACGCAGCTCCTGGCGGTGTACGAGGGCCTGCAGATCCAGTTGCTCGTCCGGCCCCACGTCGACGTCCTCGTGGAGTTCGACCGCGCCGTGCGCACGCTCCGGCAGGGGTGGCGGCAGCGCGAGGTCCCGGCCTGGGACCTCGACGAGGTCGTCCTGACGCGCTAGGGACGCGCGCGCCGCCACGACGCGATCTGGCGCAGCGTGACCTTCGAGCCGTACTGCGCGACCGAGTGGCGGAACAGGTACTGCGCGAACCACAGCAGCAGCGCCGCGACCACGAAGACCTCGACGATGCAGACCACCGACTCGACGACGCTGAGCGACCCGACGGCGTTCCGCACCATCGCGGTGATGGGCGTGAAGGTCGGGAAGTAGGTGAAGAACGCGGCGATCGGCGACGTCGGGGTCGTCATCACGAAGAACGCGGCGTAGATCGGGATGATGAGCGAGAAGATCGCGACCGACTGCAGCGCGGAGGCGTCCTTGATCGACGGCACCGCGGCGCCGACGGCCACGAAGAGCGCCGAGGCGAGCAGCACCCCGCCGACGAGCAGGAGCGCTCCGACGAGCATCCGCCAGGGGTCGACCACCAGGCCGCCGAGTCGCGAGGCGATCAGGGGGAGTGCCAGCAGCAGCGCGATCAGCCCCGGCACGAGGAACACACCGATCTGCACGAACCCGACGAGCAGCATGGCGATGACCTTGCCGCGGATGAGGTCCCCGGCGGTCACCGTCGTGAGGATCATCTCCGAGATGCGGTTCTCCTTCTCCTCGACCACCACGGTCACCATGCGCGTGGCGAGCAGGATGACGAGGCCGAAGAACGCGGCGACGTACAGGAACGGCGGCACGATCGACAGCCAGCCCGGCGCGACCCGGCCGTCGGCGTAGGTGGTCAGGTCGGTGTCGGGCGGCGACCGGAGCAGCTGGATCGTCTCCGGGTCGTCGACGGTCGCGGCCACGCTCTGCTCGAGCACCCGTTCCGCGAGCGACGAGTACCCGCCGTTGCCGAACAGCCCCCGGTCGGCGGCCTCGACCCGGATCGGGTTCGAGGACGGCGACTCCGGGAACTCGATGAACGCATCGAGGGTGCCCGCCCGGACGGCGGCCCGGTCGGCCGATGCGTCGGTCGACGGCGACCCTCCCCACTTGGCTGCGACGGTCGTGGACACGAGCCCGGAGTGGTCGACGTACCGGAACGGGGTCTTCGAGGCCGAGGAGCTGTTGGTGACCGAGTCGGTACCGGCCGCCTGGCCCACCCCGACGAGCAGGGAGACCACCACGATGACGACCGGCAGGGCGAGCGTGCCGATCCAGAACGCGGGCTTCTTCACGGCCCGGACGAACTCGAACCGGACGACGGTCCCGAGCCGGCTCACGCTGCTGCCTCCGTCGCCGTCTCGAGCGCGTCGTGCCCGTAGACCTGCACGAAGATCTCGTCGAGCGGGATCCGTCGCATCTCGAACCCGGTGACGTGCACCCCCGCGGCGACGAGCGACGCGAGGATGTCCGACCCATCGGCGGCCGCGGCCGGGGTCGGCACGAGGTAGGCGACGTGCCCCTCGTGCCGGGCCAGCCGGTACAGCGGCGACTGCGGCACCGGACCGTCGAGACCGACGCGTGCGACCGCTCCGCCGAAGGCGTCCTGCACGTCGGGGATGCTGCCGTACGCGGCGGCGGTGCCGTCCTTCAGGAGCAGGATCCGGTCGCAGAGCCGTTCGACCTCGTCCATGTGGTGCGTGACGAGGATGACGGTGGCGCCGTCGGCCTTCCGTTCGTCGACGAGGTCGAGCAGCAGCCGGCGGTTCACCGGGTCGAGGCCCTTCGTCGGTTCGTCGAGGATGAGGAGCCGCGGGCGGTCCATGATCGTGATGCCGAGCTGCACCTTCTGCTGCTGCCCGCCGGAGAGCTTGTCGACGCGGAGCTTCGCCCGGTCCGCCAGCCCGACCCGGGCGAGGTAGTCCATGCTCCAGGCGGTCGCCTCCGGACCCCGCAGCCCGCGGAGCCGCCCGAAGTAGGTCATCACGTCGATGACGGACTCCTTGCGGTAGAGGCCGCGTTCCTCGGGCAGGTAGCCGATGCCGCCGGTCGCGGGCTTGTACGGGTGTCCGTCGATGGTCAGGGTGCCGGCGGTCGGCGTGGTGATGCCGAGCAGCGCGCGGATCGTCGTGGTCTTGCCGGAGCCGTTGCTGCCGAGGAGCCCGAAGGTCTCGCCGGGTGCGATGTCGAACGACAACCCGTCGACGACGTTCCGGTCCCCGAAGCGCATGACGAAGTCCCGCACGCTGATGCTCGCCCCACTCATGCCGCGACTGTACCGGGACCGCCTGACGGACTGGAGGCGCGGTGCCTGCCCGCACCGCGCCTCCAGTCCGCCACCCGGTTCCGTCAGGAACGCAACCAGGTGGTCCCCACACCCGACAGCGCGCCGTCCGCCACCGGCGCGGAGGCGAGCAGCAGCTCGCCGGCGGGGAGTCGGTACGGCTCGTCGCCGAACACCGTGACGCTCGTCCAGCCGTTCGGCCGGCGGAAGGCGAGCACGTCGTCGCGGCCGGTCTCGAGCCACTCCAGGTGCTCCTCGGACTGCAGCTGCCCGCGGAGGCCGAGCGCGGCGCGGTACAGGTTCAGGGTGGAGTCGGGGTCGGCGTCCTCGGCCTCGACGCTGGACTCGCCGAACCAGGACGGCTGCGGCAGGTGCGCGGTCCCCGACCCGAAGCCGAACGACGAGCCCGCGCGCGTCCAGGGGAGCGGCACACGGCAGCCGTCCCGGCCCACGTCGACGCCCGGGTTCCGGAAGAACGCCGGGTCCTGGCGGTCGTCGTCCGGGATGTCGCCGACCTCCTGCAGGCCGAGCTCCTCGCCCTGGTACAGGTACGCGGACCCGGGCAGGGCGAGCTCGAGCAGGGTCGCCGCACGGGCGCGCCGCAGCCCGAGCGACCGGTCGAGTGCGTCCTGCGAACCGCCCGCGAGGAGCCACGCCGCACCCTGCTTCTCCTCGGACCCGTTGCGGGCGGGCAGGGCGTAGCGGGTCGCGTGCCGGACGACGTCGTGGTTCGAGAACACCCACGTGGTGGACGACCCGGACTCCTCGGCGAGCCCGAGGTTGAACTCGATGATCTGCCGGAACGACGCGGCGTCGAAGTCGGCCTCGAGCAGGTCGAAGTTGAACGCCTGGCCCAGTCCCTTGGCGCTGGCGTACCGGGCACGTCGGTCGGCGGCGACCCAGGCCTCGGCGACGGCGGTGCGGGCCGGCGTGTACTCGTCGAAGACCTTCCGCCACTCGGCGTAGATCTCGTGCACGTCGTCGCGGTCCCAGAGGATGTGCGAGCCGTCCTTGGGGCTGGCGAGCACCTCGGCCCAGCTCGGGAGCGGCCCGGCGGGCAGGTCCTTCGCCAGGCCGTGCGCGACGTCGATCCGGAAGCCGTCCACGCCGCGGTCGGACCAGAAGCGGAGGGTGTGCAGGAAGTCGTCGCGGACCTCGCGGTTCGCCCAGTTCAGGTCGGGCTGCTCCTTCGCGAAGTTGTGCAGGTACCACTGGCCGTCGCCGACCGCGGTCCACGCCGGGCCGCCGAAGATCGAGATCCAGTCGGCTGGGGCGTGTTCGCCGGACGGGCCGGTGCCGTCCCGGAACACGTACCGGTCGCGGGCGGGGGAGCCCTTCGGCGAGGCGAGTGCCTCGCGGAACCAGGCATGGCGGTCGCTCGTGTGGTTCGGCACCACGTCGACGATCACCCGGATGCCGGCACCGTGCAGCGCGGACACCATCTCGTCGAAGTCGGCGAGGGTCCCCAGGCGCGGGTCGACGTCCCGGTAGTCGTCCACGTCGTAGCCACCGTCGGCGAGGGCGGACGGGTAGAACGGGCTGAGCCAGACGGCCTCGATCCCGAGCGAGGCCAGGTACCCGACGCGGGAGGTCACGCCGCGCAGGTCGCCGATGCCGTCGCCGTTCGCGTCCGCGAAGGAGCGCGGGTAGATCTGGTAGACGCTCGCCTGGCGCCACCAGGTCTCGTCGGTCGCGGACGGGGCGGGCGCGTTCTGGGCCAGGGTGTCGGTCACGAGGGGCCTTTCGTTGGTTGCGGTGTGGGTGGTCGTCACTTGATCGCGCCCTGCGTCACCCCGGCCATCACCCAGCGCTGGGTGACGAGGTAGACGATGATCGCCGGAGCCATCGCCATCAGGTACGAGGCGAACGACACGTTGTAGTTGTTGCTGAACTGCGTCTGGAACATCTGCTGCAGCACCGGCAGGGTCTGCAGCGCCGGGTCCGACGTGATGAGCGACGGCATCACGAAGTCGTTCCACGATGCGAGGAACGCGAAGATGCCGACGGTGGCGCTCATCGGTGCGAGGAGCGGGAACACCAGTCGCCAGAACACCTGCCCCGTGCTCGCACCGTCGATGCGTGCACTCTCCTCCAGCTCGGCCGGGATCGACCGCAGGAACGCGGTGAAGAGGAGGACGCTGAACGACAGCTGGAACATGACGTGCAGGATCGCGACGCCGATCGGGTTGTCCAGGTGGGCGAGGCCGGTGAGCTTCACCTGCGACAGCGCCAGCACGGGGAACGGCAGGAACATCGCGGCGAGCAGGTAGAAGAACGACCAGCGGAACAGCCGGCGGTCCCAGTTCCGGGCGATCGCGTACGCCGTGAACGAGGCGAGCAGGATCGTGCCGGCGACCGTGATCGCCGCGACGAGCACCGAGACGCCGAACGCCCGCGGGAAGTCGGTCAGCTGCCAGGCCTGCACGAACCCGTCGACGCTGAACGGCGCGGGGAGCGAGAACGCGTTGCCGTCCACGGCCTGCGAGGTCGTCTTGAACGCCATCGTCACGGTGACGTAGAGCGGGACGAGCACGGACAGGGCGCAGACGACCAGGACGATCGTCACGGGCCAGTTCGCGACGCCACCGCGGCGTCCGGCGCTGCGTCCACCGGCGTTCCGGTCCGCGTCCACCGACCGGATGCTGCCCGTCGCCGTCGTCCCCGGTCGCAGGGGTGCTTGCATGGTCATCAGAGCGCTGCCTTCCCGCGGGTGGCCCGCAGCTGGATCACGGCGATGACGACCGCGATGACGAAGAAGATCGTCGCGTTCGCCATCTGGTAGGCGTAGTCGCCGCCGTTGAAGCCCTTGAAGATCGACATCGCGACGCTGGTGGTCGAGGTGCCCGGGCCGCCGTCGGTGAGGCCGACGATGATGTCGTACGAGTTCAGGAAGTTCTTGAACCCGATGACGAGGTTGATGAGGATGTAGCCCGCGGTGAGCGGCGCGGTGATCGAGATCAGCTGACGCCAGGAGCTCGCGCCGTCGAGCGCCGCCGCCTCGTACACCTCGCCCGGGATCGACAGGACGCCGGCGATGTAGATGAGCAGCGTCGACGGGATCGCCTGCCACGCGGTGACCACGACGATGGCGATCCACGCCAGGTCCGGGTTCGCGAGGATGCTCTGCTCCAGCGGCGCGAAGCCGATCGCGCTCGCCAGGGCCGGCAGGCTGTTCGCGAACAGGAACGAGAACACGTAGGCGATGACGATGCCGGAGATCACCATCGGCAGCACGAAGACCGCCCGCAGCGCGATCTTGCCGCGGACCTTCGAGGTCAGTGCGATCGCGAGCAGGAACGCCACGGCGTTGACGACGATCACGGTGACGAGCGAGAACCCGATCGTGAACAGGTACGCCTGCAGGATCGCGGGGTCGGAGAACACCGCGACGTAGTTCGTCAGGCCGGTGAAGCGGAACTCCCCGAAGCCGACGGAGTTCGTGAAGCTCAGGACGATGCCCATCACCGCCGGGAGGGTGATGGCGAGGGTGAAGAGCACGAGGGTGGGCAGCAGGAACGCCAGGAAGAGCGGGTCGAGACGCCGTCCCTTCCGTCGCGTTCCCGCGGTTCCGGCCTGGAGGCGCGGGGCGGCTCCGCCCCGTCGGCGGCGGCCCGCCGTCGTGACGGACTCGGTGGTCGTGGTGGCCATTCGTCGTCTCCTTACGCGGCCGTGCGGAGCGCGAGGCGCGCCCAGTCGGCGTCGAGGGTGCGGAGCTGTCGCTGCGCGTCGCCGCCGAAGGCGATCGACTGCGCGTAGTTCGCGACCGGGATCTCGGCGGGGATGAGCTGCGAGGCGCCGAGGTAGAAGGCCGCGTCGTCGTAGTACGACTGCATGCCGGTGAGTGCCGGGTTGGAGGCCGGCGGCGCGTCCTTCCGGACGCCGAACCCGTTGTTGTCGGCGTTGTACTGGTCGTTCACCGCGGGGGTCATCAGGAACGACAGGAACTCGCGCGCCGCCTCCTGCTTGCGGGACGCCTCCGGGATCCAGAGCGCGAGGTCGACGTTCACCCGGACCTTGCGGTCGGCGGCGTCGTCGGTGACGGGCAGCGGGAAGGTGCCGAGGTCCATGTCCGGCGTCGTCTTCGCGATCTCCCCGAGCGCCCAGGGGCCCTGGAGGTACATCGCTGCCTCGCCCTTCGCGAAGGCGGTGTTCCCGTCCCCGTACCCGCGGCTCGCGGCGCCCTTCTGGTGCCACTGGCGCAGCTGCTCCATGCGTTCCATCGGTGCCCGGAAGTCCCGCTCGAACGACACCGAGGCGTCCTTCCCGACCTTCGTGCCCTCTCGCTCGAGGGCCGCGAACGTCTTCGGGACGTCGACCATGCCGCCGATGGTGTAGTCGAACATGCCCTGCGCGATCGTCCAGTTGTCCTTGAACGTGCCGTAGATCGGTGCGACGCCGGCCTTCGTCAGGCGCTCGCACACGTCGGTGAACTCGCTCCACGTGGTCGGGACCTCGAGCCCCTGCTGGGCGAACAGCTGCCGGTTGTAGATGACGGACGCCGCGGTCACCGAGTACGGCAGGGCGCTCCGACGGCCGGGGTAGTCCGCGGTCTGCTCCAGGAGCGGCCAGAGGTCAGGGTTGATCGTGTCGGCCTGGGGCAGGTCGGAGAGGTCCGTCAGCGCGCCGTGTTCGACGAACGGGGCCACCGAGAAGTTGTAGTTCCAGCACCCGAGGTCCGGCGGCCGGTTCCGGACGAAGTTCGCGGACATGCTCGACGTCGAGTCGCGGACGACCCGGATCTTCGACTGGCTCGCGTGGAACTTCGCGATCACGGTGTCGAAGTACCCGATCACCTCGGGCTTGGACACGTAGAACGTGATCGTCTCGGGGCGGCTGCTCGAGGAGCCCAGCGGGGCGCACCCCGCGAGGGCGAGTCCTGCGCCGATGCCGCCCGCTCCGAGCAGGAACCCGCGGCGGCTGACCGCGGCGGCGCTCCTGGTGGTGGCGTGTGTCTGCACGTCGTCTCCGTCCGACCGGACCCGGCGTCCCTGCCGTTCCGGACCGCGGGACGGCTCCGGTGCCGCCCGCACGACTTAATCTAGCGAGAAAATCTAATTCCGCAAGGAACTGACTCCGCGATAGGGTCGCGGCATGCCGTCGCACCGTGGGACGAGCGCAGAGACGCTGCTCGAGTACGCCTTCGCGGTGCACGCGTTCACCGCGACCGAGGCGATCGACGCGACCGGCCTCACGCGGTCGACGGTCCTCGGCGCCTGCGAGGAACTCGTCCGGCTCGGCTGGCTCCGCGAACTCGACGACGCCCGCGCCGCGGGGGAGTACCGGATGGGACGGCCCGCCCGCCGGTACGAGCTCGACACGACCGGCGGCGTGGTGGTCGGGGTCGACGCCGGGCAGCACCGGGTCACGGCCTTCGTCGCCGACCTCCGCGGGGTGGTGCTCGGCCGGTCGTCGGGGACGCTCGGCGCGCAGGGACTGGACGTCACGGTGCGCCTGGGCGTCCTGGCCGACACCGTCGCCGCAGCCCTCGTCGATGCCACCGTGGACCCGGAGCACGTGCTCGTCACCGTCGTCGGGATCCCCGCGCCCGTCGACGTCGGGGGATCGTCGCCGGGTGACGGCGGGTTCTGGGACCGGATGAACCCCGGGTTCGCCGGCGCCGTCCCGCACGGCCGGGTCGTGGTCGAGAACGACGCGAACCTCGCGGCGCTCGCCGAACGCCCGTCCTCCGGCGACGCCTCGTTCGCCGCCCTGCTGTCCGGGGAGCGGTTCGGCGCCGGGCTCGTCGTCGACGGCGTGCTGCTCCGTGGCGCACACGGCGGCGCGGGGGAGATGCGCGTGCTCGAGCTCGTCGACGGGGTCGGGTCGTCGGACGGCATCGGGGCGACGGCGCGCACGCTCGTGGCCGAGGCCGTCGCGGCCGGGGTCGTCCCGGCCGGGAGCCCCCTCGCGGCCGCCGAGGTCGACGCCGCCACCGTCTTCCGCGCCGCAGCCGACGGGGATCCCCGGGCGCTCGAGGTCGTCGACCGGCTCGGGGACCGACTCGGTCGCGTCTGCGTCCTCCTCGCGAGCCTGCTCGACATCGACCGGGTCGTGGTCGCCGGGGCCATCGCCGAACCCGCGGCCGCGGTGATCGACCGCGCACGGGCCTCGCTCGACGACGGGCACTTCGACCCCGTGCCCGAGATCGTCGCGTCCTCGCTCGGGGCCGACGTCGTGGTGATCGGTGCCGTGGCGCGCGCGGTGGACGCCGTCCGCGCCGACCCGCTGTCCCTCCCGCTCCGCGCGGCCGGCGCGCGTCCCTGACGTCACGCCCGCGGCGCCCAGGGTGTTCGGAGGTCCCATCGGCAGGCTGAAGAACCCGAGGACCACTCGCACTCATCGAGGAGCACGCCATGGACCGCTTCCGGAGGATGCCGCTGCCGGCACTCCTGCCCATCCTCTTCGTCCTGGTCGGTGGCCTGTACCTGGGCATCGGCGTCGCGACGGACCCGACGCCCGAGCACCTGCTGGGCCGGGTGATCGGCGCCCTCTTCTACGCCGTGCTCATGACGGTGTTCTTCGGGATCCTGATCGCCTACCGACGGCGTCGTGCGGGGGGCACGGACCAGGCCGCGGCGATCCAGCGCGCCGTGCGCAGCGGACAGCTGCCGGGGGAGGTCGACCACGTCGTCTGGACGCGTGAGCTCGAGTCGACCCGGAAGCGCTACCGGAACAACCGGGTGATCGTCCCGATCATGGCCGTGGTGTTCGCGGCGTTCTCCGTGTGGGCCGCCGTCACCGTCAGCCCGTTCTGGTGGCTGCTCCTGGTGGTGTTCCTCGGCATGTGTGCGTACTCGGTCTGGGAGACGAGGCGGGCACTGCGGAACATCGAGCACCTGCTCACTACGCTCCACGGCTCCTGGACGGTCCCGACGACGCAACCGGCCGCGCCGGAACTCGACCACTGACGACCGGGAGGCGCGGTGCCAGCCGGCACCGTCCTCCCTCGCAGGCTCGGTCGGCGCGCCCGGCGCAACGCTTCGCGTCGCCGCCGAGCCGGGCGCGCCCGTTCGTCAGCGCTCGCTACTCGGTCGTCGCGACCCAGTCGATCAGCAGGTGGCCGGACGCTCCCCAGTTCCCGGTCTGGAACATGAACCGGTGCTCGGTCGTGGGCACGTCGTGCGTGACCGTGCCGATGACCTTGCCGTCCACCTCGTAGGTGACCGACTTCCCCGGGTCCCAGTCGACCGTGTAGGTGTGCCAGTCGCGCCACGAGACGCCGGTGGGCAGCTGGACGCGCTCGGCCTCCTGGCCCGGCGTCATCGAGTGGTGGAACGCCGACGGGCTCGACTCGAAGTTGCCCTCGGGGAAGTCGATCTCGCCGTCGGACCACTTGTCGGAGCTCGGCCACAGCATGAACGCCGCGCCGTTCCCGTCGCCGCCGGTCGCCTTCGCGCGGACGGAGAACGTCCCGCCGACGTGGTCGTAGGCGCCGGTCGGCGACCCGAACGTCCCGGCAGCACCCGCGCCACCGAGCTGCACGTCCATGACGCCGTCGTGGACGGACACGGTCTTGCTCGGCTCGTAGATGCCGGACGTTCCGTCCGGGTACGGCTGCCAGGCCTGCTGGTACGCCGCCGAGAGCTGGCCGGCGAGTGCCGGGGTGTCGAAGTCCTCGACGAACGAGAGGTCCGGGGCGAGGGTGGCGGGGTCCGCCTGCTCGGCGACGGGCGCCGGCGTCGGGTCCGCGGAGGGCGTCTCCGTGGGTGCGACCGGCTCGGTGGTGGCCGACGGCGTCGACGTCGGCTCCGCGGTGGGAGCCGGGCTCTCGGCGGTCGGGGTGCCGGTCGGCGTCGGGTCGGCGGTGGGGGTCACGTCGTCGGTGGGCGTCGGCGAGACCGGGGCCGTCGGTGGGGCGTGGTGTCGACCGCCCCAGCCCCACCAGGTGTGGGCGGAGGCGGCGGTCGGGACACCGATCAGCAGGACACTGGCGGCGGCGGCCGCGACGATGACGCGGCGGCGTCGGGTCCTGGTCGGACGGTTGGTTGCGGAGGCGTGCCGCCCGCGGGCGTGCACGTGCTTCGTGGCAGAGATGTCGGGCTCCTCGGGATGGGGCTCGGGCATGGAGGGGACCCGCTCCACGGCGCGGTCCGCGGAATTCGGTGACGGGTCCCCGACATCATGCATCATCTGTGCCCCGTTCGGGGGGTTCGGGGCGGGTCGTGCTCCGGATTCGGCAGTCGTCGAGTCCGTCTCAGCTGCGTGCGATGGGCACCAGTCGCTGCAACTGCGTGACGTGCCCGGGCTCGAGCTCGTCGAGGCTCGCGACACCGAGCAGCCGCATGGTCCGCTCGATCTGCTCGGAGAGGATCTGGATCATCCGGTCCACCCCGGCCTCTCCGCCCGCCATCAGGCCGTACAGGTAGGCCCGGCCGACCATCGTGAACCTCGCGCCGAGGGCGACCGCGGCGACGATGTCCGCTCCGGACATGATGCCCGTGTCGAGGTGCACCTCGGTGTCCCCGCCGACCTCCTTGACCACCTGGGGGAGCAGGTGGAACGGGACGGGGGCGCGGTCGAGCTGCCGGCCGCCGTGGTTCGACAGGGTGATGCCGTCGACGCCCATGTCGGCGAGGCGCTTCGCGTCCGCGAGGGACTGCACGCCCTTGACGACGACCTTGCCCTTCCACTGGGACCGGATCCACGCGAGGTCCTCGTAGGTGACGGTCGGGTCGAACATGTGGTCGAGGAGCTCCCCGACGGTGCCCGACCACCGGTCCAGCGACGCGAAGGCGAGCGGCTCCGTGGTGAGGAAGTCGAACCACCACCACGGGCGCGGGATGGCGTTCACGATGGTCTTCACGCCGAGCTGCGGCGGGATCGAGAACCCGTTCCGCTTGTCCCGGAGGCGTGCGCCGGCGACCGGGACGTCCACGGTCACGAGCAGCGTGTCGAAGCCGGCCTTCTCGGCACGGGAGACCAGCGCCATCGACTTCTCGCGGTCCTTCCACATGTACAGCTGGAACCAGTTCCGGCCGTGCGGGTTGGCGTCGCGCACGTCCTCGATCGCGGTGGTGCCCATCGTCGACAGCGAGAACGGGATGCCGGCGCGCCCGGCCGCCCGGGCGCCGGCCCGCTCGCCCTCGGTCTGCATCATCCGGGTGAACCCGGTCGGCGCGATGCCGAACGGGTACGCCACCGGTGCGCCGAGCACCTGGCGGGAGGTGTCCACGGTGGACACGTCGCGGAGGATCGCGGGCGTGAACTCGATGTCCTCGAAGGCCTGGCGGGCGCGCGCGAGGGAGATCTCGGCCTCCGCCGCCCCCTCGGTGTAGTCGAACGCCGCCCTCGGGGTCCGACGGGCCGCGATGTCCCGCAGGTCCCAGATCGTCAGCGCCGACTCGAGCCGACGGCGGCGCGCGTGCAGGTCGGGCTTCTTGAACTGCATGAGCGGCGCGAGGTCGTGGAACGTGGGGAGCTGCCGCTTGACGCGGGACCGCGCCGCGGATGCCGGACCGGGGGTGGCCGCGGGGGCGCCGGTGGCGGGGTCGACTCGGTGCTGGTCGTCGGTCGAGGTCATGCAGACATCCTATGTCTCGGGGTGGATCGGTGGGCAGCGGTGCGCGAGATGGTGGGGGTGTACACGACCGGTTCGACGGACCCGGCGACCCGGTGGCGGAGCGCCTCCAGCGACGCGCCGCCCAGCCCACCGAGCCCGGCAGCCCGTGCCTGCACGAGGACGTTGCCGAGCGCGGTCGCCTCCACCGGGCCGGCGAGGACCGGCAGCCCCGTGCGGTCCGCGGTGAGCCGGCACAGCAGACGGTTCTGCGAGCCGCCGCCGACGATGTGCACCTGTCGGACGTCTCGGCCCGTGACGGCCATGATCGTCTCGAGTGTGTCGGCGTACGCGGCGGCCAGTGACTCGAGGATCGACCGGACGTACTCGGCCGGCGACGCCGGCGCGCGCAGCCCGCGGGCGGTGCACCACGCGGCGATGCGTGACGGCATGTCGCCGGGTGGCGTGAACGCGTCGTCCGCGACGTCGAAGACGGGGACCGGGGCCGTGACGGCCGCGGCGGCAGCGAGCAGCGCCTCCAGGTCGATGCGGTCGCCGTCGCGTTCCCACGCCCGGACGCTCTCGGACAGCAGCCACAGCCCGGACACGTTCTTCAGGAACCGGACCCGCCCGTCGACGCCACCCTCGTTCGTGCAGTTCGCCTCGCGTGCTGCGTCCGACAGGACCGGGGCGTCGAGTTCGACGCCGACCAGGGACCAGGTGCCACTGGAGATGTAGGCGAAGTCCGGTCCCGTCGCGGGGACCGCGACGACGGCGGACGCGGTGTCGTGCGAGCCGACCAGGGTGACCGGAGCCCGGCCGCCCACCGCCTCGGCCACGGTCGGCAGGAGCGGACCGAGTCGGTCTCCCGGGTCACGCAGGGTGGGCAGGAGTCCGGACGGGAGGCGCGCAGCAGCCCGCAACGTCGGGTCCCACCCGCGGGTGGTCGCGTGCAGCAGCCCGGTGGTCGAGGCGTTCGTCCGTTCGGCGGCCTCGACCCCGGTGAGCCAGTACCCGAGCAGGTCGGGGACGAGCAGCGCCCGCCCGGCGAGCTGCACCGACGGATCGGCGGCGTACTGGAAGACCGTGTTGAACGGGAGGTGCTGCAGGCCGTTCCGGGCGTACAGCGCCGCGGGCGACACCCGCTCGTGGACGGGTGCGACGCCGTGCTCGTGCCGTTCGTCACGGTAGTGGTACGGAAGCCCGAGCAGCCGGCCGTCCCGCAGCAGGCCGTAGTCGACCGCCCATGAGTCGATGCCGATGCTCGCGAGGTCCCGGTGGCGGGCGAACGCCGCACGGAGTCCGCCCTGGACGTGTCGGTACAGCTCGACGACGTCCCAGTGCAGCGCCTCACGATCGGCCTCGTGGAGGGTCACCGGCCCGTTCGCGAACCGGGCGACGTGCTCCATCCGGATGTCGTCGGCGTCGACGTGGCCGACGATGACCCGGCCGCTCGTGGCGCCGAGGTCGACCGCGGCGACGCTGCCGCTGGTGTGCATCGCGCTACCTCAGGAAGGCTGCCGCGACACCGGCGTCCACCGGCACGTGCAGGCCCGTGGTGTGCGAGAAGTCGGCGGTGCAGATGGCGTACACGGCGTTCGCGACGTTCTCCGGCACGACCTCGCGCTTCAGGATCGTGCGCTGGGCGTAGAACTTGCCGAGGTCTTGCTCGTCGATGCCGTAGGTCTTCGCGCGGTTCGCCCCCCAGCCGGACGCGAAGATGCCCGAGCCGCGGACGACGCCGTCGGGGTTGATGCCGTTGACGCGCACCCCGTGCTCACCGAGTTCGGCCGCGAGGAGTCGGACCTGGTGCGCCTGGTCGGCCTTCGTCGCCGAGTACGCGATGTTGTTCGGTCCGGCGAACACGGAGTTCTTCGACGAGATGTAGACGATGTCGCCGCCGAGGCCCTGCTCGATGAGGACCTTCGCCGCCGCCTTGGACACCAGGAACGAGCCCTTCGCCATGACGTCGTGCTGCAGGTCCCAGTCCTGCTCGGTGGTCTCGAGGAGGCTCTTGCTGAGGGACAGCCCAGCGTTGTTCACGACGAGGTCGAGGCCACCGAAGTGCAGCAGGGTCCGCTGGATCGCCTGCTCGATGTCCGCTGCGGACGTCACGTTCGCGGCGACGCCGATCGCCGTGTCCGTGTTCCCGATCTCGGCTGCGGCGTCCTGCGCCTTCGCCAGGTCGAGGTCGGCGATGACGACCGCGGCGCCCTCGGCCGCCAGGCGCTTCGCGATGGCCTTGCCGATCCCGCTCGCGGCGCCGGTGACGAGCGCGATCCGCGTGGCGAGCTGCTTCGGCGCGGGCATCCGCTGGAGCTTCGCCTCTTCCAGCGCCCAGTACTCGATGCGGAACTTCTCGGCCTCGTCGATGGGGGCGTAGGTGCTGAGCGCCTCGGCACCGCGCATGACGTTGATCGCGTTGACGTAGAACTCGCCGGCGACCCGGGCGGTCTGGGCGTCCTTGCCGTACGAGAACATCCCGACGCCGGGCACCAGCACGATGAGCGGGTCGGCGCCGCGGATCGCCGGACTCGTCTCGTCGGCGTGGCGGTCGTAGTACGCCTGGTAGTCGGCGCGGTACTGCTCGTGGAGTTCGTGCAGGCGTGCTCGGGCCTCGTCGACGCTCGCGGTGGCGGGGAGGTCGAGGAGGAGCGGCTGCACCTTGGTCCGGAGGAAGTGGTCCGGGCAGCTCGTGCCGAGGGCGGCGAGCTCCGGTGCCTTCTCGCTCGCGAGGAAGTCGAGCACGACGTCGCTGTCGGTGAAGTGGCCGACCACCGGCTTGTCGTGGCCGGCAATGCCGCGGATCGTCGGCGCGAGCGCCGCGGCACGGGCGCGGCGCTCGTCGGCCGGGAGCGCCTCGAAGCCGGGGCGCACGCCGCCGAACGGGTCGGCCGCACCGTTCGCCGCGATGTACTGCTCCGCGGTGTCGATGATCCAGCGGGAGTTCGCCTCGGCCTCGTCGCTCGTGTCGCCCCACGCCGTGATCCCGTGGCCACCGAGGATCGTGCCGATCGCCTGCGGGTTGTCCCGCTGGATCGCGGCGATGTCGAGGCCGAGCTGGAACCCGGGTCGGCGCCACGGCACCCACACCACCTTGTCGCCGAAGATCCGCTCCGTGAGCTCCGGCCCGTCCGCCGCGGTGGCGATCGCGATGCCGGCGTCCGGGTGCAGGTGGTCCACGTGCGCGGCGTCGACGAGGGCGTGCATGGCGGTGTCGATGGACGGCGCCGCACCACCCGTGCCGTGCAGCGTGTAGTCGAACGCGGCGACCATCTCGTCCTCGTGCTCGACACCCGGGTACACCCGCTGGAGCGCCCGGACCCGGTCGACCCGCAGGACAGCGAGGCCCGCCGGGGTGAGCGTACCGAGGTCGCCCCCGGAACCCTTCACCCACAGCAGCTCCACCGGCTCGCCGGTCACCGGGTCGGTGTCCGTGCCCTTCGCCGAGGTGTTCCCGCCGGCGTAGTTCGTGATCCGCGGGTCCGAGCCGAGCGCGTTGGAGCGCGCGATGAGCGCGCTGATCGTGGTGTCTGCGTCGGTGCCGTGCGCTGCGGGGTTCACCCGTGCCTCCAGTCCTGTCGTCGTCATCGGTCTACGCTCCCCAGCCGGCCTGGACGCCGCCGACGCGGTCCGCGGCGATCGTCTGCTGGTACCCGGACTCGAGGTAGGCGCGCATCGGGTTCGCCGGGAGCCCACGCGACTCGCGCCAGGCGGCGAGGTCCGCGCGGACGTCGGTCTGGTAGGCGTCCATGAAGATCTCGTTCGCGCCGAGGACGTCGTGCGCCTCCTGCGCGGCGGTGAGTGCGACCCGGTCGAGCAGCAGTGCCCGGGCCGTCATCTCCTGCACGTTCAGGACGGACCGGATCTGCCCGGGGATCTTGTCCTCGATGTTGTGGCACTGGTCGAGCATGAACGCGACGTCGGGGTCGTCGTAGCCGCCGCCACGGAGGACCTCCACCAGGATGCGGAACAGCTGGAACGGGTCGGCGGCGCCGACGATGAGGTCGTCGTCGGCGTAGAAGCGCGAGTTGAAGTCGAAGCTGCCGAGCTTCCCGAGCCGGAGCAGCTGCATGACGATGAACTCGATGTTCGTGCCGGGGGCGTGGTGGCCGGTGTCGAGGCACACCATCGCCTTCGGACCCAGCGCCGCCGTCTGCACGTAGCTCGTGCCCCAGTCCGGGACGTCCGTGTGGTAGAACGACGGCTCGAAGAACTTGTACTCGAGCACCAGGCGCTGGTCGGGGCCGAGGCGGTCGTAGATCGTGCTGAGGCTGTCGTGCAGGCGGTCCTGACGGCTCCGCATGTCCTCCTGCCCCGGGTAGTTCGAGCCCTCGGCGAGCCAGATCTTCAGGTCGCGCGAGCCCGCGGCGTCCATCACGTCGATGCACCGGAGGTGGTGGTCGATCGCCTTCTGCCGGATCGTCTCGTCGACGTGGGTGAGCGCACCGAACTTGTAGTCGTCGTCCTGGAACGTGTTCGAGTTGACCGTCCCGAGCCGGACCCCGTGCTCCTCGGCGTGGCGCTTGAGGTCGGCGAAGTCGTCCACGAGGTCCCACGGGATGTGCAGTGCCACGGTCGGTGCGAGCCCGGTGTACCGGTGGACCTGGGCGGCGTCGGCGATCTTCTCGTACGGGTCGCGCGGGGTGCCGGGCGTGCCGAACACCTTGAAGCGGGTGCCGGAGTTGCCGAAGGCCCAGGACGGGAGCTCGATCTGCTGGCGTGCGAGCTGGTCGGCGATGTCGGCGAAGCTGGGGGATGTCATCGGTGCACTTCCTCGTGGTCGATTGAATCGTTTCAGAGTGTACGTCGCCCGACGGCCGGCCGCAAGCGCGTGGTGGGGTGGTTCGCCGGCGCACGACGGCTGTCCGGTCGAACCCCGATTCCGACACCGAACCGGGCGTCGAGGGCGGTTCGATGTCGGAAGCGGCGTTCGTCACCGCGGACGCCCCGCGGACGCCATGCCGCGCACGCCCGCGCGCCGCCCGCGGTCAGCGCTCGGCGACCGTGGACTGCCGGACGACGAGCTCGGGGGCGAACTCCACGTGCAGGGTCTCGAGCGACCGGCCGTCCTCGACCTGTGCCAGCAGCAACTCGATCGCCCGCCGCCCGAGGTCCTGCGCCGGCTGCCGCACCGAGGTCAGCGGCACGACCGCGGCCTCGGCGAACGCGATGTCGTCGTAGCCGACGATGGCGATCTCGTCCGGCACGCGGATCGAGCCCCGCATGATGAACGCCTGCTCGAGTCCGACGGCGAGCAGGTCGTTCGCGGCGAACACCGCGTCGGGACGTTCGGCGACCGGGCGCGCCTGGATCTCCTCGCCGATGCGGCGGCCCTCGAGCACGGACAGGGACGACGTGGTGAGCACCTCGAGCGGGACGCCCGCGGTCGCTGCGGCGGCCACGGCGCCGGCGTGCCGATCGGCGACCTGCCGGATCCCGAACGGCCCACCGACGAAGGCGATGCGGCGGCGACCGATCTCCGTCAGGTGCGACACCGCGATGCGTCCGCCCTCGACATCGTCCACCGACACGGAGGCGAACCGTTCGTCGTCGGCCCGGCGGTCGACGAGGACCACGGCGGTGCCCTGGTCGCGCAGTCGTCGGAGCCGGGTGAGGTCGTCGCCGGCGGGGGAGACGAGGAGCCCGGCGACGCGGCGCTCCTCGAAGAGGTCGACGTAGGTGTGCTCGCGGTCGACCGACTCGTCCGAGTTGCCGATGAGGACCGCGAGGCCGTTCCGCATCGCGGCGTCCTCGGCGCCGCGGGCGACGTCCGTGAAGAACGGGTTGCCGCCGTCGAGCACGATGAGCCCGACGGTGGAGCTCCTGCCCGCGCGCAGCTGGCGTGCCGAGTCGTTCCGCACGAAGCCGAGTTCGGCGATCGCGGACTGCACCCGTTCGACGGTGGCCGGGGCGACCTTGTCCGGGCGGTTCAGCACGTTGGAGACGGTGCCGAGGGACACTCCGGCGAGCGCTGCGACGTCCCGAACGCTCACTGCCATGGGGTCATCCTGGCATGCGGCCTCCGGATCGCCGGGACGCGCGGGCGGCGAGCGCGCCGGGCACTTGCCCCGGGGGCGATCGGCGTGTACCGTCCTCGCAGCACCGTTGAAACGATTCACCGACGAACGCACGAACGGAGGACCAATGGCGGTCCGTATCGGAGCCCGGAACACCACGGGCTGGAAGGCGACGATCTCCGTCGCCATGTCGAACTACATCGAGTCCGGGTCGATCATCGCGATCGCCACGAGCCTCAGCCTCTGGCAGGCCCAGTTCCACATCGGGGACCTGCAGGTCGGCCTCCTCGCGAGCCTGTCCGCGAACGCCTTCGGCGCGGCCGCGGGCGCCATCATCGGCGGCCCCCTGTGCGACCGGTACGGCCGGAAGTTCATCTACACCTACGACCTGCTGCTCTACATGCTCGGCATCCTGCTCGCGGTGTTCGCCGGCAGCTACGGCATGCTGCTCGTCGGGTTCATCCTCACCGGCATCGCCGTCGGCGCCGGAGTGCCGGCGAGCTGGACCTACATCGCCGAGCAGGCCCCGGCCGACAAGCGCGCCGCCCACGTCGGCACCGCCCAGCTGGCGTGGTCGATCGGCCCGATGGTCGGGTTCGCCCTGGCCATCGCCGCCGCACCGCTCGGTCTGCTCGGCAGTCGGCTGATCTTCGCGCACCTGTTCGTCGTCGCGGCGATCGTGTGGTGGCTCCGTCGCGGCCTGCCCGAGTCGACGATCTGGAAGGACGAGCGCGCGGCCACCGGCACCGCGAACTTCTTCCACGGCTTCTCGCAGCTGTTCAGTCGCCGGAAGAACCTCACCGCGATGCTGTTCCTGTTCGGCGTCTACGCGCTCTGGAACACCGTCGCCGGTCAGGCCGGCATCTTCCAGCCGCGCGTCTACTCCGCCACGGGCGTCACCAGCGTCCCGGAGCAGTACGGGCTGCAGATCCTCGTCTGGGGGTGCACGGTCGCCGCGACCTACTTCGGGTTCATGCGCTTCGCCGACCGGATGAGCCGCCGACTGCTCTACGCGATCGGCGCCGCCCTAGCGATCGTCGCCTGGGCCGTCCTCATCTACGCACCCGCGAACCTCGGCACCCTCTTGTTCTTCGCGATCGCCTGGGGTGTGTCGTCGGGCATCGGGGCGCAGGCCTTCTACGGCCTCTGGACGTCCGAGCTCTTCGCGACCCGCTACCGTGCGAGCGCGCAGGGCGTGCTGTTCCTCGCAGCCCGGGTGATGGTCGGGTTGCTGAGCATCTGGTTCCCGCTGCTCCTCTCCGACATCGGACTCCGTGCGCTCGGCGGTCTCATCCTCGGCCTGCTCGCACTGTCGTTCCTGATCGGCACCATCTGGGCGCCGAACACGCGGGGCAAGACCCTGGAGGAGATCGAGATCGAGCGCTACGGCACCGTCACGAGCGCGACGGGCACCGTCCGGACCGCTGAGGAGCACGCCGAGCGCCAGCGCGCGCGGGGTGAGCGGGCACCACGGTGACCGACCGCGACCAGCGTGATCCGCGCCTCCAGGACCGGACTGGAGGCACGGATCGCGTGACCCGCGTCTGCTTCCGTCTCCAGGTGGCGGCGGAGCACATGGACGCCTACCGGGAGCGCCACGCAGCGGTCTGGCCGGCGATGCTGCGGGCCATCGCCGCGGCTGGGCGGCGGAACTACTCGCTGTTCCTGGACGACGACGGCCTGCTGATCGGGTACTACGAGACCGACTCGGTGGCCGATGCCGACGCGTCCCTCGCTGCGTCCGAGGTCGCGGCTGCGTGGGAGGAGCACATGCAGGACCTCTTCGACGGGGTGACCGGGCGGGCCGACCAGACCGCTCGCGTGCTGCCCGAGGTCTTCAACCTCGAGGACCAGCTCGCGGCCGCCGCCGACTGACGTGCGCCCGTGCCCGTGTCCGCGCACGTGCGCTGCGGGTGCATCGAGTGAGCAGAAATGGTCGAGTCCCGCGAACGGACTCGACCATTTCTGCTCACTGAACGGCGGCGCCGGGGGTGTGGAAGACGAGCCGGTTGCCGAAGGGGTCGGGGACGTCCAGGTCGTCGACCTCGATCCGGACGGCGGACCCCGGCGTGGCGTCCCCGTGGTGCTCGCTGAGGTGCAGGACGGACCCGGCGCGCGACACCTACCCGTAGATCGGCAACCCGGGTTCGAACGTGTGCTCCCGGTCGACGCGGAACCCGAGGAAGTCGATGGAGAAGCGGAGCGCCTCCGGTCCCGGGAACCGCACGTGAGAAGCCCGGTCGTGGGGAGTCGATCGGGCAGGAACCCGGCGGTCATCGCGGGCCCGCCCTTCGTCCCGTCCACGGCCGTGCACGCCGCGGTGGGACCCCCGCGGCACGCTCGCGCTTCGTGAGCAGAAATGGTCGAGTCCCGCGAACGGACCCGACCATTTCTGCTCACGAAGCGAACGGGACGAACGGGACGAACGAAGCGAACGGGGCACGGCGCCTCAGGCGGGGACCGACGCCTCCCACCGTCCGTGGCCGAGCGGCACCGGATCGGCACCGGGCAGGTCGAGCACCGCCGTCGCACCCACCGGCACCGTGACCGACACGGACAGCGCGCCGTCGGCGACCGACCAGTCGATCGACGTCCGGCCGTAGGGGGTGTCGAGCGTGGCCCCGGCCGAGGTCAGGCCGCCACCGGGCCGCGGGGCGAAGCGGATCTCGCGGTACCCGGGGGCCGCGGGCGCGATGCCGGCGACCACGCGGTGCATGAAGTCCGCGACGGAGCCCAGCGCGTAGTGGTTGAACGACGTCATCCCGCCGGAGTTCACGCGGCCGTTCGGGAGCAGCGAGTCCCAGCGCTCCCAGATCGTCGTCGCGCCCTGCGTGAGCGGGTAGAGCCACGACGGGCACTCGTCCTGCAGCAGCATCGCGTAGGCCTCGTCGAGGTGCCCGGCGAGGAGCAGCGCATCGCACACCACCGGCGTGCCGGCGAACCCGGTGCCGATCCGGTGCCCGTTCGCCCGGACGAGGGCGGCCAGTCGAGCCCCGACCGGTCCGTCCGGCTCGACGAGGCCGAACACGATCGCGATCGCCGACGACGCCTGCGAGTCGTCGATCACGGTGCCGTCGTCGGCGAGGAAGCGGTCCTGCCACGATGCCCTGATCCGCGCCGCGGTCTCGGTGTACGACGCAGCGTCCTCGATGCGGCCGAGCACCGCAGCCCACGACGCCAGCACCGACGTCGACCGGTACGAGTACGCGGTCGCCAGGCAGTACCGGTCGGCCTTGGCGGCGGCGGCGTCCTCCGGCGGCGCGAGCGGGTCGAGCCAGTCGCCGAACTCGAAGCCCTCGACACGGACCAGCGCGTCGTCCGACGTGGCGAGGACACCGTCGACCCAGGCCTTCGCCGAGTCCCACTGGTCCTCGAGCAGCCCGCGGTCGCCGAACGCCTGGTAAAGACCCCACGGGGTGAGCGTCGCCGCGTCGCCCCACACCGCGGCGTGGTGTCCGGCCGGGTCGGAGTCGGGCAGCGTCGGCACGAAGAACGGCACGCCCCCGTCCGGTCGCTGCTCGAGCGCCAGGTCCCGGAGCCACGAGCGGAGCACCCCGGCACAGTCGTAGAGGAAGGCCGCCGTCGGCGTGAACACTTGCAGGTCGCCGGTCCACCCGAGTCGCTCGTCCCGTTGCGGGCAGTCGGTCGGGACGTCGACGAAGTTCCCGCGCATCGACCACGCGACGTTCTCGTGCAGGCGTTCCAGACGCGGGTCGGAGCAGCGGAACCAGCCGGTGCGACGCATGTCCGAGTGGATGACCTCGGCGACGACGTCACCGGGCTCGAGCGCCTCGACCGGCCAGCCCTCGACCTCGGCGTACCGGAACCCGTGCACCGTGAACCGCGGCTCCCAGGTGCCCGTGCCGTCGTCGTCCGGCCCCGAGTAGAAGACGTCGGTCGCCTTCGCGGTGCGCAGCGGCCGGGTCGCGAGCTCGTCGTCCTGCATCACCTCGGCGTGCCGGAGCGTGACGCCGAACGGCCCGACCGGGTGGTTCCGGATCCGCAGGCGACCGGGGAGGTTCTGCCCGAAGTCGAGCTGGATCGCCCCGGCGTCCCACCGACGGGACCAGACCGGCTCGACCTCCTCGGTGACGCGCACCACGGGTCCGTCGAACGGGACGAGCTCGGCGGCGGGCCGGTCGAGCACCTCGACGGGGTCCCATCCGGCGTCGTCGAACCCGGCGGCCTGCCAACCGCCGGGTTCGACCCTGCCGTCCCACTTCTCCCCGTCGTAGAGTCCGGAGAGCAGGATCCCGCCGCGCGCAGCACGCCAGGAGTCGTCGGTGCCGAAGGTCTCCGCGGAGACGTCGGCGTACTCGACCTCGAGTTGCGCGATGAGCGCCAGCCGGTCGCCGTAGACGTTCCGCACCCGGTCGTCCCAGGTGATCCGCCCGCGGTACCAGCCGTCCCCGAGCCGGGCGCCGAGGGCGACCGTGCGCGCGCCGCCGGCCAGGTGCGGGGTCGCGTCGTGTACGAGGTACCGCACGCGGTGTCCGAACGAGGTCCAGCCAGGTGCGAGTTCGGCGTCGCCCACCCGGACACCGTCGATGGTCACCTCGTGCAGGCCGAGGCTCGCCACCACGAGTCGGGCGCGCACGACCTCGTCGCGCAGCGTGACCTCGCGCCGCAGGATCGGTGGTGCCTGGTCGACGCGCGTGTTCTCGTGCCACGGCGCGGCGACGAACGAGGCGGTCCAGTCGGTGTCGGCCAGGAGGCCCGCCTCGACCTCCAGGGGGTCGCTCCAGTCCGTCACGTGCTCGGCTCCGGCGCCGTCGTCGCCCACCACGCGGACCCGCCAGACCGCGCGTTCGCGGGAGGCCAGCGGGGCGAACGGCCACGCCACGAGCACGCCGGAGGCGTCCACGCGGGCGGTGGTGCCGGCGTCGCCGCCGGCGGAGCGGTCGAGGAGCTCGACCTCGGCGGCGGTCGGGGTCCAGCCCTCGGGGGCGTCCGGCACGTGCCAGGACAGGCGCGGTGTCGATGTGCCGACCCCGAGCGGGTCGCGGAGGTGTTCGATCCGGAGCGCCGTCGGGCCGGACGTGCCCGCCGGGGCCGCACCGTGCCTCCCGGCCGGGTCGGAGCCGGCCACGCGTCGGACGGGAACTGTCGTCGTGTCGGTCATGCGGTTCCTTTCGTCGGGAGGTGCACGCTCAGTCCTCGATGCCGGACATCGTGGCTCGACGTCGTGAACCTCAGCTTCCTCGTCCCACCGGCGGTGCGCCGCGCGGGCGCATCGAGTGAGCAGCAATCGTCGGGTCCCGCCGACGGACTCGACGATTCCTGCTCACCGGACGCAGGCCGGAGGCACCGGCGACCACAAGGCACGCTCGCTACCGTGGGCCGCATGCAGCCGCCAGCAGCCGGGACCCTCCGCGTCCTCCACCTCTCCGACACGCACCTGACGGGCGACGGCGCCCTGCACCAGGGTTCGGTCGACACCGCAGCGGCGCTCGACGGGGTGCTCGCGCGGGTCGACCACGTCCCCGGGATCGGCCTCGTCGTCGTGTCCGGCGACGTCTCCGAGGACGGCAGCCCGGAGTCGTACGCCGCCCTGGTCGAGCGCGTCGGGGGCTGGGCCGAACGCCACGGCGCCGCGCTCGTGACCGTCCCCGGCAACCACGACCTCCGCGAGGGGTTCCGGCAGGTCCTCACGAACGGGCACGTCCTCGGCGAGGGCGGCCGCCCGCTCATGCACACCATGGAGTACCACCCGCCGACGGTCCCGGTCTGGGGACAGTCGCTCGTCGCCGGCCGACGCGTCGTCACCGTCGACACGAGCGTCCCCGGTGCCGGGTACGGCGAGATCAGCGAGGCGTCCCTCGAGCGGCTCCGTGCTGCGCTGGAGGGCGACCACGCGCCACACGGCACCGTCGTCGTCCTGCACCACCCGCCGCTGCCGGCACCGACCGCCCTGCACGAGGCCCTGCGGCTCCGGAACGCCGACGACCTCGCCGACGTCATCCGCGGGACCGACGTCCGCGTCGTGCTCGCCGGGCACTACCACCACCACGCCGCGGGCTCGCTCGCGGGCGTCCCGGTCCTCGTCGCTCCGGGCGTCGCGAACGACACGGACGTGACCGGTCCCTACGACGAGGAGTCCGCGTACGTGGACGCCGGTGCCCTGGTCGTCGACGTCGCCGAGGACGGGTCGGTCTGGTCGACGCCGATCCGGGTACCCCGGCCGGACGCCGACCCCCTCGCGTTCGCGTTCGACGCCGAGACCGTCGCGCGCATCATCGCGGCGTCCACCGGGCGGTAGACGCACCAACAGGCGGACGGGAGGCGCGGGGCGGGGTCGCCACGAGCCTCCCGTCCGGTGGTCCGCACCCGGGTACCCCGCGCGTTCGGGTTGCATGCGGGAACACCGAGTAGGCCGGTGCCACACCTCCAGCGAAGGAGCACCCCATGCGGATCGGCAGCGCAGTGCAGTACGACCGGTACGGCGGGTTCGACGTGGTCGAACTCGTCCCCCAGGAGCGGCCCGAGCCGGGCCCCGACGAGGTCGTGGTGGAGGTGTCCGTCGCCGGCCTGAACCACATCGAGCGGTTCCTCCGCGAGGGCAAGCTCCGCGACTTCATCGACCTCGAGTTCCCCGCCCACCAGGGCGTCGACTTCGCCGGGGTCGTCCGGGCCCGGGGAGCCAACGTGCGCGACCTGCACGTCGGCGACGAGGTCATGGGGCACGCACCCCACGGCGGCTCGCACGCGACCTGGGTCGCCGTCCCGCGCGGTGCCGTTGTGAAGAAGCCGTCCACCATGACGTTCGAGGTCGCCGGGAGCCTCTACCTGGCCGGCTGCACCGCGCTCTCGGTGGTCCGCTCCCTGAAGCTCGGCCCCGCCGACACCGTCGTGATCAGCGCAGCGGCCGGCGGTGTCGGCCACATCGAGTGCCAGCTCGCCCGCGACGCCGGGGCGACCGTCATCGGGCTCGGGAGCCCGCGCAACCACGACGCGCTCCGGCAGATCGGCGTCCTCCCCGTCGCGTACGGCGAGGGCGAGGAGCAGCGGATCCGCGACATCGCCGAGGACCGTCCGATCACGGCGTTCATCGACAACCGCGAGCACGGCGAGAACGTCGAGCTGGCCGCGCGGCTCGGCGTCGACCCGAAGCGCTTCGTGTCGAGCGACGACCGCCGCGACCTCGAGATCCGGTTCCTGCGCGCCCCCGGCGACGACACCGAGGCCGCGGAGATGCTCACGACGCTCGGCGACCTCGTGCAGCGGCACAAGGTGCAGTTCATCATCTCCGGGTACTACCCGTTCGAGTACATCGTCGACGCGTACGAGGACCTCGCCGAGATGCACTCCCGCGGCAAGGTCGTGGTCGGGATGCAGCCCGTCGAGACCGGGGCGCGCCTGCACTGGTACAAGTCGGAGAAGTCCCGCGACCTCCGGGACCCCGTCAGCTGAGCAGGTCCGTCGTGCTCGGCGACGTGCTCAGCTGAGCAGGTCCGTCGTGCTCGGCGACGTGCTCAGCTGAGCACGTCCTTCGTGGCGAAGCGGCTGTACGCGAGCGCCCCGAACACGACGACGTAGCCGAGCTGCAGCACGGCGTTCGACCCGAACGAGTCGAACGCGATGGGGTCGCGCAGCAGGTCGCCGAACCCGAGCCACTGGTGCGAGAACAGGAACGGGTGCAGCCAGTCCAGCTGCGGCAGCTGGTCGAGGACCTGCGACGCCCCGGCGAGCACCACGGTCGCGGCCATCGCCCCGACCGGCACGCTCGTCAGCGTCGACGCGAACAGGCCGATCGCCGACAGGCCGAGCATCGACAGCGTGACGTACAGCGCGAGCAGCAGGGCACGGCCGGCGTACGACCAGCCGTCGACCTGCGTGCCGGACAGCAGCGTCACCGGTCCGATCGGGAACAGCGCGGCGCCGATCGCCGCGCCCACGAGCACGATGAGCAGCGTGGCCGCCAAGCAGAACGCGACCGCGCCCGCGTACTTCACGAGGATGAAGCGCAGCCGCCCGGTCGGCGCGACGAGCAGGTAGCGGATCGTGCCGTGGCTCGCCTCGCCCGCGACGGTGTCGCCCGCGACGACGCCGACCGTGAGCGGCAGGAAGAGCGGGATCGACACCGTCAGCGCGGTGAGCGACACGAAGAGACCGTTGTTGGTGACGTCGCCGAGGAACGCCGGGCCGCCGCCGTTGCGGTCGGAGGTCAGCCGCACGGCGACGGCGATGAGGATCGGCACGAGGGCGAGCGCCCCGAGCATCGCCCAGGTCCGTCGCCGCCGGAACACCAGCGCGAGTTCGGAGCCGAGCAGGGCGAACGGTCGCTGGCGTCGGCGCGGGAGTTCGCGGACGTCGTGGCCGGCGGGGGTGGCCGGCGCATCCGCGGCGACCGCGGCGGCAGCGCCGTCAGGCTGCGACATCGAAGCCCTCCCCGGTGAGCGCGACGAAGAGGTCCTCGAGGGTCCCGCCGCCGACCGTGAGGCCACGGACCCGGACGTCCGCCCGGACCAGCTCGGCGGTGATCGTCTCCGGCAGGACCTCGGCCGGGAGGTCCGCGACCAGCACGTCGGCACCGCCGTCGTGCCGCGGGGTCAGCCCGAGGCGGGTCAGCACCGAACCGGCCTGCCCGAGGTCGGGCGTCCGGACCGTCACCGTGCGGGCGCCGGCGGAGCGGAGGTGCTCGAGCGTGCCCTGCGCGACGAGCCAGCCCGTCCGCATGACCGCGGCGTGCGTGCAGACCTGCTCGATCTCGGCCAGCAGGTGGCTCGACACGAAGACCGTCGTGCCGTCGTCGGCCAGCGAGCGGATGAGGTTGCGGACCTCGCGCGTGCCCTGCGGGTCGAGTCCGTTCGTCGGTTCGTCGAGCACCAGCAGGTCCCGCGGCGCGAGCAGGGCGTTCGCCAGCCCGAGCCGCTGCTTCATGCCGAGCGAGTACGCGTGCGCCTTCTTGTCGGCCGCGTGGGTGAGCCCGACGCGGTCGAGCGCGCTCGCCACGCGTGCTCCCCGGGTCCGCGGGTCGGAGGTGGGGTCGGCGGCGTCGAAGCGGAGCAGGTTCGCCCGACCGGAGAGGTACGGGTAGAACGCCGGCCCCTCGACGAGCGCGCCGACGCGGGGGAGCACGTCGTGCAGGGCGTTCGGCATCGACTGACCGAGGACCTCGATCGTGCCGCCCGTCGCGCTCGAGAGGCCGAGCAGCATCCGGATCGTGGTGGTCTTGCCCGAGCCGTTCGGTCCGAGGAAGCCGAAGACGGCGCCACGGGGGACGGCGAGGTCGATGCCGTCGACCGCGCGCTGCTTGCGGAAGACCTTCTGGAGGCCCGTGGTGCGGATCGCGAGGTCCGTCGCGGTGGCCGGGCTGGTCCCGTCCACCGCGACCGGTGCGGTGGTGCTCACTTCGCGGCGGCGACCAGGGCGGAGACCGGCACGGCGCCCGCGAGGACCCGGCCGTCGTCCGTCAGGTAGACCGACACGAGCGACGTCTGCACCGCCCGCCCGCCGTCGACCGACTTCGTCAGCTGGTCGAGCAGCCCGGAGGCGTCGGCCCCCAGCGAGGTCTGGTCGACCGTGCCCTTCGGCAGCTCGGCGATCGTGCTCCACCCCGTCCCGGAGAACGTCGGCTCAGCACCGGTCGGAGTGTCGCGGTGCCGTGCGTCGCCCTTCGCGTGCGCGGGGGCGTCGGAGAGGTCCTTCGTCTCGACCTTCGCGTTCGACGGCGGCGTGAAGTCGAAGAGCCGTGCCGCCGGGGCGCCGTACTGCAGGCTCGTGAAGCCGACCTGGACGGCGGGGTCGGACTGGCCCTTCGCCTCGATCGTGGCGCGGAGCGGGAGCCCGGTCTGCTGGTCGACCGCGAGCCGGACGGACCCGACGAGCGTGTCCGAGGACTTCGGCGTCAGCGTGATCTGCCAGGCGTCGTGTCCGGCGACGCGGACGTCCGTCGGCTTCGAGACCGTCGTGGACGGGGTGATCGCGTCGATCGCCTGCTTCGCGATGTCCGCGGGGGTGGTGGTGCCGCTCTTCGGTGCCGCGGCGTGCGCAGGCAGGATGACGTGCGTGGCCGTGCGCTCCTTCGAGTCCCACGTCCAGACCTCGGACCCGTTGCGGACGACGTCCTGCTCGGCGAGCTGCTGCGTCAGCTGGACGCGCTGCTTGTCGGCGCCGTCGACGTAGACGCGGGCGGTGTGCGACGAGGTGACGAGGCCGAGCGCGTCGGAGGCGTTCCCCTCGAGCGAGGAACCCCCGGAACCGGTCGGCAGCTGGGGGAGACCGAGGTCGCTCGTCTGCACGAGCTTCCCGGAGTACTGGGCATCGGACGACTGGGCGATGCTCGCGATGATGTCGGACGCGCTCGGGCTCTTCCCCGCGATCGGGTCGTTCGCCGCGTTGGCGATCATCGGTGCGGCGACCGCACCGGCGACGACGACCGGCGCGATGACGGCGGGCAGCCAGGCTGACTTCTTCATCGGTTTCCCCTCGGTGGAGCATCGGGTTCGGGAGTACGGTACGTCCGGCCCCCGACAGTGGGCTGGGCGTCGCCGTCCTGCCACCATCGCCCCTGCTCCGCCGTGCCGTCGTCCTCCGGCAGTATGATCTCGACCGGGCTACTATCAAGAAAGACACCCCTGGCGTTTTTGTTGATATCCACGGAAGGTCCGTCATGGACACGAGCCTCGTGCTCGGCGAGCTCGCCGCAGCCGGCGTGAACGCATGGCCGGAATCGAGGCGATCCTTCGCCACCGACACCGGCCGCAGCATCTTCGTGAGTCTCCGGTCGCGCCCACCGACGCCGGCGGACATCGAACGGGACCTCGGAAACGTCGGCGACGGTTGGATGCTCTACCAGGTCCGTTCGATCACGCCCGGGCTGCGGGACGTCCTCCGCAGTGACGACCGCGTGATCGTGTGGGACGACGAGACGTCGACGCTCTGGCTGAACCGGGTCGAGCACCGGCACGGCGCCCAGGACGACCGACTGCCGCGGGGCCGACGTCCCTACGTGCGCCTCGCGATCGCGCGTGCATTGCTGCTCGAGGACCAGCCACGGCGGCAGGTCGAGATCGCGGCCTCGCTGGGCGTCCCGCAATCCGCGGTGTCCCAGGGGGTGAAGCACCTCGGCGACCTCGTCGAGCGGGTGGATCGAGGCTACGTCGCAGCGGATGCCCGGGAGCTCTGGGCGTACGTCATGCGGCAGTACCCGGGCCCCGGGGGCATCACGACCTACTGGTGGCACGACGCCTCCCTCGAGGACCAGGCGCGGATGGTGGGTCAGCACGCCGACGCGATCGTCTCCGGTGACCTCGCAGCGCGGGCCATCGCACCGTGGCGACGACCCGAGCACGCGACGCTCTACCTCCGTGAGGGCATCGACCCGAGCGCGCTGGGGTTCGCCATGGGGAGTCCGGGCGACCACACGCTGTCGATCACCGTGCCCGATGACGTCACGGTCTTCGCGACCGCGGAGACGTTCGGGTCCTCCCGCGGACTCGCCGACGCCGTGATCGCCGCGTACGACGTCGCCGCGACCGGGACGACCGGCGATCACCAGGAGGCGGCCGAGCGGATCCGCGACGCGGTCATCCGGCACCGGGACTCCGGCCGATGAGGAAGGCTGCCCACACCATCGCCACCGGTCCCGAGGACGAGGCGGCGTACCGCGCACTCCACGATCTCGCCGGCATCATCGAGGGGTGCACCGACGTCCGCGTCATCGGCGGCCACATGGTCGGTCTGCTCGCTGCAGCGTTCCCGAGCGCCGGGCTCATCGAACGGCGCACCGGGGACGCGGATGCCGGCATCTCACTCGAACTGGCCGACGACGGGACGATGCACGATGCGCTCACGGCCGCCGGGTACACCGCGGTGCACTCGAACCGGTACGTCAAGGGTGAGCCTCCCGGGGAGCAAGTGATCGACCTCCTCGTCCCGGCGTTCGGCGGCACGTTCGGCGACCACGCCCGCGGCGGCCGGCGCTTCGATGCGATGCCCGGTCTGCACGTCGCCTTCGGTGAACCGATCACGATCGACGCACGGCTGACCCTGCGGGACGGGCAGGAGCTGGTCTGCGACGTGCCGGTCCCGACGGTCGAGGCCGCCGTCGTCCTGAAGGCCTACGCCTGGTCGGACAGACGGGCACAGACACCGAAGGACACGATCGACCTGTCCAACCTGTTCCACATCCTGGACGAGCACGGTGCCGACGTCGTCGGAGGCTGGCAGATGCGCGACGGCCACCTCCTCGGCGCACGACGGGACGCGTCGCGGATCCTGCTCGACCTGGCGATGCAGCTCCGCGGGCGACGGGCTGCCGTGCCGGCCGTCGATGCCCGCAAGCTCGAGGTGCTGATCCGTCGGTGGGTGCAGCCGTGACCCCTCCGGGCGTGACGATCGGCCCGTGACGGATCGTTCGTAGACTCGTGGGACGACCGAAGGAGGTCGGTGGCGACGAGGGAGACGGCATGCGGGCGGTGCTCGGTCTGGACATCGGGACGTCGAGCACGAAGGCGTTGCTCGCGCGGTTCGACGGCACCGTCATCGCCGAGGTCAGCCGGAAGCACGACGTCGACCGACCGGAGCAGGGACTCGTCGAGATGGACGCCGACGTCTGGTGGCACGAGTTCACGACCCTGACGCGCGACCTGCTCGGGCGGGTGCCCGAGGCGGAGGTCGCCGCCGTCGGCGTGAGCGGGATCGGCCCGTGCGTGCTCCTCACCGACGACGTCGGGGAACCGCTGCGTCCGGCGATCCTGTACGGCGTCGACACCCGGACGGCGGACATGCTGCCGGAGGTCACGGCCGAGTTGGGCGGCGAGGCGGCGATCCGCGAGCGCTGCGGTTCGGCGCTCAGCACGCAGGCGGCCGGGGTGAAGCTGGCGTGGGTGGCCCGGCACGAGCCCGGTGTGTGGGCCCGGGCGGCACGGTTCACGATGCCGTCGTCGCGCGTCGTGGAGCGGCTGACCGGCGAGTACGTCCTCGACCACCACTCGGCGAGCCAGACCACGCCCCTCTACGACGTCCACGAGAACGCCTGGATCCCGGAGTGGTGCGAGCGACTCGCGCCGGGGCTCGAGATGCCGAGACTCCTCTGGTCGGGTGACCGGGCGGGTGTCGTGACGGACGAGGCGGCCGCGGCCACGGGCCTCCAGGCCGGGATCCCCGTGACGGCCGGGACCATCGACGCGTGGGCCGAGGGCGTGAGCGTGGGGGAGTCGGTGCCCGGCCGGATGTTCCTGCAGTACGGCACCACGATGTTCATGATCGTGCCGACCGCGCAGCCGACGCCCGTGCCGGGGATGTGGACCACGGTCGGGACCCACCCGGGGCAACCGAGCGTGTCCGGCGGGATGGCGACCTCGGGAGCGATCACCGACTGGCTCCGGCGGCTCGTGGACGGCGAGTGGTCGACGATGCTCGAGGAGGCACGGTGCTCGGGCATCGGCGCGAACGGCCTGCTCATGCTGCCGTACTTCGCGGGGGAGCGGACGCCGATCGCCGACCCGGACGCCCGCGGGGTGATCGCCGGGCTCACCGTGCGGCACACCCGCGGCGACCTGTACCGGGCCACGCTGGAGGCCACGGCGTACGCGGTGCGGCACAACATCGAGGTGCTCCGCGAGGCCGGGGTCGAGGTCCGCGAACTCGTCGGCGCCGGCGGTGGCCTGCTCGGGCGGCTCTGGCCGACGATCGTGTCGGACGTCACCGGACTGCCGCAGACGGTGCCGAGCGTGACGATCGGTGCGTGCTACGGGTCGGCGTTCCTCGCGGCGGAACTCGTCGCGGAGCCGGGCGACGGGGTCGACCTCGCCGCGTGGAACCCGCCGGCGGCGCGCATCGAGCCGGACCCGGCGGCGACCGCGGCGTACGAGCCGGGGTACCGGGACTACCGGGAGCTGTACGAGTCGACGAAGGCCGTCGTGCACCGGCTCGCGGCGCGCGGCCGTGCGCACTGACGAACCACGGATCCGACGTCGAACCAGGCTCGGTGGCCGGTTCGACGTCGGATTCGTGGTTCGGTCCTAGGCGGAGGCGGAGGCGGAGGCGGAGGCGTCGACGCCGGCGGGCGCCGACCCGTCGTACTCGCAGATCGCCTGGACCTTCGAGGCACTCGCGCTCGACGGGTCGAACTCGTAGCCGAGCCACTCCTTCGCGAGACGCCGTGCGAGCTCCACGCCGATGACCCGCTGGCCCATGCAGAGGATCTGGGCGTCGTTCGACAGGATCGAGCGCTCGACCGAGAACGAGTCGTGCGCGGTGACGGCCCGGATGCCCGGGACCTTGTTCGCACTGATCGCGACGCCGAGGCCGGTGCCGCAGATCAGGATCGCGCGGTCGGCCTCGCCGTTCGCGACCAGGCGCGCGGCATCGACGGCGACGTGCGGGTACGCGGTGTGCCCGTCCGCGTCCACCCCGACGTCGACCACGGAGTCGACCCGCGGATCGCCGAGGAGGTCGGCCTTGATGATCTCCTTGTAGTCGAACCCGGCATCGTCCGAGCCGACCACGAGACGGTACGTCATGCGTGTGTCCCTTCCTTGTCTGCTGCACGGGTGGCGAGGACCTCGCCGACCCGCGTGAGGACCATCCCCATCGAGGTGGCACCCGCGTCGGGTGTCCCCAGGCTCTTCTCCGCCAGCGGCCGGGCACGCCCGACCTTCGGCTTCAGGTCTGCGGTCGCCGCGGCTTCCGACACGGCGACCTCGGCGGCAGCCTGCCACGCCTCGGCGAGCGTGCGGCCAGCCGCGACACCGTCCCGCAGTGCGTCGACGAAGGGCAGCAGTGCGTCGAGCAGGGTCTTGTCCCCGCGGGACGCCCCACCGAGGTGCACGATCGAGTCCGCGAAGGCCTGCGCCGCCGCGACGACGTCGGACGCCTCGTACGCGTCGCGGTCGTCGCGCAGCGACCGGCCGAACGCCTCGAGCGCCGCACCCCACAGGACCCCGGAGGTGCCGCCCGCGAACTCGGCCCACGCGTCACCGGCGCGTCCGAGGACGAAGGCGACCCCTGCGTCCTCGCCGACCCGGTCGACCGCCGTGCGGGCCGCACCGATCCCCTTGACCATGCCGCGTCCGTGGTCGCCGTCGCCGGCGACCGCGTCGATGCGGCCGAGCTCCTCCTCGTGCTCCCGCAGGAGCGCGTCGATCGCCTCGATCGCGGCACGTGCGGTCTGCGCCGCCTGCCGGGAGGCACCACTCGCGTCCGGCACGACGGTCGCCTCGTCCTCGGCCGCGTCCACCGCGTCGGCCGGCACGAGCGCAGCGACCGGCGCCGCCACCTTGCGGTACGCGGGCGTGTAGGCGTCGGCCCGCCACAGCGTCTCGAGCTCGTCGTCGAGCCACTGCAGGGTGAGCGAGCAGCCGCCCATGTCCAGGCTCGTGACGAGCTCGCCGACCTCGGGCTCGACGACCTCGATCCCGGCGTCCTGCAGCAGCGGCAGGATGCGGCCCCAGAGCAGGAAGAGCTCCTCGTACTTGGTGTCGCCGAGTCCGTTCAGGATCGGCGCGACCCGGGTGCCCGCGTGTGCCGGACGGTCCGCGAGCAGCCGGTCGACGAGCAGGCCGGCGAGCTCGGTCGCCGGGAGCAGCGGAACGTCCTCGATGCCGGGTTCGCCGTGGATGCCGAGTCCGAGCCCGAGGTGCCCGTACGGAACCGTGAAGAGCGGCTCGGTCGCGCCGGGCATGGTGCAGCCCGAGAACGCGACGCCGATGGTGCGGGTCGCCGTGTTGGACGCGTTGCCGATCCGTTCGACCTCGTCCAGGTCGGCCCCCGCGGCGGCGGCGGCGCCCATGGCCTTGAAGACCGAGAAGTCGCCCGCGATGCCGCGGCGCTTCGACTCCTCGTCGGCGCTGGCGATGTCGTCCGTGACCACCACGATGCGGGTGTCGATGCCCTCGGCGTTCAGCCGCTCGGCCGCGAGCCCGAAGTTCATCGTGTCGCCGGCGTAGTTGCCGAACGACAGCACGACGCCCTTGCCCTGGTCGGCGGCCTTGGCGACCGCGTAGACCTGCGCGGTGGACGGCGAGGTGAAGATGTTGCCGACGACGGCGCCGGTGGCGAAGCCCGGACCGACCACGCCGCAGAACGCGGGGTAGTGGCCGGAGCCGCCGCCGACGACGACCGCGACCTGCGGGTCGGCGCCCTCGGTCGGCAGGGCGACGACGCCGCCGTGCACGCCCCGCACGCGGTCGGCGTAGAGGGCGAGCCACCCGGCGAGCTGGTCCTCGGCGAACTCGTCGGGGTCGTCGTGGATCGTGGTCATGGTGCGTGTCCTTCGGTCGGTTCGGGGGTGGTGCACCGGGCGACGGCGGGACGGCCGCCGTCGCCCGGAACTCAGTGTGCGCCTCGGCCCTGGGGCACCTTGAGGAAGTGGATCATCACGAAGGCGCACGCGTACAGGCCGACGAACGTCCAGGTCACGGCCTGACCGCCGCCGCCGAGGGCGAGCACCGCGGCCACCACGCCGGTGCCGAGGAACGCCGCGCCACCGGCAGCCGTCGTGTACATCGCCATCGCGGCGCCCTTGTGCTCCGGGGCGAGGGCCGGCATGATCGCGCCCATCGGCACGAATCCGGCGAGCAGGCACCCGAAGACGCAGCCGGCGATGACGGAGAGCACGTAGCCCCAGTCCGAGCCGGCGGGGACGAGCTGCGGGACGTACCACCAGGCGACGAGCCCGGTGGCGGAGCCGACGATGCCGAACCACTTCACGGTGCGCTGCCAGCCGATCTTGTCGCCGACCCAGCCGAACAGGGCGTTCACCAGGATGTTCGTCGCGTAGACGCACACGGTCATGAGCAGCCAGCGGCTCTGGCCCCAGCCGCGCTCGTTCGCGATGACGGCGGGCAGGACGACGAACATGCCGAACTCGGGCGCGGTGTTGATCAGCCGGACGAGGAAGCCCATCAGGATCTTCGGCCGCGTCGCCGTGAGCCGGATGCCGCTCGTCAGGACGCGCCAGGCGCTCTCGCCGGCCGGGGCGATCCGGGAGAACCCGTTCGGCAGCCGGACGCCGAACAGCAGGATGAGGAAGCCGATGACGACCAGGCCGATCGAGGCCACCATCGCGCCGGTCTCCCCGCCCGTGCCGCCACCGAACACCGGGATGGCGCCGATCGCGAAGAGCGAGCCCAGCGTGGGCAGGCCGCCGGTGAAGGCGACGTAGAACCAGCCGACCGCCGAGCCGTTCCGCTCGACCGGGGTGGTGATGTTCACCCAGACCAGGAACGCGAAGGCGAACAGTGGGTAGCCGAAGCCCCGGATCGCGTACGTCACGGCGGCCAAGGGCACGCTGCCGACCTGCAGCGCGAGCAGGAACAGGACCTCGAACACGACCCAGACCGCGAAGCCGAGGATCATCACCCGGCGCGGTCCGATCAGGTCGGACAGGGCACCGGAGACGTAGCTGCCGATGAGCGCGGCGAGACTGTAGAACGTGACGATCGTCGCGACCGTGGCCTCGGGGCTGCCGAGGACGGCGACCATGTGCGGCGTGATGAAGTTCGACTCGACGCCGTTGCCGGTCATGAAGACCAGGACGGCGAGGAACCCGAGGGCGAGCGGGCGGGGGATGCCCATCTTGTCGAGGCGGCCCTCGGTGCGGGCGGCGCCCGTCGTCGGTGCGCCTGCGGTGCGTGATGTCGTCGTCGACATGCTGCTGACTCCTGTGTTCGGCTGGTGGGTCAGGCGCTGACGGGCGCCGTGAGCGACGGGATGATCGACACCTTGACGCTGGCGCCGGCGGAGTCGCCGACGAGGTCGAGGGCCTCCTGGAAGCGCTCCAGCGGGAACTGGTGCGTGCAGATCTCGGACATCGGGAGCGTCTCGCTCTCGAGCAGCTTGATCGCAGCCGGCCAGGTGTGCGGACCGAGGTGGGCGCCGCGGACGTCGAGCTCCTTGTCGTCGGAGATGATCGACCAGTCCACCGAGACGTTGTCCTTGAAGACCGAGTACTCGACGAAGGTGCCGAGCTTGCGGAGCAGGTTCAGGCCCTGCGGGACGGCGGACGGGTGACCAGTCGCCTCGATGTAGACGTCGGCGCCGTAGCCGTCGGTGAGCTCCTTGACCCGGGCGACGGCGTCGTCCTGTGCGATGTTGATCGTGATGTCCGCACCGACCTTGCGGGCCAGCTCGAGCTTCTCGTCGACGACGTCGAGCGCGATGATGCGGAGCGGGTTCTTCTGGCGCGCACCGGCGATGGCGGAGAGCCCGATCGGACCGGCACCGGCGATGACCACGGTGTCGCCGAACGCGATGTCGCCGCGCTCGACGGCGTGGAAGGCACACGAGAGCGGCTCGGCGAAGGCGGCGACCTGACCGGGCAGGGCGCTCGACACGGGGTGGGTCAGCGCCTTCGCGGGGACGAGCACGTACTCGGCCATCGCGCCGTCGTAGCCCTTGAAGCCGAACATGTCGTGCACGTTGCACATCCAGTACGCGCCTTCGAGGCAGTACTTGCACTCCCAGCACGGCACGATCTGCTCGCAGGCGATGCGGTCGCCGATCGCGACCTTGCGCTTCGCGAGGGCTCCGTCGTCGCCGGCGACGATCGTGCCGACGAACTCGTGGCCCGGGATGCGGTACTGCTCGGCCCAGGCGGGGCGGTTCTCGTCGCCCCAGAACTTCGCGGCGCCGTGGTAGCACTTCAGGTCGCTCGCGCAGATGCCGACCGCGTCCGTGCGGATGAGGAGTTCGCCGGGGCCGGGCTGCGGGACCGGGCGGGTCTCGAGCCGGTAGTCCTCCGGCCCGTGCACGACGACGGCGCGCATCGTCGTGGGGATGGTCGTGTCGGCCGTGGTGCTGGCCGGGTTCGAGGTCGTCGTCGACATGAGCTGCTCCTCCGTTGGGTGGCTTCGGCGATGACTGTACACCCTCCAGAACGTTTGTCCAGAACACAATTTCTGGTAGGTTCGGGCCGAGCGCGAAGCAGCGACACATGACCACCAGCACCACCGACTCCGCTGCGGCCCTCCGTCCGGGGCCGAGCAGCGTGGACCTGACGAACGACTTCTCCGGCCGGACGGCGATCGTGACCGGGGGCGCCTCGGGCATCGGGAACGCCGTCGCCCGGGCCCTCGCCGCGCGGGGTGCGCGGGTCGCGATCCTCGATGTCCGAGCGGACGCTGCTGCCGCGGCGGCAGCCGACCTGCCCGACGCCGGCGCTGCGGGCGACGCCGACGTCCACGCCGGGTTCGGCTGCGACGTCACCGACGAGACCTCCGTCGCTCGCACGATCGCCGCCGTCGCCGATCGCTTCGGCCAGATCGACGTCCTCGTGAACTCCGCCGGCATCGCAGCGCTCGCCCCCGCGGAGGACCTCGACGCCGCGACCTGGGCGAAGACCATCGACGTCAACCTCACCGGCACCCACCGGGTCGCGCAGGCTGCCGGCCGGCACATGCTGGCCGCCGGGTACGGGCGCATCGTGAACATCGCCTCGCAGGCCGCCCACGTCGGCATCGACGGCCACGCGGCGTACTGCGCCTCGAAGGCCGGCGTGATCGGGCTCACCCGCGTGCTCGCGCTCGAGTGGGGCGGCCGCGGCGTCACCGTGAACACGGTCTCGCCGACCGTGGTCCTGACCGACCTCGGCCGTGCCGCCTGGGCGAACGAGAAGGGCATCCGCCATCAGGACGAGATCCCCACCGGCCGGTTCGCGACCCCCGACGAGATCGCCGCCGCGGTGCTCTTCCTGGCAGGGGAGTCGAGCGCCATGGTCAACGGCGCCGACCTCCGCGTGGACGGCGGGTTCACGATCCGCTGAGCCGGCCCGGGACTACGATCGCCCCATGTCCGCCGAGATCCCTGCCCCCGAGGGTGCCCGGACCCGTTTCCCGCTCGACACGGTGTACCAGGCCGCGCGGATGTACTACCTCGAGGACGCCACCCAGGTCGAGATCGCGTCGAGGCTCGGGGTCTCCCGGCCCACGGTCAGCCGGCTCGTGGCGGAGGCCCGGAAGGCCGGACTCGTGCGCATCGAGGTCGTCGACCCGTTCCAGGACGAGACCGTCGCGCTGGCCGAACGGTTGCAGGTCGTGCTCGGCCTCCGCGCGGTGCACCTCGCCGCCGTGACGCACACGACCACGCTCGGTGCCGACCTGGCAGCCCCGCTCGCCGCGGCCGTCGAGGGCATGTCGCTCGTGCCGGGCGATGCCGTCCTGATGTCGTCGGGCCGCACGGTCTACGACGTCGCACACGCCGGGATGCCCCCGCTGGCCGGCGTGCAGCTCGTCCCGACCGTGGGCGGCCAGGCCGACCCGATGCCGTGGTTCCAGACGAACGAGATCACCCGGACGGCCGCCGAGCACTCGGGCGCGATCCCGGCGTTCCTCTTCGCGCAGGCGCTCCCGTCGCCCGCGATGCGCTCCTCGCTCGACGAGGACCCGGCGTTCCAGCACGTCATCGGTCTCTGGAGTCGAGCGAAGGGCGCGATCCTCGGCATCGGCGCACCGACCCCGACCCGCGACGCCCTGGCCCGGGGCGTGCCGGTGGAGGACGCCGTCTTCGACCAGGCAGCCGGGGACGTGTGCCTCAACTTCTACGCCGCCGACGGCTCGGCGATCGAGTTCCCGGGGAGCGACCGGATGGTGCGGACCTCCCGCGAGGTGCTCGCCTCCGTCCCGCACGCCGTCGGTGTCGCGGTCGGCGCCGCCAAGGTGACGAGCATCATCGGCGCGGTCAGAGGCGGGCTGGTCAACGAGCTCGTGTCGGACGCCGCGACGGCGCGCGCCCTGCTCGACGCCCTCGCCTGACGCGGGGCGGGGTCGCCACGCGCCTCCAGGCCGTCAGGCGGGTGCGTCTACCGGGTGCGCCGCACGTCCCACAGGTGGTGCACCGGGTCGTGCGCGTAGTAGGTGGCGAGCGAGGCGACCGTGAACGCGCTGCCGTCGGAGCGGAGGCCGGTACGCTCGAGCTGCTCCTCCCGGACGTCGGCGAACGCCCGGGCCGCACGGTGCGCGGCCTCGCCGAGCTCGCGGGCGACGGTCGCGGGGTCCTGCGCGGCGTAGTCGTCCTCGACGGCGGTCGCGTCCTGGTCCCAGTTCGGGAAGGTCGGGGCGTCCTCGGCGAGCATGAGTGCGAGCCGCTCCGCCATCTTCCGGTGGACGTCCCGCACGTGCGCGCCGTACTCGAGCGGCGACCACGTGTGGTCGTCCGGGCGGTCTCGGACGTCGGCGCGGGCGAGTTCGTCGGGCCACGCGGCGGTGTTCGCGTCGATGATGCCCGGCACCTCCCGGATCGTCACCGTGCTGCCGTCGTAACCGCACTCGGGGCACGCGGACTCGATGACCCACGTCCAGTTCTTCGTCTCGGGTTCGATCGCCACGACGCGATCGTACGGCCTCGGCCCGTGGTGCCCGGACCGTCACGACGACTCGGAACGACGAGGCCGATGTCGTACGACAGCGGAAACGTCGTTCCGGGTCCGCACCCACCCGCACCCGCACCCGCACGCGCACCCCCGTCGTCGTCACTCGTGCCGGTCGAGCGCCGGCCACACCGGGAACGGGTCCGCCCAGCTCCGCCAGAGGTCCGGGCCGGCGAGCAGCTCCGGCGCCGTGAGGAGTGCCCCGTCGAGGGCCCGTTCGATCGCGTGCACGTCGAGTCGCTCGCCGACGAACCAGAGCGCCTGCCCGACGGGTGCGTCCTCGTCCCACGACGGGTTCGCGGTGGGGTCGAGGGCCAACATCGCCCCGAGGCTCGACCACGCGCCGACGTGGTCCGGGCGGGACGCGAGCCGGAAGAACCCCTTCGACCGGAGGACCCGTCCGTTCGTCCCGGCGGCGAGGTCGTGCTCGATCACCGACGCGAGCCGCGCGGGGTGGAACGGCAGCGGCTCCCGGTAGCGCAGGGCGACCAGACCGTCCCGCGGGTCCCGTCCCGCGGAGCCGGACAGCGCGCGCATCCAGCCGGCCCCGGTCGCGAGGACCCGTGCCGCGCCGCCGTTCGACGCCGGCAGGTCGGTGGCGTCGCGGAGGGCCGACGCCGCCATGACGACGGCCTGCGGGGCGAGCCGGTGCAGCAGGGCGAGGAGTGCCCGGCGCCGCGCCAGCGGCAGTGGTTCGACCCGGTCGAGCACGATGACCGTCGCGTACTCGACGAGCGAGGCCACCCGGTCCGCCGCGACGAACGCGTCGTCGACGTCCGACCAGAGGAGGTGTGCGACGTCGTCCGCACGCAGCACCCCGATGACGTGCCGGAGGATCCGGTCGTCCCCGGTCTCGGAGCGCGCGGCGTTCGCGAGCATCATGCCGACGGCCCGCGTGTCGGCGCCGGGCGGCAGCGTGACGACGAGGCCGTGGTCGGCGTCCGGCCCGCAGACGCGGTCGAGCTGGTCCGCACGTTCGGCGACGGCCCGTGCCGCGGCGAACGCGCTGCCACGGACGTGCATCCGGTGGCCGGTGGCGACCCGCGCGGCGATGCGGTCGGCGTCGACGTCGTGCAGGGCGGAGACGAGGGTGATGGCAGCGGGACGCATGTGGGCTAATCTACATGATCATCGTTCTCAACAAGAGGACGCCGTCGAAGGAGGTTCCGTGAAGGTCCGCAACTCGCTCAAGGCGCTCGGGAAGATCCCGGGCTCGCAGGTGGTCCGCCGTCGTGGCCGCGTGTACGTCATCAACAAGAAGAACCCGCGCTGGAACACCCGGCAGGGGTGACGTCACCGGCGTTCCGTAGGGTGGCTGCATGCGACTGCTGCTCATCCGCCACGGCCAGACCCCCGCGAACGTGAACGGCGTCCTCGACGCCGAGGTCCCCGGACCGGGGCTGACCGAACTCGGGCAGCGGCAGGCGGACGCGCTCCCGGCCGCCCTCGCGGACCGCGGGATCGAGCGGCTGTTCGTCTCGACGATGGTCCGCACGCAGATCACCGCGGCACCCCTCGCGGCGTCGCTCGGCGTCGAGCCGGTCGTGCTCCCGGGCCTCCGTGAGATCGAGGCCGGGGACCTCCAGGGCAAGCGCGACACGGTCTCCGTGCAGCTGTACATCTCGACCGTGCACGGCTGGTCGGCCGGTGACCGGAGCACCCGGATGCCCGGTGCCGAGAGCGGCGACGAGTTCTTCGCGCGCTACGACGACGCCGTCCGGCAGATCCTCGAGACCGGGGTCGACGTCGCGGCCGCGTTCAGCCACGGAGCCGCGATCCGTACCTGGGCGAGCGCGGTCGCGCAGAACACCCCGGACGAGTTCGGCACGAAGCGACACCTGGAGAACACCGGGATCGTCGAGCTCGAGGGCTCGTTCGACGACGGTTGGCGCCTCGTCGACTGGGAGGGCGAGCCGGTCGGTGGCGAGGAGCTCATCGACCGGACGGCGCAGGACCCGACCGGCGAGCGGTTCTGAGCGGCGGCTCGCCACCGCACGCGCGGACTGACGGACGGGAGGCGCGGTGCCAGCTGGCACCGCGCCTCCCGTCCGTTCCGTGGTCGCGTCGACTACGCGAGCTGCGACGCGGACGTCAGCGGCACGATCACGCGGTGCGCTTCGCGCAGCACGTCGAGCGTCTGCTGGACCTCGTCGGCACGCTCCTCGGGCGTCCAACCGAGCGAACCGGCGAGCACGTCGGCCAGCTCGTCGAGCAGGTCGATCGTGACGCCGCCGACGAACGCGAGGTTCGTGCGACGCAGCACCACGTCCACCAGGTGCACGGCCTGCTCGTGCTCGGCGAAGTACGCGACCTCGGCGCGGGTCAGCGCCGGGTCGGACTCGAGCGGCTCGACCGGGCCGTCGACCAGGACGTCCACGACCTCGGCGGCACGGGTGCCGTAGCGCTCGAGGAGACCCTCGACGACCGTTGCGTCGAGCCCGTCGCGGTGCGACTTGATCCAGAGGGCGCGCTGCGCGTCGGTGGTCGGGAAGTCCTTGCCACCGCCGATCGGCATGCCGGTCGTGTCGACCTTGCGGGCGACCCCGAGCTTCGTGGTGGCCTCGGTCGACAGGTGTGCGGCGAGGGCGCGGAACGTCGTCCACTTGCCGCCGACGAGCGACAGCACCGTGCTCCCCGGCAGCCCGGCGATCGGGGTGTCGACGATCCGGTAGTCACGCGAGACGAAGCCGGGGGCGGTGTCCTCGTGACGGGGGAGCGGGCGGATGCCGGAGTAGCTGTACACGATGTGGTCGCGCGTGACCTCGATCTGCGGGAACACGTGCTTCACGAGCCCGAAGAAGTAGTCGATCTCCTCGTCGGTCGTGGTGACCGGCTTCGAGGGGTCGGCGTCGATGTCGGTCGTCCCGATGAGCACCCGGCCCTTGAGCGGGTAGATGAGGACGATGCGGCCGTCGTCGTTCTCGAAGAAGAGCTCGCGGCCCTTGGTGGCCTCGAGCAGCTCGTCGTTGTGCACGACGATGTGGGAGCCCTTCGTGCCGCCCATGAACCGCGTCTCGCCACCGAACGCGCCGTTGGTCAGGTCGGTCCAGGGGCCGGACGCGTTGATGACGACGTCGGCTGTGAAGACGAACTCGTCGCCGGTCTCGCGGTCGCGCAGTACCACGCCACCGTCGCGGGTCCCGGCGGCCTCGACGTAGTTCACGGCGCGGGCCGTCGCGGCCGAGCCGGTGCCGGAGCCGGCGGCCAGGCCGTCCTTGAGCACGTCGAGCGCGAGGCGCTCCGGCTCGTGCACGGAGGCGTCGTAGTAGGTGCCGGTGTACTTCAGGTCCTTGTTGAGGGCCGGCATGTCCTCGAGCGCGGCCTTCTTCGTCCGGAAGACGTGCTTCGGGACGGAGCCGCCGTCGCGCGAGAAGGAGTCGTAGATCGTCATGCCGATCTTGATGAGCATCGCGCCGCGCTCCTTCGTGGAGCGCTGCTTGTGCGTGAGCATGCGCAGCGGGGCGTTCATGATGCCGGAGAACGTCGAGAAGATCGGCATCGTCGTCTGCAGCGGCTTGACGTAGTGCGGGGCGATGCGGATGAGTCCGTTGCGCTCCTGCACGCTCTCGCGCACCAGGCGGAACTCGCCGTTCTCGAGGTAGCGGATCCCGCCGTGGATCATGTGGCTCGACGCGGCGGAGGCGCCCGAGGCGTAGTCGCCGCGCTCGACGAGCGCGACGTCGACGCCCTGCAGGGCGAGGTCGCGGAAGGTGGCGATGCCGTTGATGCCGCCACCGACCACGAGGACCTGTGCGTTCGGGCGCTCCGTGAGCGCGTTCACCGTGTTCCGGGGCTGCGTCTTCTTCGACATGGTGCGTCGCTTCCTTGGTCGGTTCCGTGGGGTTCGACACCGATCGTGCGCCTCGGTGAGAGGTCGGGCAACTCGCGTGCACGAACGTGCAGCACACCTGTCGTCGCGGCCCCTCGCATGGCCTGGAGGCGCGACAGGGGTTGCAGAGGCCGTGCACGTCCGTGCATGGTTGCGGTCTGACGATCGGAGCACGATGAGCGATGCGGCTCAACCCATGCGCACGCAGCAGGCGCTGCGCGCCGCGCACCTCTACTACCTGCAGGACCTGACGATGGACGCCATCGCGGACGAGCTCGCCACCTCGCGGTCGTCGGTGTCGCGCCTCCTGAAGTACGCGCGGGACACCGGGCTCGTGGACATCCAGATCCGGTCGCCGCTCGACCAGGCCGCCGCCCTCAGCCGGAGCATCCGCTCCCGGTTCGGGGTGCACGCGCACGTGGTGCCGGTGCCGGACCACACGAGCGACGTCGACCGCCTGGAGCGGGTCGCGCTGTCCGCCGCGCGGATCCTGACGCAGTACGTCGAGTCGAACATGGTGATCGGCATCTCCTGGGGGTCGACCGTCAGCGCGGTGAGCCGGTACCTCGTGCCGAAGACCACGCACGGCTCGACCGTGGTGCAGATCAACGGCGCGGCGAACACCCGCACCACTGGCATCGTCTACGCGTCCGAGATCCTCCGGCGGTTCGGGGAGGCGTACGGCGCGTTCGTGCAGCAGTTCCCCGTCCCGGCGTTCTTCGACGACCCGGCCACGAAGGAGGCCCTGTTCCGGGAGCGGTCGATCCGCCGCGTGCTCGACCTGCACGAGCGCATGGACCTCGTCGTCTTCGGGGTCGGTGCGCCGCAGGCCCCCGTGCCCTCGCACGTCTACTCGGGTGGCTACCTCGACCCCTCGGATCGCGACGAGCTCACCAAGGCCCAGGTCGTCGGGGACGTCTCGACCGTCTTCTACCGTGCGGACGGCTCCTGGAAGGACATCGGCGTGAACGCCCGGGCCGGTGCGCCCGACCTCGACACGATCAAGCGTGCGCCGCGCCGGGTCTGCGTCGTCGCCGGGCGGTCGAAGGCCGCGTCGCTGCGGGGTGCGCTCGCCGCCGGACTGATCACCGACCTCATCCTCGACGAGAGCGTCGGACAGGCCATCCTGCAGCCCTGAGCGCGTCCTGCGTCACGACGCGACCTTGTTTGTCGGTGGTGCCCAGTACCGTCTCGATCATGGTTGCCACGTCCGATCCACGCCGTTCCGGGGACACCCGGTACTTCCGGCGTCTCGTGGGCACCGACGTCGACCAGGCGCTCGCGTTCTTCGCGGGCGACTACGACTTCCGGACCCCGTCCGTCCGACGCACGCGAGCGCAGTGCCACTGGGACTTCGCCGGCGTCGGCGACGACCGCATGTCCCTCCGCTCCTCGCGGTTCATGGTCGACCTGCGGAGCGACAGCCGCGTCGACGACCAGTTCGTGGTCGCCTGGATGCGCAGCGGTAGCAGCACGCTCACCTACGGCGGCGAGTCGTACCACCTCGAGCCGGGGGTGCCCGTGGTGCTGCCCTTCGCGGACACCTACGAGCTGCACCACCGCGACATCGCCCTCAACCTGGTGCACCTCGACGCCGCCTTCGTGCGGGACGTCGTGGGCGAGGACGACTTCGCCTTCGAACCGCTCCGGCGTCCGACGAGCGAGGGGATGCAGGCGTGGCAGTCGGTCGTCCGCGCGCACTCGGCCACGTGGCTCGACGTCGACCACGAGCTGACCGCGACGTCCCAGCGCGCCATCGCCGAGGCGTTCACGACGGCGGCCATCGCCGCCTTCCCGCAGCGCAACCGGTGGCGGTCCACCGTGACCGGCAGCGGTCCGGAGCACGAGCGGCTCCGCCGTGCGCTCGAGTTCGTGCACGCGAACGCGCGGGAGCCGATCGGCACGCCGGAGATCGCCGAGGCCGCGGGACTGAGCCCGCGCGGGTTGCAGCAGTCCCTCCGCCGGCACCTCGACCAGACCCCGGGCGACCTGCTCCGCAGCGTCCGGCTCGACGGGGCGCGGGCGGACCTGGTCCGGGGCGACCGGGACGGGACCTCGGTGGCCGACGTCGCCCGGGCCTGGGGGTTCGGGCACCTCGGACGGTTCTCGGCGACCTACCGGGCGCGGTTCGGTGAACTGCCCAGCGAGTCCCTCCGGTCGCACTGACCCGTCGGCGCCGCCGCTGTCGTAGCGTGGCGACATGGACACCGTCGTCGCCGCCCTCCGGTCCGCCCTCGACGACCGGGACGGCTCGGTCGTCCGGACGGAGCCGTCGGTGCTCGACGCCGCGCGTACGGACAAGTCCGGCTGGACCGCGCCCGGCGGGCCCGTCGCCGTGGTCGAGGCCCGGACGGTCGAGCACGTGCAGGCGACGCTCCGGACCTGCTCGGCGCTCGGCGTGCCGGTCGTCCCGCGCGGCGCCGGCACCGGACTCGCCGGTGGGGCGAACGGCACCGCGGGCAGTGTCGTCCTCAGCGTCGCGCGGATGGACCGCATCCTCGGGGTCTCGACGCAGGACGAGTACGCGATCGTCGAACCGGGCGTGCTGAACGGTGACCTCGACGCCGCGGTCGCCGCGTTCGGCCTGCGCTTCGCGCCCGACCCCGCGAGTGCCGCGATCTCGAGCATCGGCGGCAACATCGCCACGAACGCCGGCGGGCTGCGCTGCGTCAAGTACGGCGTGACCCGCGAAGCCGTGCTGGGGCTCGACGTCGTCCTGGCCGACGGCCGGCTCGTGTCGACGGGACACCGCACCGTGAAGGGCGTCACCGGCCTCGACCTCACGGCGTTGCTCGTCGGGTCAGAGGGCACGCTCGGGGTGATCGTCGGCGCGACCGTACGGCTCGTGCCGGTCCCCGCGGGCGAACCGGCCACGCTCGCCGCCGTCTACTCCGATGTCGAGCGTGCGGCGTGGGCCGCGGCGCTCGTCGTCACCGGCGCCGCCCGCCCGTCGACGGTGGAACTCCTCGACCGGGCGGCCCTCGAGGGGATCGCGGCGTACCTCGGGCCGGCGGTGATGACCGAGACGATGGGGAGCACGACGGCGGACGGGGTGTTCCTCCTCGTCGAGTGGGACGGCCCGGGTGCGGCCGAGGCGGCGCTGGGAGCCGTGCCGGGCCTCCAGGCGGTCGGCGGCACCGTGCGCCTGGCCGGGTCGGCGGTGGAACGCGACCGCCTGCTCACGATCCGGCGCTCCTTCCACCCCGCGATGGAGGCGCGGGGACGGGTGCTCATCGAGGACGTCGCCGTGCCACGGAGCCGGCTCGCCGAGATGTTCGCCCGGGTCGAGGCGATCGGCGCGCAGTACGGCGTCGCCATCCCGACGGTGGCGCACGCGGGGGACGGCAACCTGCACCCGAACTTCGTCTTCGACGGCGACGAGGTGCCCCCGCACGTGTGGGACGCCGCAGACGCGATGTTCCGTGCGGCGATCGAGCTCGGCGGGACCCTCACGGGGGAGCACGGCGTGGGTGTGCTGAAGCGCCGGTGGATCGGTGACGAGCTCGGCGACGACCTGCTCGAGCTGCAGCGGGGGATCCGGCGGGTGTTCGACCCGGCGGGGATCCTCAACCCCGGCAAGGTCTTCTGAGCGCTCCACCGAATCCGGTCGCACGGATCGGTCCGATCTCGACAGATCGTTCGGCAGTAACACCGCTGTAACGAATCCGCGGCTCAATGGTGGGACGAACGCACCGCCCACGAAGGAGTCCGCAATGCTGATCGGCGTCCCCACCGAGATCAAGAACAACGAGTTCCGCGTCGCCGCCACCCCGGCCGGCGTCGCCGAGCTGACGCTGCACGGCCACGAGGTCCTCGTGCAGGCCGGAGCGGGCGACGGGTCGTCGTTCCCGGACGACGAGTACGTCGCGGCGGGCGCCACCGTGGTCCCGACGGCCGCCGAGGTGTGGTCGCGGGCCGAGATGATCATGAAGGTCAAGGAGCCAGTGGCTTCCGAGTACGCCTCGATCCGGCCCGGACAGGTCCTCTTCACGTACCTGCACCTCGCCGCCGACCGGCCGCTCACCGACGCGCTGATCGACTCCGGTGCGACCGCGATCGCGTACGAGACGGTGCAGCTGCCGGACCGCTCGCTGCCCCTGCTCTCGCCGATGTCCGAGATCGCCGGACGACTGTCGGCCCAGGTCGGCGCGAACCACCTCATGCGGACCAAGGGCGGCCGCGGCCTGCTGCTCGGCGGCGTGCCCGGTACGCCGAAGGGGCGCGTCGTGGTCATCGGCGGCGGGGTCGCGGGCGAGCACGCCGCGACGATGGCCCTCGGCATGGGTGCCGACGTGACCGTGTTCGACATCAGCCTGCCGCGACTGCGGGCGCTCGACGCCCGGTTCGACGGCCGGGTCACCACGCTGCGGTCCTCGGCGCACGCGATCGCCTCGGCGTTGCGCGACGCCGACCTCGTCATCGGGTCCGTCCTCATCCCCGGGGCCTCGGCGCCGAAGCTCGTGACCGACGCGATGGTCGCGGACATGCAGCCCGGGTCGGTGCTCGTCGACATCGCGATCGACCAGGGCGGCTGCTTCGAGGGCTCCCACCCGACCACCCACGACGACCCGACGTTCACCGTGCACGACTCGGTGTACTACTGCGTGGCGAACATGCCCGGCGCGGTGCCCCGCACGAGCACGATCTCGCTGACGAACGCCACGCTGCCCTACGCCGTCGCGATCGCGAACCAGGGGTGGGAGGCCGCGACCTCGGCCGATCCGGCACTGGCCCTCGGGGTGAACGTGCACGCCGGCCAGGTCGTGAACGAGGCCGTCGCCGCCGCGCACGGCCTGGTGGCCGCCGCGCGCTGAGCGCGCGCTGCGCGCCGCTGGCCGGTGCCGAGACTCGGCCTGAGCGACAGTTCTCGTGCTCCAGTGCACGAGAACTGTCGCTCAGTGCGAGTCTCGGGCCGGCGTCGGCCCGGGGTGGCTAGGCGCGGGCCGCCGCGACCGCGGCGCGGCCGGCGCCGTCGGCGCGGCCGGCCCAGCCAGCCCGGGCCCGCACCACGAGCGTCACGACGACCGCGGCAGCCGCGGCCACCACCGCCGCGACGGCCGTCGGCGTCGACACGAGCGGCCCGTCGAGCCGTGCGACCGCCACCCACGCCAGCCCCCACGCGAGCGATGCCGTCGGGGCCAGGCGCCCCCGCCCCCACACCGCGAGCAGGACCCCGACGAGCCCGGCCACCGCCGCGACGAGCACGCCCCAGAGGTCCTGGCCGAGTCCGAAGCCCCGGAAGCCGGCCGCCGTCAGCACCGCGGCCGTGTTCGCCGCCGTCGCGACGCACACCCACCCGAGGTACAGCCCGAACGTGCCGTCGGTGACGATCGCCTCGACGACACCGGACGGCCGGGAGCGCCGGAGCAGCACGAACGTCCACACGAGCACGGCGAGCAGCGCGACGATGATCGGTTCGCTCAGCCACAGGAACCCGAACTGCACGGACAGGATCCACGCCGCGTTCAGCAGCAGGGAGAGCACCGCCGGCACGGTCAGTCGCGCGTGGCGGTCGTCGTCGGCCGTGCGGAAGCACTGCCGGACCGCGTAGGCGAGCAGCCCGACGTAGACGACGCTCCAGATCGAGAACGCCGGCCCGTCCGGTGCGATGGCGGTCGCGGACGCCGACAGGGCGCCGTCGGCCGCGTCCTGGATCGGGGTCCCACCGGCGGCCCCGGAGCCGACGAACGCCCCGACCACTGCGGCGACCGCGCTCACGGCGACCGCGATGCGCTTCCAGATCCTCTTCATGACAGCCCCTTTCGTCAGCATGCTGATGATCTGCACCGTAGGCGCGTGGTGCGCCCCGGCGCGCAGCGCGCGTCCAGCGGACGGGGGACGGAGCGGACTGGAGGCGCGGTGCGGGGCCGCCACGCGCCTCCAGGCCGTCGGCGGGTCGCGCCGGACCGCCGTCGCGCACCCGGCACCGCGCAGCCTGCGTACGGTGGTGGCGTGACCGTCGAGCTGAACACCGTCTACGTCGACCGGATCGCCCCGATCCCGAGTCCCACGCTCGACGACACCTTCCGGATGCTCGAGGAGCAGGGCGCCAGCGCGTGCATCGTGCTGCACCAGCCCGACGCCCAGGAGCTCGGCGACGTCGCGGTGGCCCTCGGCCTGCACGAGCTCGCCGTGGAGGACTCCGCCGAAGGGCACCAGCGCCCGAAGCTCGAGCGCTACGGCACGACACTGTTCGTCGTCCTGAAGCCCGCGCTGTACAACGACCGCGCCGAGGAGGTCGAGTTCGGCGAGGTGCACGCGTTCGTCGGCGACGACTTCTTCCTCGCGGTGGTCCAGGCCGACCCCCGCGGCAAGCAGACCGTGCCGCGGGCGCTGCAGCGGATGAGCGGCAAGCCCGGCCTCGTCACCGTCGGCCCGCAGGCGCAGCTCTGGGCACTGATGGACTCGATCGTCGACGGCTACGTGCCGGTGATCGACGGCCTCGAGGAGGACATCAACCAGATCGAGGACCAGCTGTTCGCGGGCGAGGCCGGGGTCTCCCGACGCATCTACGAGCTGTTCGGCGAGGTCGTCGACTTCCAGCGGGCCGCTCGCCCGCTCGTGTACATGATCGAGAACCTCCACCGCGGGGCCGAGAAGTACCACCTGCCCGTGGAGATGCAGCGCCGGTTCCGTGACGTCCTGGACCACGCGATCCGCACGGTGGAGCGGCTCGACACGTTCCGCCAGCTGCTGCAGAACGCCCTGACGGTGGACTCGACGCTCGCGGCGCAGAAGCAGAACGACGACACGAAGAAGATCTCCGGCTGGGCGGCGATCCTGTTCGCGCCGACGCTCGTCGCGGCGATCTACGGGATGAACTTCACGAACATGCCCGAACTGCACTGGCAGTGGGGGTACCCGCTCGCGCTCGTGGCGATGGTGGTGTTCGCCGCGGTGCTCTGGGTGGTGTTCAAGGTCAAGCGCTGGTTCTGACCCGGACCGGCCGGACCTCACCGGGTCCGCCCAGGTCCCTCGCATGGCCGGCCCATGGAACCTGTCCAGGATCACAGGGAGCGCCGGAGCGGCGTCCCCGATCGGAAGGACCTCCCATGCAGTGCCCGAACGACCAGGCCACCCTCGTGATGTCGGAGCGTTCCAGCATCGAGATCGACTACTGCCCGGAGTGCCGCGGCGTGTGGCTCGACCGCGGGGAGCTCGACAAGATCATCGAGCGCGGCGCCGGCGGCCCGGGCGGCGCCGGCGCCCTCGGTGCCCCCGGTGCCCCCGGTGCCCCCGGCGGCCCCGGTGGCCCCGCGCAGACCCGGCCGCCGGTCCCGCAGCCGTCGTACGCGCCCGGGATGGCGGTGCCGCGGAACGGGTACGCGTCGCCCGGATCGCCCGGATCGCCGTCGTCGTGGGACAGGCCGGGGCGCCGTGGGTACGGGCAGCCCGGGTACGGGCAGCAGTACGGGCAGCAGCACTACGGGCAGCAGCAGTACGGGTACGGCAAGAAGCGTCGGGGGAACTGGTTGAGCGAGCTGTTCGACTGATCGCGCGGGGTGCTCGCGCGTCCGGTGGGGGCGAGGTGAGCCGGTAGGCTCCCGACATGCCGCACACCGGACACGCGACACGCTCGACCCCCGTCTGGGCCCTCAAGCTCGCCGTCGTGACCGGGCTCGTCGGCGTCGCGGGCGGCGTCGCCGGCGTCGCCGTCTGGCTGGCGTTGCAGCTCATCCAGTTCGTCGCGTTCGGGTACCCCTTCGGCGGCCACCGCGAAGCCGCCGACGCACCCTCGGGACTCAACCGGTTCCTCGCCCTCGTCGCCGCCGGCGTGCTCACCGGGTTCGCCTGGTGGGCGATCCGGCGCTGGGGCCGGCCGATCGTGTCCGTGCCCGCGGCCGTCGGGGGCAAGCGGATGCCCGCCCTCGCCACGCTCGCGAACGCCGGTGTGCAGATCCTCGCCGTCGGTCTCGGCGCCTCCATCGGCAAGGAGGTCGCACCGCGCGAGGTCGGTGCGTGGCTGTCCCAGCTCGTCACCCGCCGGGCCGGCCTGACGGCGCGCGAGACGAGGATCCTGGTCGCGTGCGGAGCGGCCGCCGGCCTCGCGGCGGTGTACGACGTCCCCCTGGGCGGGGCGCTCTTCGCGGTGGAGGTCCTGCTCGGCGAACTCACCTTCGCCACCGCGTTGCCGGCGTTCGCGACGAGTGCGATCGCGGCGTTCGTCGCACGGCTCGTCATCCCGGACGAGGTGCTGTACCACGTGCCGGAGATGCACCTCTCGTCGTCCCTGCTCGTCTGGGCCGTGGTCGTCGGGCCCGTGCTGGGCTTCGCCGGCGTCGGTTTCGTGAAGCTCACCAACCGGCTCCAGGGGCTCGCGCCCAAGGGGTGGCACCTGCTCGTGGTCCTGCCGGTGGTCTTCGCGATGGTCGGACTGATCGCGGTGCCGTTCCCGGAGATCCTCGGCAACGGCCGGGCGCTCGGGCTGGTCGCGATGAACGCCTCGCTCGACGACGGCTCGGTGGCCGGCCTCTCGCCGATCCTGTTCCTGCTCGTCCTCGGGATCATCCGCACGATCACGACGTCGGCCACCATCGGCGCCGGAGCCGTCGGCGGCACCCTCACCCCGTCGATCGCGATCGGTTCGGCCGTCGGCGGCGGGCTCGGCGGGCTGTGGCTGCTGCTCTGGCCGACCGACGGGTCGAGCCTCACCGCGTTCGCGTTCATCGGAGCGGCGGCCTTCCTCGCGACGACGATGCGAGCGCCGTTCACCGCCCTCGTGCTCGTCGTCGAGTTCACCCAGCAGGGCACCGACATCCTCATCCCGTCCCTGCTCGCGGTCTCCGGGTCGGTGGCGGTCGCCTACGTGCTCGCGCGTCGCCGCAGCGCCCAGATGGTGTGACGCCGGGAGCGGTGCAGACACCGGCCGGACCGTCGAACGGTGCGCCGTGCGCGGGGCGCGGCAAACGGCACACGTGACGGGCATCCGGCCTACCATCGGCGGCACCGCGGGGCACCGGGTCCCGTACCGAGGTGAGGAGCACCCGATGGCGGGGTTCGACGACATCACGAAGAAGGCCCAGGACTTCCTGAAGGACGGGAAGATCCAGGAGGCCCTGAAGAGCGAGCAGGCCGAGGGCATCAGCGACAAGGTGCTCGACGGGGTCGCCGACGCGGTGAAGAAGGCGACCGGTGGCAAGTTCGACGACAAGATCGACGGTGCGCGCGACGCCGCCGACAAGCAGGTCGGCAACCAGTAGCCGTACGGACCCACACCCCCGGGACGCCTGTGCCCGGGGGTGTTCGCCGTGGGCAGGCGCCGCCCGACTGGACGCCGAGCGCTCCACGGACCACCATTGACGGGTGACTGTCGTGGCCCCGAACCAACCGCTCACCGAGTCCGAGGTCGAGGCGATCCGACGGGACTTCCCGATCCTCCAGCAGGAGGTGAACGGCTTCCCGCTCGCGTACCTCGACTCCGGCGCCACCTCGCAACGGCCCCGTCAGGTCCTCGACGCCGAACGCCGGTTCCTCGAGCACGACAACGCCGCCGTGCACCGCGGCGCGCACACGCTGGCCGCGCTGAGCACCGACGCGTTCGAGGAGGCCAGGGCCACCGTCGCCGGGTTCATCGGCGCCGCGGCCCCCGCCGAGGTCGTCTGGACGGCCAACGCGACGGACGCCCTCAACCTCGTGGCCTACGGCATCGCCAACGCCAGCCGTGGCCGTGGGGGAGCGGCGGCCGAGCGCTTCCGCATCGGCCCCGGCGACGAGGTGCTGGTCACCGAGGCCGAGCACCACGCGAACCTGGTCCCCTGGCAGGAGCTCGCCGCCCTCACCGGCGCGACGCTCCGCTGGGTCCCCGTCGCCGACGACGGCACCTGGACCGCCGAGGACGCCGTCGCCCTCGTCACCGACCGCACGAAGGTCGTCGCGTTCGCGCACGTGTCGAACGTCACCGGCATGATCGCGCCGGTCTCCGCCGTCGTCGCCGCCGCCCACGCGCACGGTGCGCTCGTCGTGCTCGACGCCTGCCAGTCCGCGCCGCACCGCCCGCTGGACGTCCAGGCCCTCGGCGTCGACTTCGCCGCGTTCTCCGGGCACAAGATGCTCGGCCCGAACGGCATCGGCGTGCTCTGGGGGCGCCGCGAGCTCCTCGACGCCCTGCCGCCGTTCCGCACCGGGGGCTCGATGATCACCACGGTGACGATGGAGCACAGCGAGTTCATGCCCGCGCCGGAGCGCTTCGAGGCCGGCACGCAGCCGGTGTCCCAGGCCGTGGCGCTCGGCGAGGCCGTCCGCTACCTGCAGGGGATCGGCATGGAGCGGGTCCGCGCGCACGAGGAGCACCTGGCGCGGCTGATGCTCGACGGCCTCGCGGCGATCCCCGGCGTCCGGACGGTCGGGCCGGCCGCCGGGGTGCCCCGGTCGGGCCTCGTGTCGTTCGACGTCGACGGCGTGCACGCGCACGACGTCTCGCAGTACCTCGACGCCCAGGGCATCGCGGTGCGCTCCGGCCACCACTGCGCGCAGCCCCTGCACCGCCGCCTCGGCCTCGTCGCCACGAGCCGCGCGAGCACCTACGTCCACACGACCGAGCAGGACGTCGACCGGTTCCTCACCGCGGTCGGCGAGATCCGCGCCTACTTCGGAGCCACCGCATGACCGCCCTCGACTCCCTCTACCAGCAGGTCATCCTCGACCACGCGAAGGCTCGGCACGGCGACCGCGCGCTCCCCGACGCCGACGCCGAGCACTTCGAGCGGAACCCCACCTGCGGCGACGAGATCACCGTGCGGGTCCGGCTCGAGCCGGGCTCCGACCGGATCGCCGAGGTCGCCTGGCAGGGCGACGGCTGCTCGATCTCGATGGCGTCGGCGTCGGTGCTGACCGACATGGCGGTGGGTCGGACCGTCCCCGAACTGCTCGCGCTCACCGAGGAGTTCCGCACGATGATGCGTTCCCGTGGCTCCGGCGAGCCCGACGAGGACGTCCTGGAGGACCTCGTGGCCTTCCACGGCGTCTCGAAGTTCGTGATGCGGGTCAAGTGCGGCATGCTCGCGTGGGTCGCGGCCGAGGCCGCGGCGCGTGAGGCGACCGCCGTCTGACCCGCGCGTCACGCCGGCGGTCCGCGCGTCACACCGGCCTGGAGGCGCGCCCTCCCCGGTCGCGTCCCCGCGCCACCGCCGTCGTCACGGCCCCGGCGACGGCCGCGGCCACGGCCGCCCAGAGGACGACCGTCACGAGGACCGCAGCGAGGGGCAGGTGCGCCACCGAGGTCGCGAACCCGCCGACGATGGGGTAGGTGGCGGCGAACGGGTGCTCGCCGAGCGTCGGGAAGACCAGCCCGGTGACCGCCGAGACGAACGCGGCGACGGCGGCCAGCACGGCAGCGGTGGTGACCACGGCCCAGCGCCGAGCGGTCAGCACCTCGACCACGGCGAGGATCCACCCGGCGACGGCACCGGTGACGAGCGCCCACACCCACTCGAGCCGGATCGGCAACTCGGAGTCCCCGAAGCCCGCACCGACGAAGGCCCCGTCCGCGGGCATGCCGGTCAGCAGCGGGACGCCCGAGCGTCGCACCCACCAGGCGAGCACACCGAGGAGCGCGCCGACGACGACCCAGCGCACGACCGTCCGGCCCGCCCCGGCGTCGGGCAGTGGGAGCCGGCCGCGCGCCGCGACCACCACCACGCCCGCGCCGGCGACCGCGCCGAGCGCCGTCGTGACGAGCTGCACGGTGTCCGTGGACACCAGGCCGCCGACGACGAACGCCTCCTTCGTGACGAGCTGCGCCGTCGCGATGCCCCACCCCGCGAACGACAGCAGGCCGACCACGACGAGCGCGACCGTCCGCGGGACACCGCCACGGTCGAGCGCCGGCGCGGCCGCGACGAGCACGGACCCCGCCGCGAGCCCGAACAGGGCGCTACCGACCACGACCACGGGGGCGACCGCCAGCGCGGCAGCTGCGAGCCCGGCCGCGGCATCGTGCTCACCGCTCGCGGTGACGACGGCCACGAGGGCCCAGAGGACGACGGCAGCCGCGGTCCCGACGAGGGTGCCGGCCAGGGCGGCACGAGCGATGGTGGGAGTCCGGTGCACCCTCCGATCCTGGCGGAACCCGCGTGCGAGCGCGCCCCACGTCGGCGTCACGGAGCGTCACGATGCGTGACGGACGCCGTCGGCCGCCGTAGCGTCGCGCCGTGACCTCCAGCAGCGAGCAGCGGCAGATCCGGTTCAACGCGTTCGACATGAACTGCGTGGCGCACCAGTCCTCCGGGCTGTGGCGACACCCCCGGGACCGATCGCGCCACTACAACGACCTGTCGTACTGGACCGACCTCGCGCGGACGCTCGAGCGCGGCGCCTTCGACGGGATCTTCATCGCCGACGTGCTCGGCACCTACGACGTGTACGGCGGGACGAACGAGGCCGCGCTCCGGACCGGTTCGCAGGTGCCGGTGAACGACCCGATCCTGCTCGTGTCCGCGATGGCGTCGGTGACCGAGCACCTCGGCTTCGGGATCACGGCCGGTACCGCGTACGAGCACCCCTACCCGTTCGCGCGGCGGATGTCGACGCTCGACCACCTCACGAAGGGCCGCGTCGGCTGGAACGTCGTCACCGGCTACCTGCCGAGTGCCGCGCGGAACATGGGGCAGACCGACCAGCTCTCGCACGACGACCGGTACGACGTCGCGGACGAGTACCTCGAGGTCCTCTACAAGCTGTGGGAGGGCTCGTGGGAGGACGACGCGGTCGTCGAGGACCGCGAGACCGGGGTGTTCACGGACCCGGAGAAGGTGCACCCGATCGAGCACCACGGTCGGCACTTCGACGTGCCGGGCATCCACCTCTCCGAACCGTCCGTGCAGCGCTCGCCCGTCATCTACCAGGCCGGCGCGTCCCCCCGTGGCATCCGCTTCGCGGCCGAGAACGCCGAGGCCGTCTTCGTCGGCGCCCCGACCCTGCCGCAGCTGGCAGCGACGGTCGCGAAGATCCGCGACGCCCTGGAGGCAGCGGGTCGCGACCGGTACGCCGCCCGCGTCTACACGCTGCTCACCGTGATCACGGACGCCACCGACGAGGCCGCGCAGGCGAAGTACCAGGACTACCTGTCGTACGCGTCCGCCGAGGGAGCGCTCGTGCTCAACTCGGGCTGGATGGGCGTCGACCTGTCGCAGTACGACCTCGACGAGCCGCTCGGGAACATCGAGTCGAACGCGATCCAGTCGGCGGCGGCGAACCTGTCCGCCGCCACGGGCGAGGACGGCGCCACCTGGACCGTCCGCGACATCGCGAAGCACACGGCGATCGGGGGCCTCGGTCCGGTGGCCGTCGGGTCCGGTGCGACGATCGCACAGCAGCTGGTCGACATCCAGGAGCAGACGGACGTCGACGGGTTCAACCTCGCCTACGCGGTGACCCCGGGCACGTGGGAGGACGTCATCGAGTTCGTCATCCCCGAGCTCCGCGCGCGGGGCGCCTACCCCGAGGGGTACGAGGCGGGATCGCTCCGGCACAAGCTGCTCGGACGCGGCGACCGGCTGCCGGACGAGCACCGCGGCGCCTCGTTCCGGATCGGCCAGCGGTCCGCCGTAGGCTGAGCGGGTGAGTGGTCCGTCCGTCGTCGTCCGTGCCGCCACCGGCGACGAGGCGACGGCCTGCGTGGACCTGTGGGTCGCTGCGGTCGCCGAACGCGACGGCGAGCCGGCGTCGGACGCGGTCCGACAGCGTGCCGCCACGAAGTTCGCCGTTCCTCGCGTGGCGCTCGCCGTCGCGGTCGAGGACGACCGGCCGATCGGCTTCGCGCTCGTCACCGCCCCGGACACGGGCGACGACGACCTCGGCGACGCGGCGTACCTCTCGCTCCTCGCCGTCGATCCGCGCGTGCAGGGTCGGGGACTCGGCCGCTCGCTGTTGCGGGCCGCCGTCGAGGCGGCCGGACGCGCCGGGTACCGCCGGTGCCTCCTGCACGCGCTCGACGACAACGCACCGGCGCTCCGGCTCTACCGCAGCGCCGGGTTCCGCCCGGTCGGTGCCGCGTTCCCGCACGCCCTGAGCGGCCGGCCGACCCGTGCGTGGGTCACCGCGCCGGCTCCGGGAGCGCGTGGGCGGCCGTCGGCCACGGGGCCCACTTCGCTCGGGGAGCGGCCAGCAGGTACGGCTGCGGGGACGGGTAGCTGACGAGTTCGAGCGTGGATCCCCACGGGGTCCGCGTGTAGACGAACCGGTTCCCGTCGCCCGCCTCGAGGCCGCGGAGCGCACGCGGGTCGGAGTTGCGGGTCGCCCCGGCCGCCTCGACCCGGGCGAGCGCCTCGTCGAGGTCGTCCGCGTAGATCGCCAGGTGCTGCCAGCCGAGGTCCGACGGGTGCGCCGCCCCGTGCTGGTCCGGCCCGAGGTACTCGAACAGTTCGAGGCCGGGTCCGTCGGGCAGGGCGAGCATCCGCATCGCCCCCTGCGCCATCGTCGGAGGGATGCCGAGGTAGCGGTGCGCCTCCGGGGTGCCGTTCGGCGCCTCGGTCCGGCACCGCATGTCGTACAGCACGACGGCGTCGAAGGCCGCCTCGAAGAACGCCGTGGCCGCGTCGATGTCCGGCACCGTCACGCCCACGTGGTCGATCCTGATTCCCCTGGTCATGAGTGAGTGGTACCACCGGCGCTGCCGCCCGCGGACCGCACTCGGCATCGCGTGCGACTTCCGTGCGGCAAGCCGCAGCCGTCCGGTGCGCACCGTCCCGTCGTCAGCGCGACGTCACCGTCGGTGCCCGGAGGGGCAGCTCGATGGTGAACGCCGCCCCGTCACCGGACGGCCCGGCGGCGATCGTGCCGCCGAGGCGGCGGACCAGCCGCGCCGCGATGGAGAGTCCCAGGCCGGTCCCGACCGACCGCGTGTTCCGGAAGCGGTTCGCGAGGACACCGCGTTCGAACGCGTCGGCCGCATCGGCCGGGGAGAGCCCCGGCCCGTCGTCGGTGACCGTGAGCCGGACGGTGTCGTCCGTCGACCGCAGGTCGATGCGGACCGTGCCGCCCGCCGGCGAGGCGCGCAGGGCGTTCTCGACCAGCCCGTCCAGCAGCTGCCGGACGCGCATCGGATCGGAGGTGCAGACCACACCGGGCGAGCCGTCCGCCTCGGTGGCGACCACGGACACGCCGGCCTCCTCGGCGGTCGCCCGCCACGCCTCGCACGCCTGTCGGACGAGCTGCGCGACGTCGAACGGCTCGGCACGGATGGCGAAGTCGTCGGCCTGCAGTCGGGACAGTTCCAGGAGGTCGCGGACGAACGCGTCGAGCCGGGCGGACTCGGCGACCAGGGTGCGCCCGGCCCGGCCGACGGCGTCGCCCTGCACCAGGCCGTCGGCGAGCGCGTCGGCGTACCCGCGGATGCCGGCGAGCGGTGTGCGGATCTCGTGCGAGACCGACAGGAGGAACTCGCGCTGACGGTCCTCGGACGTCCGGAGCGCCTCGTCCAACGCCGTGAGCGCGCGGTCGATCGCCACGATGTCCGTCAGCGACGTCCCGGGCCCGGTGGACACGCCACGCTCACCCGCCGCGAGTCGACGTGCCGTGCGCGCCGTACGTCGCAAGGGCCGCACCACCCGGCTCGCGACGAGTGCCCCGATCCCGGCGGCGACGACCGCGCCCAGTGCCGCCGCCGCGAGGACCCGGTCGGCCACGCGCGCCGTCGACGACCGCGCCACCGCGAGGTCCTGGTACGCGAGCACCCGCTGCCCGTCGGCCGCCGTCCCCCCCTGGAGGAGCCAGGAACGGCCCGCCGCGCGGAACCGGTCGGACACCGCCCCGCTGGTCCCGGTGCGCTCCAGGACGGATCCGGGGACGGGTGTCGTCGCCGGCACGGTCGACCCGTCGTCGCGGACGAGGACGAGGTGGATGCCGCGCGGCCGGTCGTGGTCCAGGCCGCGCAGCAGGGCCGCGCGCTCCCGGGCCGGCGCGTCCGCGACCACCTGCGCCGTCGATCGGAGCGCGGCCTGCGTCTCCCGGACGGTCGCGGCCCGGACGAGCAGGTCCGCGACGCCGAGGGTCGCCACCCCGCCGAAGAGCGCGGCCACCACGGCCGTGAGCACGAGTCGGGCGGTCAGCGACCGCAGGATCCCGGTCACGGCGCCCCGAGCACGTACCCGACCCCGCGCACCGTCCGGAGCGGCACGCCACGGTCGAGCTTGGCGCGGAGCTGCGCGACGTGCACGTCGACGGTGCGACTGCCCCCGTAGTCCGCGACGCCCCACACCGCGGCGAGGAGCTGCGCGCGGCTGAACACCTGCCCGGGGCTCGCCATCAGGAAGGCGAGGAGGTCGAACTCGGTCGCCGTCAGCGCGACGGGGCCCTGCTCGGACACCACCGTCCGGGCGCGGGCGTCGAGCCGGAGTCCGGCGACCTCGAGGACGGCGCTCCGCCGGCCGATCTGGCTCCGGCGGACGAGCCCCTTCACCCGGGCGGCCAGCTCCCTCGCCGAGAACGGCTTCGTCACGTAGTCGTCGCCGCCGAGCTCGATCCCGAGGACCCGGTCGACCTCGCTGTCGCGGGCGGTGGCGAAGACGACGGGCGTCCAGTCGTCGTCGGCGCGGAGACGGCGGCACAGTTCGATGCCGTCGAGTCCGGGCAGTCCGACGTCCACCACGGCCGCGACGGGCGCGAGCGTGCGGATCGCCTCGAGTCCCGCGATGCCGTCCCGGGCCACGTGCACGCTGAAGCCCGCATCGACGAGGTACATCCGCTCCACGTCGGCGATCGCCGTGTCGTCCTCGACGACGACGACCAGTCCGCGGTTCCCGCTCACACCCCGAGTCAACCTCGCACGGCGGTGCCGTTCCCCAGGGTTTACACGACCCGAACGTTCCCCGAACCGCACCGTGCGACGACCGGACGAGCATGCTCATCGGCCGCGGTCCCTCGCGGTCCGCCCGTCCGGCCCCCAGGAGGAACCATGACCACCCGCACCACCCGCATCGCGCTCAGCGCCCTCGGACTCGCGGTCGCCGGCGCCACCGCGTTCGGCTCCGTGTCGATCGCCGACGCGGCGACCCCGAGCGCCTCGGCGTCACCGCACGCCGCCACCGCGACCGCCACCACCGGCGTCCCGTTCCGCGCCGTCTCCGCCCACGCCATCCGCGCCCAGTTCGGTGCGGTCCCGTCCGCGCTGCGGACCGACCTGCACGCGCTCACGGGCAAGAAGGGGCAGGACCGGGTCGCCGCGGTCGAGGCGATCGAACGCAAGGCGCTCGCCGGGTCCTACGGCGCGGAGGTCAAGGGGGCTGCCTCTGCCGCGGCCACCGCCTGGAAGGACGCTCCGGCGTCGCTCAAGCAGGACCTGGCGACGGCACGGCACGCCGAGGGGGCCGAGCGCACGAAGGCGCTCGGCTCCGTCCGCACCAAGGCGCTCGCCGGCGACTACGGCTCCGCGGTGCAGACCTGGGCCAAGACCGTCGAGGCGAACGTCCGGAAGCAGCAGGCGGAGCGGCTCTCCGCCGACGTGGGCGCGATCGTCTGAACCGCGGCGACCCCCGCCCCGGAACGCTCGTTCCAGGACGGGGGTCGCGTCACACGACCGTTACACGGGGGAAACGGGCGGCTCGAAGAGGCTCAATAGCGTCGAGGCAGAGGCGGGCACCGCTCGCCCTTCCCACTCCTGAAGGAGGACGCCATGGCCACAGAGATCGCGACACCGGTCGCCGCGCCCCACGCCCCCCTCACGACGGCGGCCCCCGCGGGTGCCGGCGTCGTCAAGCCCGGGTACGACCCGGCGCTCACCAACGAGGACCTCGCGCCGCTGCGGAAGCAGACGTGGACGAGCTACAACATCTTCGCCTTCTGGATGTCCGACGTGCACTCGGTCGGTGGCTACGTCACCGCCGGGTCGCTCTTCGCCCTGGGCATCGCCAGCTGGCAGGTGCTCATCGCCCTGGTGGTCGGCATCCTCATCGTGCAGGTGTTCGCGAACCTCGTCGCGAAGCCCTCCCAGCGCACGGGGGTGCCGTACCCGGTGATCAACCGCGCCGTGTTCGGTGTCCTCGGGGCGAACGTCCCGGCGATCATCCGCGGCCTCATCGCGATGGCCTGGTACGGCGTGCAGACGTTCCTCGCCGCGCAGTCGCTGAACATCATCTTCCTGAAGTTCATCCCGGCGTCGGCGGGGCTCCTCGACCACGCGTTCCTCGGCCTCTCGGCGCTCGGCTGGATCTCATACGCCATCCTCTGGGTGGCGCAGGGCGCGCTGTTCTGGATGGGCATGGACGCGATCCGGAAGTTCATCGACTGGGCCGGTCCCGCGGTGTACGTCGTGATGATCGCCCTCGCCGTGTACCTGGTGGCCACGGCGGGCATCGGCAACATCTCGTTCACGCTGTCGGCGGGGGCGCCGCTCTCGTTCGGTGCGAGCATCCCGGTGATGCTCTCGGCGGTCGCCCTCGTGGTGAGCTACTTCTCCGGCCCGATGCTGAACTTCGGCGACTTCTCCCGCTACGCGAAGTCCTACGGTGCGGTGAAGCGCGGCAACCTCTGGGGGCTGCCGATCAACTTCCTGTTCTTCTCGGTGCTCACCGTGCTCTGCGCCAGCGCGACGGTGCCGGTGTTCGGCAAGCTCATCACCGACCCGATCGAGACCGTGCAGGCGATCGGGGCGCCGTTCGCGATCCTGCTCGGCGGCCTCACGTTCGTCACCGCGACCGTCGGCATCAACATCGTCGCGAACTTCATCAGCCCGGCGTTCGACTTCTCGAACGTCGCCCCGCGGAAGATCAGCTGGCGCGCCGGCGGCATGATCGCGGCGGTCGGCTCCGTGCTCCTCACCCCGTGGAACTGGTACGGCAACGACCAGGCGATCCTGTACACGCTCGGGGTGCTCGGCGCGCTGATCGGTCCGCTCTTCGGCATCCTCATCGCCGGCTACTACCTCGTCGCGAAGCAGCGCGTCGCGGTCGACGACATGTACACGACGGACCCGAGCGCCCGGTACTGGTACGCCAACGGGTTCAACCCGAACGCGATCTGGACGCTCGTCGTCACCGGCGTGGTCTCCGTCGCCAGCGCGGTGCTGCCGTCCGCCCTCGGCGTCGTGCCGTGGCTGTCGAACTACAGCTGGTTCATCGGCTGCGCCCTCGGCCTCGTGGTCTTCGCCGGCCTCGAGCGGGTGCGTCCGAGCATGCCGGTCCTCGCCGCCGACGACCCCACGGTCGACGACGGAGCGGCCGCCGGCCGCGCCTGAACCGCCGCGCGAACCGCTCCACCCGCTCCACCCGCTCCACCGGAAGGACCCCGATGCGCATCCGCGTCGTCAACCCCAACACCACGAGCTCGATGACCGCGGCGATCGGCACGGCCGCCGCCGCGGTCGCCGGGCCCGGCACGGTCGTCGAGGCCGTCACCCCGACCATGGGCCCGGCGTCGATCGAGAGCCACTACGAGGAGGCCCTCGCGGTGCCGGGGCTCCTCGAACAGATCGCGATCGGTGAACGGGACGGTGTCGACGGGTACGTCGTCGCCTGCTTCGGGGATCCGGGGCTCGACGCGGCGCGGGAGGTCGCGTCCGGCCCCGTCGTCGGGATCGCCGAGGCCGGCTTCCACGCCGCGGCGATGCTCGGCCGGCGGTTCGGCGTGGTCACGACCCTCGGCCGGACCGTCGGCCGGGCGCACGAGCTCGCCGAACGGTACGGCTTCGCGCCGCTCGTCACCGAGATCCGGGCGTGCGAGGTGCCGGTGCTCCGTCTGGAGGACCCCGCGTCGGACGCCCGCGCGCTCGTCATCGAGGAGTGCCGCGCCGTGGTCGCCGGCGGTGCGGACGCCGTCGTGCTCGGGTGCGCCGGGATGGCGGACTTCTGCGCCGAGGTCTCCCGGGCCATCGGCGCACCGGTCGTCGACGGGGTGGCCGCGGCGACGGTGCTCGTCGAGTCGCTCGTGCGGCTCGGCCTCACGACGGGGAAGCGAGGCGAATACGCCGTCCCGCCGGACAAGCCGATGGCGGGCCTGCTCGCGAGGTTCGAACGCGACCGGACGCCGGCCGCGACGGTCGGGGCGAACGCATGACGCGCCTCCCGACCGACGCCGCGGACCTCGTCCTCCGTGCCCGGCGCGCCTGGGTCGACGGCGCGTTCCGACCCGCCGCCGTCGTCGTCCGCGACGGCCGCGTCACCGACGTCCTGCCGGTCGACGCGACGGTCACAGCGACCGAGGACCGCCGGCTGCCCGACGACCACGTCCTGCTGCCCGGCCTCGTCGACACCCACGTGCACGTCAACGAGCCGGGCCGCACCGAGTGGGAGGGCTTCGCCTCCGCGACCCGCGCCGCCGCCCTCGGTGGCGTCACGACGATCATCGACATGCCGCTCAACTCGATCCCGGCGACCACCACCGTCGAGGCGCTGGCGGTCAAGCAGGACAGCGCCGAGGGCCGGGTCGCCGTCGACGTCGGCTTCTGGGGCGGTGCCGTCCCGGCGAGCCTCGGTTCCCTCGACGAGCTCCACGACGCCGGGGTCTTCGGGTTCAAGTGCTTCACGGCACCGTCGGGCGTGGACGAGTTCCCGCACCTCGACCCGGAGCAGCTCCGCGCGGCGATCGAAGAGGTCGCGCGCATCGACGCCCTCCTCATCGTGCACGCCGAGGACCCGGACCACCTCGTCGCGCACGACGCCCTCGGCGGACACTACGGCGACTTCCTCGCGACCCGACCGGCGGACGCCGAGCGCTCCGCGATCGCGCGGGTGATCGACGGCGCGCGGGCGACCGGTGCCCGCGTGCACGTCCTGCACCTGTCCGACGCCGGAGCACTGCCGATGATCCGTGCGGCCAAGGCGGACGGTGTGCGGATCACGGTGGAGACCTGTCCGCACTACCTCGCGTTCGAGGCGGGCAGCATCCCGGACGGCGCGACCGAGTACAAGTGCTGCCCGCCGATCCGCGACGACGCGAACCGCGACGCGCTCTGGGCCGGTCTGCTCGACGGCACGATCGACATGGTCGTGTCCGACCACTCGCCCTCGACCGCCGACCTGAAGACCGACGACTGGGGGCTCGCCTGGGGCGGGATCGCCGGCCTGCAGGTCGGGTTCCGCGCGGTGTGGACGGAGGCGTCGCGACGCGGGATCGCGCTCGAGGCGATCCTTGCGTGGTTCACGACCGGACCGGCGGCGCTCGCCGGCTTCACCGACCGCGGTCGCATCGCGCCCGGTGCGCTGGCCCACTTCGCGGTGTTCGACCCGGCTGCCACGGCCGTCATCGAGGTGGCCGGGCTCGAACACCGCAACCCGGTCTCCGCGTTCGACGGCCTGGAGGCGCGGGGCCGCGTCACCGAGACCTGGTTGCGCGGGCAGCTGGTCGCGTCCGCGGACACCGGCGTCACGTCCGTCGCCGGGCAGCTCGTGGCGCGGCCGGTCCCCGTCGGCATCGAAACCTCCCCGTAACGATCGTTCCGGTATCCTCGGATCCGGAACGGAAGGAACACCCATGCTCCCTGTGAACCCGCCCGCCCGTCTCCTCATGGGGCCGGGGCCGATCACCGCCGACCCGCGGGTGCTCCGTGCGCTCTCGACGCCGCTCGTCGGCCAGTACGACCCCTGGATGACCGCCACGATGAACGAGACGCAGGCGCTCTACCGGCAGGTGTTCGGGACGACCAACGACGCCACCGTGCTCGTCGACGGCACCTCGCGCGCGGGCATCGAAGCCGCCCTCGTCTCGCTGCTCGCCCCCGGCGACCGCGTGCTCGTGCCGGTCTTCGGGCGCTTCGGGCACCTCCTCGCCGAGATCGCGGGTCGGGCCGGGGCCGAGGTCCACACGATCGAGACCGCATGGGGGCAGGTCTTCACGCCGTCCGCGATCGAGGACGCGATCGTCCGGGTCCGCCCGAAGGTCCTCGCGATCGTGCAGGGCGACACCTCGACGACGATGAACCAGCCGCTCGACGAGCTCGGCGCGATCTGCGACCGGCACGGCGTGCTGTTCTACACCGACGCCACGGCGACCATCGGCGGCAACCCGCTCGAGGTCGACGCGTGGGGCATCGACGCCGCGAGCGCCGGCCTGCAGAAGTGCCTCGGCGGACCGTCCGGCAGCGCGCCGCTCACGGTCTCGCCCCGGGCGGTCGCGGTGCTCGACGGGCGCCGCAGCGTCGAGGCCGGCATCCGCGAGCCGGGCGACGAGGTCTCCGACGAGCCGATCCGCTCGAACTACCTCGACCTGGCGATGATCCTCGACTACTGGGGCCCGCGTCGGCTCAACCACCACACTGAGGCGGCGTCGATGCTCTACGCCGCGAACGAGTGCGCCCGCATCCTGCTCGAGGAAGGGCGCGACGCCGTCGTCGCCCGGCACGAGACCGCCGGCAGCGCCATGCTCGCCGGGGTGCAGGCCCTCGGGCTCGGGGTCTTCGGCGACCTCGCGCACAAGATGCACAACGTCGTCGCGGTCGAGATCCCGTCCGACGTGGTGGGCGACCAGGTCCGGGCCGCGATGCTCGACGACCACGGCATCGAGATCGGTACTTCGTTCGGTCCCCTGCACGGCAAGGTCTGGCGGATCGGGACCATGGGCTACAACGCCCGGAAGGACACCGTCGTGACGACGCTCGCCGCACTCGAGCACGCGCTCCGTCGAGCCGGGCACGCGGTACCGCAGGGCGGGGGCGTCGACGCCGCGCTCGACGTCTACGCCGGCGTCCCGGCCCCGGTGGCGGCGTGACCGCCTCGGCCGTGGTGCGCGCCACCGACCTGGCCACCGCCGACGCCGAACTCGTGGCGCGGTGGTGCGACGAGCTCGCCCTCGTGACCGAGGAACCCGGCCGCATCACCCGCGTGTACCTGTCGCCCGAGCACGCCCGGGTCAACGCGATCGTCGCGGGCTGGATGCAGGACGCCGGCCTCCGGACCTGGCAGGACGCCGCGGGGAACCTGCACGGCCGTGTCGACGGCGCCACCGCCGACGCCCCGGTGCTGCTGCTCGGCTCGCACCTCGACACCGTGGTGGACGCCGGCCGGTACGACGGGATCGTCGGCGTGCTGATGGCCCTCCGCACCGCCGCACGACTGACCGCGGCCGGCCCGCTGCCCGTCGCGCTCGAGGTCGTCGCGTTCTCCGACGAGGAAGGAACGCGCTTCGGCAAGGCACTGCTCGGGTCCTCCGCGGTCGCCGGTGTCTGGGACGACTCGTGGTGGGACCTGACCGACCACGACGGCGTCACCCTCCGTCGGGCGTTCGAGGACTTCGGCCTCGACCCGGCACGCGTCGGCGAGGCGGCGGTGGCCCCGTCCACGCTCGCCGGCTACCTCGAGGCGCACATCGAGCAGGGTCCGTACCTCGAGCAGGCCGGTCAGGCGCTGGGCGTCGTCACGAGCATCGCGAGCGCCCGGCGCTTCACGGTCGAGGCGGTGGGGGAGGCCCGGCACGCCGGCGGCACCCCCTACGAACGACGGCACGACGCGCTGCTCGCCGCCGCCGAGGCCGCGCTCGCCGTGGAACGCATCTGCCGGGCGTCGCAGCACGTCGGCACGGTCGGCACCATGACCGTCGAACCCGGGGCCGTGAACGTGGTCCCGGGGCTCGCACGGTTCTCGGTCGACCTCCGCGGCGAGTTCGACGAGGGGCGCGACGAGGTCTGGGACGAGATCACGAAGGCGTTCGCGCTCATCGGGGAGCGTCGCGGGGTGAGCGTCGAACCGACCGAGGTGCACCGCGCGCCCGCCGTGTTCTGCGCGCCGCGGCTGATGGACGCCGTCCGTGCCGGCATCGAGTCGACGGGGGAGACGTCGCCGATGGAGTTGTTCTCCCGCGCCGGACACGACGCGATGTCCCTCGGTCTGGTCACCGACGTGGCGATGCTGTTCCTCCGCAACCCGGACGGCATCAGCCACCACCCGGACGAGTTCGTCGCCACCGGGGACATCGCCCTGGGCCTCGACGCCCTCGCCGTCGCCGTCGACCGGGTGGCCCGGGCATGAGCACCGCCGGCCCCGACGTCCGCGCGCGCATCGACTCGGTCTGGGAGCAGCTCTCGCCGGCCGAGCGGCGGGTGGCCGCGATGGTCCGCCACGACCCGGAGTTGCTGCTCGTCGGGACCTCCGCCGAACTCGCCGCCGAGTCGGGCACCTCGAAGGCGACGGTCTCGCGGCTCGTCCGGTCGCTCGGGTTCCAGGACGCCGCCGAGGTCCGGCAGAACCTGATGTCCGCACGCGGGACCGGGCTGCCGTGGGCCGCGGAGGACGCCGCCCACGTCGACCAGCGCGCCGTCGAGTCACGGAACCTCGACGCCGCGTTCGCCTCGCTGTCCCGCGCGGACCGGCCCCGTCTCGCGCGCCGGATCGTCCGCGCTCGGCGGGTGCTCGTGATCGGGGAGCGCGGCGCCTACCCGATCGCCCTCCAGCTCCGCTCGCAGCTCGCCCAGGTCCGGCCGGACGTCCGCGTCGGTCCGGCGCCCGGGCAGCGGCTCGGGGAAGAGGTCGCGGACCTCGACCGCCGGGACCTCGTCGTCCTCGTCACGGTCCGGCGCCACGCGGCCGGGGTCGGCCGGGTCGTGCGGCACTGCGTCTCGTCCGGGGCGGACGTCGTCGTGCTCGGCGACCCCACCGCCGCGGTGATCGCGGCCCCGGCGAACACCGCGATCCTGTGCCCGGTGGACTCACCGTCGGCGTTCGACTCGATGGCGGCGCTGTTCGCGGTGGTCGCGGCGATCGCGAACGACGTCTACGAGGCCTCCGGGCCCGGCGGTCGGACCCGCGTCGACGCGGTCGCGACCGCCTACGAGGCGCTCGGCGAGCTCGCGGGCCCCTGATCGCCGGCCGCTCCGCTGCCGGGTGCGTCGGTCGAGCTGCCGGGGCCGCCGGCGGCGAGCTCGGCGGCGAGCGACGCGTTCCGTGTGGCGATGAGCTGCGGCAGGTAGCGCGCCAGCGCGATGCGTTCCGCGAGCAGACCGAGCGGCCCGAGCGGTGCCCGGAACGTGATCTCGTCGACCATCCGGGTGCCGCGCGCCGACGGCTCGAAGCGGTGGACGTGGTGGAAGCGCGCGAACGGCCCACGCACCTGTTCGTCGACGAACCGGTGCGGCGCCTCCAGAGCGGTGATCCGACTCGTCATCCGCCAGACGATCCCGAAGTGCCGTGCACGCCACGTGACGCTCTCGCCCAGGCCGATCGTGCCGTCCGTCGTGCCGGCGACGGCGCGCTCGTCGGTGGCGGCCATCGACCGCTCGTGGGCGCCGATGTCGAGCGACAGCGCGAACACGCGTTCCGGCGGGGCGTCGAGCTCCGTGACGACCCGGAACGACACCGTCACGACACGGGCCAGACCGTCGGCGTCGAGCGGTCGTCGTCGCGCAGCACGGCGGCGAGGAGCTGGTCGTGCCGGCGCCCGCGGTGGGACACGCCGAGGCGCGACCGCCCCTCGTAGCGGAGACCGAGCCGCTGCGCGATGGCCGCCGACGGGGTGTTCGCCGCGATCGCCCGCCACTGCACACGGACCAGCCCGAGGCCGTCCGGTGCCGGCGCGAACGCCCAGTCGAGGACGCGCCGGGCCGCCTCGGTCGTGTAGCCCTGCCCGCGGCCGTCCGGGTGCACCGCGTACCCGATCTCCGCGGCGCGGTCGTCGAAGCCGAACAGGCCGATCGTGCCGAGCAACCGCAGGTCGTCCGCGCGGCGGATCCCGAAGTCGTACCGGGTGTCGGCCGCCCAGCCGGTCCGCACGACCTCGGTGATCCACTGGCGGGCCTCGGCGTGCCCGTACGGCACCGGCACCGGCGTGTACGCGATCACGTCCGGGTCGTTCGCGTAGGCGACCACGTCCTCGGCGTCGGAGGGCTCGGGGATCGACAGCACCAGCCGGTCGGTGCGGAGCGTCACGGGGTCCATCCGCCGAGCCTAACGACGACGGCGGTACCGTCGGGGGATGACGTTCGACGCGCTCCCGTTCCCGGTCATCGACGGCCACAACGACCTGCCGTGGGAGCGACGCGACGCCCACGGGTCCGGGGTCGAGGGCATCGACTCCGAGCAGGACTCGCTGCACACCGACCTGCCGAAGCTCCGTGCCGGCGGTGTCGTCGGGCAGTTCTGGTCGGTGTTCGTCCCCGCCGACGACCCCGATCCCGTCCGCACCACCCTGCAGCAGGTTGACCTCGCGCACCGGATCATCGAGCGGTACCCGGACGCCCTCGCGCTGGCCCGCACGGCCGCCGAGGTCCGGGCGGCGATCGACTCCGGCCGGATCGCGTCGCTGCTCGGCGCCGAGGGCGGCCACTCGATCGGTGACGACCTCGCCGTGCTGCGCGACCTCGCCCGGCTCGGGGTCCGGTACATGACCCTCACGCACAACGACGACACCCCGTGGGCCGACTCGGCGACCGGCTCGCACCCGCATGGCGGACTCATCGACCGCGGCCGGCAGGTGGTGGCCGAGATGGAGCGGATCGGGATGCTCGTCGACCTGTCCCACACGGCGCCGACGACGATGCGCGACACGCTCGACGTCGCGACGCAGCCGGTGGTCTTCAGCCACTCGTCGACGGTCGCCGTGCACGACCACCCGCGGAACGTGCCCGACGACGTGCTCGCCCGGCTGGCGGACAACGGCGGCGTCGTGATGATCACCTTCGTGCCGCAGTTCGTCTCCGCGGCGTACGCGTCGTGGCTCGCGGCCGGCTCCGCCGGTTCGCCGCCGCCGGTCACCGTGTCCGACGTCGCGGACCACGTCGAGCATGCGCGTGACGTGGCCGGCGCGGCGCACATCGGCCTCGGCGGGGACTACGACGGCACCCCGGTGCTCCCGCCGGACCTGCGGGACGTGTCACGCTACCCGGTGCTCGCGGCGGAGCTGGAGCGGCGCGGCTGGGGAGCGGGGGACCTGCGCGCCCTCGCCGGCGGCAACGTGCTGCGGGTGCTCGAGGCGACGGACGAGCGCTTCGCGCGCACGGCGCTCGTGCGCTGAGCGCGCCCGCCGCGCCGCGCACCGCGCCGCGCCGGGTGGCCGAGTCTCGCGCTCCGCGACACGTCTCGGGCTCCGGAGCGCGAGACCGGTCGCTGAGCCCGAGTCTCGGCGTGACCGGGCGGCCCGTCGCCGCGCGGTCAGCCGTACGTGGGGTACTGCGGCCACCCCTCCGGGCTGTCCTCCCAGTCCTGCTGCCGCCCGTACACCGTGCGGTCCATGATGTGCGCGACGGGCAGGATCGCCTCCGTGCCGCGCGCACCGGTGGCGTAGGTCAGGTACGGCACACCGTCGCGGAGCAGGTAGTACGAGTACCCGGGCACGGGGCCGTCCCAGTCGTCGCCGTGCACGGTCCACCCCCAGTCGTCGTGGTAGGTCGTCGCGCCGGAGGACACCCACGTGTGCGGCCACCCGTGCTGCACCCGCCAGGCCTCGAGCCGCTCGATCGGCCCCTCGGAGACCATCGCGAACGCGATCCCCTCGTCGGCGAGCCGTCCCATGTCAGCGGGCAGGTTGTCGACGGCCCACGTGCAGCTCGGGCAGCCGGCGTCCCAGTCCCGCCCGTACATGACGTTCTGGACGAGCAGCAGGTACCGGTCCCCGAACAGCTCCGTCAGTCGCACGGGGCCGTCGACCCCGGCGAACTCGTAGTCGTCGACCCGGACCATCGGCAGGCGTCGTCGTGCGGCGGACACCCGGTCGCCGTGCCGGGTGAGGTCCTTCTCGGCCTGCACCTGCGCGGCGAGCGCCTGGTCGAACGCGGCGCGGTCGACGACCGGCGGCGCGACCGCGGGCTGGTGTTCCTTGGACATGGTGACCTCCTCGTCGGTGCGGCGCACGATACGCGCGCTGCCGCCGCCGGGCAACGGTCTGGAGGCGCGGCGCGCGCCCGGCGCGCAGCGCGCGTCACAGGACAGGGACACGCTGGGTCGGATCGCTAGGATCACAGGCGCACGCCGTGCCTCCAGAGGGGGAGGCACGTGACCAGACCCGAAGAGGACGGTACCGATGAGCGGCACGATCCACGACAACATCTCGCAGGCGTTCGGGAACACGCCGCTGGTCCGACTGAACCGCCTCCCGAAGGAGGGCGGTGCGGAGATCCTGGCGAAGCTCGAGTTCTACAACCCCGGCGCGAGCGTGAAGGACCGCCTGGGCGTCGCGATCGTCGATGCCGCCGAGGAGTCCGACGAGCTGCAGGCCGGCGGGACGATCGTCGAGGGCTCCTCCGGCAACACCGGGATCGCCCTGGCCCTGGTCGGAGCCGCCCGGGGCTACCGGGTCGTCATCACGATGCCCGAGACGATGAGCGTCGAGCGCCGCGCACTCATCCGTGCCTACGGTGCCGAGGTCGTCCTGACGCCCGGGTCCGAGGGCATGAAGGGTGCCGTGTCGAAGGCCGAGCAGATCGTCGCCGAGACGCCGGGCGCGATCCTCGCGCACCAGTTCGAGACCCCCGCGAACGCCGCGATCCACCGCAAGACCACGGCCGAGGAGATCCTCCGCGACACCGAGGGGCACGTGGACGTGTTCGTCGCGGGCGTCGGCACCGGCGGCACGATCACCGGGGTCGGTCAGGTGCTCAAGGAGCGGGTGCCCGGGGTGCAGATCGTCGCGGTGGAGCCGAAGGACTCCCCGCTCCTCACCGAGGGCAAGGCCGGCCCGCACAAGATCCAGGGCATCGGCGCGAACTTCGTCCCCGAGGTCCTCGACCGGTCCGTCATCGACGAGGTGTTCGACGTCGAGCTCGACGACGCGCTGCGGGTCGCCCGCGACCTCGGCACGCAGGAGGGGATCCTCGCCGGCATCTCGTCGGGAGCGATCATCCACGCCGCGATCGAGATCGCCGCACGCCCGGAGAACGCGGGCAAGCGTGTCGTCGCGATCGTCTGCGACACCGGTGAGCGCTACCTGTCGACCGTGCTCTTCGAGGGACTCACTGCGTGACACGTCCCGTCCGACGAGGCGTGCTGCGGACGGTCCGGGAGGACCTGGCCGCAGCACGTCGCGGTGACCCCGCCTCCCGCGGCGACCTCGAGAACGCCATCGTCTACTCGGGGTTGCACGCCATCTGGACCTACCGGCTGACCCACCGGCTGTGGATCGCCACCGGTCTGCCCGGGTCGCGGTTCGCGGCGCGGGTCATCGCCCAGCTCGCGCGGTCGGCGACGGGGATCGAGATCCACCCGGGCGCCCGCATCGGTCGGCGGTTCTTCATCGACCACGGGATGGGTGTCGTGATCGGTGAGACCGCGGTGGTCGGCGACGACGTCGTGGTGTTCCACGGCGTGACGCTCGGTGGGCGCGGCGGCGACCACGGTCCGGGCGCCCGCCGACACCCCGCGGTGGGGGACCGGGTGGTGCTGGGTGCCGGCTCGTCCCTGATCGGTGCGATCACGGTCGGAGCGGACTCGGTCGTCGGCGCGAACACCGTGGTGACGAAGGACGTGCCCGCGGGGTCGGTCGTCACCGGGGTGGCCGGGACCGCGCGCCCACGGTCCGGTCACGAGGGCGTCCCGACCCTCTGACCGGGAGCCGGCTCAGCTCTTCTCGCAGGCGATGCCGTCCTTGTCCGCGTCCATCTTCTTGTTCGCGTTGTAGAGCGCGTCGTCCTTCTTGACCGTGCCCTTCAGTGCGCGGTACTCGACCTTGCCCGACTTGGCCTTCACGGTGTTCTTCGTGACGGACTTCTTCGCGATCCCGCCCGAGTACACCTTCTGCACGGCCGCGCAGTTCTTGTACACGGTGGGGGCGGCCTGTGCGGTCGAGGCGCCGCCGACGACGACGGAGGCGGCGAGCACGGTGGCGGCGGCGGCGATGCCGACGGAGCGGACGAGCCGGGTTCGGGTGGTGTTCACCGGATGAGGGTACGTCAGGGAAGTCGCGGGTCGACCACCCCAGAACGAGGCGCGTCGTCGGTGGCGTGCGGCATGCTGGGCGCATGGACGGCGAGGCGCTGCACGAGGTCGCGATCCGCACGGCGATGGGGTTGCCGGCGGTCGCCGAGACGCAGCCGTTCGGCGAGGGCGCGTTCGTGTACAAGGTGGTCGGCAAGATGTTCGTGATGACGTCCGAGCTGCGCGGTGTGCCGATCGTGAACCTCAAGTGCGCGCCGCCGCACGGGGCCGCGCTCGTGCGTGACCACGACGAGATCACCCCGGGGTGGCACATGAACAAGCAGCACTGGATCACGCTGTCGCCGGGGCCCGGTCTCGACGAGCCCCTGGTGGAGGACCTCGTCGCCAACGCCTACGACCTGGTGGTCGCGGGACTCCCGCGGGCGAAGCGTCCGTTCGACCCGTCGCGGGGCTCGACGCCCGCCGGGTGACGCCCGGGCCTACCGGACACGGTCTCCCGTGGCCGACACGGCGAACCCGCTGCGCCACGTCGGGTGGAGCGGGGTCCAGCCGGCTGCTCGCGCACGGCCGTTGTCCACCGGCCGGCCGGGATCCGCGGACGGCACCCGCGGCGGCGTCGGACCACCCACGGCCCGGGCGAACGCCGGGACCCAGTCCGTCCCCGGGGCCGGTTCGTCGTCGACGACGTTGACCACCCCGGCCGGCCAGCCGAGGGCGGCCAGGGTCGCCCGTGCCGCGTCGTCCACGTGCACGAACGACGTGACGGTCTCGCTCGCCGGGAGTTCGCCGGCGCGGGCGAGGGCCGCGAACCTGCCGTCCGCGGCGTACCAGGTGCCCGGTCCGTACAGCTGCCCGAACCGCAGGGCCACCGCGGCCGGGATCGCACGCGCGGTCTCCTCCATCGCCTGCACCGCCCGGACCGTGGCCCGGCGCGGTCCGTCCGCGTCGACGTCCAGCGGATCCGACTCGACTGCCGGGGTGGTCCTCGGCCGGTACACCCACGAGATGCTCTCGGTCACGATGCGTTCCACGCCGACGGACCGTGCGGCGTCGACGAGGTTCCTCGACCCCTCGACGCGGAGGCGTGCGTTGCTGGCCGAGGTCCCGGCGCCGAGGTCGGTGAGGAGGTTGACGACGGCCTCCGGGGCGGCCCAGCCGACGCCCTCCCGGACGGCCCCGGCGTCGAGGGCGTCCGCGACGACCGGCGTGGCGCCGAGCGTCCGCAACGCCCGGACACCGCGTTCCGACCGCGTCATCCCCACGACCTCGTGCCCGGCTGCGAGCGCCAGGGGGACGAACCCCCGGCCGAGGACGCCGGAGGCACCGGCGACGAAGATCCGCATGACATCCCTTCCCGGGGCGGACCGGTCGTCCGCCCCCGCGCCCACGCTACGGTCGAGGTGGATCAACAGAAAGGGCCAGCAGTGCACGATTCCATCGGTCCAGATCCCCTGCTCTCCCTGGACCCGACGCTCCCGCGACGGCGAGCGGTGGAGGAGGCCATCCGACGGGCAGTGGAACTCGGGACGCTCCCCACCGGCGCGCGCGTCCCCGGGGCTCGCGACCTGGCGGCGGACCTCGGGGTGTCCAGGGGCACGGTCGTGTCGGCGGTCGACGACCTCGTCGCGGACGGCGTCCTGGTGACCCGGGCCCGGTCGGGGACCTTCGTCGCGCGGGCGCCGTCCGGTGCGGTGCGGCCGGTGCACGCCGCGGGGGACACCGAGCCCCGACTGGACCTGCGACCCGGACGACCGGAGACCGGGTCGTTCCCCGCGCGGCGCTGGGCGGCGTCGATGCGGCGGATCCTCACGACCGCCCCGGCGCCGCGGCCCGATCCCGGACGGGGCGACGCCGGGCTCCGGGCCGAGCTGGCCGCGCACCTCGAGCGGGTCCGGGGCGTCCGGACCGACGCCGACCGGATCGTGGTCTGCGCCGGGTACCGCGGGGGCGTCTCGGTGCTCGCCGTCGCGCTCCGGGCCCTCGGCGCGCGGACGGTGGCGATCGAGGACCCGGGGCTGCCCGGCGTCGACGTCCCGTGGCGCGCCGCGGGGATGCGGGTCGTGGCACTCCCGGTCGACGCGGACGGCGCCGACCCCGACCGGATCGACCCCGCCGCCGACGTCGTCGTGGTCACCCCCGCGCACCAGTTCCCGCTCGGCGGCGCGCTCTCGCCGGACCGCCGCGGACGGCTCGTGGCGTGGGCCCGACGACGGGGCGGGTTCGTCGTCGAGGACGACTACGACGGCACCTTCCGCTTCGACCGGCGCTCGGTGGCCGCACTGCAGCGCTCGGATCCGGAGCGGGTGGTCCTGGTCGGCAGCGTCAGCAAGACCCTCGACCCCGGTCTCCGGCTCGGGTGGATGGTGCTGCCGGACGCGCTCGTCGGACCCGTCGCGCGGACCGGCGAGGCGTTGACGGGAGGGCACGCCGTGCTCGACCAGCTCGTGCTCGCGGACTGGTTGCGGTCCGGCGAGTACGACCGGCACGTGCGACGACAGCGGCGCGAGTACGCGCGACGGCGACGCGCGGTGGAGGGGCTCCTCGACGAACTCGGCGTCCCCGCACCGGGGATCCCCGCGGGACTGCAGGCGCTCGTCCCGCTGCCGACCGACCCGGAGTCGGCCGAGGACGGCGTCGTCGCGATCGGGCGGGCGGTGACCCACACGGTGCAGCGGTACGCGCGCGGGGTCGCCGTCGAACCGGCCCTGGTCGTCGGCTTCGCTACGCCGTCGCGGTCCGCGTTCGGGCCGGCGCTCGCCGAGCTCGCCGGGTGGCTCCGGCGCACCGTCCCGGATCGCTAGGACACGGTGTGGGTGGGCGTGCCGAGGCCACCGGGGGTACCGAGGCCACCTGGGGCACCTGGGGCACCGGGGGCGCCGGCGCCGACGAGGGCGAGTGCGCGTCGGGCATCGGCGCGTGCCTCGGTCGGGGTCGGCGCCGGCTCGAGCGCCAACAGGCGACGTCGGTGCCGTTCCCCGAGGAGCAGCGTGAACAGCGGCTCGGCGACGGCCGGGTCCGCGCCGGCACGGACGAGCGCGGCCTGGGCCGTGCGTGGTCCGGCCTCGTGGAAGCTCCGAGCGAGGTCCGGCGACCCCGCTGCGGCGCCGATGACGAGCCGGTGCAGCGCGACCGCCCGGTCCGAGAGCAACGACTCGACGACGGCCGTCGCGGTCGACTCGAGGTCCCCGGGGTCGGCCTCGACGTACGCGTGCTGCCGCTGCACGACGGCGCACAGGAGGGCTGCCTTGTCGCCGAACGCCGTGTAGATCGTCCGCTTCGTGACCTCGGCCGCCGCCGCGACGCGGTCGAGGGTGACGTCCGCGAAGCCGTGCGTCAGGAAGAGGTCGGTCGCGACGTCGAGCACCCGGTGGTCCCGGGCGACCCGTTCGTCCGCCGTCGGTCGTCCTCGTTTCGCCACACCGCGATCCTAGCAGTAATGATACGTTGGCGTTTCATTACGAGAGGATGCGCATGTACGACGTGATCTGCCACGTGGCGATCGCCGACGACTGGGAGATGAGCCGCGGTTTCGGCGTGTACGAGGTGGCCACCAGGAACGTGCCGCTCGAGCCCGGCGACCACGTCCGGGCGACGACGGCCGACGGGGTGGACGCCGTGGTCGCGGAGCGGTACGCGGACCTGACGATCCCGCTGGTGCGGATCGACCTGAGCGTCGCCGGTCTCCGGGCGGCCGGGGTGGAGGTCCGGTGGTCGGCGGGTGGCCCGCAGGTGCTCGGTGGGATCCCGATGGACCCGGACGTCGTCCTCGCCGAGACGCCGATCAGCCCGCGGCGCTGACGTCCCCGTCCGTCGCCGTGTCGGTGTCGAGGCTGCGGCCGAAGCACACCGAGATCGGGGAGTCGACGTAGGCGCCGAAGCGCGGGATCGGGCGGTACCCCTCGCGCTGGTAGAACCGGATCGCGTCCGGCTGCGCGGTGCCGGTCTCGAGCACGACCGAGCGTGCTCCCAGCCGTCGCGCCTCGTCCTCGAGACGTCGGAGCACCGCCACGGCCGCCCCGGATCCCCGGGCAGCGGGCGCGGCGTACATCCGCTTGACCTCGACGACGCCCGGGCCGAGCACGTCGTCCGTGAGCGGCCGGAGTCCACCGCAGGCGATCGGCACGCCGCCCGGGTCCCGCGCGACGACGAACACCGGGACGTCGGCGGCCGTCGGTGGGACCCCGGGTTCGTGCTCGCTCGTGCCGTAGCGCGCGTCGAGTTCCTGCCGCTGTGCGCGGCGGAGCCGGTCGGCGTCCGGGTGGTCGAACGGGGTCGTCGAGATGGTCCAGTCCATGGCGGTCCTTTCGGTAACGATCGATACGGTAACATCTGTTACGCTTCCGCGGTGCCACGCTCCCGAGACGACGCCGCCCAGCGCGCCCGCCTGTCCGAAGCCGTCTTCACCGCGCTCGCCGAGTCCGGACCGGCCGGCGTGACCCTGCGTGCGGTCGCCGAGCTGGCCGGGTGCACGACGGGCTTGGTGCTGCACACCTTCCCCGACAAACGCGCCCTCCTCCTGCACGCCCGGGACGTCCTGCACGACCGCACGCGGGTCCGGGCCGACGCACTCGAGGCCGACGCCCCGGACGCTGCGTCCGCGCTCCGCCTCGTGACCCGCGGCGCACTCGCCGTCGATGCCGCGCGGCTCGCCGAGGCCCGAGCATGGGTCGCGTTCCTCGCCGCCGCGCTCGGGGACCCGGTGCTGCGCGAGCGCCACGTGACGAACAGCCGGGCGTTCGTCGAGCGGGTCGCCCGGTTGCTCGCGCGGTCGACGGGGCTCGACGCCACCACCAGCGGCGACCGCGCGGCGTCCGTCGTCGCGACCGTCGAGGGGATCACCGCCCTGGCCGCCGGCGACCCGGACCGGTGGACGCCCGCCCGGCAGCTGTCCGCCCTCGACCTCGCCCTCGAGGCCGCGCTGACACCGCCGCGACCGTCAGACGACCGTGCCGGCGAGGGCACCGTGCGCTGACCGACGCCGGGGCACGGCCGCGTGCGCCGTCGGCACCCACGACGCCCAAAACCGGACGCTCAGTCCGACGCGCGCGCGAGCACCTTCGACACGTCCCGGACGACCGTCGGCGCCAGACCGCCCGTGCCGGACCCGGTGCCGGACGACAGGACCGCCCGCGCCTGCTCCGGCGTCAACCCGCCGAAGACCTGCCCGATGGTGACCCCGTGGTCCGGTCGGTGCGCCACGACGACCGGGTCGCCGGCGGACACCGGGCCGGAGCGCACCACCCGGAGGTACGCGCCGGGGCGCCCGGCCTCCGTGAACCGCTTCACCCACCGGGCGACGCCCATCCGGCGGGCGAAGGTGCCGCACGGGATGCGGGGGATCGTGACCTCGAGCTCGAGGGTCTCGCCGATGCGCCAGCGCTCGCCGGTGACCGCACCGGTGACGTCGACGCCGGAGGTCCGCAGGTTCTCGCCGAACAGGCCGGGCGGGACGTCGCGGCCGAGGAGGTCGGCGAAGAACGCGGCGTCCTCGTCGGCGTAGGCGTAGACCGCCTGGTCCGCGCCACCGTGGTGCTTCCGGTCGGCCTGCACGTCGGCGTACAACCCGAGCGGCCGGACGCGCACGGCGCCGTCGACGGGGCGCTTGTCGATCGCGGTGACCCCGATCGTGCCCGGATCGGGCAGCAGACGGTCGACGCGGCAGACGGCGGTGACGAGGGACATGCCGTCAAGCCTGCCGCAGATCCGGTGCCGGGAGAAGTGTGACGAACCGGGTCCGGCACACGTCTCATCGGTGACGGACCCGCCCGTGGTCCACCCGAGGAGTCCAGATGCCCGAGATCGAACCCGGAGTCCGGCGTCCGTGGTCCCACGGCCGGGTCGCGCCGCTGCACCTGCTCGCCCAGGCCCGCGTCCGTTCCCTCTCGGCGCGACCGGTCGGACCGACGAAGGTCGTCCGCGCCCAGGTGACCCCCACCGACCACCAGTAGAAGGAAAGCGTGCACCACCAGCCCCTCACCGACCTCGACGACGCCGTCCTCGTGGGTCGATCGTCCGACGGCGACGTCCGGGCGTTCGAGGTCCTCATCCGCCGCTACACGCCGTTGCTCCGCGCCTACGCACGTCGGACCCTCGGGTCGACCGACGAACTCGACGACGTCGTGCAGGAGACCTTCATCGCGGCGTGGAACCGGCTCGACCGGCTCGACGACGGCACCCGCGTCAAGGCGTGGATGATGCGCATCCTGAGCCGCAAGTGCCTCGACCGGATCCGCGCACGCCGTGTGCACGACGACGTCACGGAGCTCGAGGTCGCCGCACCCGCCGACGACGCTCCGGAGCGCGTCGCCGAGGCACGCTCCCGCGAGGAGGCCGTGGAGACGGCGCTGGCCGAGTTGCCCGAGGCGCAACGACGGTGCTGGGTGATGAAGGAAGTGCTCGAGTACTCGTACGAGGCGATCGCGGAGGAACTGGACCTCCCCGTCTCGACCGTCCGGGGACTGTTGTCCCGGGCGAGGAAGAACATGATCCGTCTGATGGAGGGATGGCGATGAGCGACCGCGACACCGTCGGGCTCGAGTCGCTCGAACCCGACGACCTGGACGGGCACACGATCGACGAGCTCGCCGACTACCTCGACGCCGGCATGCAACCGGCCGACCCGAGCATCGACGACTCCGCGGCGTGCCAGAACGCACTCGCGGCGATCGTCCGGCTCCGGCACTCCTCCCTCGGGTCGCTCGAGGCGGCGGCCGCGCAGGAGGCGCCGGCCGACGAGTCCTGGATCAGCGGGGTGCTCGCCAACATCTCGCTCGAGGCGCGTGCCGGCCGCGACGTCCCGCTCCGTCCCGAGGCGCCGACCGAGCGGCCCGTGATGACCGAGGGCGCCATCCGCTCCCTGGTCCGCACCGCCGGCGACGCCGTGCCCGACGCGCTCATCGCACGGTGCACGCTCGAGGGCGACGTCACCGAGCTCGGCGCGCCGATCCGGGTCGTCGTCGAGATCGCGGTCCGGACCGGCTCGACGATCCAGCAGGTCGCCTCGGACGTCCGCGAGACGGTCGGTGGCGTCCTCGCCACCCAGACCGACCTGGTCGTCGAGGCCGTCGACGTGGTCGTCAGGGACCTCCTGCCACCGCCCGACGAGGACTCCGCCGACACCGCCGACACCAGCGACACCGCAGCAGGGGAGGAGCAGGCATGAGTGCCCACGACGAGACCTACGCCGCCGTCGAGGAGGCCGTGCTGGCCGTCCCCGGCGTCGCCGACCTCTACCGTGCCCGTCCGACGCTCGGCAGCGCCGTGGACGCCGCCAAGAGCCTCGCGACGCGGTCGACGGTCGCCCGGGTGGTGCTCGACGGCGACGTGCTCCGCATCGTGATCGGGACGGACGGTTCGGTGCCCGCGCCGGAGACGGCGCGCGCGGCGCACCTCGCGGCGCTCGCCGTCGCGACCGAGCACGGTCTCCTGCTCAGCCGGGTGGACGTCCGGGTCGCGCGCGTCGGCTGACCGTGCCGGGGTGCGTGCCCACCGGACGGGAGGCACGTGGCGGGTCCGCCCCGCGCCTCCCGTCCGGCCGTCGTCACCCGCGCCGGTCCGCGACCTCCAGGACCACCACGATGGCGGTGACGAGCAGCGCCGTCGCGACCAGCGACACGGCGGGCACGGCGATGCTCGCCAGCACCGCGAGCGCGAGCACGACGACCACGACGTTCCAGCCGGTCGTGAGCGCGGGGCGCAGGGCGAGCGCCCAGATCGCGAGCACGAACAGGGCGACCGGTACGGCGATCGTGGCGGCGACGGTCGCGCGGGACAGGTCGGCCTCGCCCGCGTCGGCGCGCACCGCGACCTCGATGCCGGCGGGCAACGCACCGGCGGCGGCGAACACGAAGTAGTGGCCGTAGCCGAAGACGAGTGCCGAAGGCAGGGCGCGGATGTGGGCGTGCTGCTCGCGGGAGAAGTAGATCCACCACATGCCGACGACGATGACGAGTCCGCACGCCGCGAGGACGAGCAGGGAGCCGAGGTGCTCGGCGTCCGCGATCCCGTCGATGACGGCGTTGGCGGAGGCGACGAGGCCCTCGCCGAGGACGATGAGGGTGAACAGGGAGTACCGCTCGGCGATGTGGCGGGTGTGCCACGGCGTGGTCCGCGCGCCCGACTCGGCGAACGGCGGGACGAGCACCTCGAGCAGGACGAGCACCGGGATGACGAACCGCTCGACCTCGTACGGCAGCAGGGTTCCGAGCACCCAGAGCACCTGCACGACGACGATGGCCGTGGCGTAGCGGAGGGCGGTCCGCCGGTACGTCGGCGCCGACACGGCGACGCGGAGCCACTGGGTGACGAGCGCGAGGCGCATCACGACGTAGCCGATCACCACGACGACGGTCGAGCCGTCCACCATCACCGCGTGCACCCCGGCGGCCAGCACGAGCACACCGGCCATCTGCACGAACGTCATGACCCGGTAGAGCCAGTCGTCGGTGTCGAAGGACGTGGCGAACCACGTGAAGTTGATCCACGCCCACCAGATCGCGAAGAACACGAAGGCGTACGAGACGACCGCCGAGGCGACGTGTCCCTCGGCCTCGATCTCGTGCAGGTTCGACGCCGCGAACCCGACGGCGACGACGAAGACCAGGTCGAAGAGGAGTTCGAGGGGGCTGGCGGCGCGGTGGCCCTCGGCGGGGTCGCGGGGCGTCATCCGGCGGAGTCCGTACGTGGTCACTCGGTATGCCTACACGACGAACGGCCCCGGGAGTGGTTCCCGGGGCCGTTCGTCGCGCGGAGGTGGCGGTGCTCAGTAGAAGTTCGACGCCTGCGAGTGCGCCCACGCCGCGCAGGGCGTGCCGTAGGAGGCGCTGATGTACTGCAGCCCCCACGTGATCTGGGTGGTGGCGTTCGTGCGCCAGTCGGCCGCGATCGTCGCCATCTTCGAGCCCGGGAGCGCCTGCGGGATCCCGGTCGCGCCGCCGTTCGCGTTGACGGCCTGGTAGTTCCAGCCGGACTCCTTGGTCCAGAGGTTGTCGAGGCACTGGAACTGGTCGGAGCCCCAGCCGTACTTCGACGCGGCGAGGGAGCTCGCCGTGGCCTTCGCGCCGGCGACGGTGTTCGCCGCCGCCTGCTTGCGCGCTGCCTCGGCGGCCGCGGCCCGCTCGGCCGCGGCCTTCTGGGCGGCCGCGGCTGCGGCGGCCTTCGCGTCCGCGTCGTGCTTGTCCTGCGTGGCGCTCGCGTCGGCGACCTCGGTGGTCGCGTCGACCGTGGAGGAGATCCGCGACGTCAGGGCCGTCCCGGAGAGCTTCCGGTAGTCGTCGAGCTGGTCGATCCGACGCTCGAGCGTCGCGGTGTCGGTCTTGTCGTTGGCCGTCTGGACGACCGTCTGCGCGGTCGCGATGGTCGCGGCCGCCTGAGCACGGTCGAGCGCGGTGCCGTCGAGCGCCGGGGTCGCGGTGGCACTGGCGGTCGGCATGCCGAGCGCCTCGCCGATCGCGGGCTGTGTGCCGACGGTCGCGATGCCGCCGGCGACCGCGAGCACCGCTGCGCCGCCCACGACCAGGGTGGTCGGTCGGCGGAGCGCGCGACGGATGCGGCGGCTGGGGGAG
>Ga0153992_100009_pt1 | contig 154216 bp, 167 predicted proteins | sample TSNC076MetaG_FD_104683 | JGI IMG/M metagenome (GOLD analysis project Ga0153992, IMG submission 104683) | Attine ant fungus gardens microbial communities from North Carolina, USA - TSNC076 MetaG | ecosystem: Host-associated > Fungi > Mycelium > Unclassified | place: USA: North Carolina, Lumber... | reverse complement strand
GCTGCAGCTCGAGGGTGACAACGCGATCCTGACCGGCACCACGGTGCACGTGTCCGCGGACGCGGCGAAGCTGCTGAACAGCACCTTCAAGACCGACGCGGTCAAGGCGAACCTGCTCGTGGGTGTCGCGACGATCACCGCGAAGATCAAGTAACACCCCGCACCACACCACGAGGACCCCGTCCCGGCACCAGCCGGAACGGGGTCCTCGCCGTTCCAGGTGTCAGGAGGCGGCGTCGGCCTCCTGCTCGTCCGGACCGATGGCGTCCTGGACGCGCGCGCTGACGGACCGCAGCGTGTCCGCGTCGGTCCCCACGGGCCTCCAGAACAGGTCCTCGAGCGCACCCGTGTGCGCGCGGATGCCGGCGAGCACCGCGCGACGACCGTCCGTGGTCATCACGACCCAGCTGCCGCGGCCGTCGGTCGGGCAGTCGGCCCGTTCGACCAGCCCCCGCGCGACCATGCGCGTGACCTGGTGGCTCACACGCGACTTCTCCCACCCGATCCCCGCGGCGATGTCCCGGACCCGCAAGCGGTGCTCCGGGTCGCGGTGGAGCCCGATCAGGATCTCGAACTCCGGGATCGAGATCCCGGCCCCCTGCTGCACGGCGTGGTCGAGCGCCCGGTCGAGGCGCCGCCACACGTCGTGGTAGGCGTCCCACGTGGCCCAGTCGTGGCCTTCGGCGCCCTGCTTCGACATTGCGCCAGCGTATCGACCCCGGACCCGTTCGCCACGAGGTTCATCCGTTCGGATGACCCGCAGGGCACGCACGGCCACCTCCGAGGTGCGGTCGGTGGCTCGGCATACGATCGGGGCATGCCGAGCGCCCGACTGCAGGACTGCACCGACGACGCCGTCGCCCTCGTGCGGCGGTGGCTGGCGGTGTCCGCCCAGTCGAAGCCCGATCCCGGTGCGGCTCGGCTGGCGGGCGTGCTCCGCGACGAGCGGGGGCTCGACTTCACCCGCGGGTTCGTCGACAAGGTGGTCCGTCCGGAGGACCCACGGGTCGCCGCCCGCAACCTCGAACAGGTCAGCCAGGACGTGCCGGACTTCCTCGCCTGGTACCTCCGCGGTGCGGTCACGCTCGGCGGCGGGTTCGCGACGATGGCCCCGTGGGCGGTCGTGCCCACCGCCCGGAAGATCCTGCGGCGGATGACCGGGCACCTCGTCATCGACGCGACCCCCGCGAAGCTCGGACCGGCGCTCGCCAAGGTCGGTGGCCCCGGGACACGGCTCAACGTGAACCTGCTCGGCGAGGCCGTCCTCGGCAGCGCCGAGAGCGACCGCCGGCTGCAGGGCACGACCGACCTGCTCGCGCGGGACGACGTCGACTACGTGTCGATCAAGGTCAGCTCGGTCGTCCCGCAGATGTCGATGTGGGCGTTCGACCAGACCGTCGAACGGGTCGTGGACCGCCTGGTGCCGCTCTACCGGCTCGCCGCGTCGAGCCCGACGCCGAAGTTCATCAACCTCGACATGGAGGAGTACCGCGACCTCGACGTCACCCTCGCCGTGTTCCGCACCCTGCTGGACCGTGACGAGTTCCTCGGGCTGGAGGCCGGCATCGTCCTGCAGGCGTACCTGCCCGACGCCGCGGGGGCGCTGGAGTCCCTGACCGCGTGGGCACAGGAGCGACGGTCCCGCGGCGGAGCCCCGATCAAGGTGCGACTCGTCAAGGGAGCGAACCTCGCGATGGAGCGGGTCGACGCGGTCCTGCACGGGTGGCCGCTCGCCACCTGGGGCTCGAAGCAGGAGACCGACACCGCCTACCTGCGGATGCTCGACGCCGCACTCACCCCGGACCGGACCGACGCGGTCCGCATCGGCGTCGCGGGACACAACCTGTTCGACCTCGCGACCGCGTGGATCCTCGCCCAGCGTCGCGGGGTGACGGACGCGGTCGACGTCGAGATGCTCCTCGGCATGGCCTCGACCCACGCCGACGCCGTGCGCGCCGACGTGGGGCAGGTCCTGCTCTACACGCCGGTGGTGCAGCCGGACCAGTTCGACTCCGCGATCGCCTACCTCGCCCGACGCCTGCAGGAGAGCGCGAGTCCCGAGAACTTCATCGCGAGCGCGGCCGAGATCGACCACGACGAGAGCGTCTTCGAGCGGGAGCGTGGCCGGTGGCTCGCATCGGTCGCGGCGCTCGACACACCCGTCCCGGCGACCCACCGCACGCAGGACCGTCGTCGGCCGCTCGGCGAGCCCACGCACCTCGACGGGTTCGAGAACGCCCCCGACACCGACCCGTCGATCGCCGCGAACCGTGCGTGGGCGCTCGACGTGCTCCGGCGGGTGCCGCGGTCGCAGCTCGGTGCCCAGACGATCCGCGGCGCGAGGGTCGTCGACCGCTCCACACTCGAACGCATCGTGGCCCGCACCGCCCAGGCCGGCGTGAACTGGGGCCGGCAGGACCCGTCCGACCGCGCCGAGCTCCTCGACCTCATCGCCCACGAGCTCGAGGTCCGCCGTGCCGACCTCGTCGAGGTGATGGCGGCGGAGACCGGCAAGACCATCGGCGAGGCCGACACCGAGGTGAGCGAGGCGATCGACTTCGCACACCACTACGCCGAGAGCGCCCGGCACCTCTCGACGCTCGACGGCGACGGCGCGCGGTGGGTGCCGCCCCGCCTGACCGTGGTCGTGCCGCCGTGGAACTTCCCCGTCGCGATCCCGGCCGGCGGCGTCCTCGCCGCGCTGGCCGCGGGGAGCGGGGTCGTGCTCAAGCCCGCGCCCGAGGCGAAGCGCTGCGGGGCGCTGCTCGCCGACGTCCTGTGGGACGCCGGGGTGCCGCACTCCCTGCTGCAGCTCGTCGACCTCGACGAGGACGAACTCGGCCGCGACCTCATCGCGCACCCCGCCGTCGACCGGGTGATCCTCACCGGTTCGGCCGACACCGCCCGGTCCTTCCGCTGGTGGCGCGCCGGGCTGCCCCTGACGGCGGAGACGAGCGGCAAGAACGCGATCGTCGTGACGCCGAGCGCTGACCTCGACCTCGCCGTCCAGGACATCGTCCAGTCGGCGTTCGGCCACGCCGGGCAGAAGTGCTCGGCGGCGTCCCTCGTGGTCCTGGTCGGGTCGGTGGGTGAGAGCGAGCGCTTCCGCCGGCAGCTCGTCGACGCCACCCGCACGCTCCGGGTTGCCTGGCCGGACGACCCCACCGCGCAGATGGGCCCGGTCATCGCGGAGCCGACCGGCAAGCTCCGCGCGGGGCTGACGGAGCTCGGGCCGGGGGAGTCCTGGCTCGTGCAGCCGGTCCCGCTGGACGACTCCGGGCGCCTGTGGTCACCGGGCATCCGCGACGGCGTCCGACCGGGCAGCGACTTCCACCAGACGGAGTACTTCGGACCGGTGCTCGGCATCATGCGCGCCGAGACCCTCGCGCAGGCGCTGGCGATCCAGAACGGGACCGACTACGGGCTGACGGCGGGCATCCACTCGCTCGACCCGGACGAGGTCGCGGAGTGGCTGGCCGGTGTGCAGGCCGGCAACCTGTACGTCAACCGCGGGACCACCGGAGCGATCGTCCGCCGTCAGCCGTTCGGCGGCTGGAAGCGCTCGGCCGTCGGGACGGGCACGAAGGCCGGCGGGTCGATGTACGTGGCGACACTGGGCCGGTGGGAGCCCGTCCCGCGGACGGTCCACAAGAGCATCCAGCTGCACGGGCTCCCGCCGCGCGTGACCGCGGTGATCGAGGCGGCGCGGAGTGGGCTGTCGTTCGAGGAGTTCGACCAGGTCCGCGCCGGCGCGCTGAGCGACGTCCGTGCGCGCGAGTCGGAGTTCGGCGTCCCGCACGACCCCGCGGCGCTCGTCGTCCAGCGGAACGTGCTGCGTTGGCGACCGCAGTCCGTGATCGTCCGGCAGGCCGAGGACGCCACGACCGGCGACCTCGTCCGGGTCCTCGTCGCCGCGACGGCCGCCCGCGCGCACGTCCTGCTGAGCACCGCCAGGCCGCTCCCGGGTCCGTTGACGCAGCTGCTCGCGTCCAGCCGGTCACCGCTCGACGTCGTCGACCACCTCGTCGAGTCCGACGAGGAGTTCCTGCGGCGGGCGGCCTCCGGCGAGGTCTTCCAGGAGTCGTGGACGAGCGGCGAGGACGAGGCGCAGGACGCGCTCGAGACCGTGCTCGCACAAGGGCAGGACCGTCCGGCGCACACGGCGTTCGGCGGTCCCGGGTCCCGGATCCGGCTCGTCGGCGGCGATCCGCTGGCGCTCGAGGAAGCCCTCGGGGCCAGTGTCGACGTCGCGATCCACGACGCGCCAGTGGTCGAGGCCGGGATCTTCGAGATGCTCCCGTTCCTCCGCGAGCAGGCGGTGTCGATCACGGCGCACCGCTTCGGCGACCTCGATCCGGACCTCTCGGAGCTGCACGTCTGACCGCCGGGTGACCGGCCGGGGCGTGCCGGCCGGTCTGGGTGCGCCCACCGGCCAGGGCGTGCCGGCCGGTCTGGGTGCGCCCGCCGGCCAGGGCGTGCCGGCCGGTCAGTCCTCGGTGTCGCCGGCCTCCTCGTCGACCACGCCCGTCTCGTCCATCCGGTCGCGGAGGTGGTCGGCCATCGCACCGGCGCCCTCGCCCGCGTGGTCGTGGTCCACCTGCTCGATGAGGCCGTGCAGCTTCTCGTGGTTCGTCGCCTCGGTGGCGCCGTCCATGACGGGCTCGGTCTGTTCGTGATCGCTCATGGCACGGACGCTACGCCGCGGGGGTGGGTGTCACGCCCCGGTGCGCGCATCCCGGAGTGCGACGGCGCGCGCGGCGCGGAGTGCCTCGGTCTGCGCGGCGCGGCGCGCCCCGGTCTGCGCGTCCTGGACCGCGGCGTCCGCCGAGCGGTAGTGCAGCTCGACCGCGCCGCCACGGAACGGCGTGATGCCGACGAGGTCGAACACCGGCGTCGGTGCGGCGACCGGCAGCAGGGGCGCGCCGGCCCCGAGTGCGACCGGCATCACCGTCACCCGCAGCTCGTCGAGCAGTCCGGCCTGCTGGTACTGCGCCGCGAGGAGCCCTCCGCCGACGACCCAGACGTCCCGTTCCCCGGCCGCTCGTTCGAGGACCGGCTGGTGGTCGGCCACCGAACCGGACACGAAGTGCACCTCCGCACCGTCCGGCACCGGTAGCTCGCGCGTCGTGAACACCCACGTCGGGAGCTGCGGGTACGCCCACGTGTCGTCGTTGGCGAGCAGCCACTCGTACGTGGTCGAGCCCATCACGATCGCGCCGACGCCCGCGAAGAAGCGCTCGTGGTGCTCCTGGAACGGCTCGAACCCGAACTGCAGCAGCCATTCGAGGTCGTCGCCCGGTGCGGCGACGAAACCGTCGAGCGACGACGCGACGGAGTAGGTCGTGGTCATGCGGGGACGCTACCGACGACCCCCGACAGCGCCGCGACCCCGGGCACCGCCCCGCCCGGTACCGACGGACGCGACCTCGGCGGTCGCGAGCACGAGGGCGACGGCGGCCTGGGCGATCGCGAACCGCCGGAAGCGCGGCGCGAGCGCGAGGGGCACCATCGAGGTCCCGTGCAGGACGTCCACCAGGGCGCTGAGCGTGTGCGCGTCGCGGGTGTCCACCCGGGCCACCAGCAGCGCCTGGCCGAGCTGCCGCACGGCGAGCACGCCGTGGAGCGCCCGGTGGGGCGGCGCCGGCAGCGCGGCACGGGCCGGCGTCGGCCGCGCGGCACGGGCCGGCGTCGGCCGCGCTGCACGGGCGAGGTGCCAGACGCCGAGGGCGGCCCGGCCGGCCTCGACGACCACGCCCGTCACCGTCGGCGGCCGGCGGCGAGTGCGACCACCCCGACCGCCCCGAGCGCCGCGCCGAGGACGCCACGTCCGATCCGCCGGTGCTCGACCCACCACGTCTGGGGCGACCAGGCGTGCGCCGAGTCGTCGAACACCCCGTGCGCGCCGTGGTCCCCGGGCACCGGGTCGTACAGGTTGTCGCCGATCTGGTCGCCGTCCTTGCTCGGGGCCTGCTGCCCGGACACCAGGGTCTTCGCGGCGTACCAGTCGGCGAACCGCCCGCTGATCCGGTTGCCGAGGATGGTGTAGACGGTGGACTCGCCGACCCAGGTCCGGCGACGCGGGCGCTCCGCCACGGTGGCGATCGCCCGGGCGCCGACCTCGGGCTGGTAGATCGGGGCCACGGGCTGCGGGTGGTGCGGCAGCGTCGACTTCACCCACTGGAACTGGATCGTGTTGAGCGCGGGCATGTCGACCCGCGACACCCGGACGTTGCTGCCCTGCTCGAGGAGCTCGGACACCACGGACTCGGTGAAGCCGACGATGGCGTGCTTCGCGCCGCAGTACGCGGCCTGCAGCGGGATACCCCGGAAGCCGAGGGCCGATCCGACCTGCACGACGTGCCCGCGGTCGCGCGGCACCATCCGGGACAACGCCGCACGCGTGCCGTTCACGAACCCGAGGTAGGTGACGTGCAGGGCCCGTTCGAAGTCCTCCGGCGCCGTGTCGAGGAACTTCCCGAACACCCCGACCATCACGCCGTTCACCCACAGGTCGATCGGCCCGAGCTCACGCTCCACACGGTCGGCGGCGGCCTCGACGGCGTCGCGGTCTGACACGTCGGCCACGAGCGCGAGGCCGCGGCGTCCGGCGGCCTCCACCTCCGCGACGGCCGCGTCGACCCCGTCCTGCCCACGTGCGAGGACGGCGACGTCCCACCCGCGCGCTGCCAACTCCCGGACCGTCGCCCGCCCGAGTCCCGCCGATCCACCGGTCACCACTGCCACTCGCGTCATGCCCCCGTTGTACAGAGCACCGCCGTCCGGGCACCCAGCCGGTGTCCCCCGGTCGGCCGGAGCGGCCGGTCAGCCGCGGCGGCGCGCGGTCGCCAGGTGCGACCGGACGTGCAGCACCGACGGCTCCTCGTCGGGGGCCTGCGGCACGGCGCCGAGCGCGAAGGACTCCACGACGTCGGGGCCGAACAGCACGCAGCACGTCGACCCGCCGAACTGGAAGTACCCGAGCTCGTCGCCCTTCCCGACCCGTGCGCCGGGCTCCACGCCCTCGCCGATCACGCACGAGGACACGTCGGACATCCCGATGAAGACGACGGCGACGAGGCCGATCGCGGGGTCGTCCGCCTCGATGAGGACGATCGCGCGGGTGGCGACGTGCGCCAGGTACCCCTGCGACAACGTCGGTTCGGCGGCGTCCGCGCCCTGCGAGTCGGCCTCCGAGTAGTACGTGCCCGGCTGCACCCACGCCCGCACGACCCGACCCGCGACCGGGCTGTGCCAGCGGTGGTACTCGAGAGCGCTCAGGAACGCCTGGAACACCGTGCCGCCGACGAACGCGTCGACGGACTCGTCCCCGGCGAGGAGCTCGTCGACCGAGTACGGCTCCGCCTTCGCCCAGAACGCGTCCCGCCGTCGGACGCCGCTGGCGATGCGGTACGGGGTCGCCTCGCACGGGCTGACGATGACCGCATCGTCGTCCGGGCTCGCGACCGGACGCTCACCGTCGCGGAACCGACGGGTGAAGAAGTCGTTCCAGGACGTGAAGCCCCAGCGGGCGTCGTCGGGGTCGTGCTCGAACTGGTCCATGCCGACCGCGCGCCGTGCCGCGTCGCTCCGCCAGCCGCCGTCGGTGTCGGCGATGACGTCGGCGGACTCGCGGGACGACAGGAACGTGCACCAGGCGTCGAGGATCCCCCGGATGGCCTCGTTCACGCGCGGGTCCCGGTAGAACGCGAAGCCGGCCGGCGTCGACTTCGTCCAGTCGAGGACCCCGTCGAGCGGCGTCATCACCATCTGCTCGCCGTGCTCCGGTGCGCTCCGGACGACCTCGTCGACGAGTTCGAGGAGCTCGTCGAACCCACGGAGGTGGCGCTCGGCGTACCGACGCGTGGTCGGCACCTGCGCGATCATCTCGTGCGCCTGCATCCGGAGGACGGGGTCGCCCTCAACGAGGTCCCGGAGCGCGGCGACGGCCGGGTGCAGCACCTGGTCGGGATCGCGCTGCTCCAGGCGTGCCCGACGCCCACGGAGCCAGTCCTCCAGCCCCGACTGCTCGGCGGGCAGCCACCCGGCTCGGCGGCGGACGTCACGGGGTGCAGCACTCATGGCGCCGACCGTACCGGGACGGCAGCGCCGCGGTCTCAGCGTCCGAGGGGGACCGGGCGGCCACCGGCACGCGCCGCTGCCGCCCCGAGCGTGCAAGCCCCGAGCGAGCAAGCACCGAGCGAGCATGATGGGTGCGTGGAGACCCACGACACCGCGACCGACGACACCGCCGAGGCGGCTCCGCCCGGCTGGGTCCTGCGCACCCCGGTTCGGTTGGACGAGGTCTGGACCGTCCCTGCCCTGACCCTGCTGCTCGCCGCCGTGGAGGTCCTCGGCGGTGTCGCGTTCGGCGGTGCGTTCGCCCTCGTCATCGGGGTCTCGGCCGGCGTCCTCACCACCGCCGGCGCCGTGGCACTGTTCGTGACGAGCTGGCGCGCCTACGACGAGCAGACCGTCGAGTCGTCCTGGCGCGCGCACGTCACCCACGTGGTGGCGGGCGTGACGATCGGAGGGGTGGCGGCCGTCGCGGGCTTGGTGGTCGGCCTCCCGTCCAGTGTGTTGTTCGGGCTCGTGGGGTTGCCGTTGATGTTCAGTTCGGCGCGCGCCGTGCCCCGCTTCGACCACCTCGCGGTCGCGTGGGCCTTCCTCGTCGTCGGCGCGATCTGCGCGACCCTCGCTGTGATCGCGCTCACGGTCGGAGGTGGCTCGAGTACCCGGAGCGCCGCGTGGATCGCCGGTGGCGTCTTCGCGGTCTTCTCGGCGGTTGCCGTCGTCCACCAGTTCCGGGCCGCCGCCCGCGCACCGCGCCGGTAGGCCGCGGCAGGTCTCAGCGTCCGACGCCGAACCGCGTCACGACCCCGGGGGAGTACAGGACCGAGTCCGGCTCGAGCTCGGTCAGCGCGAACGGCAGTCCGGCCGCACCGACCAGGTCGTCCCGCAGCGACACCACCGACGCCCGGTGCAACGGCCACGACTCGTGCTCGTTCGGCCAGAACCGGGTCCGTCCGAACCGGTGCACGTGCATGCCCCACCGTGCCGTGAGGAACGTCTCGAGGGTGGTCGGCTCCGCGATCGGCGCCCCGGTCCGCACGTCGAGCAGCGAGCGCAGGTGGGTGCCGTGCCGCCGGACGGCGTACGCCACGCGGTCCGCCGTCGGCCGCCGCTGCTGCGCCACGGCCCACTTGTACGGCAGCCCCGTCGCGACGCGCGCGCCGAGGGTCGGTGCGAGCTTCCCGGCGTCGAGCGACAGGAACACCACGCCCCGCTGTCCGCGCTCGTCGACCGTGTAGACGCGGACGTTCACCTCGATGAAGTCCCCGACACGGCCCACCGACACGGGCGGGAAGCGCGTGTCCGAGAACCGGAAGGCGATGAGTCCGACCCAGGTGGTCGCCCCGTCGTCGACGCCGTCCACCCCGAGGGTGTCCGGTCGGGTCCCCGCGGGCAGGAGCGGGGCCACCGCCGACACGTCGACCCGCCAGTGCACGAACACGACGTCGCGCCAGGCCTGCTCGATCCAGGGGCGTCCGGTCAGGCCGGGCGCGACGGCCTGGAGGCGCGGCGCGGCCCCGTCGTGCGTCGGTGCGGTCACGGGGCGGTCGCCTCCGGCGCGATGTGCCCCGCCACGGGCGCGTCGTCCCACCCCTGCTGCGGGGTGTCGCAGGTCCCGCGGAAGACGTACTGCGAGGGACGCTTCCGCTCGCTCGAGGTCCAGTCGATCGCCGGGCGGCGGCGCTCGGGCGGCAGGTACCCGATCCGGTACACGGCCATCAGCTCGAGGGACTCCGGGACCCGGAGCAGGCCCTCGATCTCCTCCCACGCGCCGGGCGTCTCCATCGGGAAGGACACGAACTGGATGCCGAGCCCGAGCTCGGTCGTGGCGAGCCAGATGTTCTCCATCGCGGCCCCCATGCTGAACACGGAGTAGAAGCCGGAGAGCTCCTCCTTCCGGTACTCGTGCCGGTCGAGCATCACCCCGAGCAGCAGCGGCGACCCGGCGACGAGCTTCCGGTTCTCCTCACCGAGGGTGTGCGGCACGCGCAGGGTGTTCATCAGCAGCTGGCCACGCTTCGTGAACACCTGCTTCGTGAAGGGCTTGAGCGGCCCGGGCAGCTTGTCGAACAGCATCCCGTCGCGGCGTTCGTCCATCTCGGCCTGCGAGAACCGGAAGTAGGGCTTGTACCGCTCGAAGAACGTCCCCTCCGCCATGGTCCTCGTCATCGAGGAGCCGCTGATCGCGGCGACGCGGTCGATCGTCGCGCGCTCCTCGACGAGCACGAACCGCCACGGCTGGCTGTTGAGCTGGGACGGCGCCCGTCCGGCGAGCTCCATGAGCAACCGCTGGTGCTCCTCGGAGACCGGGTCGGGCAGGAACGGCCCGTTGGTCGTCCGTCGTCGTCTGATCGCCTCGAACAGTTCCACCGTCGTCCTCCCCGCGTCAGCGCCGGGACAGCACCGCCCCCAGGTAGGACGGCGCGGCGGCGACCGCGACTCTCCAGTGTGCTCCCGAGCGGGGGTTCGTGCGTGGAGCCACCGCGAGCGGGACGAGGGCGGGCAGCAGGAAGAGCGCCGACCGGTCCCGCGTCCACAGCGGGGTGGTCGCCGCGACACCGGTGAGGGTGGCGGTCACGACGAACAGCCCGTGGTGCACGACGCGCAGCTTCTTCGTCCGGATCAGCCGGACGGCGACCGCCGTGCCCCAGGCGCAGTTCGCGACGTACGCGAGGCCCGCGGCCGTGACGAGACGACGGGCCGTGCGCGATCCCGTGGGAGGCGATCCGTTCCTCCAGGCCGACTTCCGTCCCATGTGCGGGACGTTACGCGGTCTCGCGACTGACCAGCTTGGAGAGCACGATGGCGGACCGCGTGTGGTCCACCTGCGGTGCGAGACGGACCTTGTCGAGCGCCTCCTCGAGCGCGGAGAGGTCCTTGGACCGCATGTGCACCACGGCGTCGGCGCTGCCCGTGACGGTGCCGGCGTCGATGACCTCCGGGACGGTGTCCAGGAGGGAGCGGAGTTCGTCGGGGGAGACGGTGCCGCGGCAGTAGAGCTCCACCCAGGCCTCGGTGCCGCGGTCCTCGACGGCGGGGTCGACCTTGATCGTGAACCCCTGGATCACCCCGTCCCCGACGAGCCGGTCGACACGGCGCTTCACGGCGGAGGCCGAGAGTCCGACCACCGACCCGATGTCGCCGTAGCCGGCGCGGGCGTTCTCCCGGAGCTGGTCCAGGATGCGGTGGTCGAGCGAATCCATTGCCTCCATGCTACGCGGAGTTCTTGCACGTCCGGCGGGTCCGGCGCACGAAACGTGCGCGCCCCGAACGGGTGACACGGTGTTCGGCTCCTGTTTGCTGCACCCGCTGGACGGTTCTGTCCAGACTCGTGACCGGCGTCGAGTCCTGGGTGTCACTGTTCCGCTGCGGTGAGTCTGTGCAAGACTCGTGACCGGCGTCGAGTCCTGGGTGTCACTGTTCCGCTGCGGTGAGTCTGTGCAAGACTCGTGACCGGCGTCGACCTGGTCCGCTGCGGTGAGTGAGCCTGCATCTCACCGGAGCTCTTCACCCCGTTCCGTTTCGGTTCCTGGCAGGCTCGGGCCCCGGTCCCTCCAGGAGGACTGATGTCGAACACCGCACCCTCGACCACCGATGCACCGGCCCGTACCGCCACCAAGCGGACGATCCTCATGTGCAAGCCGGACTTCTACACGGTGAGCTACCGGATCAACCCGTGGATGCACCCCGAGGACCCCACCGACACGTCGAAGGCCGTCCAGCAGTGGCAGTCCCTCGTCGACGTCTACGAGCAGCTCGGCTTCGACATCTCGTACATCGACCCGATCGACGGCCTGCCCGACATGGTCTACGCGGCGAACGGCGGGTTCGTCCTCGACGGCATCGCGTACGGCGCGAAGTTCCAGTACCCGGAGCGCCAGCCCGAGGGCCCTGCGTACATGGACTGGTTCCGGGGCGCCGGGCTGACCGTCGCCGAGCCCGTGGAGACCAACGAGGGCGAGGGCGACTTCCTGCTCGTCGGCGACACGATCTTCGCCGGCACCGGCTTCCGCTCGGACAGCAGCTCGCACGAGGAGCTCGCCAGGATCTTCGGCCGCGAGGTCGTCACGCTCACGCTGATCAACCCGAGCTTCTACCACCTCGACACCGCCATCGCCGTGCTCGACCCCGAGCCTTCCTCGGACGGGACCAGCAACATCGCGTACCTCGAGAGCGCGTTCGACGAGCCATCGCTGTCCATCCTGCGCGAGCGCTTCCCGGACGCGATCATCGCGACCGAGGAGGACGCCGCGATCCTCGGCCTGAACTCCTACTCCGACGGGTACAACGTCGTGATCGCGTCGCGCGCGACCACGTTCGCGTCGCAGCTGCGTGAGAAGGGCTACAACCCGATCGGCGTCGACCTCTCCGAGCTCCTCCTCGGCGGCGGCGGCGTGAAGTGCTGCACGCTCGACCTGCACCCGGTCGGCACCGGCACCTCCGTGGCGCGGTCCTGATGTCCACCGCGACCGGCTCCGCCACCGCTGCTGCGCTCGCCGTCGAGGAACGCTCCCTCGCCCACAACTACAGTCCGCTGTCCGTCGTCATCGCGTCGGGCTCCGGGGCGTGGGTGACGGACGTCGATGGCAAGCGGTACCTGGACGGCCTCGCCGCGTACTCCGCGGTGAACTTCGGCCACGGCAACCCGCGGCTGCTCGACGCCGCCCGCGCCCAGCTCGACCGGGTCACGCTGACGTCGCGCGCGTTCGTGAACGACCGCCTCGGGCCGTTCGCGTCGGCGCTCGCATCGTTGACCGAGACCGACATGGTCCTGCCGATGAACACCGGCGCCGAGGCCGTCGAGTCCGCCATCAAGGTCTCGCGCGCCTGGGGCTACCGCGTCAAGGGCGTGCCGGCCGGGCAGGCGACGATCGTCGTCGCGTCGGGGAACTTCCACGGCCGCACCACGACGATCATCTCGTTCTCCGACGACGCCTCCGCACGGGATGACTTCGGGCCCTACACGCCCGGGTTCCGCACCGTGCCGTACGGCGACGCGGCGGCGCTCCGGGAGGCGATGGACGAGACCGTCGTCGCCGTGCTGCTCGAGCCGATCCAGGGCGAGGGCGGCGTCGTGATCCCGCCGGCGACGTACCTGCCCGACGTGCGCGCGATCTGCGACGAGTTCGGCGCCCTGTTCGTCGCCGACGAGATCCAGTCCGGCCTCGGTCGCACCGGGCACACGCTCGCCGTGCAGCGCGTCGGGGTCCGCCCCGACCTCATCACGCTCGGCAAGGCGCTCGGCGGCGGGATCGTCCCGGTGTCCGCCGTGGTCGGTTCGCGCGACGTCCTGGGCGTGCTGCGTCCCGGGGAGCACGGCTCCACGTTCGGCGGGAACCCGCTCGCCGCGGCCGTGGGCTCCGAGGTCGTGGCGATGCTCGGTGAGGGGACGTTCCAGCAGCGGGCACTCGACGGCGAACCGCTGCTGCGCGGGCTGCTCGACGACCTGCTCGGCACGGGGGTCGTGTCGCACCGCGTGGCCGGGCTCTGGGCGGGCATCGACATCGACCCCGCGCTCGGCACCGGCAAGCAGATCGCCCAGGACCTCGCCGACCGTGGCGTGCTCGTGAAGGACACGCACGGGTCGACGATCCGCTTCGCGCCGCCGCTCGTCGTCACCGACGACGAGGTCCGCCTCGCGATCGGCACCCTCGGCGAGGTGCTCGCCGCGCGGTGAGGTCGTGCGGGACCGCGCCGTGCCCCGCGCCCCGCGCCCCGCGCCTCGCGCAAGCGTCCTTTCGTGAGCAGAAATGGTCGGGTCGCCCTTCGGCACCCGACCATTTCTGCTCACCAAGCGGGACGGTCGCCGGTCAGACCGCCCAGCGCTCAGCGAGCTCGTCCATCAGCGCGTCCAGGCGCTCGTCGACGACCTGCGCCTCCGGGTTCGCCTCGTACCAGGCGATCACCTCGCGCACGCCGTGCCGGTACGGCGTCCGCGGCCGGTACCAGGGCACGAGCGACCGCACCTTGCTGTTGTCGAACACCGAGCTGTTCGCCTTGTCGCCCAGGAGCGCCGCGCCCCACTCCGGGTCGGCCGCTGCGATCGCGTCCGCCGGGACGTGCACGATCCGCAGGTCGTCGACCCCGGCCGCCGCCGCGATCTCCTGTGCGATCTGGTTCCACGTCGGCGCCTCGTCGCTCGTGATCGTGAACGCCTCGCCGATCGCCTCCGCCCGGTCGAGCAGCCCCGTGAACCCGACCGCGAAGTCCCGGCTGTGCGTGATCGTCCACAGCGAGCTGCCGTCGCCCGTGATGATGATCGGCTTGCCGGCCCGCATCCGCGCCACCGCCGTCCACCCGCCGGTGAGGGGCAGCTTCGTCTCGTCGTAGGTGTGCGACGGTCGGACGATCGTCACCGGGAAGTCCTGCTCCCGGTACGCCGTCACCAGCAGCTCCTCGCACGCGATCTTGTCCCGCGAGTACTGCCAGTACGGGTTCTTCAGCGGCGTCGACTCCGTGATCGGCAGGTGCGTCGCGGGCGTCTGGTACGCCGAGGCCGAGCTGATGAAGACGTACTGCCGGGTCCGGCCCGCGAAGTACTCCACGTCGGCCTGCACCTGGTCCGGCGTGAAGGCGATCCAGTTCACGACGACGTCCCAGCGGCGGTCGCCGAGGACGTCCGCCAGGGCGCTGCGGTCCGACACGTCGGCCTGGAGGCGCGTCACACTGTCCGGGATCGGCCTGCCCCCGGTGGTCCCCCGGTTCAGCACGGTGACGGCGAACCCCTGCTCGACGGCTTCGCGGACGCAGGCGGCGCTGATGACCCCGCTGCCGCCGATGAACAGCACGCTCGGTCCCGACATGGATGCTCCTTCGCTCCGGCGGTGCACCACTGCACCGCAACCCCTCCGATCCTGCACCTCCCCGTCAGGACGAGCGCGGAGCACGGCTCGGAGCGACGTGGTGTCCGCAGCCCAGAGCGCGGCGTGCGGGCTGATCCAGCCGAGCAGTTCGAGCGCGTAGTCGAGGTCCCGCTGGAGTTCTCGCGCATGGATGGGTTCGTGGTGCGCTGCGCGGTTGCGGACGAAGTGGAGTTGCTGCAGTCGGCGTGTGACCTCGCTCCGCCGGACCCGCAGATTGTCCGGCCCGTGCGGGAATGCCCGGTGCAGATCGGGAACCCAGAGTGACGTGTGGTATCGCGACTCGACGAGGTACCGCCAGAATCCGAACGTGAGTTCCGCGATGACCCGCCCGTGGACTTCGGCACGACGTCCGTCTCGACTCGCGCGAGCACGCGCCTTCGCCAGGTCAGCGCGCCCTCGGCCGTCGAGTGTGACGGCGTCGAACCAGGGCGCCCCGGTCCGCGCTGCTGTCCAGGCGTGGAGTTCGCGGTCGAGCGCGTTGCGTGCGATCACCTCGACGACGCCGGTCAGCTCCATCACCGAGGCCGCGGCGCGCATGTTCCACTCGTACAGCCGCAACGCATCGGTCGAGGTCCCCGTCCGCTCGGTGTACGACCGCAGCCGGTCGGCGGTGATCAACCGCTCGAGTTCGTCTTCCTGCATCACGCCCCTGTCTGCTACCGTTGATCTCGAAGACCCCGGAACGATCCCTGGCTCACGCCACATCGCCGGGGTTTCGTCTTCCCCGAGACCCTCTGATACATCACCTTACAGTTCCTGCCTCACGCAGCAGGCTCGAGGACTACCGTCACCCGCGGAGCCGCACCGAAGCGGCCACGACAGGAGTGACACGCACATGGAGTACCGCTACCTCGGCAACTCGGGCCTCAAGGTCTCCGAGATCACCTACGGCAACTGGCTCACCCACGCCTCCCAGGTCGAGAACGACGCCGCGATCGCCTGCGTCCGGGCAGCGCTCGACGTCGGCATCTCGACGTTCGACACCGCCGACGTCTACGCCAACACCGGCGCCGAGACGGTCCTCGGCGAGGCGCTGAAGGGGGAGCGGCGGCAGTCGCTCGAGATCGCGACGAAGGTGTTCGGGCCGACCGGTCCGAAGGGCCACAACGACACCGGGCTGAGCCGGAAGCACATCCTGGAGTCGATCGACGGCTCGCTCGAGCGGCTGCAGACGGACTACGTCGACCTGTACCAGGCGCACCGCTTCGACCACGAGACCCCGCTCGAGGAGACGATGATGGCCTTCGCCGACGTCGTGCGGCAGGGCAAGGCGCTGTACATCGGCGTGAGCGAGTGGACGGCGGAGCAGCTGCGCGCCGGGCACGAGCTCGCCGACGACCTCGGTGTCCAGCTCATCTCGAACCAGCCGCAGTACTCCGCGCTCTGGCGGGTCATCGAGGGCGAGGTCGTGCCGACGTCGAAGGAGCTCGGTGTCTCGCAGATCGTCTGGTCGCCGATCGCGCAGGGCGTCCTGACGGGCAAGTACCAGCCCGGTCAGCCGCTCCCCGAGGGCTCTCGGGCGACGGACGACAAGGGCGGCGCGAAGATGATCTCGCGCTTCATGAACGATGAGGTGCTCACGGCTGTGCAGCAGCTGAAGCCGATCGCGGACGAGCTGAGCCTGTCGATGGCGCAGCTCGCGGTGGCGTGGGTCCTGCAGAACGAGAACGTGGCGTCGGCGATCATCGGCGCGTCCCGTCCCGAGCAGGTGCACGACAACGCCGGCGCGGCGGGTGTCGAGATCCCGGCGGAGCTGATGTCCCGCATCGACGACGCCCTCGGCTCCGTGGTCGAGCGTGACCCGGCGAAGACGAACGACAGCAGCCCGAAGACCCGCGAGGCCTGAGCCCCGCGTCGCACGACACAAGTCACCCCGAACTGCGCACTCGTGCGGTTCGGGGTGACTTCCGTTGTGCGGGGCGTCGATCGCCCGGCGGAACCGACGGCGGACCGCCCCCTCGGGCGAGCGGCGCACCGGGAACGCGAAAAGGCCCCCTACCGGAGTAGGGGGCCGTTCACCGTGGCTGGACACGGCATCGATCCGTGGACCTTTCGATTTTCAGTCGAACGCTCTACCAACTGAGCTATCCAGCCGTGGCGACCCTGACGGGACTTGAACCCGCGACCTCCGCCGTGACAGGGCGGCACGCTAACCAACTGCGCTACAGGGCCATGTTGTGTTGTGTCTTGCTCGGTGGTGCTCTGCTCGCTTGCTCACTCCGAAGAGTGACCCCAACGGGATTCGAACCCGTGCTGCCGCCGTGAAAGGGCGGTGTCCTAGGCCACTAAACGATAGGGCCGCAAGCGGTGCTTCGCGCTACCGATGGACAAGCATACGGATGCCCCGCAGGTTTCACAAATCGGGGCGCTCTGGCCCGGGATCCCCGGCGTGTCGCGGGGTCCGAGGTGTGGCGTGGGACTTCACTCACCGTGGGGCTCCAGGCCCCGATTCGTGCTGTCGATGATCCGATGCGACCATCGTCGTCGATCCCGTACCCCTCGTGCGAGGGGGTGTGCGGGCGCGACCCCTGTTGTTACTGTTGCGTCTGTTAACAGTGTTACGTGCGTGAGCCTTGCCGCGCTGTTACGAAATCGAGATACATGTCGACCTCACCATCGCTGTCACTCCGCCGCCGCCGCTTCATCGCCGCCGCGGCCGCCGTCGCGCTCACCGTCGGCACCCTCGTGGCCCTGGCTCCGGTCACCGCGGCGTCCGCGGCCTCGTACCCGAGCTGGTCCGACGTCCAGAAGGCGAAGGCCTCGAAGTCGGCCCAGCAGGCCAAGGTCAGCGAGATCAAGGCGCTCATCTCGGACCTCTCGACGAAGGCGACGGCGGCGAAGCGCTCCGCCGAGGCCGCCGGGACCGCGTACCAGACGGCCCAGACGAAGTACGACGACGCGACCCTCACGCAGCAGAAGCTCCAGTCGCAGGCGGACGAGGCCGAGAAGACCGCGGCGGCGTCCGAGGAGCAGGCGGGTCAGCTCGCCGCGCAGCTCGGACGGGCGAGCGCGAACGACGTCACGACGGACATCCTCACGCACCCCTCGAAGTCCGGGGACCTGCTCTACGAGCTCGGGGCGATGTCGAAGCTGAGCGAGCAGGCCGACGGCATCTACTCCCAGGCCACGCAGGACCGCGGGGTCGCCCAGGGGCTCGCCGACAAGGCCGACCGCGCGAAGAACGCCCTCGGTGACCTCGCCGACGCCGCGCAGCAGAAGATGCAGGAAGCGCAGCAGGCCGCCGACGACGCGCAGTCAGCCGTCGACGCGCAGAGCGACAACCAGGCCCGGCTCGAGGCGCAGCTGACGCTCCTCACGAGCAACGAGGCGAACGTCGAGGCGAAGTACAACAAGGGCGTCCAGGTGGAGAAGGCCCGGCAGGCCGCGATCGCCGCCGCGGCCGCGAAGGCCGCCGCGACGACCTCGGGCGGCACCGGCGGTGGATCGCCGAACTCCTCCGGCTGGGTCCGTCCCGCCGGCGGCTACCAGACCAGCCCCTACGGCTACCGCGTCGACCCGTACACGCACTACCGGGCCCTGCACGCCGGTGTCGACCTCGCCCCCGCCTGCTACGCGCCGATCTACGCCGCACACTCCGGCACGGTGACGTTCGCGGCGAACGGCGGCGGCTACGGCAACGAGGTCGTGCTCGACAACGGCGGCGGGATCTCCACCGCCTACGGACACATCGTCGACGGCGGCATCCTCGTGTCCGTCGGTCAGCACGTCAGCGCCGGCCAGCAGATCGCGAAGATCGGTTCGACCGGTTGGTCGACCGGCTGCCACCTCCACTTCGAGACCCGGGTGAACGGTTCCGCCGTCGACCCGGTCCCCTTCATGGCTGCGCGGGGGATCTCGGTATGACCGTGTGCGCGCCCGAAAGGCCCTGAACGCCGTGAAGCACTCCGCTCGCACCCTCTCCTGCGGGATGGCGGTCGTCGCCGTCCTGGGGATCGGCCTCTCCGTCGTGATCGCCGGGCCCGCCCAGGCGACGCCGTCCGCGCCGAGCTGGGACGACGTGCGAGCGGCGAAGGCGGACACCGCCCAGGCGCAGTCCACGGTCGACGAGCTGAGTGGCCGCCTGCAGACCCTGCAGGACGCGGCGGACCGCGCCCAGGTGGTCGAGCTGCAGGCCGGGCAGAAGTACGCGCTCGCATCGTCGGAGCAGCAGGACGCGCAGGCGACGCTCGACGACCTCACCGCGCAGGCGAAGCGGGCGAAGTCCCGGGCGGACGACTCGGCGAAGCAGGTCGCGGGCCTCGTGGTCGAGCTGTCCCGCACCGGTGGCGGCGACCTCTCGACCACGATGCTGGTCGACGCGAGCGACTCGAAGGACCTGCTGTACCGCGTCGGCACGATGTCCCACCTGTCCGAGCGCTCCGCGACGGTGCTCGCCCAGGCCCGTGCCGACCAGAACACCGTCGACTCGATCGCCGCCCAGCAGCACGCGGCGACGAAGGCCCTCGCCGAGGCCACGGACGCCACGAAGCGCGCCCTCGACGACGCGAACGACACCGCGTCCGCCGCACAGACGCGTGTCCAGAAGGAGCAGGAGCAGCAGGACGAGGTCCTCCAGCAGCTGGCCTTCCTGAAGGGCACGAGCGTCGCGACCGAGACCGCGTACTGGAACGCCGAGCAGGCGAAGCAGGCCGCGGCACAGCTCGCGGCGCAGACCACGACCGCCGACGACGGCAGCGGGACCACCGCGCCCAGCACCGGTGCCGGCACCGGCACCGGGACCACGCCCAGCACGGGCGGCGGCGCGAGCGACGGCGGCACGGGCGGAAGCGGATCGGGCAACTCGAGCGGGCCGGCCACGAGCACGCCCGCGAAGCCGTCCACCCCGTCCACGCCCAGCAAGCCGAGCACCCCGAGCACGCCGAGTCGGCCGAGCACCCCGACCACGCCGAGCAAGCCGGTGACCACCCCGCCCGCGCCGACCACCCCCACCGCCCCGAGCACCCCGTCGAAGGCCGCGGGCGCCATCGCCTTCGCCCGTGCCCAGATCGGCGACGCCTACGTCTTCGGCGGCGCCGGTCCGAACCAGTGGGACTGCTCGGGCCTCGTGATGATGGCCTACAGCTCGCAGGGCATCGCGACCGGCGGCCACAACGTCGTCTGGCAGTACAACTACTTCAAGTCGATCGGCCGACTCGTGCCGCTCTCGCAGCGCCAGCCCGGCGACATCCTGTTCTACTCGTCGAACGGCAGCGTCTCGGGCGCCTACCACGACTCGATCGTGACGGGCTACGGCACCATGGTCGAGGCCGCGAACCCGCAGCGCGGCGTCCTCGAGCGGGCGATCTGGACCCCGAGCCAGCTCCTGCCGTACGTGGCCCGGCCGAGCGGCTCGCTCTAGCCGCCCGAGCATCGCGCCCGGCAACGAACGACGCGCCCCGTCAGGACGGGGCGCGTCGTGCACGACGGGGCGCGAACGCCCGGCGGGATCGGGTCAGTGACCAGCCGGGACGTACGCGGCCTGGCCGGCCTGCACGATCGCCTCGGCCTCGGCGGCGTCGCCCCAGCCCTCGGCCTTGACCCACTTGTTCGGCTCGAGGTCCTTGTAGCGCTCGAAGAAGTGCGCGATCTCGGCCTTCGTCTGCTCGTCGACGTCCGAGATGTCCTGGATGTGCGCCCAGCGCGGGTCCTTCGCGGGCACCACGAGGACCTTCGCGTCGTTGCCGGCCTCGTCGCTCATCTTGAAGACGCCGACCGGGCGGACCTTGACGCCCACGCCGGGGAACGTCGGGTACTCGAGGAGCAGGAGCGCGTCCACGGGGTCGCCGTCGTCCGCGAGGGTCTGCTCGAAGAACCCGTAGTCGGTCGGGTAGACGAACGAGGTGAACAGCACGCGGTCGAGGTACACGCGACCGGTCTCGTGGTCCACCTCGTACTTGTTGCGGCTGCCCTTGGGGATCTCGACGACGACGTCGTACGCGGCCATGTTGCGCTCCTGGTCTCTCGGCTGGAAGAAAGCGCGGCTAACGTTACCGGGTGAACACTCCGCGTCCCCGGCTCGACCCCGCGGTCGCCGACACCCGTCTCGCGGTCCGCGTCCTCCTCGTGCAGGCGCGCGACGCGGGCACGGTGCGCCCCGGGGACCTCGTGCTCGTCGCCCTGAGCGGCGGACCGGACTCGCTCGCGCTCGCCGCGGCCACCGCGTTCGAGGCGCCCAAGCAGGACCTGCGGGCCGGCGCGGTGGTCGTCGACCACGCGCTCCAGGCGGGATCCGAGGCGGTGGCGAGCCGCGCCTCCAGGCAGGCGTCGGAGCTGGGACTCGCACCGGTGACGGTCCGTCGGGTCGCCGTCGGTTCCGCAGGCGGTCCCGAAGCCGCCGCCCGGGAGGCACGACACGCGTCGATCGCGCAGGTCGCGTCCGACGCCGGGTCGCCCCTCGTGCTCTTCGGGCACACGCTCGACGACCAGGCCGAGTCGGTGCTGCTGGGCCTCGCCCGTGGGAGCGGGCCGGACTCGCTGTCCGGCATGGCGCCGCTCAGCCGGCGGGACGCCGGGCCCGCCTACGGGCGGCCGCTGCTCGGCGTGCGTCGGCACACGACGCGCCAGGCCTGCGCGGCGGCCGGGCTGGCACCGTGGGACGACCCGCAGAACGACGACCCGGCGTTCGCCCGTGTGCGCGTCCGGCGGACGCTGATGCCCGCCCTGGAACGCGAGCTCGGCCCCGGCGTCCCGGAGGCCCTCGCCCGGACAGCCGACCAGCTCCGCGAGGACTCCGCGGCGCTCGACCACTTCGCCGAGGAGATGGCCGAGGACCTCGCCGAGCACTCCGAGGCGGGGATCTCGCTGTCCGTGCCGGAGCTCGCCGCCAACCCGCCGGCGCTCCGACAACGGCTCGTCCGGCTCGCCGTCGAGAGCGAGTTCGGCGTGACGCTGTCCCGGGTGCAGACGCTCGAGGTGTGCCGGCTCGTGACCGACTGGAGCGGGCAGGGGCCGATCGACCTGCCGGGCGTCCGGGCGTCCCGATCCGGCGACCGTCTGGCGTTCAGCGCCGGTTAGGCTGGGGTGGTGGAACTCTCCGACGTCCAGGCAGACCTGTCCGAAGTCCTCTTCACCCCCGAGCAGCTCGACGACAAGCTCGCCGAGCTCGCCGCGGTGGTCGACGCCGACTACGCGGGGCGCGACCCGCTGCTCGTCGGTGTGCTCAAGGGCGCGGTCATGGTGATGGCGGACTTCTCGCGCCACCTCAAGATGCAGGCCCGCATGGACTGGATGGCGGTGTCGTCGTACGGCTCCGGCACGAAGTCGTCCGGCGTCGTCCGGATCCTCAAGGACCTCGACACCGACCTGCACGGCCGTGACGTCCTCATCGTCGAGGACATCATCGACTCCGGCCTGACGCTGTCCTGGCTCAAGCAGAACCTCGCGTCCCGCGGCGCCGCGAGCGTCGAGATCGTCGCCCTGCTCCGCAAGCCCGAGGCCGCCAAGGTCGAGGTCGACGTGAAGTACGTGGGCTTCGACATCCCCGACGCGTTCGTGGTGGGGTACGGCCTGGACTACGACGAGCGCTACCGCAACCTGCGCGGTGTCGGCGTGCTCGCACCGCACGTCTACAGCTGATCCTGGCGGCGGGTGGAGTTCGCCCGCAGAGGACACCCATTCTCGCCACAGAATCGCGGCCGTATGCTGATCAGCACGCAACTTCGGCAGAGAAAGGTGTCGGGCGCTCTGCCCGGATCACATGGACTTCAAGCGCATCCTCCGCGGGCCGTACATCTACGTGCTGATCGCGATCGTGGGGATCTGGATCGGCTGGGCCGTGATCAGCCAGTCGGGCACGCAGCAGATCGACACGCAGAAGGGCCTCGAGCAGCTCGCCGACGGCAAGGTCTCCTCCGTGGTGGTGAACTCCACCGAGCAGCGGGTCGACCTCACCCTGAAGGACGGCAACGCGCACGAGCAGTTCTACTACTCGACGCCCCGCGGTGAAGAGGTCATCAAGGCCGTCAACGACGCGAACCTGCCCAAGGGCTACAACGACACCGTGCAGCAGGGGAACTGGTTCCTGTCGCTGCTCGGCATCATCCTGCCGTTCCTGATCATCGGCGCGCTGTTCTGGTTCCTCCTGTCGAGCGCCCAGGGCGGCGGCTCGAAGGTCATGCAGTTCGGGAAGTCCCGGGCGAAGATGAACAACAAGGAGAACCCGCAGGTCAGCTTCGCCGACGTCGCGGGTGCCGACGAGGCGATCGAGGAGCTCCAGGAGATCAAGGAGTTCCTCAAGGAGCCCGCGAAGTTCCAGGCGGTCGGCGCGAAGATCCCGAAGGGCGTGCTGCTGTACGGCCCTCCCGGAACGGGCAAGACCCTGCTCGCCCGCGCCGTCGCGGGTGAGGCCGGTGTGCCGTTCTACTCGATCTCCGGTTCGGACTTCGTCGAGATGTTCGTCGGTGTCGGTGCGAGCCGTGTCCGTGACCTGTTCGAGCAGGCCAAGCAGAACTCGCCCGCCATCGTCTTCATCGACGAGATCGACGCCGTGGGTCGTCACCGTGGCGCCGGCATCGGCGGCGGCAACGACGAACGCGAGCAGACGCTGAACCAGCTCCTCGTCGAGATGGACGGCTTCGACGGCAAGACGAACGTCATCCTGATCGCCGCGACGAACCGTCCGGACGTGCTCGACCCCGCACTGCTGCGTCCGGGTCGCTTCGACCGCCAGATCGGCGTCGACGCCCCGAGCCTGCAGGGCCGCAAGCAGATCCTCGAGGTGCACGCGAAGGGCAAGCCGCTCGCCGCGAGCGTCGACCTCGACCTGCTCGCCCGCAAGACGCCGGGCTTCACCGGTGCCGACCTGGCGAACGTCCTGAACGAGGCCGCACTGCTGACGGCCCGCTCGAACGCGCAGCTGATCGACAACCGTGCCCTCGACGAGGCGGTCGACCGCGTGATGGCCGGTCCGCAGCGCCGGACCCGGATCATGTCCGACCAGGAGCGCCTCATCACGGCCTACCACGAGGGCGGACACGCGCTCGCGGCGGCGGCGATGCGGCACACCGACCCGGTGACGAAGATCACGATCCTGCCGCGCGGCCGCGCCCTCGGCTACACGATGGTGCTCCCGCTCGAGGACAAGTACTCGGTCACCCGCAACGAGCTGCTCGACCAGCTCACCTACGCCATGGGTGGCCGCGTCGCCGAGGAGATCGTCTTCCACGACCCGACCACGGGTGCGTCGAACGACATCGAGAAGGCCACCGGTACCGCGCGGAAGATGGTCACCGAGTACGGCATGAGCCGTGCCGTCGGGTCCGTCAAGCTCGGCTCGGGGTCCAGCGAACCGTTCGTCGGCCGCGACATGAGCGGCGGGACCGGACGCGACTACTCGGAGAACATCGCCGAGACCGTCGACGCGGAGACCCGGGCGCTGCTCGAGGCCGCGCACGACGAGGCGTACCAGGTGCTCAACGACAACCGGGACATCCTCGACCGCCTGGCCGGCGAGCTCCTCGAGAAGGAGACGCTCGACGCCCCGGAGCTCGTGGAGATCTTCAAGGACGTCCGCAAGCTGCCGGAGCGCCCGCAGTGGCTCTCCAGCGACAAGCGTCCGGTGAGCAACCTGCCCGCCATCGAGGTGCCCGGCAAGGCCGCCTCGACCGCGTCCGAGCACTCCGACACCGAGTCGTCCAAGCCGCGTCGCCGTCCCTTCGGCAACCCGGGTATCGCCCCCGCGTAGGCCGGCATGACCGACCTGCCGACGAGACGCTCCCGTCGGCTCGCCGAGGTGAGCCAGGCACGGGCAGCCGCCGCAGAACCGCCGACGGTCGCGATCGACCTCCGCGCACCCGCCCCGGTGCCGGAGATCGTGACCGGCCGGCGGCGGGACCGCGACCGTGGCACACCGGTGGCGGACCGGACGCGGGTGATGGGCATCCTCAACGTCACGCCGGACTCGTTCAGCGACGGCGGACTCCACCAGGCGTACGACGCGGCGGTGCAGCACGCCCGTGCGCTCGTCGCGGCGGGTGCGGACATCGTCGACGTCGGGGGCGAGTCCACCCGGCCGGGGTCCGAGCGCGTGCCGGTCGACGTCGAGCAGGCCCGCGTGCTCCCGGTCGTGCAGCAGCTCGTCGCCGAGGGCATCACGGTGAGCGTCGACACGATGAACGCCTCGACCGCGGAACGGTCGGTGGAGCTCGGCGCCGCGATCGTGAACGACGTCTCCGGCGGACTGGCCGACCCGGACATGGCGCGGGTCGTCCGGGACACCGGCGCCGGGTTCGTGGTGATGCACTGGCGCGGGCACAGCGACCGGATGTACCGCAACGCCGAGTACGTGCACGCCGTGGAGGAAGTGCGGCGCGAGGTCGAGCTCCGCGTCGCCGAGCTCATCGTGCTCGGGGTGCGCCAGGAGCAGGTCGTGATCGACCCCGGCCTCGGTTTCGCCAAGCAGGGCGCCCAGAACTGGGAGATCCTCGCCGGCTACGAGCGGTTCGCCTCCATCGGGCTGCCGGTGCTGGTCGCCGCATCCCGCAAGCGATTCCTCGACGGTGTCGGCAGCGCAGCCGGTGCCCCGCCGAGGGACCGCGACCTCGCCACCGCCGCCATCAGCCTGCTCTCCGCCGAACGCGGGGCGTGGGGGGTGCGCGTGCACGACCCGGCACCGACCCGTGCCGTGCTCGACGTCTGGGACGCCTGGAGGGCAGCTCGATCGTGAGGGACACCATCCGCCTGACCGGGGTGCGCGCCCGCGGCCACCACGGCGTCTTCGAGCACGAGCGTGCCGACGGCCAGGACTTCGTCGTCGACGTCGCCGTGGAGGTCGACGCCCGCGCGGCCGCCGGCAGCGACGACCTCGACCGGACCGTGCACTACGGCGTCCTCGCCGAGCAGGTCGTGGCCGAGATCGAACGCGACCCGGTGGACCTCATCGAGACCCTCGCCGAGCGCATCGCCGCCGCTGTGCTGACGCACCGCGCCGCGATCGCCACCGAGGTGACGGTGCACAAGCCGCAGGCACCCATCACCGTGCCGTTCGACGACGTCTCGATCACGATCCGCCGGGCGCGCGGCGGTGCGCTCCCGACCGGCGACGAGGAAGAAGAGTGAGCCGCGCCGTCGTCGCCCTCGGAGCCAACCTCGGCGACCGCGGGAGCACCCTGCGCGCCGCCGCCGAGGCCATCGCGGCGCTGCCCGGGGTGCGTCCGGTGGCGTCCAGCCGCGAGGTCGAGTCGGTCGCGGTGACGCTCGACGGCCCGGACACGACGAAGCCCCGTTACCGGAACGCGGTCGTCGTGGTCGACACGGAGCTCGAGCCGCAGGAGCTGCTGGACGCCCTCCACGGCATCGAGGACCACCACGGCCGGACCCGCGAGGTCCGCTGGGGCGACCGGACGCTCGACCTCGACCTGGTGGCGTACGACGACCTGTCCCTCGACACGGCGACCCTGACCGTGCCGCACCCGCGCGCGGCGGAACGGGCGTTCGTGCTCGCGCCGTGGCTCGACGCGGACCCGGACGCCGTGCTGCCCGGTGCCGGGCCGGTGGCCGACCTGTTGGCCGCGGTCGGGGACGACACCGAGCGCGTCGACGAGCCGCGCCTCTTCGACGAGCCGGCCCGCGCCTCCCGTCCGGCGACGGACCCGGCCGACCCCGCGGACCGGGCCGACCCGGCCGGCCCGGCCGACTCGGCCGACCCGACGGAGCGTGCCTCGTGAAGCCGACCCGCGCCTCCACCCTGCTCAGCGTCGCCGTCGTGGCCGCCGTGGCCGGCTTCGCCCTCGACGCCGTCCTGGCCTCCCGCCAGGTGCCGACGCTGTTCCTCGCGACCCCGCTCGGCGTCACCCTGGCGTTCATCGGCATCGCCGTGGTGCTGATGGCCCGCCCGGTGCGTCGCCACGCGCGTGGCGGTGCCGGTCGGACGCACCCGGTCGACCCGCTCTACGCGACCCGGGTCGTCGTGCTGGCGAAGGCCTCGAGCATCTGCGGCGCGCTCTTCGGCGGGTTCGCCATCGGCCTGCTGCTGTACCTCCTGACCCGGTCGGCGTTCCCTTCGCTAGGCTCGGTCCTGCCGAACGCTGTGGCGGTCGGGGGTGGACTCGTGCTGACGGTGTGCGCCATCGTGGCGGAGCGGATGTGCATCGCGCCGCCCGGTGACGACGATGACGACGACCTCCCCCGGGGCGGCACGACGCAGGCGCACTGACCCAGACGCACCCAGACGCACCCAGGACGCACCCACACGCACCCCGATCCGACCGGGCGCACCCCGACCGCAGGAGACCCGCGATGCCGCGTGAACGACTCGACGAGCCGGGCCTCGGCCTGACCGGGACCACCTGGACCCGGGTGTCCTCGAAGCTCGTCTGGACCGAGCTCGTCTCGACGGTCCTGGTCGGCGTGGTCGTCACCGCCGGCTGCGTGATCATCGGCGTCGTCAGCGGCGGGTTCGCCCGGCCCGCCGGTACGGTCTGGTCCCTCGTCGCGATCGCCGTCGGCGTCGCCGCCCTCGTGACCGCGATCCTCACCCCGCGCCGCGTGCGCGCCATCGGCTACGCGCTCCGCGAGGACGACCTGGTCCTGCGGCGCGGGCTGATGTGGCAGCGCTTCACCGCCGTGCCGTACGGGCGCATGCAGCTCGTCGACGTGAACCGCGGCCCGTTGGACCGCGTGCTCGGGATGAGCGAGCTGAAGTTCGTGACCGCCGCGGCGTCGACCAACGTCCGGATCCCCGGCATCCCGTTCGCCGACGCCGACGCACTGCGCGACCGCCTCGTCGAGCTCGCCGAGTCGCGTCGCGCCGGACTGTAGGGCGATCGTGACCTTCCGACCAGGACCCCCGCCGCCGGCGCCGCCGACCCACGGCAACGCGGCCGCCGCGGCACCGCTCACCGACGGCGAGTGGCACCGCCTGCACCCGCTGACGCCGCTGCTCAAGGGCGGCATCTTCCTCATCGTGATCCTCGGCTACGTGCTGAACAGTCTCCGGGACCAGCTCGTCGAGCTGTTCATCCCCGGCGGCGGCGGCCCGCAGGACGACGGCGACCCGGTGCGCTACGTGTACGAGCACGGCGTGGTCGGTTGGGTGTTGCTCGGCATCGTGGTGGTGCTCGTCGTGCTGATCGGACTGTTCTACCTCTCCTGGCGGATGCACGAGTTCCGGGTCACCGGCGAGATCGTGGAGGTCCGCTCGGGCGTGCTCTTCCGCACGAACCGGAAGGCGCGGCTCGACCGCATCCAGGGCATCAACATCTCGCGGCCGCTGATCCCGCGGATCTTCGGCACGTCGAAGCTCGAGATCGCGCAGGCCGGCAACGACGCGAACGTGCAGCTCGCCTACCTCGGCACGAAGGCGGCGGACGACCTCCGGCAGCGCATCCTCGTGCTCGCGTCCGGTGCGCGCGAGGACGAGTCCGGCGGCGGGCACCGTGGGTCGAACGGCGTCCTGCAGGACCGCGTCGACGAGATCTTCTCGCCGGAGCTCGACCCGGCGGCGGTCCGTGCGACCCGCATCGTGAAGGTGCACCCCGGGCGGCTCATCGCGTCGATGCTGCTCTCCGGCACGACCGTCTTCATCCTGCTCGCGGTCGCGGCGATGATCGTCAGCGTCGCGCTCACCGGCGAGTACGGCATCCTGTTCGGTCTGTTCCCGGCGGTCATCGGTGCCGGCGGCTACTACGTCCGGAAGTTCTCGCGGTCGCTGCAGTACACGATCGCCGAGACCCGGGACGGCATCCGGATCGGCTTCGGCCTGGTGTCGACGTCGAACGAGACGCTCCCGCCGGGACGCATCCACGCCGTGAGCGTCGCGCAGCCGCTGCTCTGGCGGCCGTTCGGCTGGTGGGACGTCCGGATCAACCGTGCGACGAACGCCGGCAACGGCGCCTCGAACAACCAGCAGGTGTCCTCGATCGTGCTGCCCGTCGGCACCGCACGCGACGTCCGCGAGGTGCTCGACATCATCCTCCCGGGGCTCGTCGGCACGGCGGTCGCCGGACCCGCTGCATCGCGGGAGGAACTCCGCGAGGGCTCGTCGGAGGCCGTGAACGTGGTCGACGACAGCCTCACGACGACGGGCGACCGGGGCGGGTTCGTGCACTCGCCTGGCCGGGGTGCGTGGCTCCGCCCGCTCGCGTTCCGCCGCAACGGGTACCGCTTCGTCCCCGGCGCCGTCCTGCTCCGACTCGGTGCGGTGTGGCGGTCGCTCGTCATCGTCCCGCTGCCGCGCGTGCAGAGCGTGAAGGTGTCGCAGGGGCCGCTCGAGCGCGCGCTGCGGCTCGCGTCGGTGCACGTGCAGACCGTGCAGGGACCGGTGTCGGCCCACGTGGGCGCGCTGGACGCGCGGGACGCCCAACGGCTGTGGGCGGACACCGCCGAGCGTGCCGTCGAGGCCGCTGCGGTCGACACGTCGCACCGGTGGCGCGAACGGGAGGCGCGGGTCGTCCCCGACGCGGCCGCCACGGATCCGCGCGGTGCGGTGACGGGCGCGCCCTCCGGGCCGGGAGCCGACCGCACGGCCGACACCGTGCCTCCAGACGGTCCGTGGGGCGCGGTCCCGCCGCCGGGAGCCGCCCGGTGAGGGCGGGACGGCTCGGAGTCGGCGTCGTCGGCGCCGGACGGGTCGGTCCGGTCCTCGGCGCCGCCCTCGCGAACGCCGAGCACGCCGTCGTCGGCGTGACCGCGGTGTCCGACGCCGGACGCGATCGCGCCGAGGCGATGCTGCCCGGTGCGCCCGTCCTCGAGACGCCGGACCTCGTCGAGCGGAGCGAACTCGTGCTCCTCGCGGTGCCGGACGACCAGCTCGCCGGCCTCGTGCAGGGCCTCGCCGACGCGGGGATCTGGCAGCCGGGGCAACTCGTCGTGCACACCAGCCCCGACCACGGCGTCGGGATCCTCCAGCCGGCGCTCGCGGCCGGTGCGATCCCGCTGGCGATCCACCCCGCGATGGCGTTCACCGGCACGAGCGTGGACCTCGCACGGCTCCGCGACACGTACTGCGCGGTGACCGCGCCGGGGCCGGTGCTCCCGATCGCGCAGGCGCTCGTCGTCGAGATGGGGGCCGAGCCGTTCGTCGTCACCGAGCAGGACCGTCCCGCCTACGCCGACGCCGTGCGGGCCGCGGTCAGCTTCTCGACCGCCATCGTCGACCAGTCGGCCGGTACGCTCTCGGACATCGGCATCGAGCACCCCGGGCGGGTCCTCGGCGCCCTCGTGCGGTCGGCGGTCGACAACGCCCTGGCCGCGGCCGACGGCCAGTCCACGATCTGAGGGGAACCCGTGCGCACCGGTCCGATCCGCATCACCACCGCCGAGGCGAAGGTCGGGTACGTCGTCGCGGTCGTCGTCGTCGAGGTGCTGCTCGCGCTCCTGCTCTGGGCGGTCGGGCTGCCGGACGGAGCGGTGCCGTCCCTGTCCGCGGTCGGCCTCGTCGCGATGGTGGTCGTCGGCGTCCGGCTGTTCCGCGGCCCCGGCGAACCCGTCGCCCCGCCGCGGGCGTGGTGGCGGATGACGGCCGGGCCGGTCTCCGGGTACCTGCTCGCGGCGTACTTCGCGGCCGACGCGGTCGTGGCGCGCGGCCTGGTGTCCGGCTCGGTCGACGTCGCCGGGGTCGTCGTGTCCGTGCTCGTCGCCCTGGCGTACGCCGGGTCGTCGACCACGCTCGTCGTGCTCCGTGCGCAGGGACGGCCCGCCCCGGGCTCCGTCCCCGCCGGTCCCGTCCGCGATTCCGGGTCCGACCCCGCGCGCGGGTAGCATCGACGCGACCCCCACGACCATCGGAGCCGCACCAGCATGACCGACGAGACCGCACCCGCCACCGAGCTCTCCGCGGAAGAGACCAGCGAGCAGCGACAGGTCCGGCTCGACAAGCGGGCGAAGCTCCTCGAGTCCGGGATCGAGGCGTACCCAGCCGGACTCCCGATCACCACGACGATCCCCGCGGTCCGGGCGCAGTACGCGCACCTGGAGACCGGTGAGGAGACCCAGGACATCGTCGGTGTCGCCGGTCGCATCGTGTTCTCGCGCAACACCGGCAAGCTCTGCTTCGCGTCGCTGCAGTCCGGCGACGGCTCGCGCATCCAGGCCATGGTGTCCCTCGCCGAGGTGGGCGAGGAGTCGCTCGCCCGCTGGAAGGAGTTCGTCGACCTCGGGGACCACGTGTTCGTGCACGGCCGGGTGATCTCCTCGCGCCGCGGCGAGCTGTCGATCATGGTGGACGACTGGGCGATCGCGGCGAAGGCGATCCTGCCGTTGCCGAACCTCCACAACGAGCTCAACGAGGAGACCCGGGTCCGTCAGCGGTACCTCGACCTCATCGTCCGCGAGGAAGCCCGCGCCACCGTCCGCGCCCGCGCCGCGGTGATGGCCTCGCTGCGCCAGACCTTCTCCGGCCACGACTACCTCGAGGTCGAGACCCCGATGCTGCAGACCCAGCACGGCGGTGCGTCCGCGCGCCCGTTCGTCACGCACTCGAACGCGTTCGACACCGACCTGTACCTCCGCATCGCCCCGGAGCTCTTCCTGAAGCGCGCGGTCGTCGGCGGCATCGACCGGGTGTTCGAGGTGAACCGGAACTTCCGCAACGAGGGCGCCGACTCCACCCACTCGCCCGAGTTCGCGATGCTCGAGGCGTACCAGGCCTACGGCGACTACGAGCAGATGGCCGACCTGACCCAGGAGCTCGTGCAGAACGCCGCGCGTGCGGTCACCGGCGGCTCGCTCGAGGTCACGCTGGCCGACGGCACCTCGTACGACCTCGGCGGCGAGTGGCCGCGCATCGACATGTACGGGTCGCTGTCCGAGGCCGCCGGTCGCGAGATCTCCCCGGAGACGCCGCTGTCCGAACTGCAGGCGCTCGCCGCGGCCGAGGGCGTCGAGGTCGCACACGCCACGCACGGCAAGTACGTCGAGGAACTCTGGGAGCACTTCGTCATCGACTCCCTCGACCGCCCGACCTTCGTCATGAACTTCCCGGTCGACACCTCGCCGCTCACCCGTGAGCACCGCACCCGTCCGGGCATCGTCGAGAAGTGGGACCTCTACGTCCGCGGCTTCGAGCTCGCGACGGCGTACTCGGAGCTGGTCGACCCGGTCGTGCAGCGCGAGCGCTTCGTCGACCAGGCGCGCCTGGCGGCCGGCGGCGACCCGGAGGCGATGCGGGTGGACGAGGAGTTCCTGCGGGCGCTGGAGCACGCGATGCCGCCCTCGGGGGGCATGGGCATGGGCATCGACCGGCTGCTGATGGCGATCACCGGCCTCGGCATCCGCGAGACGATCCTGTTCCCGCTCGTCAAGTAGCGCACGGTTCCAGGAGGTACGATGCTCCGGTGCCGCATGGAGTCGTGACCGGGATCATCTTCGCCCTGACGCCGACCGTCGTGGTCGGCCTCATCTTCTGGTTCGTCATGCGCGCCATCATGCGGGCGGACCGCACCGAGCGTGCCGTGTACGCCAAGGTCGAGGCCGAGGAGCGTGCACGCTTCGAGCGGGAGCACGGCGTGCCCGCGCCGGCGCCCGCCTCCGCGGAGTAGCGGAGCAGCGGAGCAGACGACTTCACCGGGCGTTCACCGCACGGTGTGACGCTGTCGCGCATGCGCGCGCACCGCGAGACCGATCCCGGCGACCCGGGGGACCTCGACGCCCTCGTCGACCCGGACATCCCCGACCCCGAGGACGCCTTCGGCCATCCGGCCATCCCGGACCCCGCACGCGACGACGCGGTCTGGTCGGACGGCGACGAGGACGACATCGACGTCTGAGCGTCCGGCAGTCGTCACCGCCCGTTCACCCGGTCGTCGTCGAGCGGGATGACCATCGTCGGCATGTCCATCACGCAGATCATCAGCGGCACCAGCGCCGCCCGTGGCCGGGTCTTCACCGGCCGCAGCCTCGTCGGCGACATCGAGAGCGAGTACGACGAGTTCGACCGGGACGCGGACCTCGAGGTCTCGAAGCGTCGCGAGGGGTGGCTCGAGCCCTCCTGGTGACCCCCACCAACCCGTTCATCGGGGTACGACCACCGGACCGCTGCGATCCGGACGGGCGTACCCCTTTTCTGTGTCCGCTCGACGCGTCCGGCCGGGGTACAAGGTCGGAAACCAACGCGAAACACGGGGGCAACGCCGGAAACACGGTGATTGGCCCTTGCTTCCCGGCAGAACGGGGGACCAGACTGGCCGCATGGTGTACCCCGTGGGGGACGGTTTCGATGGCGGAGCACGGAGAAGCCTGAGAATCGCTCCCATCGGTTTGTGGGGTACACCTCGGGAACGCTTTACTCGTCACACCCCCCAACGAGGTCATCACCCGTCGAACGCAGGGAGAGTCATCATGACGATCGCAACCGCAGCACCGAAGACGACGACCACCGGCACCACCGCGCGCCGCAGCAAGAAGGCGGCCGCACCGAAGACCCAGGTCACCGCGGTCGAGACCACCACGCTCGACACCGAGGTCGAGGCCGACGAGCAGCTCGCGGGCGTCCGCGGCGCCTCGGTCGACCAGGTCGGTGACTACCTGCGCCACATCGGGCGTCTCTCGCTCCTCACCGCCGAGGAAGAAGCGCAGATCGCCCGTCGCATCGAGGTCGGCCTCTTCGCGGAGGAGAAGCTCAACACCGAGGCCGGTCTGCCGAAGACCCTGCAGCGCGAGCTCCGCTGGCTCGTCCGCGATGGCGAGCGTGCCAAGGAGCGGATGATCACCTCGAACCTCCGTCTCGTCGTGAGCATCGCGAAGCGCTACTCGCAGCGTGGGCTCCCGTTCATGGACGTCATCCAGGAGGGCAACCTCGGCCTCGTCCGTGCCGTCGAGAAGTTCGACTTCACCCAGGGCTACAAGTTCTCGACGTACGCCACCTGGTGGATCCGCCAGGCGATCTCCCGCGGCCTCGCCGACAAGGCCCGCACGATCCGCATCCCCGTGCACACGGTGGAGCTGATCAACAAGATCTCGCGCACCGAGCGCGACCTGACCGTCGACCTCGGCCGCGCGCCGATGCCCGAGGAGGTCGCGGCGGAGCTCAGCATGAGCGTCGAGGAGCTCGTCGACCTCAAGGGCCGTTCGCACGAGCCGGTCTCGATCCACACGGTCGTGGGTGACTCCGACGACAGCGAGCTCGGCGACTTCATCGAGGACGAGGACGCCGCCTCGCCGAACGAGCTCACCGAGACGACGCTCCTGCACCGTGACATCCGGTCGATCGTGGCCGAGCTGCCGAGCGACGAGGCGAACGTGATCCGCATGCGGTACGGCCTCGACGACGACAAGCCGATGACGCTCGACGAGATCTCGAAGATCGTCCACACGACCCGCCAGGCGGTCAGCCGGGTGGAGTCCCGCGCGAAGCTCCGCCTCTTCGCCAAGGCGGTCTCGCAGGACATGCAGCTGTACCTGACCGACTGAGGTCAGCGGACTTCGGCCGGCGCACACGTGCCGGCTCGGGGAACCGGGTCGTTCTGTGGGAAGACGATCCGGTGGGGTGATGGGACGGCCCGCTCGCACTTCGGTGCGGGCGGGCCATTCACGTGTCCGGGTGCCGCTACTCCTCGACCTCGCGCCCGAGCCGCTGCCGGAGGTCCTGCGGGATGAGCTCGATCAGCTGGTCCGGGCGGACCGGGAGGTCGAGCAGGCTGAGCTTCACGCGACCCGTGCGACCGTGGCGCTCGGCATCGAGGCGGACCACGCTGCCCGCGTCCTTCCGGAGCCGGACGTCGAGCTGCGCCCCGGTCGCGACCTCGCCGACGACGAGTCCGTCGACCTCGAGCGCGGCGCTCCTGGTGCCCTCGGCGATGTCGAACCGGTAGCGCTCCCGGGCGGCGAGCACCACGGCGCGGTCGATCCCCGCCATCGGCGCGACCGGGGTCACGACGGAACCGGAGAGTGCGGGGGAGAGCACCGGACCGCCGGCGGCGTAGTTGTAGGCGGTGGACCCGGCGGGCGTCGCGGCGACGATGGCGTCCGCGCGGTAGTACCCGTACCCGAGTCCGCCGACGCTGAGGTCCGCCGACACCTGCCCGGCGCCGGGGCGACGCACGATGGTGAGGTCGTTGAAGGCGAGGTAGTCCGTGCGCGCCCCGCTCCAGGACAGCCGCGCCTCGAGTGCGTGGTGCGGTTCGAGCTGGTACTCGCCGGCGGACAGCCGCTCGAGTGCGGCCTCGAGCTCCGGCGGCTCGATCTCGACCAGGAAGCCCACGTTGCCGTAGTTCACGCCGAGCACGGGCACCGGGCGCTTCGCCACGAGCCGCATGGCCCCGAGCATGGTGCCGTCCCCGCCGAGTGCGACGACGAGGTCGACCTCCTCGGTGAAGTCCTCGTCCCCGATCACGTCGACACCGCCGCCGATGCGCTGCGCATCGGCGCGACGTGCGACCAGGCGCCCCCGCCCGGAGGCGTTCCAGCGCTGCAGGGTCGCGACGGACTCCTGCACGTTCTTGGTCGGGTGGACGACGAGGCCGACGACGGGCTGCTCCATGACCGGATCGTACCGAGTGCGCCCGAGATCTCCTCTGGTGCCGTGAGCAGGCATCAGATATTCTGCATGCATGCAGATCGCTATGCTCTCGGTCCCCGTGCCCACCCTCCGGCACGGTCGCGAGATCGTGCTGCTCGCCGAACAGGAGTCGCGGGAGACCGGGTTCGGCTTCCTCGACGCCGAGCACCTGCTGCTCGCTGCGGTGACGCTGTGCAGCGGCATGCCTCGGTTCGCCGAGGTCCTCCAGGCGCACGGCGTGTCCCCCGACCGCGTCCGTCGTGCGAGCAGCGTCTTCGTCGGTGCCGGCGCGCCGTGCCCGGAGTCGGACGACCGCATCGCCTGCACGCCCGCCGCCGCGCGCATCCTCGCGCGGGCGGCCCAGCTCGCCGGCCCCGTCGAGCGGGTCCGCCCGCACCACGTCCTCCTCGCGATCCTCGACGGCGTCGACGACCCCTTCGCCGGCTCCGCGCACGACGTCCTCGAACGGCTCGGCGTCGAGCCGCGCCGGTTCCGCCGTGCCCTCCGTCGCGCAGCGCGACGCGGGTAGTCGGACGCCGCACGTCCGCGCACCGCGCACGTCGCGCAACGAGGTCACGCCCACGGCGAACAGGGGCAGCCAGCGGGGTGAGCGCTGGTTACTCTCGATGTACGTCACCGGACTTCCACGAGCCCGGCAAGGGAGAGCACATGTTCGAGAGATTCACCGACCGAGCCCGTCGTGTTGTCGTCCTCGCTCAAGAAGAAGCGAAGATGCTCAACCACAACTACATCGGCACCGAGCACATCCTCCTCGGCCTCATCCACGAGGGCGAGGGCGTCGCCGCGAAGGCGCTGGAGTCGCTCGGCATCTCGCTCGATGCCGTCCGCGAGCAGGTCCAGGACATCATCGGGCAGGGCCAGCAGCAGCCGACCGGGCACATCCCGTTCACGCCGCGCGCCAAGAAGGTGCTCGAGCTGTCCCTGCGCGAGGCGCTGCAGCTCGGCCACAACTACATCGGCACCGAGCACATCCTCCTCGGCCTCATCCGCGAGGGCGAGGGCGTCGCCGCCCAGGTGCTCGTCAAGCTCGGCGCGGACCTCAACCGCGTCCGTCAGCAGGTCATCCAGCTCCTGTCCGGCTACCAGGGCAAGGAAGCGGTCGCCGTCGGCGGCGAGCAGCAGCAGAACGCCCAGCAGGGTTCGCAGGTCCTCGACCAGTTCGGTCGGAACCTCACCCAGGCGGCGCGCGACGCCAAGCTCGACCCGGTCATCGGGCGCGAGAAGGAGATGGAGCGGGTCATGCAGATCCTCTCCCGCCGCTCCAAGAACAACCCCGTCCTGATCGGTGAGCCCGGCGTCGGCAAGACGGCCGTCGTCGAGGGCCTCGCCCAGGCGATCGTCAAGGGCGACGTGCCCGAGACGCTCAAGGACAAGCAGCTCTACTCCCTCGACCTCGGGTCGCTCATCGCCGGGTCCCGCTACCGCGGTGACTTCGAGGAGCGCCTCAAGAAGGTCACGAAGGAGATCCGCACCCGCGGCGACATCATCGTCTTCATCGACGAGATCCACACGCTCGTCGGTGCCGGCGCTGCCGAGGGTGCGATCGACGCGGCCTCGATCCTCAAGCCGCTCCTCGCTCGTGGCGAGCTCCAGACCATCGGTGCCACCACGCTCGACGAGTACCGCAAGCACTTCGAGAAGGACGCCGCACTCGAGCGTCGCTTCCAGCCGGTGCAGGTCAACGAGCCGTCGCTGCCGCACGCGATCAACATCCTCAAGGGGCTCCGCGACAAGTACGAGGCGTTCCACAAGGTGTCCATCACCGACGGCGCGATCGTCGCCGCGGCGAACCTCGCGGACCGCTACGTGCAGGACCGCTTCCTGCCGGACAAGGCCATCGACCTGATCGACGAGGCCGGCGCACGCCTGCGCCTGTCGATCCTGTCGGCGCCGCCGGAGCTCCGCGAGTTCGACGAGAAGATCTCCACCGTCCGCGGGCAGAAGGAAGCCGCGATCGAGGAGCAGGACTTCGAGAAGGCCGCCTCGCTCCGCGACGAGGAGAAGAAGCTCCTCGGCGAGCGTCTCCGCCTCGAGAAGCAGTGGCGTGCCGGTGACGTCGCCGCGTCCGGCACCGTCGACGAGGGCATCATCGCCGAGGTCCTGGCGCAGGCCACGGGCATCCCGGTGTTCAAGCTCACGGAAGAGGAGACCTCGCGTCTCGTCTTCATGGAGAAGGCCCTGCACGAGCGCGTCATCGGTCAGGAAGAGGCCATCTCGGCCCTCTCCAAGACCATCCGCCGCACCCGTGCCGGCCTGAAGGACCCGAACCGCCCCTCGGGCTCGTTCATCTTCGCCGGCCCCACGGGCGTCGGGAAGACCGAGCTCGCCAAGGCGCTCGCGGAGTTCCTCTTCGACGACGAGGGCGCGCTGATCTCCCTCGACATGTCGGAGTTCGGCGAGAAGCACACCGTCTCGCGCCTGTTCGGTGCCCCTCCCGGGTTCGTGGGGTTCGAGGAGGGCGGCCAGCTCACCGAGAAGGTGCGCCGCAAGCCGTTCTCCGTGGTCCTGTTCGACGAGATCGAGAAGGCCCACCCGGACATCTTCAACTCGCTGCTGCAGGTCCTCGAAGAGGGTCGTCTGACCGATGGTCAGGGCCGCGTGGTCGACTTCAAGAACACCGTCATCATCATGACCACGAACCTCGGTTCGCAGGGCATCGCCGGTGGCCCGGTGGGCTTCCAGGTCGAGGGTGACTCCGGCGTCGGCTACGACCGCATGCGCTCGAAGGTGAACGAGGAGCTCAAGAAGCACTTCAAGCCCGAGTTCCTGAACCGTGTCGACGACACGATCGTGTTCCCGCAGCTGTCGCAGCCCGAGCTGCTGCAGATCGTGGACCTGTTCGTGAAGCGCCTGTCGGACCGTCTGCTCGACCGCGACATGACGGTGGAGCTCACGCTCGCCGCCAAGGAGCAGCTCATCAAGGTCGGTTTCGACCCCGCCCTCGGTGCCCGCCCGCTCCGCCGCGCGATGCAGCACGAGGTCGAGGACCAGCTGTCCGAGCACATCCTGCAGGGTGAGCTCAACGCCGGCGACCACGTGAAGGTCGACTTCGCCGAGGGCAAGTTCCAGTTCGAGACCGGGCGTCAGCCGGGTCGCGAGGAGGTCCTCGCCGGGGCCGCCGCCGTCGAGGCGACGGACGCTCCGCAGGGCGAGATCGAGTCCTAGGACCCAGCCACAGACGGACGGGAGGCGCGGTGCCAGCTGGCACCGCGCCTCCCGTCCGTCGTGTGGTGCGGTCTAGAGCTGATCGCCCCGCTCCGCGTCGCTGGCGACGTCACTGTCGGCGGTGCCGTCGGAGTCACCGGTCAAACCATCGGCCAGACCGTTGGTCTGGTCGAAGGCGTGCCCGATGGACTCGTCGTTGAGGTCCGCGAGCGACCCGTTGTCCTCGCGCTGTTCGGGGTTGGTGTCCTTGTCCATGGTGCGGACCGTACGCCGGAGTCCCCGTGCCGTTCCCAGCACGGGGACTCCGGTCGTCGCGTTCCGGATCAGGCCTCCGGGGCGGTGGGCGGGCGCGGCTGGGTGGCGCCCAGGGCGTCGTCCCCCGACCGCACTAGGGTGAGGGGGATGACTGAGCACGGGAAGCACGCGTTCCACGAACGGGACGAACACGGGATCCTCGTGCGACCGGCGCTGGCGTCGGACGTCCCGCACATCCAGCGGCTCATCTCGCCGTACGTCGACCGGCGGATCCTCCTCGGCAAGGAGAACGTCGCGCTCTACGGCTCGATCCAGCAGTTCCGGATCGCCGAGGGGCCGGACGGTGTTCCGATCGGTTGCGGTGCCCTCGCCGTGTTCTGGGACGACATCGCCGAGGTCCGGACGCTCGCCCTCGACGCGGACTGGATCCACAAGCGCGTCGGGCACCGGATGCTCGAGGCACTCGAGCACGACGCGCGAGCGCTCGGCGTCGCGCGGATCTTCTGCCTGACGTTCGAGGTCGACTTCTTCGCGAAGCACGGGTACCTCGAGATCGGCGAGAGCGTCGTCTCGCCCGAGGTGTACGCCGAACTCGTGCGGTCATCGGACGAAGGGGTCGCGGAGTTCCTCGATCTCGCCCGGGTGAAGCCGAACACGCTCGGCAACACCCGCATGCTGAAGATCCTCTGACGCTTTCCACGGCGGCACGGCGGGGTTCCCTCGCCGCGGTGGCGGTGTTGTCTACCCTGTGCGCATGTCGTCGTTCCGCCACCCCGTCGGGCCCGAGAAGCCGGGCGTCTACTGGCGTCGTCGCGCCACGGTCGTCGGGGTGCTCCTGCTCATCGTGGTCGTCGTCGTGCTGATCGTCGTCGGGCGCGGCAGCGGCGCCACGTCCGCGGAGCCGACCGCATCAGGTTCGGCATCGTCGTCAGCGTCTTCCTCGTCCGCTTCTGCGGCTGCGTCGTCACCCGCCTCCGGGTCGCCGCGGTCCACGCCGAAGCCGTCCGCGTCCTCGTCGGCTGCGTCCACCGCGGACGGGTCCACGTGCGCCAAGGACCAGATCCAGCTGACCCCCGTCGTCGACAAGACCGCGTACGGCCCCACCGAGGACCCGAAGATCGCGATGTCGATCCAGAACACCGGGTCGAGCTCGTGCCACATGGATCTCGGCTCCTCGCAGCAGGTCCTCACGATCAGCTCCGGGCAGGAGCAGTACTGGTCGTCGAAGGACTGCCAGACCGGCGGGACGAACCAGGACGTCACGATCAAGGCCGGGCAGACCCTGACCACGCCGGCGATCGCCTGGGACCGGACGCGCTCGTCGACGACGACGTGCGACTCGTCCCGGCCGTCGGTGACCGGCGGGGGAGCGAGCTACCACCTGCAGGTGGCGGTCGGGAACATCGAGTCGAAGGACTCGGCGCAGTTCATCCTGAACTAGTGCCGGGGCTCGGCCTCCGCTCGGCCAGCGGTCGCGGCGCGTGACCCGGTCATCGCAAGGCCAACGAGAACGGGCCCGTCGTCACGAAGACGACGGGCCCGTTCGAAGCTGAGCGAGATCAGCCGATGACGGAGATGTTCTCCGCCTGCGGGCCCTTGCGGCCCTCGGTGATGTCGAACTCCACCTTCTGGTTCTCCTCCAGCGACTTGTAGCCGTTGCCGGCGATCGCGGAGAAGTGAGCGAAGACGTCAGCGGAGCCGTCGTCCGGGGCGATGAAGCCGAAGCCCTTTTCGTTGTTGAACCACTTGACGGTGCCGGTCGATGCCATGATGGCGTTCCTTACTTTCTTGCCAGTCGGCATCTGCTGCCGGCTGTCTTGCGAAGCGGTATTCGCTACCGCCGATCCGCCAACGGATGTCGTCAGATCGATGCGTCCCGCGGGCATGGGGCCGGCGGAACGGGTTCGGGGCCAGGCGGCCGGGGAAGGCCAGTGACCGATGGCGCTCGAGGTGCATGGCACCGGAAGAACGATGGACTCCCGCCGAAGCGGTTGGTATCAATCTACCCTCTTGCGGCCACAAGGGAAGAGCCGAAGTCGCTCAACCGCCATGAATCTGGTGGACTAGGGGTGATGGCAGACAAGGAACAGCGCTTCCGGAGCGAACAGCTCGCGGAAGCCCTCGCGAAGCAGGACGTCGCCGCGGTGGCGTTCGCCCTCCGGAACGACATCGTGATCGTCCCCCGGCTCGTCACCGGCAAGAAGGACATGCAGGTCCGCGTGTTCGGTCGTGAGGGCTCGGACAAGCGCATCCTGCTGCTGTTCTCGTCCGCGGACGCCTACACGGCGATGGTGCCCGACGAGAAGGTCCGGCAGGTCATGGTCTACGACGGGGCGCGGCTCGAGGAGTTCCTCGCGGCGCACCTCGACTCGCTCGAGGGCGTGTTCTTCGACATCGCCGGTCCGCACACCATGCAGGCGACGCCCGAGGACCTGCTGGCCGCACTGCGGGCCTGACCGGTTCGGTCGTTCTCGCTCGCTTCGGCGTGTCACCGTCGTCCCGGGTCGGTGCAGCTCGTCAGAACGCGCGGTCGAGCTCGCGTTCCCGCTCGCTGTTCGCCAGCGAGAACGCGACGCGCAGGGCTTCCCGTAGGTGCTGCGCATCCGACCCGAGGACCGTGGTGAACCCGAGTCGTGCCGCTTCGCTCGCCCGCTGCTTCGTGCCGGTCGTCGGGCGGATCTCGCCGGCGAGGCTGATCTCGCCGACCGCCGCCAACGTGTGTGGGTACGGACGGTCACGAGCCGCGCTCGCGAGTGCCAGGGCGATCGCCAGGTCAGCGCCGGGTTCGGTGAGCTTCATGCCGCCCACGGTGGACACGTAGACGTCGTCATCGGACAACTTCAGCCCCGCTCGACGCTCGAGCACGGCGAGCAGCATCGCGACGCGCGACGCATCGACACCGTTCACCACCCGTCGCGGCTGCGGCGCCGAGCTCGGCACCACGAGCGCCTGCACCTCGACCGGGAGTGCACGACGCCCCTCGAGCGCGACGGTCACGCACGTGCCGGACACCGGCGCGCCGTTCTTCGACATGAAGAGGCCGCTCGGGTCGGGGACCTCGTGGATGCCGTCGCCCGCCATGTCGAAGCAGCCGACCTCGTCCGTCGGGCCGAAGCGGTTCTTGAGCGCCCGCACGAACCGGAGGGCGGTCTGTCGGTCGCCCTCGAAGTGGCAGACCACGTCGACGAGGTGCTCGAGCAGGCGCGGACCGGCGATGGTGCCGTCCTTCGTCACGTGACCCACGATGAGGACCGGGAGCGCCCGGTCCTTCGCGACGCGGATCAGGGTCGAGGCGACCTCGCGCACCTGGGACGTCCCGCCCGCGATGCCGTCGATCGTGCTCGACGAGATCGTCTGCACCGAGTCCGCGATGAGGAGGTCCGGCTGCACCTGGTCGATCTGCCCCAGGATGACGCCGAGGTCGACCTCGCTCGCGAGGTAGAGGTCGTCGTGCATGGCCCCGGTCCGTTCCGCGCGGAGCCGGACCTGGTCGACCGACTCCTCGGCGCTGACGTAGAGGACGCGCTTGCCCATCGCAGCGGCACGCGAGGCGACCTCGAGCAGCAGGGTGGACTTGCCGACGCCGGGCTCGCCGGACAGCAGGACCGCGGCGCCCGGCACGACGCCGCCACCGAGGACACGGTCGAACTCCCCGATGCCGGTCTGCCAGCGCTGCACCGTCGTCCCGCGGGACTCGGTGATCGGTCGTGCGACGCGGGTGCCCGTGACCGCCACGGGGGCGGTCCCGCGCGTGCTGGCCGAGGCGGCGGAGGAGTCCTCCACCGTGCCCCAGGCCTGACACTCGCCACACCGACCGACCCACTTGATGCTGGTCCAGCCGCACTCGGTGCAGCGGTAGAGGGACTGAGGGCGGGCCATGACCGTCAGGCTAGGCCGTGCCGCCGACATCACCGGACTGCTCGTCCGGGTGGTCGTCGCGGGACGCCTGGACCGGAAGGGCCCCGGTCATGCGCTGCCGCAGTCGATCGATCCGCCCCGGCCGGTCGGCGTGGTCGAGCGCCTCTGCCCCCTCGACGTCCTGCTCGGCCCGCGCCGTGGCCACCGCACCGGCACCCGCACCGAGGTCCTCTGCCTCACGCGCAGAAAGGTAGTGCCGGATCGCCGCCACGACGTCGACCCGTGCGTCCACCGCGGGCTCGAAGGCGCTCGCCCAGATCTCGTACCCCCGGTCGTTCGGGTGGAACAGGTCGCCGTAGCTGTTGAAGAACGTGCGGCGCAGGCCCACCCGCTTCGTGATCGTGTGGAGGGGCGCCACGGTCAGGCCGAACTCGTCGGCGACGCGGTGCACGATCTCGTTCGCCACCGCGACCTTGCGCTCCCGGTCCGGCACGAACATGCACGGCAGCTCGGCGACGATCGCGTGCGACGGCACCGCGCCGTAGATCTCGCGGATGTTCCGCTCGAACTTGTCCGGGTGGAAGTCGGCGATGTCGTTCGCGCCGATCGAGACCGTGCAGATGTCCGGCGAGTAGTTGCGGAGCTTGGGGAGCTGGTCCTTCCGAGCGCCCCACGTGGTCGAGCCCGACACGCTGAGGTTCACCACCCGGACCGACGACCGGGAACGATGCCGGATCCGTCGTGCGAGCAGCCCCACGTAGCCGCGGTGGGGTTCGCTCGCGCCCACGCCCTGGGCTGCGGAGTCCCCGATCGCCAGGTACGTGATCTGTCCCTCGTGCTGCAGCCGCTCGCGCCACCAGTCCGCGTGCACGGGGAGCATGTCCACGACGCGGCGAGCGGCCGCGCGCTGGCCACGGACGCCGGCGCGCGCACCGAACGCGGCGCCGCCGAGGACGGCGAGGCCGCCGCCGATCGACGTCAGCAGTGCGATGAGGGTGCGGGATCTCATGCGGGGGACGTTACGCGGCGATCTTCGGGACGCGACGAGTTCCTGCTGAGCGGTGGACGGGGGTCCGGAGCGGGCCGCCTGTGGAGGGGAGGCGAGGTGCCGGTGGTGCGCCGCGCCTCCCGGATCGTGTAAACTCTTTCCCGGTACCGTGTCCGAGCGGCCGAAGGATCATGTCTCGAAAACATGTGTGGGGGCAACTCCACCGTGGGTTCAAATCCCACCGGTACCGCCACAGAAAACCCCCGTTCGCGCGGGGGTTTTCTTGTTCCGGCGAGTGCCTGTGGTGCGTCTTTGGTGCAAATCTCGCTCAGGGCGTCCCGCGCCGGACAGTCGAAGTCTCTTCGAACTCATGCTGGAGTCAGCCCGGTGCGTTGAGCACGCGGGCAGCCCAGTCCGAGGCTTCACACCCCTACTCCCGCGGTGAGGGAGATCGAGCTGATCACGACGTTGCGCTGTGCAAGCTTTGAATCTGCGCCCAGATCTGTGGTGGCGACGGCCCGCAGCGGAGTCCAGGACTACAACCTCGCAGCCATCGGCGCCCGTGGCACTGAGGTATGCCCAGTCCGACGCGCATCCGCAGTGGGCGAAGTCGGCTGTAGCCGCTAGCTTGTGACAAGCGCTCATGTCATAGGGAGGGACGCGTGCTGAAACTTGGAAACTTGCTTTCCGATGTAGCCGATCGCACATCGGAGAAGCTCTCGCACGAGCCGAAGGTTGAACTTAAAGATGGATCATTCGATGCGGCGAAGTTGCCCATCGACGCAGCAACGTGGCACTTCCTTAGCGACGTCGTAGCGGTTGTGTTTGACATGAGGGGCTCGACCCAATTGGAGAAGGGTCGCTCTGCTGCAAGCACCGCCAGCATCTACGACGCAGGCGTTGGAAGCGTTGCAAGGATTCTGAGAGAGTTTGACGTGGATTTTGTAGACATCCAGGGAGATGGCGGCTTTGGTCTCTTCTGGGGCGAACGGCGATATGAACGTGCCATGTGCGCCGCGATCACGACTCGGTCCTACTCGGACGAGTTCACCGCCCAGATCGAGGCAAAGTGGAAAACCGCTCCTTCGACTGGATTCAAGGTGGCAGTTGCAAGTTCCTCGATCATGGCAAAGCGTGTTGGCATACCGAGGCACCTTGACCTTCAAGAGCCGGTATGGGCAGGCCATGCCGTCAATTACGCAGCAAAAGCCGCACAGCAAACCGACCCCCGAAACCTCGTCATAACGGCAAGTGTCTGGGATGAGATACAATCGAACGATTATCTCAGCTTCTCATGTGGGTGCGACGGGAATGGGAACCACACGGGTCTGAGTGTTCTTTGGAAAGACGTGGAGCTGGACAAAATCCCAGACGAAGAGCGGTTTGGTCAGTCGTTATCCAGCCCTTGGTGCAGTGTTCATGGCGACGAATTCTGCCACGCTATCCTAAAGGGTGATAGGTACCGGCCTGACGTACCCGAAGGCTTGAGAAGCGAGCGCAATCTCCGAGGCAGCTACAGTCCCACGCTCGTTACTCTTGCTCGTCGACGGGCCGAAATTCGTCGCCAGTTTTCTGCTGATTCGTCCATCACAACAGCAAGGGGCGGGGAACGTTGAGCCGGCCCAGACTGTCCAAGCGTGCCGCAGAGCAGGCCGCGCTAGTACTTTTTGAGACACGTGAGGAGCTAGTCCGCGCTGACTCTAAGGCGTCCTTGCTGCTCGCAGCTACAGGCGTAGCCGTCGGAGCTGTCTCGACGGCGATTCTTGCCGGGTCTTGGTCACCCAATTCACTCACCTTTCTCGGAGCGCACCTGTGGTGGACCGGCGTGGTTGCAGCTTCGGTCGGTATCGCCGCTCTTGGGTACTCGGTGTTTCCGCGAACGAAGCGCTCTGGCCCTGCTGAAGGTCCGATTTTCGGCTACTATGCGGATATGGCGAATATAACTTCGGACGAACTGGCGAGCCTCATTCGGGCTGCGGGCGAGAATCTGGATGACCGGTTGGTAGACCAGCTCAGACAGATTTCGAAGATTGTGGTGCGAAAATATAGAGGAGTTCGTTTGGCTTTGTGGTCCCTCGCCATTGCTGCTCTTTTGTGTGCAATATCCACAGTGGTCGGCTAGTGGATCGTCCAGCCCGTGTCGGCAGCTGGCAACTGGCAGGCCCTCAGTTGCTAGAGCCGAAATAGGAGGGCATATCGGTGTTCCCTCGTGAGCTGAGGGGAGGCGGGGTTGGGAGCCGCAGAGTAGCAACCGTCCAAACGAAGAACCGCTCGACCCCTGCGCCGGAAAGTTGCGATAAGGGCCATTACCGTCGATGCGAGTCGCGCCCCTTGAAGTGGCTGGAGGCTGCATCTGTATGCGGATGCGAGCGGTGCGAGTCACTCGTCCGGCAGCGCGACCGGTTGCCATCTATGGATGGGCGACAAGTGGCTGCTTCGGTTGAGAGGAGTAAGTCTGCCACCGGCGACATCGTCGGTGTCTGGATCGACGATGCGCGAGCGGGGATGTCGGAGGAAGACGCGCAGCGGCGGGCCGCGTTCGTGCAGGAAGGCGAGTGGCGATTCATATACGCCGCAGGGCGTGACGGTGCACGTGGGCTCGTGCTACCTCCCGAGGCTACAGTCGAGGCCCGACGGGCACCGATGAGGAGCGAGCTGATGCGTCTGGTGCCAGGCTGCCCAATGCCGGACATCAGCGTGGTCGACCGGAGCAGGGCTGGGCGGCGGGATGGGTACCGGCATCTGGCGGAGGGTGTCGATCACGGCGCCGAGCGGATGCACCTCGTGCTCGCGAAAGGGGCCCTTGGCTCGGTGGGCGCGATGGGCGATGCCAGGAGCCATCGCGATCGACGAACACCCGTCGAATGATGTCCGCGAGCGGATCGCTGACGTCGTGGTGCGGGTGCCCGGTAGTTCGCGCCCGAGGTGCAGTACTCAGCGCTCATCGTTGACGCTTGGCGGGTACGCCATGAGTTGTATCGGCGGGACGACATGGTCGACGTGTGGCTCTTCGGCACACCGGCGAATAGTCGCGGCAGAGTGGCGGGGTCAACCTGAAGAAGGCCGTTGTTTCCTGAGCTGGGCGACACGCTCACGCGCTATTTTTGCTGCCGCAAGACGATCTTTTCAAAGAAGCCGCTTAGGGTGTGGCTGAAGCCTAACGCGCTCAAGTCGCACCGCCTCGACCCCATTCGCGCACAAATATCGGTACTCATACGCGCGCATCGGCACCCCGCACTCCTTGAGCCACGCAAGCTGGCAGTGTGTATGTTCGAGGATTCTCGATGCGACGATTGCCACGACCGAACCCATCTCCGCACGCCCGGGAAGCCGTCGACCAAATTTTGCCTCGTAGTCTTCGGCGAGTTGTGCACCGTCGGCGTACCGAGCATATATCTCCACTAGGTCTTCGAGAGTCATTGAGGCGATCCAAGTGGCGTGACCAATGATCTGGTCCAGCATCTTGCGCGGAGCGTAGTTGAACTTCAGCTCGATGACCCAGACCCGGCCCTCGGTGTCAAGGGCGAGTAGATCGGGCCAGCCGTGGGACTCGCTTCTCAACTCGCTTCCCACGATCAGCAAATCGTCAAGAACCTCTGGGTGACGCTCCAAGAACGAATGCATCTCGCGCTCGGAGTCAAACGTTCATTCTGTAAAACGTGTCACCGATTGCTCTTCAACAAGCCACGTGTTACATAGCGACTTCATCGGCGCTTGGCCGCTTCGATGATTCGCAAGATGGCTTCCGGGTTGCCGCCATCATCGAGCCAGGCGGCTGGGGTTTTGGTGCCGAACTCACGAAGATCCTCTTGGCGGGTGTGGAAGAATGCGCTGATTGTTGTCGGGCTCCAACGAGGCAGCAGTGCAGGCAGGAGGGCGTCGGTTGGGGGAGGAGTCCACCGACCACCCGGCTGCTCAATTGCCAGGTCGGGATCCGTTCCTCGTCACCAATTCTGATCGATAGCAGCGATCCCCTGGCGACGGCGTCGTGCAGTTCGTCCTCGGAAGTATGGAGGAGCGCTGCGGCATTGCGTACGGAGGTGGTTCGCCACGCCTCGTTCATCCAAGTGTCGACCTGTTTCAGCACGAGTGCCCCGCGCGCCACGTTTCGCTCAGCGCGGTGCAGCTGCTCTTCCGTCATGGAGTGAGACTTGATGAAAAACGCACGTTGGTCGTCGCTCATGACTGCACGCCGCACGGTCGGCAACGACCGCAGAAGCGTTAGCAGGCCTCGCGCGAGGAAGTCTCCCTCCGCGCCCAGATCTGCAATGGCGTCAGCAATCGCATGCGCAAGGTCAGGATCGGTGCGTGGTTCTGAGCGGTCTTCCGGGGCTGTTGTCATGGAGGCACGCTAGCCCCCACCAGAAGGCAGAGATCGGTGTAAGGCCGGTTTGGAGGGCAACGTCGTCACGTTCGACTTCGCATTTGTGCTCGTAAACGAGCCTCATCTTTGTCACAGGAAACTCGAAGGAGAATCTTGCGTCCCCAGGTCCGAAGTCGCGTCACAACGCGCCGCACGTGTCCTCGAACAACACCGAGCTCTTACGAACCCGCTGATCCGATCCGTCCTCAATCTCAGCAGAGTTGCGCCTCCTACCCGTTCAACCTGCTGGGGGAGGTGGCGCGCAGCTTCTCGATGATGCGAGCCGCTGCCTCGTCGCCGGACACGGTGCCGGCGGCGACCTGGCGGCCGAGCTCACGGGTCTCCTCGTCGGTGACCTGGTGGCCGGCTGCACCGAGGGCTGCGTCAGCGCGGGTGATGGCGCGCTGGACCTCGGCGTCGGTTCGTGCCGGCTTGGTCTCGCGCTGCTCCCCGGCAACGGAGGCGGTGAGGGACTGCAGGTGGGTGACGTGGCGCATGAGGGCTCCGTTTCGTACGGGTCCAGTTTACCGGCGGGGGCTGGCGTTCTGGAGGGCTTTCGCGGTCTTCGAGCACCCGAGGGGGCGCTCCGGAAGTTTCGGATAAGGGGCACTATCACCGGCGTGAATCGTGCCCCTTGAAGTGACATGGAGCTGAGCATGTGTGCGGGTCCCCGCTGTCCAACGCGGGGTGTGCGGTCGCGAGGACGGTCAGGCCGGGCTGTCTCTGCGAAAATCGCGCAATGACAGATCCTCGGCAGTCGAGCCGGCGCATCGGATGGCATCTTCACCCTTGGCGCTTGGACACCTACCGCTACTGGACGGGGCAACGGTGGCTCCAGGACGGAGAGGCTGCTCCGGAGGCTCGTCCGGTCGTGAAGCGGAAGCAACTGCTTCCGTGGGGGAGCGCGATCTTGCTGCCCATGCTGACGCTCGCCGTACTCGGCGGCATCATCGGCGCAGTCAAGATCGGAACGGCCATCGGGCCAACCGCGAACTGCACCATGGCGATGGAGCAGGCCGAGCGGCAGGCCTCGGACCCGGACTACAACGCTGACTTCTATGTCAAGCGCAGCCTCGACATGTGCAGGGACGCCGACGACTGGAACAAGGCGTTCGCGAAGCACCCGAGTGTGCTCGGGATGACGCGAGCAACCGGTGATCAGGACCTTGAGATCGTCTGCGGCGTGTTTCCGGACACGGCGGTCTGCGAGTCCCGGCCGTGACGGGGAGTGAGTGGGAGTCGTGAGCGAGGCGCCGGCGGCCGCGGCCGGTCATCCGCAGCTCGGCTCGGTGCACAAGAACGGTGACCGGCGCTTCGGGATCAGGGGGCTCCTGGCGAGTGTCTACGCGGCCCGCGGGACGCCGATGGCATCGAACCTCTACCGCTCGACGGTGACCGAGCACATGCGCGACGTGCGCGTGGGCGATGAGCTCCGCGTCGAGTGGCACGGTGCTTACTGGTGGGCGTCGTCGGCCGCAGGCACGGTGGGACGGCTTACCTGGTCGAAGAACCTCCGCGAGGAGACCGCGTACGTCCCTGACAGCCGGAGCCCGTTCGACTTCAACGACGGGACGCTGCACGTTGAGAGCGTCACGGTCAGCGCAGCCGGCGAGGTCGTCAACTGCGGCGGGTACGTGGTGCCCGACAACTACGTGCCGTCGGACTGGCCGATGACGCCGATGCCGGACCCGGCGGAGCGCGAGGTGGCCGTGATGGTCAGATTCCCGGTCCCGGTCCCGGTCCCGGTCCCGGTGCCGGGGGAGTCATTGGTGCCGGAAGCGAGCGCCGAGACCAAGATGTGACCGGGCTGGCTTCGACGGCTGCTCGGGCGTGGAGGCGAGGGAGAGCAACGATGACGACGTACACACCACGCGAGCTGGCGGTCGAGTTCGGCTACACGAACGAGTCTCGGCCGGGGAAGGTGGTGCGGGAGTACCTGCGCTCGAAGTACCCGGAGCACGGGGACTACGACCGCTGGGAACTCGACGAGGCGCAGGCCGACGACGTGCGTGCGAACGTGCCTCGCGCGTCGTAAGGAGTCGCGCCCGAAACCGTCCCCGTGGGGCGTACTACGCGCCGACGGGGCCGCTACGGTCGAAAAAAGTCAGACCAAGATCGGAGTTCGATGTCTCGCCCTATTGCAGCGGATCGACCTCTCGCCCCGTTCCGCTGCGGTGGATGTGGAGTCGAGTATCCAACGCACCTTCGCAACCGGAAGTACTGCTGTGACGAGTGTCGCCTCCTGTACATGGCTGCTCGCACCGGTCGCTGCTCCGGATGTGATGGCGCGTTGCCGTTGAGTCATGACGAGCGGTTCCTCGCGCATGTCTCTGGCGAGTGGGAAGAGATCTCCGCTGGCTTCGCGCACGATCATGAAGACTGCCGACGGAAGATCATCGACGAGTCCGGTAGGCCGGTTGGGTGCGGGTGCTCGAGATGCAAACAAGTCCGAGGCGACGCTGCCCCGCGGCTCCGGCTCGCGCCTCAGCCACGTTCGAGGGACGTGACACCGCAGTTCCAAAAGAACCGTCCGATCATCCTGGAGCGCGACGGCTGGGTGTGTCAGATCTGCGAGATCCCGATCGACCGCGACGCGCTTCCGTTCGACGATCGAGCGCCGGCTATCGACCACATCATCCGAGTGACCGACGGTGGTGGCGACGAACTCGACAACCTCCGCGCGACGCACCGATGGTGCAACCTCAGACGCGAGCACTTCCTCTTCGGCGAGGACGAGCTCGTTGCGGAGGCGGCGCGAGAGCGCTTTGCGTGATGCTCAAGGGCCGCTCCGATGCCGACGTCGTGCACGGCCGCCAGCGCGATTGAGGGGCTGAGGCTCGGTTCCCTCGACGTCGCAGGCACGATTCGGGTGAAGATCAACGAGGACCGCGCAGCGGACTCCGTCTGCTGATGTCGCGCGCGGTGAATGAGAGATGCTGGTTTTCGAGATGGCCACGACAGCTCGTGCGCCCCCAATAGACGTCTGCCGACAGACCCGAGGACTTCCGTGCCCCTTCGCCCTCACCGGATCGCGACCACGCTCACCCTCATCCTTACGCTCGGTGCTCTGCCTGCATTCACGTTGACGAACGCTGCGAATGCGGCGGTGATCGAGGTCGCAGCGCCGACGGCTCCGTCCGAGACGCCACGATCGACGGCGCCTGCTGTTGACGCGGCTCCGTCGGCGCGGACCACGCCGGCGCTCAATTTGGAGTACCTCGGTCAGGACCGGTTCGGGAGGGCGCAGCTGCAGGTCACGATCTCGCCGGAGATCTTCCCCGACTCGGCGACGGACTACCCAAACCTCACGCTTCTCGTCGACGGATCGACGACGATCAAGTCCGACGGCTTCGGCGATGACGGAGTGTCTCCGAACGTGGCCGAGCTCAGCGCTGGGCGCCATACGGTGCGCGCAGTCACGAGCGAGAACAGTCGCTTTAACGCCGCGGAAAGTGCCGGGATCGAGTTCGACGTCTCCGGACCCAAGATCACCAAGCTCACCCTGATCCCACCGAAGAAGCCGTACGGGAACGTCAAGTACCCCTACATCGTGAAGGTCGCACCAAGCCACGGCTCGACCGCGCGAGTGAACCTGTCCCAGTGCGACAACGGCGGACGGCTCGAGTACATCGGCGTCGGTTACTTGAAGGACGGCGAGGTCACCATCAACGCGGCCGCCCTGCCGGGCCAGCGTCGCATCGTTGCTGAGTTCACCGGTGATGACATGTACGCCGTCTCTGGCGCTGCTGTGGACATCTTCTTTCCCCTTGAACCAGCCGCGGCCGCCGATCCGCCAGCTGCACCAGCGCCTTCGGTGACGCCTGCGGCGACTGACCCGTCTACCGCTGGTCGATCCATCGCAGGATCTGTCGCCACGACCGCGACTGGCGAACTCGCGTACACGGGCAGTGACCCGTGGCCGGGTGCCGTTCTGGCGACGGCCCTGCTCGCTGCTGGGGTCGCGCTGCGGTTGCTCGTCCGGCGACGTCAGCACTAGTCGAACAAACTTTCGATTGAGTGCGATGATGGCCTCATGGGCAAGAACGCGAGGCACGGCACCGACGTCAGCCGTGCCGCGATCAACGAGTTCCTGACCAGGCCTCGGCCGGTCACGCTCACCAAGGACGAGCTCTCGGACGATCCCGTCAGCGAGGTCACGGACGGTGAGCCCGTCGACGCCTGGCTGCGCTTCCCGGAGCAGTCGGTGCAAGAGCGGGCCGTGGTCGTCGCCTACACCGATCGCGCTCGTCAGGTCGAGGTCACCAGGCGCGACGGCTCGTCGTACCGAGTGTGGGTCTGGGCCGGGGCGGTGACCGTCGCCGGTCGAGAGCGCTGACCGGCATGTCGGCGGGAGAGATCTGGCGGCCGCCTGGTCGGCGGGACTCGTCTGAAGCGCTCCTGGAGGGCGACGCCCTTTCCCTCTCAGCGGAGGCAGCCGGCTCCGACTGGCGCAAGCTCGAGGAGCCGTTGCCGGTGTGGGTGTGGCTGCAGTTCCGGACGTTCGAGCGCCGCGTTGCCGGCGAGGCCGTAGCGATGACGCGAGACTCCGTCGAGGCCCGATGGGACTGGCGCGGTCAGCATCAGCGCGCCGTCGTCTGGCGGGCCGCGGTGAAGCACCGAGCGGCGCCGCCTTAACCATGAGGGGCGCCGCTACGTGGGTCGGCGGTCAGTGCGCGGCGTTGTAGGCGTCGCGCACGGCCTGAGCGATGCGGCCGCGGCTCGAGACCTCGTAGCCGTTCTTCGACGCCCACTCGCGGATCTTCGCGAGCTCGTCGGGGTCGGTGCGCCCCGGCTTCGCGGCAGTGCCGGCGCTTCTCACCGTGCGGCTGCCGCTGGTCTTCCGAGCGGCTGCGATGAAGTCGGAGATCTTCTCGCGGAATGCGTCGACGTTGTCGTTGGAGAGGTCGATCTCGTACGCCTGGCCATCGAAGCCGAACGGCACGGTGCGGCCTTCGCCGTCGTTGATGGTCTCACCGGAGATGTCGTCGATCAGGTTGGTGGTGACGCGTTGTGCCATTTGGGGTTTCTCCCATTCGGCGCGGGATGCGCGCCAACTCTTGCAGATGATGGGTGAATCCCGCGACGACATTCGACGGCGTGGGGCGAAAGTGTTCGCGCGAGCGTCAGTTGCGCACTCGGCGCAAGCCGTAGATCCCGACCGAACCATTCGACGGCGACCAGTGCGGAATGTCGCTGAGGAGTGGCTCCTGCGGCGCGATGGCAGCCGAGGAACACGACCGTGCGTAGGAGACCACCCGGACAAGACCGCAGTCGGCTTCAGGCGATGCGAGAAGGCCTGTTGGGTGATCAGTTCCCGGTCGGGTCGTTCGCGCCTGCTCCACGCCGCGTAGAGCGCGTAGAGGAAGGCGATGGGGAGGAAATCTGACTCGAAGCACGCTTCATAGGTGCTCCAGAAGGTGGTAACCGATTCGCTGGACACGTTGGTGTACTGATCGAAACGACGGCAAACGGCCAGGGTCGACGGCTCCCCGAGGGCTCCAGCGATCGCTGACCACTCCTGCGGGCGATGGCTGTCCGATCAGAGTTGCTCGACACACGAACGCATCAGGTTCTCGATCGCGTGCTGCGCGATGCTCAGAGCGCGGAGTTCTTCGAGTGAGGCTGCACGGTCGGGGGCGACGCAGCGCAGCTCAGCGATGGCGGTGACGAGCATCTGATCTGAGGTCTGCATTCGGAGGTCCGTTTTCGGGGGCGTACTAGTACTGCAAAGAGGTCCCTCAGAGGGCGATGTACCGCGGATTGCAAATCGCCGGTACATCGGCTGTCACGAAAGCCCCTGCTCAGGGTGGGGCGCGAGAGTTCGGCGTACCGGCGATTGCCTGGCCGTTTTTATCCGCAGTACGCCGGGATGGCGGCTAGATGCTTGATTTTCTAAGGATCTAGGGGGTGAAAGAGAAGAGATGTACCGGATGTACCGGTTTCTCGTGAGATCTACGCACGTGCGCATGCGCGCACACGCACATGTAGGAGTTTTACCTCGATCGCGGTACACGCGGTACATCGACGCTCCTTCCGCATGCTGCTGCCGATCGGGGCGTTCCGCGCACGGGTGAGATCGGCGGTACATGTACCGCCAATCTGGAACACACGGCATCCGCGGCACGCTTGCGATCGACGCGCACCCCCTCGCGCGTCGTGCGGACGGGCGTCTCGACATAGGTCGCGCCGGCACTGTAGCCAGCATGAGGGTGATCCGGAATATGGCTCGCTATGCCGTGCATGCTGCCCAGGTCTTGATTTAAGGGCCACGACCGTGTTGCACTCGCCATTACGGTGCCCGCGGCGTACATCACGCTAATGGGCGAGTGGGCGCCTGGATCGCCCGTGAAGAGTCGTGTGGCACGTCCGGCTGGACAGTGGCTTCGTGATAAGCATCATGAACGACAGGTTCGACGCACTGCACTGTCTCGTTGTCTAGCCCGGCAAGCGCCAATGACGTGTGCGGAGCCACGCTTCATAGACGAGGCGCTTGAGCAATCGAGGACGACGAGATCACCGGGTGGGCTGCGCCGAGGACCTCGCCTGGGAGCGCTTCACGCGCGGATCGTCTCGGCGACGACGAGCCGGACACCATTGTCGGCCGGTGTGCCAGGCACACGACTCGCAGCCTCGCTCTCGTTCCCTATGCTGGCGCGATGAACACCACATCGGTGCTCCTCGCAGCACAGCAGGCTACTGACACCGGGCCGGATCTCACCCCTCTCCTCACCCTGATCGGCTCTGCTGGCATCGCGACGATCGTCGTCAACATCGTCAAGGGCCTCTGGGTGAACTCGCAGGTGCGCGGGCCACGTGCCCGTGTGCAAGCGATCCGTGACGGCGCCGAAACGCTCGCGCTCCTGACGCCCGGCAGCGCACCCTACCTTGCGGTCGAAAAGCAGGTGCTTGCCGAGGCTGAAATGTTGGCCGCACCACGCCGTCCTTGGTGGTCGTGGGTTGCCATGGTGGTGGCCGGCCCCGGCCTCATCGACATCACAATCACGAGCGACGCGATCGCGGCCGCCCTCGGGATGTGGGACATCGAGACAGCAACAGACGGCTCGTCTGGGCGGACTTCGAAGAGCGCTCGACGCGATGCTCTCGCTAAGTCTCGACGCCTCGCGAGATACGGCACGTGGGCCTTCATCATCGCGCCGGTCGTGCTTGTCTTCACGGTGATCTCGTTCTTCACGCCCTGGACGTCCGGTACGCAGACTACAGTTGCAGCGGTCGGAGGAGCGCTCATCGTGGTTCTGCTCTCAGTCGGTAGCGCGCTGCACCAGGTCAGCTCTGTGATGTCGCAAGCGGCGGACTCGGCGAGGCCAGAAGCCGATGACGACGACGATCTTCATGAGAGCGGGAGGCTCGCCACCCGCTCGTGAGACGACGCCGAGTAGCTGTGCTCCGGTCTTCGCCGGTGTCGCGATCGCGAACGCATTCTTGGCGAAGTGCCCACCACGGACCACGCCCCCGCAGGCGAGCAGCCGTTCGCGATGCGACTGCGAGCTCGCGAGGGCCGGCGAAGCCAGTCCGGTCGACGACGCCGCCGACTCCCGGCCGAGCACGCACCGTGACGCAGATCGTCCGCGAGGAGCCCTATGACCCCTCTCGGCCGCAGGAGCCCGAGCGTCCGCTCCGGCCGGGCGAGACCCGACGCGTCGAGACCATCCGCGAAGAGCCGCTGTAGGCGCCCGAGCGACGCTCATCATGCGAGGATCGCAGCATGGGCTTCCTCGAGCGGATCCTCGGCCGCAAGTCAGCGCCAGTCGACGACGGCGTCGAAGGACTGACCACCCTGTCGGGCACGACCACCACCTGTCGCGACGCGATCCTCGCGCTGGCGGACCGTCACGGCCAGGGAGACCAGGGCTACCTCGAGCGGCCGGGCTCGCTACAGCGTGAGCCGGAGAACCCCGTCGATCCCGACGCCGTCGCCGTCATGGTTGAGGGCGAGCGCGTCGGCTACCTGCCCGGCTACCTCACCGAGGCCGCTGATGTCTCGACGATCGGCTCCCGAGCTGTCCGCGTGCAGATCTTCACCGAGATGGTGCCGAAGGGCCTCCGCGCTGAGGCCTGGGGCTGGCTCGGCTCTCGGCCGCCGCAGTGGGAGTGGTCCCGCACCAAGCGGCCGCCAATGTCGTCCAAGGCGAAGGCGATGGCGCAGCACCAGAGCAGCCGCAAGATGGTCCAGGACGCCCTGGCCGGCGGCGGTGACCGCGCTGCCGACTTCAAGCGCGGCATGGTCAACGGTGTCCATTACATCGAGCTCGCCGAGCCGATCAAGGAGCTGAAGCGCGAGGGTCGCCTCGAAGAAGCGCTCGAGCTCTGCTACGCGGCCATCAAGGGCGCTGAGGGGGATCGTCAGGGCCGTGCGCCTGCGCCGGGCTACACCGAGCAGGCCGCCATCGTGCTGCGGAAGCTCGGCCGCCGCGACGAGGAGATCGCTGTGCTCCAGCGCTGGTTGAAGCTCTGCCCGCCCGAGCACCGAGACGGCAGTCGCATCGGCGAGCGTCTCGCGAAGCTCACCGGCTGACGGTCAGCCCCGGCGCCGGAACTCGTCGATGATGCCAGACAGCTGACCGGGTGTCGACAGCACGCGGTGCGCGTGCCCGGGCAGCGCCGGGGCGATGACCTCGCAGTGCTCAAGGCGTGCGAGCAGGTGGTCAGCGACCTCAGGCGAGACCTCGAGGTGCCTCACGAGCGACATTCGAGTTGCCACCCGTCTCGTCACCACATGCCGAGCGGCCTCGATGATGAGCGCCGTGTCGACGCTGACCTCGCGAGGCTGTTCGCCCCGCTTGAACTCGATGGCGCGACTCGTCCGCCCCCAGAGGCCGCGCCAGTTGATCTTCCCCACGTGGTCAGCGTACGGAGCACCACCCACATGTCTCGACACCGCGTTTGGGCGGCACTCGTTCGGGTCAGATGCAGCGGGCGCTCGTGACCGTTGCCTCGCCGCCAGCGCAGACGCTCGGTGTGTAGGCACCGTTCGAGCTCTTCGTGAAGATGTTGAACGGCACCGTTCGGTACTCCCCCGCGCCCATCGTCTTCAGCCGCTCCCGACCGGTGAGCTTCACGTCGCCATACTCGTCCGCCCACTGCCACTCGAAGGCAAAGCGCTTCTCGCACGCAGTGTCATGGCCGACCTCAACGGTCCAGCAGTACGTCTTCGCCGCAGACCAGTCGTTGTCGCAGCCCTCGGTCGGCTTCGTCGCCCATGCGCCGCCGAGGAATTGCTCTGCGTCTGAGCTCATCCCGGCAGGGCGCGTGCTGAGCGGCTCACCGGACGGTTCGGGATTGCTCGAGCAGCCCACAAGGAGTGCGACGCCAACCGCTACGGCGATGGTGAGGGGCAGTCGCTTCACGTGGGGAGTCTAGAGCTTGGGCGCAACGCGGGCCGCGACGACAAGGTGCGGCCCTGACCCGACATCGGGCTCGCTGACAACCCGAATGTCAGCGAGCCCGGCGGATCAGGGCCACGCCACGGAACTGGTTCCGCGGCTGAACGAGAGTACAAGAACGCGGTACCGGTGGCCAATCGAGTCTCGACGAATCAGCTGCGAGAAGCGCGCTCCTCGAGCGCCGCTGCAAGGCGGTCAGCACTCTCGTGGAGACGCTGTTCGGTGAGGCGACGCTTCCGGTGCTCGTTCGGCAGGCGCCGCAACGGCCGCCAGATCCAGAAGTACCCGATCGCCAGATCAGCCAGCACCAGCGCGAGCGCCCACCAGTAGCCGGACGCAATCGTGCGGATGGCGAGGATCAGAGCGACCACGCAGCCCGCAGCCATCAGCAGGTACAGCACCCACATGACGACGTATCCCAGCTTGGAGCTCACCTCTGGAGCGTATCGAGGTCCGCCAACATCAGCGGCCGGCGAGGACGGGAGCCGGCGAAGCCGGCTCCGGGTCCCTTCCTGACGAGAGGGACCCCCCCTGCCCGCGATGACCCTGGAGGCAGCCGTCATGCAGCAGGATAGGAAGAGCGGAGCCGGACCGGTGCGCGGCGAGGTCATGCGTTACCAGATGACCGTCGCAGTCATTCTCGGAGGCATGTACGTCGGCGGACTCGTCGCACTCCGCATCGCGCACGAGACTCTCGTGATGCCGCACGGCACGGCCGGGCGTGCGATCGTCGTCGCGCTGCTCGTCGTGCTCACCGCGCTCGAGGTCTTCGCGAGTGCGATCGTTGTCTTCGGCTTGCACCGCTTGATGGTGCGTCGCCAGCGCCCGGAGGCTCGACCGAGCTGACTGGTCGATCGGCCCACGTAGGCGATGGGACAGATGGGCGACCTCCTCGGCACGAGCGCGATTCGGCTCGTCCATGAATCGGAGGACCCGGCTTCGGCGGCAGAACCTCGTTGCGCCGAGTGATCAAGACACACGTGCGTCGCACGGCGAGTCACCACGACCACGAGAACCCCGCAGTCGCCTCGACTGCGGGGTTCTCGTCTCCCACGTACTCTGGAGTCATTCTCGGCTCGATGGACGCGATGCCCGAATCTCTATCGGGTCAGTGCCGAACTCAGCCGTAGAGGGACTTGATGCCGGTTGCGTCGCCGAGCCCCAGCGCCCGCTGTTCGGTGTCGCAGTAGGGCGATTCTGGCTTCATCGTCTGCTGGCTTGCTTGTGTCGCGTGGTCAAGGCCGTAGGAGTGACCGAACTCGTGCGCTGCGACTCCGCGGAGGTCGAATTTTGACCCTGAGCAGGCGGACGCCGTATTCCACGGGTACGCCGTGTTGTACTTCTGGTCGGAGTCAAAAGGCACCGTACCCACCCTCCACGTGCAGGTCGCGGCGAGCGTGTAGTTGGCGGTGCTCATCTTGCCCCAACCGATCGTGCTCTGGCCGTCGTAGCTCCCGCACGTGATATTGGCGTTCACCTGCGGCGTGCCTGTTGTCGCGCCCTGGTAAGCGCTAGTGGAGTTGTTGGACCGAGTCGTGCCGCAGGTGGAGACGACCCCGTTCCACTTCAGAGCCGCCTCCTTGAAAATGCCATCCCATGCCCCCGAAGCCTGGTTCGCGTTGTTGTACTTCCACCCGTACGAGCCGTTCCAGGTGAACGGATACGTTTTGTAGTTCGTGTTCGAGCACTTCGTGCTCGCGGCTGCGAGGACCATGTTCGATTCGGAGGCTGGAGCGTGCCCTGCGACGCGCTCGAGGTAGTCCATGGCCTTAGCCGATCCCTTCACCTCGTCGCCGATCTCGACTGCGAGGTCGCCGTTCGCCGCTCGAGCGACGGTCACCTCGGGCTGCTCCGGGGCACCCTCGACGGTGAGCGCAGAAAGCGTCACCGAGTAGTCCGGGTCCGGGATCGGGAAGCGACGCCCATCGTCTAGCTGCACTTCGCCGTCCGGGTACGAGCATTCCCCGGAAACCGCGTCGAGATTGTCGATGGCGACGACTGCCGGGGCGTCACATGAATCGCTAGATGCGGAGGCCGCGACCGGCGTCATCGCGCCTATGAGCACGAGTGCTCCTACTGCGGCCGATGCCGCGATGGTCTTTCTCGCCACTGTTTCTCCTACTGTTGAAAGATGGAATTGACCAGCAGCTCGTACAGGTTCGTCGGACTCGCAACGTTGACAGTGCCGCCGTCACGACATTCGGAAGTGCCCCCCTCGGCGCAAGCACCCGAACTCGTCGCAGTCAGCGGTAAAGGAACGAACAGAATCGCAGCTAGCACCACCACGACAATTGCACTGACGACGAAATGCCGGCGCGGCTTCGCCTTCTCGCGCTTGTCCTCCATAGGTGCCCCCATCCGTGCTACTGCCGCACACACTGACAGAACCTGAGTACATATTCAAGAAACAGGTCATCACGGATTGGTCACAAGCGAGATCACGGCCTGTGTGGCCGGTCGGAGCGGCAGCGGCGTCCGCCGGGGCCAGCTCTCGAAGCCGTTGCCGACTCGAAGTCGGGCACGAACAACAAGCGGCGAACTCCCCTCCGGCTCGACCGTGGAGTCGTTGTCCTGCTGATGGATGCGACGACAGCTGGAGTACTGCGGGCGAACGGGAGCCGGCAGGGCCGTCTCCGGGGCATCTCGTGACGACGGGGATCCAGGCGAGCTTGCAGACAGCGGTTTCACTCGCCCATGTGGGCCTCGATCCTGACCGCGACAGTTGCTCGCCGGCTCCCCGTCCTCCTCCGCACCACCGACGACTTCGTGAAGGAGCACTCGTGACCATCAGCGCAGCGCACGCGAGCGGCGACACCGAGCAGGGCGGCAGCCAGGATGAGCGTCCCGCGCTCGACGCCAAGCACCCGCAGATCGGCACCCAGGTGCACGTCGAGCACCCGAAGACGATCGCCGGCGCTGGCCAGACCATCACGCCAGACCTCACCGGCCGTCTCGACGAGAGCACCCTCCACCTCGGCGGTCGCTTCGCTGCAGTCACGTGGCCGAACGTCGACTTCGTCGTCATTCACCCGTTCAACGAGCTCGTCGCCGCCTGAGCGATCGACCGGACCCCTACGACGAGACCCCCGCTGCTTCGGCCGCGGGGGTCTTCGTCTTCTGAGGCGGGATGGATCAGTCGGGAAGGTCCGCAAGCACGAAGTCGGAGATCTCCTCGAGGATCACGCCGGATGCGGGGAAGGGGTTGTCCTCGCGATCAGCCACCTCGATCATCACGACGTCGCCGTCTCGGATGAGCGGCTTGAACCGGTCACCGATCGCGAGCGTGAGGCCGCCGGGGAGGTCGCGCGTCTCCGTCACCGTGTGCCACCGCTGGATCTGCGCCTTCGCGATGGCTGTCTCGGCGGCGTCAGTGACGGCATTCGGCTGTGTTGGGGCGTACTTGTCCCAGAGGAGCTTGCCGCCGTAGATCGCGCCGCCGAGTACTGCAAGACCGAGGCCAACGACTGCCGCACCCTTGCCGACACCCTTCGCCTCACCTTGCTTCAGCAAGAGCTCGATCAGGGCGTCTGGCCCACCTTCGGCCTTCGCACGGGTGGTCAGAGCGATGTAGTCGTCCATGTTGCCCATGGGTCTCCTGTCGGGTTCGGGTGGCGAGAGCCTACCGGTGACGATCGCTCGCTTGCTGCGCTGCTGCGCATCGACCAAAGAGCACAGGACTCGCCTCCGGCTCGGCGGCGGAGCCGATGCCCCGATGAGCTCTGTCGACGACAGCTGCAGACCTCTGGTGGGAGGGAGCCGGCGGAGCCGTCTCCGGGACAGATCGTGACGAGGAGATCTCCCTCGCTACGACTTCTCGGAAGGACTGACCATGCACAAGGACGAGCACTTCTTCTCCGAGACCGTCGCCACGGAGACCAAGCAGACCGACTGCACCAACTGCGCCGCCTCCGGTGCCGTGCTCGGTGAGGACTTCGAGACCGAAGACTGCGCCGTCTGCGACGGTACCGGTGCCGTCACGACGCGTCGCTCCGCGCGCATCACCAACCTCCCCTTCCGCGGCGCTCGCGCCCTCGCTGCCTGAGCAGCGCTGACACAGACGCTTCGGCCTGAGGGCCTCGAACAGACCAAGGACCAGATCATGCAGCTCACCCTCCGCCGCAAGCGGCGCCTCGTCGACACCTTCTCCGTCGCCATCAACGTCTACGCGGCGCTCTTCTCGATCGCAGCGATCGGCACCGCGATCGTCAGCCCGTGGATCGCACACGTCACCGGCGACTGGTCCGGCGTGTTCCCCGCCGTCGCCATCGGCGTGCTCGGGCTCTACCTGGCCAGGCTCGAGTGGGCGATCCTCGGCGCAATGGTCCACGACGCGCTCGTGCGCCTCGCCGCTGAGCGACCCCGGACTCACGCCAAGGCCCTCGTAGCTTCGGCTGCGGGGGTCTTCGTCTTTCGGCCTCGCTACTGTGAGCTCGAGCTGGTTCATGAGGAGGGCACGGATGGGCAAGAGCAGTCGCGGCAAGAAGGACGTCGTCGCCGCACGACTGGCGAAGCAGCAGCAGCGACAGGAGGCGTTCGACGCCTCTCCAGTTCAGGAGGCGCACCGCATCCTCGCTGACTTCGAACGCACCGACTTCTCCTACCGGCTGAGCTACTACGCGCTCGAGCCCGAGCAGCTCGGTGACGACCTTGACGTCACCATCGATGGACAGGTGCACCGACACCGCGACGTCCTCGGCGAGACGCTGCACCTGGACGAAGCGAAGCGACGCGACTCGGTGACCGAAGCCTCCCGCGACTTCACCGGTCCGTTCATCGCGGTCATCCGACGCCCTGAGGACGAAGCGGCGCCCGCCGGCCACGCGACCATCGTGCAGGGCGTGAACATCGCGTCGGAGATGCTGCGCTACCCGCTCGAGATCATGATGCGAGCACGCCGCATCGAGCGGTTGCCCTTCGCCGGCCTGATCGGATTAAGCACGACCGGGGGCGAGTGGTCGTCCTCCGGTCCAGACGAGATCCAGCAGATCATCGCGGACTTCCAGACCCGAGTCGAAGCAGAAGCCGTCATCGCCGCCGGCGAGGTCATGGCAGACCTGCACCGCTGAGTACGGTGGGCGCGTGAGCTCCGACGCACCAGACCACTCAGCACTCGTTCGCGCCGTGCATGACGCGTGGGACAGACGCCTGCGCCTGGTGCACATCACCATCGCGGATGAGGACGGCGACGGCTACCTGTCCTTCGACGTCGACCGGTGGGTCATCGAAGTGCGCGTGCCGCTCACAGACGACGAAGCGGAGGCTGCCCCTGTCGCGCGGGTCACGGCGTTCACCGTGCGCGAGCCCGACGAGGTCGAGGAGATCGTCGAGGCGCTGCAGACCTCCGACGCCCAGGGCGCATATTTGCCCGTGGTGACCGGCACCGATCCGAACGGCGGGCCGTTCGTCAGCCTCTTCGCCGGCGCCGCCGAGGTCCTCGAGCGCGACGACCTCCTGATCATCAACCGGCTGCAGGTCGACGCCGGGTTCGAAGACCTGCCGCACTTGGTCCCAGCGATCGTCACCGCCGTGCAGAACGGGCCGCCGGTCGCACGGCGGCTTTCGTGCTCGCGGATCCCGCGCAGTGGAACGTCGCGCTGTCCGAGGACGACCTCCAGTCGATCAAACTCGCGCCGTGGGCCGACACCGGCGTCATCGTCGGCGTCAACGCGGATCCGCATGAGGCGCACGAGCGCGCCGCCGACCTGATCGCTGCGCGGACCGCCGAGGACGCACCGACGCCCGGAACCCGCCACGGCGAGATGTGGGTCAGCGAGATCCTCGACCGCGCAGCTGAAGAGCCGGCCCTCGCTGTGCCGTTTGCGCTGCCGCCGGCGCTCCCGGCGCACATCTGGGCTGGCGCTCCCGCGGGTCTCCTCCACGTTGACGCCGATCCGGACACAGGTACGCTCACCATCCAGACCGACGACGGCGAGTTCGAGGTCGTCAGCCTCCCCGGCAACGCGCCCCAGCTCGTCGGCGCCGCGGTCGGCACCTCCATCCAGACGCAGGCGTGGCTCCGCGCAGTCACGAGCGCTGGTGGACGTACCAGCCCGCGCTCCACGACCGCGTGCACGAGGTCATCGACCAGTTCCTCGACGGCACGCTCGAACTCGCGACCGACAACGGCGAACCGCACCTGCACATGTCGAACCTCGAGGTGCAGCGGCCAATCTGGCCGCTGCCCGGCGAGCTCACCGTCGAGCCGGTCCGCGAGGACGCAGAGCCGCTGGTGCTCAGCGTGCGCCTCGACGAGGACGGGATCCTCGAGGACGTCGGCGCGATCATCGTGCACGAGAACGGACAGGTCGACGCGTTCCTCCACGACGACTGGCAGCCGTGGCTGCCCGACCACGAGAGCGTCGTGCAGCACCTGCTCGCACTCGGTGCTGAGGAGTTCGTCGTGGACGTGCTCCACGACGAACTCGACGCCGGCGTCACCGGCGTGATCCTTACCGGGGACGTCGACGGCCACTGAGCGGGTTGCGGTCGGGGGTCCGAGCGCTTGCTTCCTCGTCTCAATCTCCGCAGGCCTCGACGCGGGCACGCGTGCCCCTCGTCGACCCCTGCTGTGGGATCCCCTGAACATCCTTGCGCGCTGCCGCTGTGACTCGTGGGCTCCTGACCAACCGCATCACGAAGGAGTAACGATGGTTCTACCCCTCGTATGAGGGCCATAGGTTGGGTGGGTCGACAGAGTTGCCGACTACAACGGGAGCCGGCCTTCGCGTCGGAGATAGGGGACCGAAGTATGAACCACTCACGAATCCGCCAGATCACCACAGGGGGCGCCATTGCGGCGGCTGTGCTTGCTGGCTCACTCGTCGCGGCACCGGCGAACGCCGCACCCACGTACGACCCACTGACCGTCGTCCACGAGCAGGGGCTTCTCGGCAGCACGAGCTCTGCGCCTGCTGCAGCGCCGAACGGCGCAACCGCCCAGTCGCGGGTGCAGGTCGAATCCGCCCGGCAGGTCGCGGTGACTCCGGTCGTGCAGGGCGCGGCCGAGAAGGACGCTGCGACTGGGTCGGACGTCTATCGCGGTACGGACTTCGGCACCGTGACCGGCACCGGAGCGAACGGCACGAACGCCAGCTTCATCGTCATCAACAACGCGGTAGCGCCGACCGACTACAAGTTCGCGGTCGGCTCCAAGACCGACACGCTCACCCTCGTCGATGGCGGGAAGGTGCAGGTCAAGAACTCCGACGGCGCCGTGGTCAACTACCTCGACACCCCGTGGGCGCACGACGCGAACGGCAGGCAGCTCCCCACGTCGTACACAGTCGAACCCGGCTCGAACGTCGTGACCCAGCACGTGAACACGACCGGGGCCGCCTTCCCAGTGACAGCCGACCCGTCGACGGGTTGCGGTATCGGATGGTGCTCGGTCTACTTCAACCGAGCTGAGACCAAAGCGATCGCGGCCGGCGGACCCGCTGGCACCGCGGCGCTGACCGCGGGGTGCACCCTCATCGGCACTCCCGTCGTCGGCGGTGTCTGCGCACTCGTCAGCGGTGCGATCACCGCGTTCGCGCAGGGGGCCAACGCCAACGGCAACTGCCTCGGTATCATCGGCTACGGGGTCCCTGGAACCCCGCTTTCCGGGTGGAACCCGTTCGTGCTCGACAAGAGCGCCAGCCAGTGCAAGTAAGGACGGTCTGATGTCTACTCGCAGCTACAAGATCACCCTCGCCGTCCTCGGCGTGGTAAGTCTCATCCTCGTGCCGTTCCTCGTGCTCGGCGTGCTGCCGACGGCGGTCGGAATGATCGCTCTCGTCGCGGTCGTCGCATGGGTGCTCTATGGCGCGATGAACTCCATGTTCACTCGGAGCTCGAGTCGCCAGTAGGCACGACCCCTCGCGAACGACCCTCAGCCACGATGGCTGGGGGTCGTTCCTTCCATCCGGCTGCGGGGGTTCTGTTTTCTCATGCCCTCGCCTGAACGACGAAGCCCCCTTCGCAGCTGCTGCTGCGGCGGGGGCTTCGTCATCTTGCGCCGGCGCTCGGCCGGTGCGGCTGGTCAGACCAGGCGGTGCGTCATCACGTAGGTGCTGTCCTCGTCCACGAACTCCTGGAACGCGAACGCGCTGAGGCGTCCAGTCGAGGCAGCGAGGTAGCGGGCGCCGCGCTCGGCGCCATCATCGAGGCCGGCAGCCACGACGTTGAGCACCTGGCGCGCATTGATCGCGGCAGGAACTGGGATGCCGAGCGCGGCCTCGAAGGCCTTCTCGAACGACGCTTCCGGCCGATGCGAGGCGAAGATCGAGCGGATCTCCCGCTCGGTGAGCTCGTCGACCCATGCGCCCTGACCGATGACGCTGCCGATCGTCTCCGCCGACGCGATGCCGTGTCCGACGGTGATAACCTGCGCGTCGCCGCGCTCATCGAGAGCGAGAACGTCGACGACGTCGCCGTCCGAGGTGAGCACGCTCTGCCCGACCACCATCAGCGCGTCGCCGAGCAGCGTCGCCTCTGCCTCCAAGAAGTACGCCAGCGACTCGTCGCGCGTGCGCGAGGTGGCGTCTGCAATGTCCGTCATGCCTGGTCCCCTACCTGTCGTCCGTGACCTGGCGGAGCAGGAGCTGTCCCTGCTGATGCTTCGCCCGTGCATCCATCCTCACGCGGTTCGCCGACGTTCTGAGGACGTTTCGAGCGATTGCACCCGTTCTGGGGACAGGGGCTGGAGCGATGCGTCTGTAGCCTCCCCGCGCGCACGGTTGAGGCGGCAGAATGCGGTGTCCAGCTTCTGGTCCACCTGCGGTCGCGGGCTGGTCCGAGGACGGCCACCATGCACCCACGAACGGCGGACGGAGCCTCCGCTTGGGCGCAAACGCCTGCGACGGGCCTGAGATGGACCGCGACGTGACCGGCACGCGGTCACATCTGGGGCAGAAGTCGCGATGCACCCCAGAAGTGCGCTCCGGCGGCTCGTGCCGAGCCTCCTGACCGTCGCAGTGACCGCGTCGCGGTCCGCAGCCGGTCACGATCCGGGCACTGTGGGTCGCTGTGCGACCGCATCGTGACCGGGAACTGGTCACAGATTGCCGTCCGCCGAGGCGGCCGATGACGCTGCAGACGGGCTGCGATGGGTGGGAGCGTGAAGCGATGGGGGCTCGCAACAAGACCCCACGCAGAGCCTGACGCCGAGCTCGCCCAGCAGTCGTTGTCGCTGGCGCTCCGCCTCCAGCTGGATCGCCCGATGTCCGTTCTGCGGCCAAGGGCATGAGGGCAGGCGGTGTCTCAACTGGGTCAGGATCGCCAGGGCTGACAGGCCGCTCCCCGCCCTCTTCGATGGGGATGCACTGCGACGATCGAAGTCTCGATCTGACGTCCGGGGGATCGTGCCGAGGAAGGGCCGGCTGCTCGCCGGCGGCCGCGGAGCGTGATGGTGTCAGGGCCCTCCCCGGGGCTACGCCCCGTCGGCATGGAGGCACGCCCACTCGGGGCTGGCGCCCCTCCTGGATCCTCTGATGATGCCGAGTGGGAGAAGGCGGTCTGCCCCAGACGTCGAGAGCTCGCGCTCGGAGCGCTGCGCGGACCAACGAGGCTCTCCGGGCTCTCAACGCCTGATCCGGTGGACGGACCGAGACCGATGGCGCTGGGGTCATCTGGGTGCGAAGTGACGGTGCCGGCGGGGCGGATCCTGGGACGGGTGAGGCTACCGGATCGTGCTCGGCGCAACGGGTCCTGAAGCGCCGTGCGCGCCGTGCTCGGAGCTGCTGTTGCAGCATCGCCAGCGACCGCGCTCGAGGCGCGATCGCGACGGGTGAGGTAGCCCCACCTGCTCGCTGGCATCGTCGATGAAGCTGTCGAGGAGAACCGTGTGGTGAAGAATCCTGCGCGCGGCCTCGCAGTCAGGAAGAAGCCGATCCCTGACGAGGTGTTCCTGACACATCGGCAGGTCGAAGCGCTGGCCTCAGAGGCCAGGTACGGCGATCTCGTTCGGCTGCTCGCCTACACCGGGCTCCGATGGGGCGAGGCGACGGCCTTGCGGGTTCGTAGCGTTGACCCCGGTCGACGTCGCCTGAATATTCGAGAGGGAGTGACGGAGGTGAACGGTCAACACGTCCTGGGCAGTGTGAAGTCGCATGAACGGCGCTCCGTCGCATTTCCTGACTTCCTCGACTCGGCTGTTGCAGCGGCCTGTCGGGACAAGCACCCTGACAATCGTCTCTGGTCGTCACCGGCCGGAGGTTTCCTCCGGCCAGGGCACTCCAGCCAGGGGTGGTTCGCGAGGGCCGTCCAGCGAACAATGGCGGCCGATGCAAGCTTCCGCCGACTTACACCACATGACCTCAGGCACACAGCTGCATCACTCGCGATCAGCGCTGGTGCCAACGTCAAAGTGGTGCAGCGGATGCTGGGCCACAAGTCGGCGAAGGTGACTCTTGACACTTACGCGGCGCTGTTCCCCGACGATCTGGACAACGTCACCTCCGCGTTAAGCCGGCAACGAGCGGAACAGCTGTCGCGGCGGTCGTGGTCGTGGTCATGGTGGCCGCGGCCGCGGGCACGACCTCATCCGCCTCGATGCCCGAGCCCCATCGCACGACACTGTCTCGCCCCCGGTGGCTGCGCCCGACAGCAGTAGCCGTTGGGTCAGGACTTGAATCTCCTTCGCCACCTTGACCTAGGACTGCGCGCCACCAGCGTCAACGTCGGCTAGGAGTCGTATGCTCGCGCTCGTGATTTTGCAGGTGGTCGGTGATGAATCTGGTTCTGACGGCGAAAACCTCAGCAGTGCAACGCACCGCACGTTCAGCTACGGCACGACTGCGCTCTCATTAGCAGAGGCTCATGAGATTGTGGTCCAGACTCGAGAAGCGCTCGGGTCGACGAAAGCTGAGGCGCGCCAGGGTAGCGAGCTGAAAGCATCAAAGCTATTTAAAAAGCACCGCGATGTTGCCGAATCACTTTTCCTGCCCGGTGGGCCCTTGGCGGCAACATCAAGCATATACCTGGCGGATAAAGTGAAGTTTCTCGCAGGGAAGATGATTTCACTGCTCGTGGAGGAGCATGAACACAGCCTTGGCAAGCCTTCTGCGATCCACATGCAAGGCTACTATGCGGACGAGATGACGGACCGAGTTTTACCAGCTCTTGACGAGCGCACGCGAGTCGAACTTCTTTCTAGTTTCAATGCATTATGTAAGTCATATAAGGTTCCGTTCGCGCCAAGCGGTCGTGCAGACAGATTCGTCAAAGCACTCCGTCTAGCGAACGTGGCCGGCGCCCACGATCGACGTGCATCGCAGACACTCGCACGTCTTTGGGACGCTCGCCGCGAGGCGTATGAAATCGAGGCCGACGATTCCGTGACCCTTGATCTTGATCCGATGCTGCCAACGATGTTGGTTGTCGCGACTACTTGGCATCACCGGTTCAACGGTGCCGAGTTCGAAATGCACATTGACGAGTACCGTCAATTAACGCCGCTAATGTTCGACGTTATTAAGTCGGTTGCCTCCTCGCTATACGGCGTGCAGCTTCAAAATATTGTGCAAGCTAATTCGGCTACCGATCCGCGCGTGCAGATTGCCGATTGGCTCGCTGGAGCCGGTCGCATCGCAGCAGGCGAGGTGCTGAGCGGTACGCCAAGCAGACTCAGCGACCTTGTTCGGCCGCTTGTCGATGGGGACAGCATGCGGTCGCCCGACTCGGCGCTGCAACAGTGGCTCGACGGTGGGACTTCGTTCGGAGCCTAGATAGCTACGTCACAACATCACTGAGCGGCGGTGTCTTGCGATGGCGAGGCCGGATCGGTGCCGTTGGCGCTCCTGCTAACGCCCGTCCCGACCGCGAGCTCGCCGGATGACCTCAACAACGTCACCTCCGCGTTGAGTCGGCAACGAGCGGAACAGTTGTAGCGCTGCATGGCCCGTGGCCGTGGTGCCATAGGTGCCCGCATCGCTTGGAGCGTGGAGCGTTGGAATGATCGCGAAGCCGGACAGGTCAGAGACCACGACAAGGGGTGCGGCCTGGCTCTGCCGGCTCCAGTTGAGAGAACACAGTCCCGCTATGCGGGCTGGTCCCCGAGAACTCCGTCGGAGAGCGCCGTCACGAACCTGTTGCATCTGCCGTTGAGCGGTCCTGGTCGGGCGTGGATTCATCGACATAGTCGAGTAACGGGCTAGCAGCTGCCGCCGATAGGCCCACAGGGGGGATCAGGGCGGTACCTCCGTGGGAAGGAACACGATGTCGCATCTGCCTGATGAACGTTCGGACCATGCTTGGCCCGATGTTGGCACCCGCGATCAGCAAGAAGGTCCGGGCCGTGACCGCTCCAGAGGACTGAACGAACCGGCATCGGATTTAGTTGCTCCGAAGCCGGCATCCGATTCGGTTGCTCCGAAGCCGTCGTTAGTAGGGGGGATGCCAACTGGTCCGGACACCGACACGGACACCGACACGGACACGGACACGGACACGGACACGAGCACTGGTGCTGGCGATGGCACCCGCGCTAAGGCGGACACCGAGCCGGACCTGCGTACGGCCGGTGACACAGTGCACGACACGGGCACGGTGGATGCCCCATCGGTGAAGCGGCCGTGGTGGAAGCCCACCCCACATCTTGCGGCTCGGCTCCTCATGGTGGGTCTCGCAATCGCGATCCCGTTCGCGGTGGTCGGTTTCGGAAGCGCGGCGGTCAACAACGCGTCGTACGCCGCGCTCAAAGACCAGGTGACAGCTCAGACTGCAGCAGGTAAGGCGCTGGCAGAGGCACAGGCGCAAATCACATACTCTGACGCCCTCGACACGCTCCTACTCGCGTATCTCGCTCTTGCCGGCGTCGTGGCGGGGATCGGAAGTGTAATGCGTGCCTTCGTCCACAGCTTCAAGGTGGACAACGCTGAAGCACTTGATTTCGCCGGCAAGTGCCTTGCGGTGTCGGCAGCGACGATCGCGGCCGTGGGTGCAATTGCTCGGTTCGCCGCGGGTCCGGGCCAGTACGTATCCGGCGGCGCGGTCCTAGTCGCTATCGGCGGCGTCGCCGTTGCGATCGTCGGGTTCTACCTCGGTGGTCGCTGGGTGGCAAAGCTGACGCCGCGGAAGAAGTAAGCCCCGGGGAGCGCGAGGGGGCAGCGTCAAGCAGGCGGCCCCAGGCGTGGTGCATTTTGGTGCACCGCCACCTGGCTGAGGATGGCTTTGCCTGGCCTGATGAGTCGCGGGGAACCCCGTAATCCCGGCGATGTGACGGTGGGCGCACTCATGTCAACGCACAACAATGGGTTCAAATCCCACCGGTACCGTCGAGGCCAAAGGGGGCGTTTACGGAACTGAGCGTCATTGTTTACGAAACTAAAAACCCCAGATGAAAGGCCCCCGGAGTGATCTGGGGGCCTCTTCTTCGATGGCCGAGGGGTGGTTCCGGGTTGGACGCGCCGGAGGCCGCGCCATCTCCGACCGGCCTGGCTACCCAGCCATCAGCAAACGGAACATGCCGTACCGGTTCGTCGCGTTCAATCGGCAGGAAGTCGACATGGCAGCCCTCGGCTTCGCCCCTGACACGGTCGGCTTCGCCTGCACCGAGCTCGTGCGGCCCGCGGACCCGACGATCTTCCTCACCGCAGCCGCCGCCGGGTACTCAGATCGCACCGACGACATCATCACCGCCAACACGCTCCTCCGGGCCGACTGGCGCAACGACGACGACGCGGCACCGCTGCAACAAGTCCGGGATCGGCTGCAGTTCCTCGCCGACACCGGCTGCGACCTACGGCACAATCTCCTGACCTAACAGACGGCGGCTACTCATTCAGAAATACGTACTCACAGCAATTGGTCACCCCACAGGTCGAACTGCGTATTGCTCCTCATCGAAACTCACTCGCGCCCCGTCGGGGAGGTTTTTGAGAGATCTTGCGAAGCGTCCGTAACGCCACATGAGCGCAGATGCCGTCATCGCCGACAGGTTGCCGACCTCGTAATTGCCGCCGAGCACGAAAGGTACACGAGGAGCGACTCGTTCATCTTGTCGCAATACCCCGCGAGCTCCTTGCCAGGCGTGCGCTATCCGATGCCCCGTGTGGAGTTCGAGGTCATCTAAGATACGCGCGACCCACTCCTCAAACGAGTCAGCAAAAGCATCCACCTCCCCCGTCTCAGCCTCGAGTGTCAGAACACGATCATCGAGGGATGCGAACTGGTTGCCAAAAAGGTCGGATGCGAAACAAGTCGCCTCGGCCGGAAGGTTGTAAAACGATCGCCAAGATGAGCCGCTATTCCACTTTCCCAACTCATCGCTCGGCAATACCCATAGCGCCGATTCGAAAGCTACGAATCCATTTTTCTCGCGGTGGATTGGCAGGGCATTCTGCTTTGATTCCGAAGACGCGAGCGCGGCGCTACCGAGAGACGCTAGCTTCTCAAGGGAAGTTGGCATGACCGAAATTTAGCAGACGACTATGGGCACTACAGTACCGTCCGACCACACCGCGCACTGATGGCCCATGCTCGACCCAGCACCCCGATTGTCAGACGGATCGATGTAGCGAACGCTGGTTCCCGTACCGCCTTCGCTGAACATTGCGGGAGGATATTCGCCGCGGTCGACACCCGGTTTTGTTGGCGTCCCGTGAAGCGCTTGGGCGCGGCGAGATTCCGCGCCGTTGCGGTCGATTGTGAAGTCCTCGAATGCCCAGCGTCTTGGGTAGCCTGAATGTGAGCCGCACTATCCTGGTATTTGCTGGAATCAAGGACGACTTGGTTCGTGTCTGCGGCATGGCGCAAAGCGAGCGAGGCAGCTGCTGCGCCAGGTTCGGCAGAAGTAAAGAAGCCGCAATCTGGGTCGTCGGAATCCACACCCATGCATGCTGCGAAGAGGTCATCCGACGCGGCAGCCGTGAAGTCGAGGCTCATGGCGAGTTGAATGTCGGCGATCTTCTCCTGCCGTTTTCTTCCGCATCTTTCGCAGTGTCGCTTGCGACGGTTCAAGGAGCGAGAGCACTGCGGCTGTGTATCGGCGGGCGATAAAGGGTTCCACCGTCGTAGGAGCATCCGCCTCCGGAGTGGACAGGTGTCGGCCGTGGGTGCGCCCGGTAGCCCGGCGGCGGCGTGTACTTGCTTCCATACGCGCCAACTGCGGCGTTGCTCCCGTGGGTGACGGGCTTCTGGATACCTCCGGCGCAGTTGGTGTGGAAGTCGAGGGCGTCGCTGTAGGCCGGATAGCAGGCGAGTGACGGATCGGCGTTCGTGATCGGACTGTTTGCGCTGTGGCTGTTTCCGTTGTCCTGCTGGGGATTGCTTGGCGCGAAGACAGGGTCGACGGAGAGGAACCGTCCGAGGGTCGCATCGTAGGCACGGACTCCGAGCTGGGTGAGTCCAGTGAGTGCAGTTTCGCTTTTGTTGAGGAAGACGTGCGTCGAGGACCAGTCGGTTGCGGCGCCTCGATCGTTGCCGAACGGGTCGACCCATCGGCGGGTGATGGTTTGGTCGCTTGCCCCGACTTCTAGGTCGGCGGTGCCGTCGGTGTCGGTGTCGGTGTCGGTGTCGGTGTCGGTGTCGAGCGAGAAGACCTTGTTGCTTCCTCTGTCTGTGGTGCGTTCGTCGACCGCAGTGCCGTCGAGGGTGTACGTCCGCGTTGCGGTCAGTGTGCCATCGGAGTGGTTGTGCAGGTCGGTTCTGCCCAGGAAGATGGCGGGAGGCCCATGGCGAACTCGCCATGGGCCTCCCGTTCGGGGTGGTGGCGGGCCGAAGGCGGCGTGTCCCGATACGCGCCGCCTTCGGCCGCTACCTTGCGACCGTGTTCGCGCTCCCAACGGCGAGCTTCGCGAGGGTCACGACGTCGATGTCTGGTGCGTAGGCACCGGCATTGCCGAGTGTCAGCGCGCCGTTCGTCGTGGTCAGGTCGAGTGGGATGCTCGTGTCCCAGAAGCTGTTCCACGAGTACCCGTTGCGGAAGGTGCCGCGTGTTGTAGCGCCGCCTGCCTCGGTGACGTCGAGGAACCGGTTCACGACCTGCGGGTTGTAGTTGAGGTTCGAGGACTGCTCCGCGTTCGCGGCGGACACCGTCAGGACGTACGCCCCGGCACCGAGCGCGGGCGGACGGGTCAGGGTCGCGGTGTTGCCCGAACCGTTGCCCAGGTCGCAGAGCTTCGTGACGACGCCGTTCGCGTCAGCATCACCGTTCGAGCCGGCCGAAGCCGGGATCGTGACCGCCTTCAGGAGCGCCGTCGCCGTGTGCTCGACGCGATCACCACGCTCGGCTACCGCCCGAGCGCCGCAGCGCAGACCCTGGCATCCCGCCGTTCGAACGTGATCGGGATCGTCGCTGGGAACACCTCCCGCTACGGGTACGCCGAAGCCATCCGTGGGATCGAGGAATCAGCGCGAGCCGCGGGCTTCCTGAGCTTCATCGTCGTCGTCGAGACTCCTGACGTCGTTGACGTCACGGCTGCGACCGACGCCGTCCTCCGGCAATCACCTGCAGGGGTCGTCGTCCTGAAGTTCGACCCCCCGGGTGTCGCGGCCCTCGCGGCACTCCAGCCGCACATCCCCGTGGTTGCGTTGTCCGGCGTGCCGGAGAGCGGTGTGCCCCAGGCCGTCCTCGACGAGTCGCACGCTGCCGCGGCTCTCACCCGTCACCTGCTCGGCCTCGGCCACCGCACCGTCCACCACGTCCGCGTCCCCCCGTCCGGGAAGGAGGACGGGAGAACCTCGGGTTGGCGTCACGCGCTCACGGAACCCGGGCTCGAGATCCCGCCGGTACGCGATGTGTCGTGGGACCCGCGCTCGGCGTACGACGTCGGGGTCGCGATCGCGGCCCCGAACAGCACGGCGGATGAGGAGTGACCCGTGCCGACGTCGGACCGACCCACCATCTACGACGTTGCAGCCATCGCAGGGGTCTCTCACCAGACGGTTTCTCGCGTGTTGAACAGTCCTGAAACCGTCCGCCCGGCCCTCCGGACGCGTGTCCTCGCCGTCATCAGCTACCTCAGCTACGAGCGCAGCCCCGCAGCGGTCCGACTCGGGCGGCTCCACCGGCACTGAATGCCGCACTCCGCCGCACGAGTTCGCACGCCGCCGCGCCGCAGACACCCTCCGCATCCAGATCGCTCAGCATCCCGACGTCGGGAGAATCAACGGGGACCTGCCGTCACGGGCGCCTTCGCGAACGCCCGCACGGGGGAGGCGCCCGACCCCTCGATCCTGAGCGGCACGGCGGTGAACCTGGCACCGCTGGGAGGCAATGCCGCCAGACCCGTGAGGTGTTCGACGACGTTGACCCTTCCGGCGCGGAACACGGTCTGGTCGGGGCATTCCCGAGGGGTCTCCGACGATCCGGGATCGAGGAGGCACGAGTCGATCCCGACCAGCACCACTCCCTGTCCGGCGAGGTAGTCCAGGCCGTCCGCGCGGAGGAACGGTCCCTGTTCGCGGAGCGCGGGCGACCCGGAGAAGCGCTCCCACCCGGTGTGCAGCAGGACCGCCTTGCCGCGGAGGTACCGATCGTGGAAGGCGGACGCCGGGATGCCCCGCTCGGTCGCGTCGGTGAGGTGGAACACCTCGGCGGGGAGGTCCACGACGCGCTCGAGTTCGACCGAGGACAGGGCGCCGCCACGGTCGAGATGGTGGGATGATCCGCCGAGCGGTCCGTGGACGGGGTGGCTGAGATCGACGATGCGGTGGCCGGCGTGCGGGTGCAGCGTCGGTCGCTCGCCCATGCCGCGGCTGCCCTTGTGCTGCTCCGCCACGATCTCGAACCGGTCGAACCGGACATCGGCAACCAGAGCCAGTCCGAGGTGCTGCACCAGCAGGTGTGCGACCTGCTCTCGTGAGACGTGCTCGTCCGGGACGTCGAGCCGGAAGCCGTCCGCGGTGAGCCCACCACCGTTCAGGAACGCGATGCGGACGTCGAAGACGGCACGATGGTCGTGCATGGTGGATCGATCCTCTCGGGGTGGCGTGCGGGACTGCATCCGGAACGGCCTCCGGCTAGAAGGTGATGACGGTGGCTCCCTCGAGGGTGAACCGGAGGAACTCGTCGCGTGCGGCGGAGAGCTGCAGGCCGCGCTGCACGAGGGCGGCCTCGGTCCCCGCGTCGCGAGCGGCGTTGACGCACGCTCCGACTCGGATGCCGGAAGCGATCAACGCGTCGATCTGGTCGTTGAACAGACGATCCGTCGCGATGTCGACCCGGGTCAGGCGGTGTTGCGCCGGCCCGAAGACGAACACCTCGACGCTGACGTCGTCGCGCGCTGCGACCTCGGCGATCCGTGCTGGCAGGCGGCTGCCGATCGTCAACGAGTCCGCATCGTCGTGGAAGATGTGCGCGACGGTCTTCATGCTGCATTCTCCTGGGCGTGATGGTGGCGGGTGGAGTCGTGCGAACGTCGAGGAGCTCAGTCGGTGGCGACGGTGACGGCGGACCCGCCGGTGAGGTCGGCGAGCTGGTCGAACGTCATGGGCACGACCGTGTGGGGTGTACCCGCAGCTGTCCAGATCGTGTCGTAGACCGCGAGCGCACGGTCGAGGACGGTGCGCACCGGCGCGGGATGCCCGACCGGGGCGACGCCGCCGATGGTCTGCCCGGTGACGGCGCGGACCTGCTTCGCGTTCGCCATCTCGATGGTCGTCGCACCGATCTCCCTCGCCAGCAGCGCGGTGTCGACGCGGTGGCGGCCGCTGGTCATCACGAGCAGCGGCGCCCCGTCGGCGAGGAAGAGCAGGCTGCTGGCGATCGCGCCGACCTCGCAGCCGAGTGCGGCGGCCGCCTCGACCGCGGTCCGGGTGGAGTCCGGAAGTTCGCGGACACGGGCGCGGAGTCCGGCGTCGGTCAGGTGCTGCTGGACGATCTGGCTGCGCTCCGGCAGCGCATGTGCCTCGGTCATCGGGTCCGTCCCTCTCGCTGGTCTCGGATGGTGGCGATGATGGTCGCGTCGCGTGCCGTCACCGCCCGGTCGCCGCGTCGCCGCGGAGGGTCATCATCGCGCTCGTCACCGTCGCGACCGTCGTGCCGTCCTCGCGGCGGACGTCGCAGTGGTAGTGGCTGATGGTCCGTCCGGCGTGACTGCAGCGCGCGGTCGCTGTGAGCGCTCCGGACCATGCGGGCCGCACGAACCGTGCGTCGAGATCGATGCTGGCGAAGGACTCGCCCGGTTCGATGACGGTCGAGTGGGCGGTGCCGATCGCGGCGTCGGCGAGTTCGCAGAGGAGTCCGCCGTGGATGGTGCCCTGCTGGTTGCCGTGCAACTGCACGTCCGCGGCGAGCCGCACCGTTGCCTCCCGCTCGGCGACCTCGATGATCTCGATACCGAGCAGGCGCGATATGGCGGTCGGGTACCGCACGTGGGTCGTGTCGCCTGGTTGCAGGTTCCCGTCGAGTTGACGACGCAGGTACTCGAGGACCGGGAGGCGCGTCTGCGTCATGCGCGCACGTCCGGCAGCGGTGTCGTGAGGACGTCGAGGGCGGCGCCGGCGGCGCGCAGCACGGCGAGCACGCTCGCGGTGAGGACGGAGCGGTGCCGCCCGGCGGCCCAGTGGGTGCCGGTGGAGTCCCGGTACTCGATCAGGGTCAGTGCATCGCTGTCGGCGCCGGTGGTCAGCGACGTCTGGTGCAGTGCGAGGACGTCGATCTGGAGGCCGTGGTCGCCGAGCAGGCGGGTCGCCGCCTCGACGGGGCCGACCTCCTCGTACTCCGCGAGGTGGTCGCTGCCGTCGATGCGGATGCCGATCCGCGTGCGGCTGGTCCCGCCGCGGTCCTCGGACCCGAGTTGGACGAGGGTAATGCCTGACTGTCGATCGTCGAGGTACTGACGAGTGAACACGTCGAGCAGCTCCGCTGCCGTGGCTTCGCCGCCGGTTGCGTCCGTGTGCTCCTGGACACGTCGCGCGAAGTCGATCAGCATGCGGCGTGGGAGTTCGATCCCGTGTTCGGTCTCGAGGAGGTGGGCGATGCCGCCCTTGCCGGACTGTGAGTTCACGCGGATGACGGCGTCGTAGCTCCGTCCGAGGTCGGCGGGGTCGACGGGCAGGTAGGGGACACGCCACTCGATCTCCCCCTCGCCCCGGCGTGCCGCCGCGGCGCGCGCACGGTGTTCGGCGAATCCCTTCTTGATGGCGTCCTGGTGGGTGCCGCTGAACGCGGTGTGGACCAGATCGCCGACGTAGGGGTGCCGAGGGTGGACCTCGATGCGGTTGGCGTGTTCGACGGTGCGGCGGATCTCGTCGATGTCGGAGAAGTCGATCATCGGGTCGATGCCCTGGGCGTGCAGGTTGAGCGCGAGGGTGGCGAGGTCGACGTTGCCGGTGCGCTCGCCGTTCCCGAAGATGCAGCCCTCGACGCGCTGTGCACCGGCCAGTACGGCGAGCTCGGCACATGCGACGCCGGTGCCGCGGTCGTTGTGCGGGTGGACGGACAGGATCACGCCGTCACGGCGGGCGAGGTTCCGGTGCATGTACTCGATCTGGTCCGCGTACACGTTCGGGGTCGCGATCTCGACCGTCGCGGGGAGGTTGAGGATGACGGGGCGGTCCGGTCGGGCGTCCCACAGCTCCGTCATGGCGTCGCAGACCTCGAGCGCGTAGTCGGGTTCGGTGAGGTTGAACACCTCGGGCGAGAACTCGAGGCGCACGTTCCGCAGGTGCCCGGCGAGCTCGAGCACGTCGCGGCCGCCGGCGAGGATGAGCTCGGTCAGCGCGGCGCGGTCGCGGCGGAGGACGACGTCGCGCCAGGTGGGCGCGGTGGCCGTGTACATGTGGATGACGACCGGGTTCCGGATGCCGTGGACGGAGGCCACCGTGCGCTCGATGAGGTCACGCCGAGCGGGTGTGAAGACGACGATCGTGACGTCGTCCGGGGCGATGTCGGTCTCCGCGATGAGCCGCACGAAGTCGTGGTCCGTCTGCGACGCGGACGGGTAGCCGACCTCGATCTCCTTGTAGCCCATCGCAACCATCAGCTCGAAGAAGCGACGCTTGCGCGCCGGGTCCATCGGCTCGGCCAGCGCCTGGTTGCCGTCGCGCAGGTCGACGGGGACCCACAGTGGCGCGTGGGTCAGCCGCTTGCTCGGCCAGGATCGCTCCGTCAGCGGCACGTCGACCCGGGAGAACACGTCGCGGTACCGATGGGACGGCATCTGGGAGTGCCGCTGCGGATTCCACGCGGCGGACCCCGGCGGGATGTGGCCGGCCGGAGTCGAGATGGTGGGGAAGGCGGTGCTGCTCATGGTCTGGTTCCTGCTTCGATCGTGGGGGTGATCGACCGGCGCGCGTCCGCGCGCGTGACGGCTAGAATGTACCACGAACTCCTCAGACAAGTAGAGATGTGAGCAGCAGATGGAGATGATCCGGGTCAGTCGCACGCCGTTGGCCGACCAGGCGGCCGAGCTCCTGCTCGCGCGGATCCGCGCCGGCGAGTGGACCCTCGGAGCGAAACTGCCGGGTGAGACGACGCTCGCCCCGCAGCTCGGCGTCGGCCGCTCGACCGTCCGAGAAGCCGTGCGTCAGCTCGCCGGTCGCGGAGTGCTGGCCTCACGGCAGGGAGCAGGCGTGTTCGTCACGTCCCTCGACGTCCCCGAGGACTGGGACGCAGTGCTGCGTCGCGCCGACATCACCGCGGTGATCGAGGCACGCATGGCGATCGAGACCGAGGCGGCACGGCTCGCCGCAGAGCGCCGGACCCCCTCCGAGCTCCGAGCCCTGCGTCGGGCACTGGGGGAGCGAGACGTCCACCGGACGGAGATCGAGGAGCACGTCGACGCGGACATCGCCTTCCACCGAAGCATCGTCGTCGCCGCGCACAACCCGCTCCTGGTCGAGCTGTTCGACGGTCTCACCCCGCGGAGCCGGCAGGCGATGGTCGAGATGCTCCGCATCCGCGGAGGGTTCGGGCAGGATGCCGACCAGGACGACCACGCGCGTCTGATGGAGGCCATCGCGGGGCGCGACGACCACGCGGCGGCCGGCCTCAGTCGAGCGCACCTCCTCGCGCTGCAGGAAGCGATGAACTGACCGCGCGGTGCTCACGGGCGACGCCGCACCCGGTGACCGAGCTCGGCTGCACGGACGACTCTCGGCCGGGGATGCGGTGCGGGACGACCTGCGCGCGAAGTACCCAGAGCACGCGGACTACGAGCGCAGCAGGACGCGGCCCCACCCTCGGTTCGCGGCAAGCTCCCACTCGGGGGTCCCGGGCGTGCTGCAGATCACCGGGACGCCGGTCAGCTCCAAGAACGGGACGTCCGAGGTGTGGTCTCCGTACGCCGACGAGCCAGCGAGATCCAACCCGCGATCGGCGGCGAGTTCCCGGACGGCGTCGGTCTTCCGATCCCCGATCATCGGTCCGTCGATCTCCCCGGTGAACGTTCCACGATCGACGAGCATGTTCGTCGCGAGGACGTGGTCGGCGCCGAGCTCGTCGGCGAGCGCGACCAAGAGTGCCGGAACTGATCCGCTGACCAGGACGGTGGCGTCACCGCGCACCTGGTGCATGTGCAACTTCGCGAGTACGGCGGCGTGGAAGTAGCCGGCGGGCCGGGCGGCCAGCCAGCGTGCGACCAATCCGCTCATCGCGTCGGGGCTGCGCCCCTGCCACCAGGTGAAGTAATGACGATTGGCGGTAGAGCGAGGCGCCCCGCCCTCGAGCTGCATCCGACGGAGCCCGTGCAGGAACTCGACCGCGTCTCCAGGGTGCCCGCGTTCAGCGGCGTCGAAGTGTACGAGGTCGAACATCGTGGTCGTCCGTGTGAGCGTGCCGTCGACGTCGAAGAACGCAGCTCTCCGCAGGGTCGCCCCGCTCACGTGAGCGCTGCGAAGTCCAGGACGATGCGCCCGCGGACTCCGCCGAGGCCGACTCTGACATGCGCGTCGTGTGCCCGGTCAGCTGGCAGGACGTCGGCGATCCGGGCGGTGAGCACGCCGGAGTCGATGAGCTCCGAGATCTGCCGCAGCTTCTCGGATTCCCGCGTGTAGGCGGACACCATGATCGGATGCGCGACGATGCCGCGGGGAAGCGGGTCGGCCCAGCCCCTCAGCGGCACGAAGTGGCCGCCATCGCGGATCGCTGGGAACACCGCGGTCGTCTGCACCGCTGCGTCGACGACGGCGTCCACACCCTGCGGGACGAGTGCTCGGACCTCGGCCGCGAACTCTTCGCCGCGGGGAACCACGTAGTCGGCGCCGAGCGCTTTCACCAGTTCGACGTCTTCACCTCGCGCGTCGGCGATGACCGTGAAGCCCTCGTGCTTGGCGAGCTGGACCGTGAACCCGCCCGCAGCGCCGGCAGCGCCAGTGACCGCGAGCGTGCCGTGCCGCAACTGCGGCAACGAGTCCAACGCGAGTCGTGCCGTGAGGGCGTTCATCGGCACGGCGGCCGCTTCGTGCAGGCTCAACCGCTCCGGGCACGGAGCGATCGACAACGCCGGGACGACGATGAACTCAGCGTAGGCGCCCGACACGAGCGGCGCGTCGACCACCGCCATGACGCGGTCTCCCACCGACCACCCGGTGACCGCGGAACCGACCGCGTCGATGGTTCCGGCCGCGTCCATCCCGGGGGCGAACGGGGGAGTCCGGTCACTGAGGACCGAGCGGTAGAACCCCTCGCGGAACGCCAAGTCCGTCGGGTTCACTGCGGCGCCGTGGACGCGGACGCGCACCTCGTCGGGCCCGGGGTCCGGGCAGGGGACCTCGTGCAGTTCGAGGACCTCTGGTCCGCCAAAAGATGTGGTGCCGACGAGCTTCATACCTCCATCAAACCGGCGGTGCGAACCGGGAACCAGGTGCTCTCACCACCAGCCGGTCCTGTCCCCGCTCGGGCAGCCGGGTGGTGGTACACCCCGGATAACGCAGCCCTGTTGACGTCGGTGACGTTCGTCGAGCATCGCAGTGCGGATCGACGCTGGGGTCGGCCGAATCACGAACCGACCTCGACACCAGGAGCAGCATGCGACTCGCGATCATCGGCGCCTACGGCTCGGGAAAGACCACGCTCGCCAGAGCGGCCGCAGAGCGGTTCGGTCTCCGTCTCGACGCGCTTCCCGCGATGCAGGACCCGTTCGGCATCAGCAAGGCGGCGACCGCGTGCAGCCCAGCGCAGCTCGTCGAGCTGACGGTGCGTCGGCTCATCGAGCGGAGCGCGGCCGAGCAGGGCGAGCACTGGGTCTCTGACGGCTCGCTGGTGCACGACTGGGTCTTCACGAAGACACTGCTCCTGCACGGCGCCGACCCCGAGACCTCACGGCAGCCCACGGTCGCGGGTCGCGGTCTCGTCAACGGGCTCCTCGAACCCACCCGACGTGCCATCCGGGCTGCACTCGCTGGACGCTACGACGCTGTGGTGCACGTCCCCATCGAGTTCGAGATGTCCGAGCGGACGCCGCCCGTCTCGGAAGCATTCCGCACGAGGTCGGAGCAGTACCTCGCCGAGGAGACCAGCCTCGCAGGCCTGCACTTCCACACCGTCACCGGCACGGTCGCCGAACGGCTCGACCGACTCGGCGCGCTCCTGGCTGTGCCGGCCGCCGCCTAGCCCCTACCCAACTGCACTGATCGGAACATCCCATGCAAGAGAACCTCAAGCTCGCCATCTCCGGAACGTACTCGACTGGGAAGAGCACCACGACGGAAGCGCTGTCGATCGCAACCGGCCTGCCGCGCACGCACGCGAAGACCTCTCGCGAGATCCTCATCGACCTCATCCCCGGCAAGACCGTGATGGACCTCAACGCGATGGAACTCATCAAGCTCGGATTGCGACGATTCGAGGAACGGGTCCAGAACGAGTCCGGTCCCGGTCCGTTCATCTCCGACGGTGGTGTGTTCCACGAGTGGGTCTACTTCGAAGCACGCATGCGCGTCGGGATCAACCCAGGAGCGCCGAAGTGGTTCCAGGCGGTGAAGCAGATCGCTGGCCTGCCGGTGAAGCACTTCTACCAGCGTTACACCGACACGCTCGGCGACGTGACCCGGGCGCGAGCGAAGCGCCTGTACGACGCGTACGTGCACCTGCCGGTCGAGTTCGACATGCACCCCGACGGTCACCGCCCGGTCTCCGAACCCTTCCGTCGGCTCTCGGACGACTTGCTCATCGAGGCACTGCAGGAGCTCGAGATCCCCTACCACGTCGTCGGCGGCCCGATCCCGGAGCGGGTGAACCGGATCATCGAGCTGTTCGACATGCCGCAGGTCGTTCCGACCGACGAGGCGATCGAGTTGGCGCAGATCCGGGTTCGGGCAGCAACGGACGTCCTCGAGCAGGACGCCCGGTTCCACGAGGCGCAGCGCAAGAAGTCCTTCGGTCGGCAGCTGAAGTACGCGCTCCGCTACTGATCGCTCCCACCTGATCGCACTCGCCACGAAGGGTCAACTCATGCTCACAACCGCAGACGCCGTCCGGAACGGTGCTCGTCTGACAAGCCCAGCGCTGCTGCTCGGGCTCCTCGCGTTCGCGCAGCTCATCATCGCGCTCGACTACAACATCGTCTTCGTGGCGCTCCCGGTCATCGGGGAGGGGCTGCACTTCTCGGAGTCCGCACTCCAGTGGGTGGTGAGCGCCTACGCAGTCGCGTTCGGCGGTTTCCTCCTGCTCGGTGGGCGACTCGCGGACCTCATCGGGAAGCGCCGAGCCTTCGTCATCGGACTGGCGCTGTACGCCGTCGCCTCGCTCGTCGGTGCGGTCGCCACCGACCCACTCGTCCTGATCATCGCTCGCGCGTTCCAGGGGCTCGGTGGAGCATTCCTGTCACCGGCGACGCTGTCACTGGTGACCACGAGCTTCCCCGAGGGCCGTTCCAGGAACACCGCGATGTCGATCTGGGCGGCCGCGGGCAGCACCGGCATGGTGCTCGGATCGCTCCTCGGCGGGGTCCTGACCGGCAGCCTCGGCTGGGAGTCCGTCTTCACCGTGAACGTTGCGCTGGCCGCTGCAGCGATCGTCGGCGCGTTCCTGCTCCTGCCACCGGACCGCCGAAGCGCAGCAGGGGGCGCGCAGCGTCTGGACGTGCCGGGTGCGGTCACCGGAACGGTCGGCGTGCTCGCAGTCGTGTTCGCGCTCGTCCAGGCGCCGGAAGCAGGTTGGGCTGCCCCGGTGACCTTCGTGCCCGGTGTGGTCGGCGTGGTGTTCATGGTCGCGTTCGTCCTCGTCCAGCGTTCGTCGCGCGACCCCCTCGTACCGCTCAGCCTGTTCCGATCGGGGAACCTCGGCGTCGGAACGTGGGTGACGTTCTTGTTCATGGCGACGTTCGGCGCGATCCCGTTCTTCCTGACGATCTACATGCAGCAGGAACTCGACTTCACGCCGATGGCGACCGGCATCGCGTTCATCATCCCGTCCGCATGCGTGCTCGTCGGGGCGACGTTCGCCGGACGCCTCGGCAACGTCGCATCGCCGAGGTCCGTGCTCGCCGTGTCGTTCGCGATCGGTGCGGTCGGGACCGCGGCACTCGCGGCAGGGTTCGCCGCCGGCATGTCCCCGTACGTGCTCGTCGTGCCGCTCGTCGTGCTGAGTCTTGCCCAGGGGGTGGTGTTCACCACGATGTTCACCTTGGCGACCAGCGGCGTCCCTGCCGAGCACCAAGGCACCGCATCGGGCATCGCGACGGCGGGGCAGCAGGTCGGTGGAGCGGTCGGCCTCGCCCTCCTCGTCCTCGGTGCGTCCGCCATCGCCGGCGCTGACCCGATGAAGCAGATCATCGTCGCGACCTTCCTCATCGCAGGCGGCTTGGTGGTCGGCCTGCTGGTGTCGCTGGCGGGCTCTGGCCGCCCGGTGTCCGCGGGTGTCACCACACCTGAGGTCGCGCCGGCTTCGCCCGTCACCGCGGACGAAGCGGCGGTCAGTCGCTGAGCACCGCAGTGGGAACCGCGTCCGGGCGGTCGCTGCTGTACTTCCACCACGCTGGCGGCTTGGCGGCCGTTCCGAGGGGAGTGCGTGCGGCAGCGACCGCCGCAGGCGTCGAACAGGTCACCGCGGTCGGATTCGAGCGTGCTGCGTTGCGTTCCACCTGGGCCACCATCGAGATGCTCGCGGCGATGTCGGTCCACGCGATGCACGACTCCCTCGCCGGAGCGCTGCTGTACGGCCACAGCATGGGCGGCCTCGTCGCATTCGAGGTGTGCCGTCAGCTCGCGGCGAGCGGAGCCCCCATGCCTGCAGCGCTGGTCCTCGGAGCGACTGCACCTCCGGGTGTGTTCCCCCCGGTCGAGGACGTGTGCACGCGACTCGGTGTCGACGCCGCGGAGGGAGCCAGGGGATCGAGGATCCGGATCGGTATCGACCGAGCCCGGGCGTACGCCCCGCGGCCCGTCCCCATCGACATCGCCGTGCATGTCGTCTGCGGCCGAGATGACGAAGTCGTGTCTCCCGATGTCATGGAACGGTGGTCCGAGCTGGGGTGTGAGACGCTCGCGATACACGCCATCGACGGAGCCCACATGTTCCACCAGACGGCGCACGAGCAGTTCTCCGAGGTGTTCGTCTCGATCGCCCGAGCCGAATAGAGTTGCCCATCGCAACAGAATTCGTACGCATCAGGGGGTGTGCATGCAGAACGAGGTGACGGGCTTCGCAGCAGAAGCCGAGCAAGCGCAGGGGCGGCGCGCATGGCTCGGGGAGTTTCTCCGCGCTCGACGTGAGGCGCTGCAGCCGGAGGACGTGGGGTTGCCGAGGTCGGGCCGTCGCCGCACCCCGGGGCTGCGGCGCGAAGAAGTTGCCGTGCTGGCGAACGTCGGGGTGAGTTGGTACACGTGGCTCGAGCAGGGGCGCGACATCGGCGTCTCGACGGTCGTCGTGGACGCGATCGCGAACGCGCTTCGTCTCGAAGGAGCAGATCTCGAGTACTTCTACGAGCTGACAGGGAAGGTGCCGGCGTCACGCCGCGCGGCGGCCGACGACCTCAAGGGTTCGATCGAGCGGACGCTCTCCAGCATCCAGGACATGCCAGCCTATGCAGCAGATCGCTACTGGAACGTGTTCGCCACCAATGAGCTCGCAGCGAAGACGTTCCAGACACAGGTCGGCACCAACTGCCTCATCCGGTACTTCACCGATGAGGAGTACGCGGCGCACTATCCACACCGAGACCTCGCCGCACGGATGATGGTCTCGCAGTTCAGACGTCAGGCGACGGCCTTCGCAACCGACCCGACGTTCGAGTCGATCGCCACCGACCTCGCCGATCGTTCGACGGAGTTCCGCCGCCACTGGGGTCAGCACTCCGTCGGTCAGGAACCCCACGTCGCGACCGTCTTCGACCACCCCCTCGGACGGATGTCCTTCGAGACGGTGGTCCTGACACCCACCGTCGGAGGCGACGACCTGATGCTGTTCCTGTACTCACCGTCACCGGCGACGGCTCCGACGACGAACGCGGTGCTGGAGCAGATCCGGTGACCTCCGGACGCTGGAGCAGCCCGAGCCGCGCTCGCACGATCGTGGTGGGCGACATCCGGGTCACGTCGGTACCCGACGGGCGTATCCAGCTGCACCCAGCACGCTGGTACGGCTCTGCAGAACCGCCGAGGCCGGCAGTCGAAGTGCAGCCGCTCTTGGACTCGGAGGGGTACCTCGTCGCGTCCGTCGGGTCGCTCGTCATCGAGGCGGGTAACCACGTCATCGCACTGGACACGGGGCTCGGACCGGTGCACGTTCCCGGAGGCCGGGGGCATCCAGCCATCGGCGCGATGACGGGTGGCACCTTGCCGGAACAGTGGCGCGCGCTCGGCCTGCCGGACCCGACCGAGGTCGTCATCACCCATCTGCACGAAGACCACACCGGATGGTGGAGCAGCGACAGCCGGTTCGGGGCCGTGCTCCGCGAGCTCCCGACCTTCGCTGGGCGCGACGACCTCGACCGAAGCCCGTTGGCGACCTCCTCCGATCGCTGGCAGCCCGCTGACGGCGGGGAGCAGATCGCCCCGGGAGTCACCGTCATGGCGCTCCCCGGGCACACCCCGGGCCACCTCGGCCTCCGTGTCGAATCGCGACACGAATCCCTCATCGCGTTCGGCGATGCGCTGCACAGCACGCTGCAGATCCCGGACCCGACCATCAACGCGTTCGTTGAACACGACCCAGCAGGAGCAGTGGCGACCCGAGCGGCCCTGCTCGAGGAGCTGCAGCGCACGAACGGTGTCGCGTACGGCAACCACTTCGGAGACGTCGTCTTCGGACGGGTCGACGCTCGTCAGTGGCGGCCGGTCGGTTGAGCGCACGTGGCGCGTCTGGACGATGCGTCGCTCCGGCGCCGTGACTGGTGGTTCCACTCCCACCATAAGTGGCCTCTGGTCGACCCGTCCGACGCGGTGGATCGTTGCTCTCGCAGACGCCCCTCCTCCACCGACAGGAGACCGAACCCGTGACAACCGACACCATCGAACGCCACGAATCCATCGAGGACCTCCTCGGACCGGCAGCAGGCCGGTTCTTCGGACTCGGATACCGCCTCACCGATCCCAGGCTCCGCAACGCTGATGTCGTCGAGGACGCCGGTACCTGGAGGCTCACCGCCACTGCAGACGCGGTGACCGGCGCCGCGTGGTCGCGGAAGGGCGACGACGAACAGGACCCACACCTCAGCACGACCGACCTGATCGTGCTCGGCATCGCGAGCGCCTACGAACTGCTCGCCCGAGACCTCGACGCCGAAGCGATGACCGCGTGCTCGATCATGAGCGTCGACATCCGAGCACCACGTCGGCCCATCGAAGGCGACCTCGCGGCCCTGCCAGTGACCGGGCATGCGCCCAGGGGTGCCGTCGCCGCAGGAGGGGAGATCCCCGTCGTCGTCGACGTCGCCGGGTTCACGATCGGCATCGTCGTCCTCCGCTCGAGGGTGGTCCCCCCAGTCCCCGGTGGCACGCGCGTCGAGGACCGCCCCGGAGACGGGGTCTACTGCGGCGTGTACCGGAGCCGCTCACCACTCGTCGAGGACGTCGAAGTCGGACCGGACGACGTGCGCGCCAGCGTCACCATCCCAGCCGTCGGACGCCGTCCCGCCGACGAGCTCTGCGGTTTCGAGGCCGCGTTCCAGCCCGGGATCAACCTGGTGGACGCCTTCGTCGCAACGCTGCAGCTCGGCCAGGTCCTGCTCTACCGACTGGACGAGATCGACCGATCGGACAGCGAGACGCTCTGGATGCGACGCACCCTGATCACCGTTCCCGGCCATCCGCACGCGGCTGTCCGAACCGCCACCCGGGTCTCCCTCGCCCGATCTCGCACGCTGCAGCAGGACGGCCGTGAGTGGCGGCTCTGCGACGTCGTCGGAACGTTCGACACCGGCATGCAGGTCAGCTGCTCAGTCGCCCACGTCATCGGTGCGGCATGAGTGTCGACCAGGTGATGGCGAGCGCGACGTCGGCCCTCGGGGCCGGCGCCGAACTCCGAACCACCGTGCTGCAGGGCCTCGGTGGCGCGCTGCCGTCCCGGGTCGTCACCAATGACGACCTCGCCACGACGCTCGACACCACGGACGAGTGGATCACGTCCCGCACCGGCATCAGCGCACGACACAAGGTGGAGCCGGGAACCTCGACCAGCGACCTGGCGGTCGCTGCCGGTCGGCGGGCTCTGGAGAACGCCGGGATCGACTCCGTCGACATGGTCATCGTCGCCACCTCGACCCCGGACCACCGGTGCCCGGCAACGGCCCCCGACGTCACAGCCCGTCTCGGTCTCGGCACGGTCCCCGCCTTCGACCTCGCCGCAGTGTGCTCCGGATTCGTGTACGGACTCGCCCAGGCCGATGCGTTGATCAAGTCGCACGCAGCGGAACGTGTCCTCCTCATCGGGGCAGACACGTTCACGACCCTGGTGGACCCGACCGACCGTGCGAACGCCGTGATCTTCGGCGACGGTGCCGGCGCTGTCGTCCTCGGTACCGCCCGCGACGGTGACGCAGGACGATTCGGCCCGTTCACGCTCGGCTCCGACGGCACCGGAGTCGACCTCATCCGGGTCGAAGCCGGTGGCTCTCGACAGCCGGTCATCGACACGGCGGATCCGGCTGCGTGGTTCACCATGCAGGGGCGAGCCGTGTTCGCAGCCGCGGTCGCCGCGATGGCCGATTCCTGCCGCACAGCACTCGACACCGCAGGATGGGGAGCGGACGACGTCGACCACCTTGTCGCCCACCAAGCGAACCGCCGGATCATGACGATGGTCGCCGCTTCGATCGGGGTACCGAGCGACCGCGCCGTCATCCACCTCGACCGGGTCGGGAACACCTCGGCGGCGTCGATCCCCCTCGCCCTCGCCGCCCACGCGGGGCAGATCCGTGCTGGGGAGCGGGTCCTCCTCACCGCATTCGGCGGTGGTGCGACCTGGGGTGCCGGCACGCTCACCTGGCCGACCCTCGAGGCCCCCGTCATCGACCTGATCTGACCACCTCGTTCCGCCGATTCACGCTCCACAAACACCACCAGGACCATCCCGACAACCGCCCAGAGAGGGCCCGTCATGACCGCACCCGTCCCGTCCGCCGAGAACCTCGTCGAACTCATCCGCACGAGCGTCGAGGAGCTTTCCCACCTCGACGGCGTCGACAAGTCCTTCGACGAACTCGACCTCGACTCACTGTCGATGGTCGAGATCGCGACCATCGTCGGGCAGACGTACGGCGTCCAGCTCGGCGAAGACGAAGTCGTCGAAGCCGGTGACTTCATCACGCTCACGGCGCTCCTGCACGAGCGGGTCTCCGCGTAGCGCGGGAGCCGGGCGCTCTCGGACGCGGCGTGGGCCGACCCACCTGACCGCCACGCGCCTCCAGGCCGTCGAGCCCGCCCGCTGATCGCTTAGCGGAATCTGGGAGCGCCGTCGGCACGCTACCGGGATGGAACCGATGCGGCACGTCCGCCGCCTGCAGCGCGCCGCGCAGGCGGAGGTCGGTGCGTTCTGGCGGTCCCGCCCCGTCGATCCGGAGGTCGTCCTCTACGAGTCGTTCGCGGGCAACGGTGCCGCCTGCAACCCGGAGGCGATCTGGCGGGAGCTCCTCGCCGCCGACGACCTCCGGCACCTCCGCCACGTCTGGGCGCTCGACGCTGCGGCACTCCACTCGATCGGGCCCGCGCTCCGCCGAGCGCCGCGGACGACCGTGGTCCTGCGCGGGTCGACCGCGTACCTGCGGCACCTGTCGACGGCCGGCACGCTGATCAACAACGCCACGTTCCCGCCCTCGTTCTCCCGCCGACCCGGCCAGCGCTACCTCAACACCTGGCACGGGACCCCGTTGAAGCGGATGGGCTTCGACGAACCCGACGGAGCGACCGCGTCCGCGAACACGATCCGGAACTTCCTGCAGGCCACGCACCTGCTCTCCCAGAGCCCGTGGATGACGGAGCGGATGTACGAAGGCGCCTACCGGCTGGGCGGGATCGCCACGGCGGAGGTCCTGGAGGTCGGGTACCCGCGGGTGGACCGTCAGACCGCGCCGGACGACGTCCGGCTCCGTCGTCGTCTCCGCCGAGCCGGGGTGCGGATCGGCGAAGAGCCGATCGTGCTCTACGCGCCGACGTGGCGGGGCGAGCGCTTCGCCGACCCCGAGGACACGTCCGCCGAGATGGTGGCGCTCGTCGACCACGTCGAGGCGTTCCTGCGCCGTCGGGGCATCGCCGGGACGGTCCTGGTGAAGCCGCACCAGGTCGTCGCGGGGCGTGCGCGACGGGAGCCCCGGCTGGCGGACCGGCTCGTCCCCGAGGACGTCCCGGTGAACCTCCTGCTGGGGGAGGCGTCGGTGCTGGTGTCCGACTACTCGTCGATCGTGGTCGACTGGCTCGCGACCGGGAAGCCGGTCGTGTTCGCGGCCGAGCACGACCAGGAGTACGAGACGACGCGCGGGCTCTACCTGTCCGACGGGTGGCCCGGTCCCCGCTGCACGACGGGGACCGAGGTCGCAGCGGCCGTCGCCGATGCCCTGCGCGAGGGCGTACCGGCTGCGTACCGCGCCGCGTACACGCAGTTGCAGCACCGTCTCGTCCCGCTCGACGACGGCCACGCGGCGCACCGCGTGGTCGACGTCCTGTTCCGCGGTCAGGAGCCCGTGCGGGGCAGGACCAGGACGCTCGCGGGTGACGGGCGGCCGAAGGTGCTGATCCACGTCGGCGCGTTGCGCTCGAACGGCATCACCAGCGCAGCCGTCAACCTCCTGCCCCGGCTGCTCGATGCCGGGGTCGACGTCACCGTGACGTACAACCAGACGACCAGGGGCCCGGGCGTGCTGAACCGAGAGCGGATCGACCCGCGGGCGCGCCAGGTGCAGCGGGTCGGCGGGATGAACGGGTCGAAGCTGCTGCACCTGCACCGCCGCATCACGGAACGGCGGGCGTCGAGCACGGCACACGCCACCTCCCCGGGACTGCGCGCGCTCTGGGACGCGGAGTGGCGTCGCTGTTTCGGCGACGCCCACTTCGACGCCGTGGTGGACTTCAGCGGGTACGGGCCGTTCTGGGCGGAGTTGCTCCTGCACGCCCCCGGACCCGTCCGCCGGTCGATCTGGTTGCACAACGACATGCGCGCCGAGTTCGACCGCGAAGTCGACGGGAAGGCCAGGATGCGCCGCTCCCTGCGGTTCGTGGCCGGTCTGTACCCGCAGTACGATCGCGCCGTGTCCGTGTCGTCGACGCTCTCCGCCCACAACGAGCGGACCCTCCGCGACATCGCCCCGGCGACGTACGTCTCGGTGCCGAACGCGATCGACGCCGAGCGGATCCGCGCGATGGCGCTGCTCCCCGTCGAGCTGGCGCCGTGGCGGGCGTCGTTGCTCGACCGCACCGACGGGAGTGCCTGGTTCGTGACGGTCGGGCGGCTCTCGCCCGAGAAGAACCACGCCCGGCTCCTGCGCGCCTTCGCCTCGGTGCACGCCGAGCAGCGGCACACCCGGCTGCTCGTCGTCGGCGGCGGGTACCTCCTGCCGGAGCTCCGGACGCTCGCGGCGACGCTCGGCCTCGGCGACGCGGTGGTGTTCACCGACGCGCTCGAGAACCCGTTCCCGCTCGTCGCCGCCGCGGACTGTCTCGTGGTCTCGAGCGACCACGAGGGCCAGCCGATGGTGATCCTCGAGGCGGCGGTCCTCGGGAAGCCGGTCGTCTCCACGGGGTTCGCGGCGGTCGCCGACGCACTGCCGGACGGCGGCGGCGTACACGTCACCCCGCTCTCGGACGACGGGTTGGCCGACGGGCTGCGCGCCTTCCTCGCCGGCGAGGTCCCGCCGGCGACCATCGACGTCGACGCGTACGGCTCCGCCGTCACGGACGCGTTCCTGCGCACGGTGCTGCCGACGGCACCGGAGCTCCCGGAGCCACCGGTGCCGGTGGCGCCGGACCAGCGACGGCGGGGGACGCCGTGACCCTCCGGTCCCGGCTCACCGGGAACCTCGTGCGGACGGGCCGTCGTGTCCGTCGGCGGTGGTCGGCCGAGGTCCGCGCCTTCTGGTCGGCGCGACCGGTCGACCCCGAGCTCGTGCTGTACGAGTCCTTCAACGGCAACGGTGTCCTGGACAGCCCCGAGGCGGTGTTCCGGGCGCTGCTCGACGATCCGCGACACCGGTCGAAGCGGCACGTCTGGTCGCTCTCCCGGGAGAACGACAACCGCGCGATCCGTGCGGAGTTCGCCGCGCACCCACGCGTCCGCTTCGTCGCGCCGGGGTCGGCCGGCTACCTCCGCGCGCAGGCCACGGCCGGCTGGCTCGTCAGCAACGCGACCTTCGACCGCCAGTTCGACAAGCGTCCCGGGCAGGTCTCCGTCAACACGTGGCACGGCACGCCGCTGAAGCACATGGGGTTCGACATCGGCGACCCGGCGTACCGGGTCGCGAACGTCCTCCGGAACTTCCTGCACGCCGACGTGCTCGTGACGCCGAACGACCACACGACCGAGGCCCTCTACCGTCGGGCACACCGGCTCGACGGCATCCTGGAGCGGCCGGTGCTGCCCACCGGGCTCCCGCGCATCGATCGGGAGTTCCTCGACGATGCGGGCCGTGCGGCGGTGCGAGCGCGGCTGGAGGCAGGAGGACTCGCGGTCGGCGACCGACGCATCGTGCTGTGGGCGCCGACCTGGCGCGGCTCCTCGTTCGTCCGTCCCGACGACGACGCCGACGTCCTGTTGGCGCAGCTCCGGCAGATCCGCGACGGACTGGACCCGGAGCGGTTCGTGGTCCTGTTGAAGACCCACCAGGTGGTGCACCGCGCCGCCGCACGCAGACCAGCTGCGGCCGGCGTGCTCGTGCCGAACGACATCCCGACGAACCTGCTGCTCGGGGTCGTCGACACGCTCGTCACGGACTACTCGAGCATCTTCTTCGACTTCCTCCCCCTCGAGCGTCCCGTCGTGTTCTTCACGCCGGACCTCGACGAGTACGCGAGCTACCGGGGACTCTCGATCCCCACCAGCGAATGGCCGGGGGCGCTGTGCACGTCACCGGAGCGTGTGGCTGCGGCGATCACCGCTCCGGAGGATGCGGAGGTCGCCGAGCGGGCCGCGACCATGCGCGCGCGGATGAACCCGTACGACGACGGTCACGCGACCGAACGCCTCGTCGAGGCGGTGTTCCGGGGGACGGCCGCGACACCCCGACCACCGCACCCGTCGCCGTCCCCGTGCGTCTTGGTCGTCGTCCCGGCCGCTGCCGGCCGTGCGGTGGTCGAGGAGGTCGTGCGGGGCCTCGACCGCCTCGACCTCGACGCGAACGACGTGTCCGTGCTGCTCTCGGACACGCGCTCCGGCTGGTACCTCGACGCGCAGCGGCGACTCGATCCGCGCATCCGGCAGTTCGTCCGACAGGGCACCAGGAACGGCTCGGCAGTCCCGGCGTGGCTGCGGCGACCGATCGGCTCGGCGGCACCGTCGAGTCGCTCGGAGTGGCACCGGCTCCTCGCCGACACGTCGTTCGACGTCGTCGTCGACGCCTGCGGCGGGGCGGCCTTCTGGGGAGACCTCGTCGGCTCCGCTCCGGCGCGCGCTCGCGTCGGATGGGACGGCCAGGACACCCCACGGCAGATCGAGCGTGTGCTGGCCGTCGTTCGGGCCGCCTCGTGAGGGCCATCGCGACGGCCCGGCGGAGCTGGCTCCTGCCGTCGCTGCTGGGCGTCGTCACGGTGCTCGTCGCGGCCACCGGATCGTGGATCCCGTCACTGTGGGGCGACGAGGGCACGAGCGTGCTGTCGGCCCAGCGTCCGTGGGCGAGCCTGTTCCGGATGACCCAGCACGTCGATGCGGTCCACGGCGTCTACTACGCCGGCCTGCACCTCTGGGTCGACGTCTTCGGCACCAGCGCGTTCTCGGTGCGGTTCCCGTCCGCGTTCGCCGCCGGTGCCGCGACCGCGGCGGTGGTGCTGATCGTCCGGGAGCTCGCCGACAGCCGCCTGGCACTCCTCGCCGGCATCGTGTGCTGCACGCTCCCGCGGATCACCTACGCCGGGGAGGAGGCCCGCTCCTACGCGTTCAGCGCCGCGCTCGCCGGGTGGACGCTGCTCGTGCTCGTCCGCCTCCTGACCGGCCGAGCCCAGGGCCGCCGGTGGTGGGTCGTGTACGCCGGGCTGCTCACGGTCAGCATCTGGCTGTTCCTGTTCTCCGTGCTGTTGCTCCCCGTGCACCTTCTCGTCGTCGCCGTCGCACGTCCCGATCGGCGGTTCGTCCGGCGGTGGGTCGCAGCCGTGCTGAGCGTCGTCGTGCTGATCGTCCCCATCGCCGTCGCCGGAGCGTCGGAGAGCGGTCAGATCGCGTTCCTCGCGCACCGCACGACCGTGACGTTCCGCTCGCTGACCGTCGGCCTCTGGTTCAGCAGCACCTCGTACGCGGTCCTCGCCTGGGCGCTCATCGTGGTCGCCCTCGTCGGCCGGGGGACCGGGCGGGGGATCGGCCGGGGGATCGGCGCGCTGCCGAGCGGTCGTGTGGCCGGAGCTGCGCCGGCGGTGGTGGGCCAGCCGGCCTCGCGGACGCTCCCATTGGTCTCGTTGACGGTCCTGGCGGCGTCGTGGCTCCTCGTCCCCGTCACGGTGCTGGTGCTCGCCGACCTGGTGCACCCGGTGTTCTCCGGCCGGTACCTGACGTCCTCGGCGCCGGCGGCCGCGATCCTCGTCGCGCTCGGCATCGAACGCATCGGGGCGGTCGTCCGGCGCCCGGTCGTCGTCGCAGCGATCGGCGCGGTGCTCGTGACGGCGGTCGCTGCGCCGGTGTGGGCGCAACAGCGCGGGCCGTACGCGAAGAACGACAGCGACTGGGCGGAGATCAGCGCGACGATCGGCGCACACGCCCGGTCGGGTGACGCCGTCGTGTTCGACGAGTCGACCCGGCCGTCCCGGGATCCCCGGCTCGCGCTGCACACCTACCCCGACGGGTTCCGTGCCGTGCGGGACGTCACGCTCGAGACCCCCTACCCGGAGCGGGACACGTGGCGCGACGCGGCGTACACGCCGGCCCGAGCAGCGGCACTGGGACGGTTCGACGGGGTCGACGGGGTGTGGTTGGTCGAGTACGCGATCGACGGCCGCGCCGACGACTACGGTGTGGCCGACCTCGAGCGGCTCGGCTACCGCGCCGTCCGGACGTTCCCGGAACACCGGAGCACGATCACGGAATACCGGCGCGCCCGGTGAGCGGGTGCCTCCTGTTTGCGCGCAGCTTCGGAGGGCGGTCGCCACCGGATCGCGCGCACCTCCGGTGAGTCGGCGCCCGGCGAGCCGGCAGCGGTCGCCCGATCAGGACCCGAGCCCGTCGTCGCGGATGCCGAACAGCCCGTGGCCGTGCTCGACGAGGACCTCGTAGGCGGTACTGGGATCGGCCGGCGCGGCGGTGCCCGGTTCGAACTTGCCCAGCAGGACCGACAGCAGGTCGGAGCTCGGAGCCGCGGCGGGTCGAGCGGAGCGCGGGAGTCGCGTCGGGGGACGTGGGACCCGCGGTGCCGTGACCACCGGCCACGAACCGGCGTGGCGCGGGGTGGTCCGGTTCGCGGCCCCGAACACCGGCGCCGATGCCTGGTCGCGGTCGGTCAGTGCCGGCAGCCCGTGCACGCCGTTCAGCGTGGCGATGACGGAACAGTGGTCGACCGGGGTGTTCACCACGGTGCGCGGGTCGGTCCAGGCCGACACGACGATCGTCGGGACGCGCACGCCGAGTCGGTCGAAGCGGAACCCGTCCTCGCCGGCGGGCGCACGGTCGTCGGGTGGGACGGCCCGGGGCGGCGGGACGTGGTCGTACATCCCGCCGTGCTCGTCGAAGGTGATCAGCAGGGTCGTGTTGAGCGGGTTGGACCCGCCCGGACGGCCGCCGTCGCGGATCGCGGAGTAGACCTCGGCGACGAGTGCCTCGGCGGCGAGCATGTCCGCGACGGCCTTGCTGTACCGTCCGGGCCGGGGTGTGTCGGACGACGCGGGTGGGTGCATGCTGTTGCGGTCGTACACCATGCGCGGCTCGATGAACGCGTACGCGGGCAGGTCGCCGGTCCGGGCATCGGCGCGGAACTGCTCCATGCTCCGGAAGTTGCTCTGCCAGTACTGCTGGATCGACGGGGCGGCGAGGATCCCGGTCAGGGAGACCACCTGGGACGCGTCGTAGTAGACCCGCCACGGGACGCCGGCGTCCTGGAGCGTGTTGAACACCGTGGGGACGGCGGGCGCGTCCAACCACTTCCGGAAGCCGCCGCCCCCGGCGTTCGACATGAACCCGTTCGACGTCGCGGCGTGGAAGAACGCGCGGTTCGGCCAGGTGTCGGACGGCACCGCGGAGAACCAGTGGTCGAACACACCGAACCGTTCGGCGAGCGTGGAGAGGACGGGCAGTGCCTCCGGACCGAAGCCCCCCATGACCTGCGCGTACTCCGCGGGGTCCGGATCGCGGCCGAGTGCGCTGCGCAGGTGCGCCTCATAGTCGGCCACGAAGCCGTCCATGGTGGGGGCGCCGTCCTGGTCGTCCGCACCCCACAGCTGCCGGAGCGTGTGGTGGTAGCCCTCGCCGGGGTTCACGCTCGGACTGACCAGCACGTCCTCCGGCGTGCCGCTGAACCGGTGGGCGGGAACGGGCAGACCGGACAGTGACGGGTTCGTGCACCAACGCCCGGCGAGTCCCTCGAACCGTTGTCCGGCGCGGGGCCGGTCCGTCGGGTAGAGCCAGCCGAGGACCTGGTCGAACGATCGGTTCTCCATCATCAGCACGACGATGTGCTCGAACGCGGCGCTCGGGCGGACCGCTCGTGTGACACGCCCTTCGTGCGCGCGGAGCGCCGGCACGCTCGGCGACGTGCCGCCGGAGTCCAGTGCGGCTGCCGTGCCGGCGAACAGACCGGCCGCCAGCACCTGACGGCGGGTCAGGGTGCGGGTACGCGGCTGCCGGTCCATGCGCGGTCGATCAGGTGGCGGAGCCCGCGAACCGTCGGCGCGTGTGCGCGGCGTTGACCCAGGCGACGGCGATGGCGATCGCGGCCAGGAGGAGTCCGCTCACCAGACCGGTCCCGACGTCCAGACCGCCGCGGCTCCCGGGGACGGAGACGTAGTCGGCGAACGACGCTCCGATCGGGCGGGTGAGGACGTAGGCGGTCCAGAACGCCGACACGGGACCGAGCACGCCGCTCCGCCGGGCGAGGACGACGAGGAGCATGAGGACGGTGAAGACGATCCCGCCGCCGAGGTAGCCGAGGTGCAGGCTGCTCGCCGCGAGGTCACCGGCGGCGGTCCCCATCGCGAACGTGGCGATGACGGCCGCCCAGTAGAACAGCTGCCGACGGGTGCTCGTGATCGTGTGGACGTCCACGGTGCCCTCGGTGCGTCGCCACGCCACGAACACGGCGACCAGGGCGGCGAGGAACACCGGCGTCGACACCGCGTACGGCACGCCGAGGACGACGTGGGTGACGTCGGCGACCATGGTCCCGAACACCCCCACCATCGAGACGGCACCCCAGTAGCGCCAGGGACGGTACCGGTCGGCGCGCAGCTGCAGGACGAGGACGACGACGAACAGGACCGCCGTGACGAGGACGGTCGGCACCGGGTCGAAGCGGGTGACGAGGAAGTCGGACAGCGCCTCGCCCATGCCGGTGGTCAGGATCTTGATCGTCCAGAACGACGCCGAGGGGTCAGGCACCCGGTTCCGGTCGGCGCCGGCGGTGCTCATCGCTCCTCCCGCGCGGCGGCGCGCGGCTGGTCCGACGGGGCGGCGGCGCGCGGCTGATCGGACGCCGCGCCGCTCCGCTTGGCGACGTGCCGACGGCGCAGGGCGCCCAGGACGATGGGCAGGACCGAGACGACCACGATGACGATCATCAGCACGTCGATGTTGTGCGCGATCAGCGGGATCCCGCCGAGCAGCACGCCGACGACGGTCAGCCCGACCGCCCACGAGACCGCGCCGATGAGGTTGAACAGCAGGAACCGGCGGTAGTGCATCTGCGCCGTGCCGGCGGCGAGCGGGACGTAGGTGCGCACGATGGGGACGAACCGCCCGAGGACCAGGCTGAGGCCGCCCCACCTGGTGAAGAACGCCTCCGCTTCGTCCAGGCGCGCGGTGGTGAGGACCCGCGCGTCGTCCCGGAACAGCCGACGGCCGAAGCGCTTCCCGAGCCAGTACCCGACCTGGTCCCCGGCGACGGCCGCGATCGACGCGACGACGGCGACCTGCCACGGCGCGACGCCGAGGCCGCCGCTGATGATCGCGGCGGTCACGAGCAGGGAGTCGCCGGGCAGGAACGGGAACAGGACCCCGGACTCGATGAAGATCAGGACCGCGATGCCGGCGAGGACGTACGGGCCGAAGGCGTGCAGCACGGAGGCGGCGTCGAAGATGCTCACGGCGAGCGGGACGGTGGAGAGCAAGTGCGGTCCTTCCAGGACGGATCCGGCCGGCCGCACCGGGGACGGGCGGTCGGCGCGGAGGGCGGTCAGACGGTCAGTCGGGTGCGGTGCGCGGATTCGTCACGGCGGACCCGGACCACGAGCCAGCCGATGATCGCCGTGATGACGGCGAGGAACACGACGCTCGTGGTGATGGTGCCGACGCCGAGACCACCGTCCTTGGTCGACGCGGACAGCAGGTCACCCGTGGACGCGCCGAGCGGGCGCGTGAGGATGTAGGCGATCCAGAAGCAGACCACCGGACCACGGCGGCCGACGAACCAGACGGCGGCGGTGAGGGCGATCGCCCCGGCGAAGAGGAGCAGCGAGGGGAAGTACCCGAGCCCCGTCTGCTCGGCGACGAGGTCGCCTGCGGCGGTGCCGAGGGCGAAGGTGCAGAGGATCGCGAGCCAGTAGAAGGCCTCGCGGCGGACCGTGTCGATGCTGTGGATCGACAGGGTCCCCTCGACGCGGTACCAGACGGCGAACACTGCCAGCAGCGCGACCCCGAACACCGTCGTGCTGACGACGAGGGGGACGCCGAGACCGTCGGTCAGGTTGTCCGTCACGCACGTGCCGACGATGCTGATCAGCACCACGGTGATCCAGTACAGCGGCGGACGGTACGCACGGGCGCGGAACTGCAGGACGAGGAACACCACGAGCGCGCCCGCCATGAGGAGGGTCGTCAGCGGCAGGCCGAGTCCCACGGTGTCGCTGAGCAGGTCGGCCGCGGTCTCCCCGACCGTGGTCGCGAGGACCTTGATGATCCAGAAGGACGCGGTCGGGTCCGGGACCTTGTTCGCTCGGGTCCGTGGTCGCAGGGTCGCTGCGGGCGAGTGGGACATGACGTTCTCCTCGTCGGACGGGCCGTGCCGCGGATGCCGGCAGCGGTGATGTCACGACGCTAGGAAGCCGGCCGCAAGACTCCACTAAGAATCGTCGGCACGGTGGCGCGTGCGGCAGGATCGGTGTCGAGACAGCGTCGACGGAGCACAGCTCGTCGTGGTCCGACCCGCTGCCCGGAGAGGAGTGTGCTGGTGTCGCGGTTCCGAACAGCGGTCGTCGACGCGGCCGCCAGGTGGTCCTTCCGGGACGGCCACGACCACGATCCGGACCGGTTGGCGTACCGACGCTCGGTCATCGGGATCGGGTTGCGGGTGGCCGTCGTCTCGGCGGCGCTCGTGATCGGGATCATCGCGCTCGTGGTCGCCTACGTCCTGTGGCAGCTCACCCCGGGCCAGGTGCACGAGACGCCCGGCCCGTCGGACGTCCACATCTCCCTCGACACCGTCGACCTCAGCATCGCGGTGCTCGGCGTCGGCGGCCTCTCCATCGTCTTCGCGGGTGTCGCCGCCTGGTTGATCGCCCGCCGCGCGGTCCGGCCGATCGCGGAGGCCTCCCGGATGCAGCGCACGTTCGTCGCCGACGCCAGTCACGAGCTCCGCACCCCGCTGACGGTGCTGCACGCGCGCGTCCAGCAGCTGCAGATGCTCACACCGGCCGAGGACCCGCGCTCCGACGTGGTCGCCGAGCTGCGGGACGACACCCGCGTGTTGATCGACATCGTCAACGACCTCCTCGAGGCGGCGGCGGGCGCCGCCGAGCACCGGGGGACCGCCGCGCTCGCCGCGACGATGCACGCCGTCGAGCGGGACATGGCGGTGCTCGCCGGCGCGCGCGGTGTGCAGCTCACCGTCACGCCGCCGGCCGACGCCGAGCTGCAGGTCGCGGTCTCCGCGACGCAGCTGCACCGGTGCCTCACGGCGCTCGTCGACAACGCCGTCGGCCACACCCAGCCGGACGGACACGTCGGCGTCACCGTGCAGACCGCGGGCTCCGCGGTGACGATCCGGATCACCGACGACGGTCCCGGGATCTCCGGCATCGCACCGTCCCGCGTGTTCGACCGCTTCGCGCACGGCACCCCGCGGGACCCGGGCGCGGTCGGCACCCGCACCGGGTACGGCATCGGCCTGGCGCTGGTCCGGGACGTCGCGGTCCGGGCCGGGGGCGACATCACCGTGGAACGAACCGGCGACGAGGGGACCGTGTTCGCCCTGCGGCTCCCGCTCGCGACGCCGCGACCCCGGAACGACGCACGATGACGCCACGACCCCGGAACGACGCACGATGACGCCGCGACCCCGGAACGACGCACGATGACGCCGCGACCGCGGAAGGACACCCGATGACACCACGACTGCTCCTCGTCGAGGACGACCCCCGACTCGGCCCGCTCGTCGCCGACGTGCTCTCCTCGCAGTGGGACGTCACCCTCGCCGTGACGGGGGAGGACGCCCTCGAGGTCGCCGTGGCGCGGTACTTCGACGTGATGGTCGTCGACCGGCGTCTGCCCGGGATCGACGGCACGGAGGTGGTCGCCGCGCTCCGCTCGCGCCGGATCAGCACACCGGTCCTGATGCTGACCGCACTCGGCGAGGTGCGCGACCGTGTGTCGGGACTGGATGCGGGGGCGAACGACTACCTCACGAAGCCGTTCGACTTCGACGAGCTCTCCGCGCGCCTCCGCGCACTCACCCGCGACTACTCGGGGACGGAGACCGGTGTCGAGATCGGCGGGTGGATGTTCTACCCGGACGACAGCAGCATCACCTCGCCGTACACGGGTCGCGTGATGCTGACCGAGAAGGAGACCGCGCTGCTGCGGATGCTCGCCAGCGACCCGGCCCGGGCGTTCACACGGCAGCACCTGCTGTCCGCGGTCTTCGACCACGGTGAGCAGCTCGGCACCGTGGACACCTACGTGCACTACCTGCGCCGGAAGACGGACCGCGACATGGTGACGACCATCCGCGGCGTCGGGTACCGCTTGGGGACCCCCGCCTGACCTCCGGCGCGGCCGTCACTCCGCGTCGGTCAACGCCCCGTTCTCCACCTCGGTGGCGGCCGCGAGCAACGCCGCGGTCACCGAGCCACCCATCACCAGGACGACGACGGCCGCTCCCGCGACCACGAGCCACACGCTCATCGGAACCACCTCCGCGACCACCATCCGGCGCGTGCTCCAAGGAACGACCCAGACGGCGAAGATCCGTCGGATGTGGAATCCCGGCGAATGCCGTTCGCTCGTTATGTATATTCGGATGCATGCCAGTGCCGAAGCCCTCAGCCGATGCCCCCGCCCGGAAGCTCCTGCGCGATGTGGTCTACGACCGCATCCGCACCGAGATCCTCGGCGGGCAGTTCGAGGCGGGGGAGCGTCTGAGCGACGAGACCCTGATCGAGTGGCTCGGTGTCTCGCGCACCCCGATCCGGGAGGCCCTCGGACGGCTCGCCGCGGACGGCCTCGTCGAGATGGAGCCGAACCGGTTCACCCAGGTCCCGGAGCGCTCGCCCGCGGCCTACGCCCGGGCCGCGGAGTACATGCACATGATCCGCCGGTTCGTCCTGGAGCACCTCGATCGCGCGCCCGAGGCGGAGCTCCGCCGGATCCGCTCCGCGATGGAGCAGCTGGTCTCACGGCTGCGGGACCACGACCGGACCGCCCAGGTCGAGTTCAACGAGCAGTTCGGTGCCCTCGCCGCGCTGGTCGACAACCCGCTCATCACGGAGGCGGAGGAGCGCGTGCGCGGGCAGGCGCAGTTCCACCTGCAGCACGAGGACTCCGAGATCCACTGGGAGAACATCCTCGCCCACGCCGAGGCGCTGGTCGGCACGGAACCCGGCGCCGCGGCAGCCTGAGGGCCGCACCGCAGCCGCCCGGACCCGCCGGTACGCTCGGGGGATGCGCCAGCACCCGCCGTACCGCGCCGACGTCGTCGGCAGCTTCCTCCGCCCCGCGCCCGTCAAGGCGGCGCGTGCCGCGCTCGCCGAGGGGCGCATCGACGCCGCCGACCTCCGTGCGGTCGAGGACGACGCGATCCGTGCGCTGATGGACGCGCAGCAGGCGGCGGGCCTCGAGCTCGCCACCGACGGTGAGGCCCGCCGCGCCTGGTGGCACCTCGACTTCTGGGGCGGCCTGTCCGGAGTGGACGTCGTCGAGCTCGACCACGGCATCGCCTTCCAGGGCGTCAACACCACGCCGAAGGGCATGCGCGTCACCGGCCCGGTGTCGTTCCCCGCTGACCACCCGTTCGTCGCGGACGCCGCGTTCGTCGTCGCCGAGGCCGCAGCCAGGGGGCTCACCGCGAAGTTCACGATCCCGTCACCGACGGTGTTCGACTTCCGCCTCGACGCCGACCAGATCCGGACGGCTCACTACGCCGACCGTGACGCCATCACCGAGGACCTCGTGCAGGCCTACCGCGACGCGATCGCCGCCCTGTACGCCGCCGGGGTCCGGTACCTGCAGCTCGACGACACCGCGTGGGCGTACGCCTGCTCGGACGTCGAGATGGCGAAGGCGCGCGAGCGGGGGATCGACACCGACGGGATCGCGGAGCGGTTCGCCTCCATCGTCCGGCGGGTGCTCGACGGCCGGCCCGACGACCTCGTCGTCACCACGCACGTGTGCCGCGGCAACTTCCGGTCCACGTGGATCGCGTCCGGTGGGTACGAGCCCGTCGCCGAGCAGCTCCTCGGCAACACCGGCTACGACGGTTTCTTCCTGGAGTACGACAGTGACCGCGCCGGTGGGTTCGAGCCGCTCCGGTTCCTCCCCGAGGGCGACCAGGTCGTCGTGCTCGGCCTCGTCACCTCGAAGACCGGCGCGCTCGAGGACCCTGCGGTCGTCGAGCAGCGCATCCGGGACGCGGCGCAGTACGCGCCGCTCCGGCAGCTCGCGCTCAGCCCGCAGTGCGGCTTCGCCTCCACGGAGGAGGGCAACGTCCTGACCGAGGACGAGCAGTGGGCGAAGGTCCGCAGCGTGGTCGCCATCGCGGACCGCGTCTGGCAGTAGACGGTCACCGAACGGACGGACGGGAGGCGCGGTGCCAGCCGGCACCGCGCCTCCCGTCCGTCGCGTCGGCACGGTAGCGTCGACGACGGCCTGTCCCCGATCCGGATCGAGCAACGATGCCTGACGTCCACCGCCCCGCCGACGACCGCTACGAGCAGCTCCCGTACCAGCGCACGGGGAGGAGCGGCCTGCTGCTGCCGCGCATCTCCCTCGGGCTGTGGAACAACTTCGGCACCGACCGTCCGCTCTCGACGCAGCGCGACATCGTGCTGCACGCGTTCGACCGCGGCGTCACCCACTTCGACCTCGCGAACAACTACGGTCCGCCGCCCGGCGCCGCCGAGGAGCAGTTCGGTCGCATCCTCGAGTCGGACCTCCGCCCGTTCCGCGACGAGCTCGTGGTGTCGACGAAGGCCGGCTACGACATGTGGCCAGGACCGTACGGCAACTGGGGCTCCCGGAAGTACATGACCGCGTCGCTCGACCAGTCACTCGGCCGCCTCGGACTGGAGTACGTCGACGTCTTCTACTCGCACCGCCCCGATCCCGAGACGCCCATCGAGGAGACCGTCAGCGCCCTCGTGACCGCGGTCCGCTCGGGCAAGGCCCTGTACGCCGGCATCTCGAACTACGACCCCGCGCAGACGACCGCCGCCGCGGATGCCCTCGCCGCCGAGAACATCCACCTGCTCATCCACCAGCCGCGCTACAACATGTTCGACCGGGTCCCCGAGGACGGGCTCTTCGACGAGCTGCTCCGACTCGGCACCGGGGCGATCGTGTTCTCCCCGCTGGCCGGCGGGCTGCTGACCGACCGGTACCTCGACGGCTCGGTGCCGGTCGGGTCGCGTGCGGCCGAGGGGCGCTGGTTCGGCGCGGACCGGATCGACGACGAGTACCTCGCGACGGCGCGGGCGCTGAACGACATCGCCGCGGCGCGCGGACAGACGCTCGCGCAGCTCGCGATCACGTGGGTGCTCCGGCAGCCGGCGGTCACGTCCGCGCTGGTCGGGGCGTCGAGCGTCCGGCAGCTGGACGGCACGCTCGACGCGCTCGCGGGTGCTCCGCTGTCCGACGACGAGTTGGCCGCGATCGACGCGCTGGTCCCGCGGGGCTGAACCCGGCCCACGACGGACGGGAGGGACGCTGCAGGCTGGCACCGCGCCTCCCGTCCGGATCCCGGTCGCGCGGGCCAGGATGGTCCGCATGACGGACGACGCCGAGATGGTCCACCCGGAGACCCCGCCGAGCGGAGACGGGTGCGTCGAGTGCGACGCGACCGGTTCGTGGTGGGTGCACCTGCGACGGTGCGCCGCCTGCGGCCACGTCGGGTGCTGCGACGACTCGCTGAACGCCCACGCGACCCGGCACTGGGAGGAGACCGGGCACGCGGTCATCCAGAGCTACGAACCCGGTGAGACCTGGTCGTGGGACTACCGGGACGACTCGCGGTTCGAGGGGCTGGAGCTCGCGGCACCGACCAGCCACCCCGTGACGCAGGCAGTCCCCGGGCCGGCGGAACGCCTTCCCGGGGACTGGTTGGAACTGCTCGGCGGATCGCGCTGACCGGAGCGGTCAGTGTGATCCGGCCGGCGACTCAGACGACCGCGGTCGCCTCGTCGCGGTGCGGGAGCTTCCAGCCCGGGCGCACGAAGTGGCAGGTGTACCCGGCGGGGTACTTCTCCAGGTAGTCCTGGTGCTCCTCCTCGGCCTCCCAGAAGTCGCCGGCGGGCTCGACCTCGGTGACGACCTTGCCGGGCCAGATGCCCGAGGCGTCCACGTCGGCGATGGTGTCGCGGGCGACCCGCTCCTGCTCGGGCGACGTGAAGAAGATCGCCGACCGGTAGCTCCGGCCGACGTCGTTGCCCTGACGGTCCTTCGTCGACGGGTCGTGGATCTGGAAGAAGAACTCCAGCAGGTCACGGTAGGAGATCACCGACGGGTCGAAGACGATCTCGACGGCTTCGGCGTGGTCGCCGTGGTTCCGGTACGTGGCGTTCGGGGTGTCGCCGCCCGAGTAGCCGACGCGGGTGCTGATCACGCCCGGGCGTCGACGGAGGAGCTGCTGCGCTCCCCAGAAGCACCCGCCGGCGAGGATGGCGGTTTCGGTGGTGGTCATGCTGGCCTCCTTGGGGTCGTGCCGCTGGCTGTGGCACCACGGGGTGCAACCGGCGGCGGGGGTGTCGTGTTCCCGGTGCCTCAGGCCGTGGTGTCCTGCAGGGCGTCCAGGGCCGCGACGTCCTCGGCGGACAGGACGAAGTCGACGTCGGCGTTCTCGGCGATGCGCGACGGCGTGGTCGACTTCGGCAGCGGCAGGACGTCGTGCTCGAGCAGGTAGCGGATCGCGACCTGGGCGACGCTCTTGTCGTACTTCGCCGCGATGGCGCGGATCTCGGCGTTCGCGAGCAGGCCACCGGTGGCGAGCGGGGAGTACCCCTCGGTGAGGATGTCGTGCTCGCGGTCGAACGCCGTCGTGGCGTCCTGGGTGTTGCCGATGAACCAGCGGATCTGGTTCGCGTGCGGGACGACGTCGGTCTCGCCGAGCAGGTACTCGAGGTCGGCGACCTCGAAGTTCGAGACGCCGATCGAGCGGGTGCGGCCGGCGTCGTAGAGCTCCTCGAAGACCTTCCAGACCTCGACGTTGCCCTCGCGGTGGTCCGAGCCGATCGCGTTCCACGGCCAGGGCGCGTGGATCAGGTACAGGTCGACGACGCCGAGGTCGAGGTTGCGGCTCGAGGTCTCGAACGCCTCGCGGGCGCCGGCCGCGGTCTTGATCTCTGCCGGGAGCTTCGTCGTGATGAAGACCTCGTCGCGCGGGACACCGCTGTCCCGGACCGCTTGGCCGACGCTCGCCTCGTTGCCGTAGGCGAGGGCGGTGTCGATGTGGCGGTAGCCGAGGTCGAGGGCGGTCGCCGTGGCCTGGTAGGCGTCGTCGCCGGACGGGATCTGCCAGGTGCCGAAGCCGATCTTCGGGATGTGCAGGCCGTTGGACAGGGTGAACGTGTCGATGAGAGCGGGCATGGTCCGGACAGTACGCCGCACGGCTGCGGCGCACTGTCCGGATGTCCCGGTGCTACGCGATCGCGATCTCGTTCGGGACGCCGGGCAGCTCGTCGCTCGAGGCGACGACCTCACCGGTGGTGAGGTCGACCGCGTGGATCCTCTGCTCCGCGGTGTCGGTCACGTAGGCGATGTCACCGACGACCTTCAGCGCCGGGTGGGCGTCCTGCCACTCGGCCGGACCCTCCCACGCGTCGATCACCGGGAAGGAGTCGAGCTGCTCGCCGGTCGTCTCGTCGAAGGTGTGGAGCGCGCCGTCGGAGCCGAGGACGACCGCCTCGTCGGAGGGGCCGCGGGCGAGGTCACGGAAGGTGAAGCCGACGCCCTCGGGCATGTCGGCGACGCGGTACGCACCGGCGACCGCGTCGATGAGGGCGATCTGGCGGAGCAGGTAGCCCTCGCTGTCCTCGTCGTCGTTGTAGTCGCCCACCGCGACGGGGGACGTCTCGGTGGTGAACAGGTTGCCGGTGCGGCCGTACTCGGTCGGGGCGTCGATCTTCTCGAACGCGCCGTCCTGGTAGACCACGGCGCCGTCGGTGCAGCCGAACACGGCGACCTCACCCTCGACCGCGCCTTCGCCGTGCACGTTCGGGCACTCCTCGGAGCGGGCGAGCTCCGCGCCGTCGGCGTCGAGGGCACGGACACCGGAGCGGCTCTCCTCGGTGCCGATCGTCGTGAGGAGCGTGCCGTCCTCGAGTTCGATCGCGACGCCGTGGTGCGCCGCATCGGACTTCGTGGTGACGGTCGCGGGCAGCTCGTCGCCGTCCAGCTCGGTGTTGTCGAACGTGGTCACGTCGCCGGTGCCGTCGGCGAACAGGGCGGTGCGGTCGCCGTGCACGACGGCGTGCCCACCGGTGTCGGCCGGGAACACGGCGTCGGTCAGGGCCGGGTCGGCCGCCGTGTCGAGCACCCGGAAGCCCTCGGGGACGGTCACGAGCACGTGGCGTCCGTCACCGGCCGGGTTGACGCGGGTGAAGCCGTCGATCGCGTCGTCGGCGACGACCTGCAGGTCCTCGTCGAGGACGAGGAGGCCGCCGTCGTAGGTGAGGGTGATGCGGGTGCCGTCGGCGCCGGCCTCGGCGCTCGGCGTCGAAGCGGTGTCGGACGGGTCGGCGGAACACCCGGCGAGGGTGAGCGCAGCGGCGCCGAGGAGCGCCAGGGGCAGGGTCGTCTTCGTCATGGACGAAACTGTATTGATTCTCATTCTCAATGGGAAATCGACAGGCCGTCGACGATCGCGTCGCTGTTGGACCGCATCATCCCGAGGTAGGTCGCCGCGGGGCCCTCCGCGGTCAGCGACTCGGTCGCGAGCGGGCGGATCGCCACGTGCACGTCGACCTCCTCGGCGAGCACCTCGGCGAGCCGAGCGGGTTGTGACGCGTCGGCGAAGATCGTGGGCACGCCGGCCTCCTCGATCGCCGCGGCGAGGTCCCGGAGGTCGGCCGCGCTCGGCGACGCCAGGGTCGTCCCGCTCGGGATGACCGCGCCCACCACCCGGAAGCCGAACCGGTCGGCGAGGTACCCGAAGACGTGGTGGTTCGTGACGAGGGCACGGCGATCCTCCGGCAGCGTCGCGAACGCCGTCGTCATCGTGGCGTCGAGCTCCTCGAGCCGCTCACGGTAGGCGGTCGCGCCCGGCGTGCCGATGCCGACGTCGTCGAGTTCGTCGCCGAGCGCGTCCACGACGTCGAGCATCCGCGCCGGGTCGGTCCAGAAGTGCGGGTCCGGCCCGCTGTCGTCCTCGGTGGTCCACTCCAGCACGTCGATCGCGTCGCCGGCGGTGAACACCGGGACGCGGTCGGCGGCGGCCGCGTCGACGTGACGGGCCACACCCTCCTCGAGCCCGAGGCCGTTCTCGACGACGAGGTCGGCGCTCCGCAGTCGGGCCGCTTCCTTCGCGGACACCTCGAACGAGTGCGGATCGGCGCCGGCGGGCATGAGCACCATCACCTCGGCGTCGTCGCCGACGACCTCGGCGACCACGTCCCCGAGGATGTTGGTCGTCACGGCGACGAGCGGCCGGTCGGCCGTGCTCGGCGTACAGGCGGACAGCCCCGCGGCGGACGCCACGGCGACGAGCGCGACGCCGAGGAGCCGCGCGGCCCGCCGCGTACGGGCGGCCCGCGTGGTCCGGGTCACAGTCCGACCTCCGCGAAGGCGGCCGGCGCCACCCGCAGGTCGATCGTGCGCGACACCCGGGCGTCGTCCGCGAAGTCGATCTCGTGCACGACACCGTCCTGCGGGTCGGCCAGGTAGGCGCGTTGCGCGTCGAGCTGCAGGAGCGATCGGGCCCCACCGTCGACGAGCGGCTCGGTCGTGGCCACGGCGCCGGTGGTCATCGTGTGCGCGACCACCCGGCCCTGGTCGTCGACGCCGACCACGTGCTCGGCGTCGTCGTCCACCGCGACGACCGCGCGGAGCGGCCGGTCGGTCGGGACGTGCCGCCAGGCTCCTTCGCGGCTGTCCAGCAGCCAGAAGCCGGTGTCCCCGGCCAGCCCGGCGACGGTCGGCCGTCCGGCGCGTGCCGCGAACGCGGTGGCGCGCGGGACCTCGCCCGTTCCGGTGTCGGGCAGCGGGACGGAGCGCGCCTCGCCGTCGGCGTCGACGATCACCGCGCCGTCCGCGCAGCCCACGACCGCACCGGCCCGGGTCACGATGCCGCCGGCCGGGTCCTGGCACGGCTGCTCGGCGCGCACGTCGTCGCCGTCCGCGGACAGGACCCGGACCGTGTCGTCGGACGCCGCGACGAGGTGCTCCGCGGCCGGCAGGAGGACGGTCGCGTCCAGTCGGGCGGCGACGTCGAGCTCGCCCTGCCCGAGTGCGGACCGGTCGAGGAGGACCGCCTTCCCGCGGTCCGGCCAGGTCACGGCGGTCAGGATCTCGGAGGAGTGCACCTCGACCCGCCCGCCGCCGTCGAGGGTCCCGACGACACGGGGCTCGGCCGCGTAGTAGTGGGTGTGGTCGCCGTGGTCGATGGTCCAGGCGCCGCCGTCGACGACCGTCGTCCGGTCGTCGTCGCTCGTCAGCAGGAAGCGCCCGTCGGTCGCACTGTGCTCCGGCGCGTCGACCGCGTCGAGGTCGGTGCTGTCCGCTGTGAGGAGGTCGTGCAGGGCTGTCTCGCCGGTCGCGGAGACCGCCAGGAGGCGCAGCTGCGGTTCCTGGGACTCGGTCGCGCCCGCCACGGAGCCGTGCGGACGCGCGGTGTCGGTCGGACCCTCGGCCGCGGGGCGCGGGTCGGACGAGCACGCTGCGAGCGCGAGCGTGAGGCCGGCGGTCAGGCCGATGACGGTCAGGGTGCGCGCGGGTGCGCGGCTGGTGGTCGGGTTCATGCTCCCTCTCGAGGTGGTGCTGCGGATCGTGGGGTGGTCGGCCGTCGGACGGCAGCGGCGACGGCACGCGAGAGCGCGACCGAGGCCACCGCGACGACGGCGGTGCTCGCCCCGGCCGCGGTGCCCGCGTGCCAGGAGACGAGGAGTCCGGTGAGGACGGCGGCGCAGCCGAAGCCGGCGCCGAGCGCCATGGTCGAGACGATGTGTCGTGTCCAGACCCGGGCGGCCGCCGCGGGGGCGAGGAGGAGTCCGACCACGAGGAGCGTGCCGACCGCCCGGTAGGACGCCACGACCGCGAGCGTGACGAGCGCGATGAGGACGACCTCGGCCAGACGCGGTCGCAGGCCGAGCGTGGCGGCCTTCCGCGGGTCGAACGCCGCGGCGGTGAAGGGCCGGTGGAAGGCCGCGGCGAGTGCGAGGGCGACGACGACGGCCACCGTCAGGCCGACGAGGTCCTCCGGGGTCACGGCGAGCACGTCCCCGAACAGGATCGCCGTCACGTCGGTGGCGAAGGAGCGCGACGAGGAGACGATGATGACGCCGAGGGCGAGCATGCCGACGAACAGCAGGCCGATCGACGTGTCGTACGACAGCCGGGCGCGACGGCGGAGGGCGCCGACGCCGAACACCATCACGCCTGCGCTGACCGCGGCGCCGAGCACGGCCGGGATCCCGGTCAGGGTGGCGACCGCGACGCCGGGGAGCATGCCGTGGGAGAGTGCCTCGCCGAGGAACGCCATCCCGCGGACGACCACCCACGTACCGACGACGGCGCAGAGGACCGCTGCGAGGCCCCCGCCGACGAGGGCACGGACCATGAAGTCGACGGAGAACGGATCGGTCAGCCAGGTCACGGTCCGAGACGCTACATGAAAATGACTATCGATACTGATAGTGTCCTCAGGTGCCCACCGATCCACTCCGCACCGCCGTCGACGTCGTCGGACTGGTCGTCCACCGTGGCGAGCGGGCCGTGCTCACCGGCATCGACGCGAGCTTCCCGGCCGGGTCGGTGACCGCACTCACCGGACCCAACGGATCGGGCAAGTCGACCCTGCTCGACGCGCTCGCCGGGGTGGCGCGCCCGACCGCCGGACGGGTGTCGGGCCTCCCGGACCGCGGCGCCGTCGCGTACGTGACCCAGTCGCTGCCGCCGACCACGCTCCCGCTCACCGTGCGGTCGGCCGTGTCCATGGGACGGTGGCCGCACGGTCGCTGGTGGCGTCCGCTCGGCCGCGGTGGACGGGCCGTCGTCGACGCCCAACTGGGGCGGATGGCGGTCGCCGACCTCGACGACCGACCCTTGGAGGAACTGTCCGGCGGCCAACGCCAACGTGCGCTCGTGGCACTCGGACTCACCCAGCGCGCGGGCGTCCTGCTCGTGGACGAGCCGACGGCGGGCATCGACGCGGCGTCGTCGGCGCTGGTGGTGGCAGCGCTCGCCGAGGAGGCCGCGGCCGGTGTGGTCGTCGTGCACGCCGCACACGACCGATCCGCCATCGCCGCGGCCGACCGGGTCGTCGCGCTCGCCTGAGCGACCGCGGGTCCACCCGCGCGCCGGCCCGGGCGACCGCGCCGACGGGGGCGACGTCTAGGGGCAGGCGACCGCGACGGAACCCGTCGGGGTCGGCTCCGGGGCTGCCGGCACGGCGTTCGACCGCCGGAGGCCCATCGAGACGAGCACCACCGCGCCGACGACGGCGACCGCTCCGGCCAGCCAGAAGTCCGCGGCGAGTCCGAACGACGACACCGCGACGCCCCCGAGCACCGAGCCCGCCGCGATCGCCAGCTGGATGGTCGTCACGAACAGCGCGAGACCGGTCTCGGACCCCGCCGGCGACGCCGTGGACATCCAGGTCTGCATCCCGAGCGGGAGCGCACCCCAGACCAGTCCCCACACCACGAGCAGGACGAACACCCCGACGACCGAGTGCGCGAGCAGCGGCAGGAGCACGACCGACGCGGCGAGGACGACCTTCGCGACGCCGATCGTCCCGAGCACGGTGCGGCCGAGCGTGAACCCGGCGACGAAGTTCCCCACGATGCCGGCCACGCCGAACACCAGCAGCGCGAGCGTCACGGTGTCCGGACCGACGCCGACGAGGTCCTGCAGGTAGGGAGCGACGTAGGTGTAGGCGGCGAACTGCGCGGCGAAGAGGAACGCGGCGGCGATCAGGCCGACGCGGGCACGGGGCACGCGGAGGAGCGACCCGAGGGTGGCGAACCGGACCCGCTGCAGCGCCGGGATTCGCGGGAGCATCGCGAGCTGGAGCACGAGGGCGACGAGACCGAGCGCACCGCCGATCACGAACGCGAGCCGCCAGGTCGCGAGCGACGACACGAGGGCCCCGAGCGGCAGGCTCACCACGGTCGCGACGGAGACGCCGGCGGTGATGAGCGACGTCGCCCGGATCGTGGCCTCGGGCCGGACCAGGCGGCCGGCGATCCCCGCGCCGATCGCCCAGAACCCGCCGATGCCCACACCGAGGAGCATCCGGGCGACGAGCAGCACCGTGAAGGTCGGTGCGATGGCGGCCAGCCCGTCCGCGACGACGAGCAGCACGGTCAGGGAGACCAGCACCACGCGACGGTCCAGGCGCGAGGTCAGGACGGTGACGACCGGGGCCGCGACGGCGCCGACGAGCCCGGTCGCCACGACCATCAGCCCGGCGGTCCCGATGCCGACGTCGAGGTCGCGGGCGATCGCGGGGAGGAGGCCGATCGGGAGGAACTCGGACAGGACGAGGACGAACGATCCGAGTGCGACGGACACGACGCTGAGCCACCCACGGCGCGCTGCTGACGAGGTCATGCGGACGTCAAGCAGGGCCCGGGGTGGTCCATTCCCGCGTGACGCGTGGGTGCTCACCGACGACCGGCACCGTTCTCCCCGTGGCGACGGACTCCTGCGCCGCGAGCACGATCGACAGCGTCCGCAACCCCACGTGCACGTCCGGCTGCGGCTGCTCTCCGGTGCGGACGGCGTCGAGGAAGGTGCGGAGCATGGCCGCGTCGAGGTCGGGGCCGTAGCGGGACTCGATCGGCAGACCGGTCTCGGCGGCCAGCCCGTGCGCGGCCGGGCCGAAGACGTCGAGCGACACGGTGCCGCCGGTCCCGGCGACGTCGAGCGTCAGGCCACCCCACACCGGCGACGTGTCGGGCGTGCTCCACGAGCAGTCGATGCCCGCGACGAGGCCGTTCTCGTACGTGATCGTCACCAGCCCGGCGGTCTCCGCCCGCGCACGGCCGGCGTGCAGGATCCGGTTCGCGACCGCGGTGACGGACACCGGGGCGGAACCCGTCAGCCCGTCGAGGAGGTCGGCGATGTGCACGACGTGGTCGGCGAGCGCGCCGCCACCCGAGAGCCCGGGCTCGGTGAACCAGGAGCGGGTGCGCGGCAGCATCCCGGTGTTCGCCCCGCGCACCGAGAACAGCTGTCCGAGGGCGCCCGAGGCGTGCGCGGCGCGGAGCTTCGCGAACGCCGAGGCGAACCGGACCGGGAACGCGACCATGAGCACCACGCCGGCGGCCTCGACGGCGTCGCGCATCGCGATCCCGTCCTCCCACGTGGTCGCGAGGGGCTTCTCGCACAGGACGTGCGCCCCCGCCGCGGCCGCCGCCTCGACGAGTCCGCGGTGCCGGGCGTTCTCGCTCGTGACGACGACCGCGTCCGGGCCCCAGGCCAGGAGCTCCTCGTAGGTGTCCGCGGAGTCGACGCCGAGTGCGGCCGCGAGGTCTCGGCCGCGGAGCTCTGCGACCGAGTCCCCGGTGCTGACGCCGTCCGGGTCGGCGCCGCGGACCTCGACGTCCGGCATCGCCGCGAGCGCGGTGAGGTAGCCGACGGCGTGCGTGTGGGCGAAGGACAGCACGGCGACCTTCAGGGCGGTCACGCGAGCACCTCCGTGGTCGTCGGGGTCAGGTCGACGGGTTGCCCGGTCCGGATCGACTCGAGCGCCGCGTTCGCGATCCGCACCGCTGCGGCACCGTCCTCGGCGCGCACCCGGGGCGCCGGGCCGCCGGCGAACGCCGCGACGAACTCCTGCAGCTCCGCGCCGTAGGGGTCGTCGGCGGGGTCGACCTGCGGCAGGAAGCCGTGCGGCACCTCCGGTGCGGCGAGGTCGGCGACGTAGTCCTGCTCGTCCCGGGACGAGTGCGACAGGCTGCCGAGCGTGCCGGTCACCGAGTACTCGGTCGAGAACCCGAGGTGCTGCGGTCCCCAGATCCCGGCGAGGTGGCTGACGGCCCCGGATGCGTGGCTGAGGAGCACGTGCGCCGCCTCGACCGGCTCCGTCTCGGTGCCGCCGTGCACGTCGACGGCGGAGACCCGGACGACCTCGCCGGCGACCCAGCGCGCGATGTCGACGTCGTGGATCATCTGGTCCATCACGATGCCGCCGGACCGGGCGCGGTCGGCGAACCAGGGGGCACTCGTCGGGAACGCCCCGGACCGCACGAACCGCAGGACGGCCAGGTCGCCCAGGAGGCCCGTGGTGACGGCCTCCTTGAGGCGCACGTACGCGGGGAACCAGCGCACGACGTGGGCCGGGTAGAGCTGTCGGCCGGCGTCGCGAGCGCGCTCGACCAGGTCCGTGGCGTCGGCGTCGGTGCGGGCGAGCGGCTTCTCCGACACGACGTCCTTGCCGGCGGCGAGGGCGGCGCGGACGACCTCGGCGTGCGCGGAGGTCGGCGTCACGACGTCCACCACGTCGACGACGGCGAGCAGGTCGTCGAGCGAGTCGACGACGGTGATCGAGGTCCCCGCGGCCGCGGCGACGGCGGCGAACGCGGCGGCGAGCTCCGGCGCGCCCTCCCGGGAGTGCACGACGACGGGGCCGAGCCGCAGCAGGCCGGGCAGGTGCGCGTGGGCGATGCCGCCGGCGCCGACGAGGCCGATCCGGAGCGGGGTGTCGGTGGCGGGTCGGCCCATGGGTCCATCGTGCCCTGCCGGCCGTCCGGCGTCGAGGGCCGCGCTCACAACCGGACGGTGGTGCGCGCCGTGCTGGGGCCGCCGCACTGCTCGGATCCGCCGTGGCGCGTCCACGTCAGGTCGACGACGCGCTCCGCGAGCGTGGCGCCGGCGTGGTCGCGGAGTGCCACCCGGCCGTGGTCGGGAGTGCCCGTTTCGGTCACCACGCGCCAGGTCTCGCCGTCGTGCTCGGTGGTCGTGCCGAACGGCGGGAACGGCACGGTGTCCGTCGGCTCCGGCCCGGGGGTCAGGGGCACGGCCGCTGGGGTCGCTCCGGCCGTCGCCGCGGTCCCCGGTCCGGCCGTCGTTCCGGCCGCCTGACCGGGTGTGCAGTCGATCCCGCCGCAGAAGGCGACCTCGTGCACGGGCGAGTCCGCGGCTGCCGAGCCGGGCACGCGGACCTCGACGGTGTTCGTGCAGCCGATCGCCGGGCACGCCTGCGGGAACGCGCTGCAGCCACCGAGCGCCACGAGGACCGCAGCCGCTCCGACGACGACCGCTGCCGTCACCGCACCGCGGACCGGTCTCCCCATGCCCCCATCGTGCCGTGCCGGTGGTCAGGCGTCGAGTGCCACCCTCGCTGCCCGGACGACCTCGACGTCGGTGACGAAGTGCGCGGAGCCGTCGTCGGCACCGCCCATCGGGACACCCGAGTGCGCGCTGCCCGGCGCGGGACGCTTGGCGGAGAGGTGCACCGCTGCGACTCCGGTGGCGACGAGCGCGGGGACGTCCGCCGGGGTCACGCCCGCGCCGGCCATCACCTGCACGGGGCCTGCCGCGGCCACCATCCGGGCGATCGTGGCGGCGCCGGCGACCGCGGTGGGCTTCCCGCCCGAGGTCAGCACCCGCGTGAACCCGCTGTCGGCGAGCAACGACACCGCCGCGACCGGGTCGGCGGCGTGGTCGACCGCGCGGTGCAGGGTGACCTCGGCGTCGGCGCGGACCTCCCGTGCGGCACCGACGAAGCGGCCGAGGACGTCCAGGTCGATCGACCCGTTCGACCGCAGGGCTCCGACCACGACGCCGGCGGCTCCGGCCCGGAGGACACTGCGGACCTCGCGCACCATGAGGTCGATCTCGTCGTGGTCGTAGACGAACCCGCCCGGGCGGCACCGGACCAACGCGTGCGCCGGGATGCCCGTCTCGTGCGTCGCCTCCACCAGCGCCTGCGAGGGGGTGAGGCCGCCGAGCTCCAACCCGACGCAGAGCTCGACCCGATCGGCACCGCCGTCACGGGCGACGAGCGCACCGGCGGGCGAGGTGACGGCGATTTCGAGGGCAGGGGTCATCGATCGGCTCCGAGGGGCTGGTCCGAGGCGGGGATGATCCTGGCGGTCAGGTCCGGGGCCTCGGGGAACACTCGATCGTAGGGGAACAGCGGCCGCTCGACCCGGTGGTGCCCGAGCCGCTCGAGGTCCTGGTCCACCCCGCCCGGGGTCAGCGCGAGCATCCAGTCGGCGGCCATGTCGAACAGCTCCGGCTCGAGGTACCCGATCTTCACGACGACGACGTCCGCGTCACGCGGGGCGAGGTCGAGGTTGGTGAAGTCGTGCTCGTGGTGGTACGGCTTCCGCAGCTTCGTCAGGATCGCGAACACGCTGCCGACCTGCAGGACGACCTCGACCTCGGCGTCGCGGTCGCCGTGCTTGATCGCGTGCACCCGGCCGGTCATCGTGATCGGTCCGGCGTGCACCGCGTCGACCGACGCCCCGGCGGTGACGGTGACCGTCGCCCCCACGCCGGCCTCGACGGCGGCGGCGACCGCGTCCGGTCCGGGCACGCTCGCGTAGATCACCGTCGGGCCGGACGGGTCGCGGAACTCCGGGCGCGCGAGCACCTGCGTCAGCCCCCACGTCATGTCGCCCGAGCCGCCCGCGGTGGGGTTGTCGCCCGAGTCGGACACGAAGTACGGCCGCGCGGCGCCCGGGGCGAGCGCGGCGTCGAGGCACGCGTCGAAGGACCCCGTCGGCGCCACGAACACGAAGTCCTCGCGGGCGTCCCAGAACGCGCGGGCCAGCCGTTCGGCGCCGGCTGCGACGGCGTCCCGGGACCACCCGGTGACGACCGTGACCGCACGGTCCCGGGGCTGGTCCGCCCAGGCGTACCCGACCCAGATCGCGGCGTCGAGCACCCCGTCGGTCCGCTCCACCTCCGGCACCTGCGCGTAGAGCGACGCCGCCGGCTCGATGCGCGTCGAGGTCTGCTCCCCGGGCAGCAGTACCGGGATCGGGATCCAGGCCTTCACCGGGCGCTGCGACCCGGCCGGGCGGGTGGTGAGCACGTCGACCAGGTTGCGGACGGCGCGTTCCTTCGTCTCGAGGGCGTCCTCGTGCGGGGCCATCCGGTAGCAGGTGACGAGGTCGACCTGGTGCGCCAGCTCCCGCGTGACGTTGCCGTGCAGGTCCATCGACGCGGAGACGATGACGTCCGGGCCGACCACCGCGCGGATGCGTCCGAGCAGGTCGGCCTCGGCGTCGTCCAGCCCCTCGACGACCATCGCGCCGTGGATGTCGTACCAGAGGCCGTCGACGTGCTCCGCGGCGACGATGTCGGAGAGGCGCGCGACGATCTCGGCCGCGAGCTCCTCGTACGCCTCCCGCGCCACGACGCCACCGGGCAGGGCGTGCCCGATGAGCGCCCCGCGGAAGTCGGCCGCGATCGAGGACAGGAACGGGTACCGCGCCACGACCTCGTCGCCGCGGTCCGGGTGGAACGCCGGGGCGAGGGTGCGCGTCGGGGTGAACGTCGAGGTCTCGATGGCGAGTCCGGCGATCGCGACGACCGGGCGGCGGGTGGCGGGGGCTGCGGGCACGTGGTCAGACACGGACGCTCCTGTTCCTGGTGGTGGACTGCGGGATCGGGGCGGACAGCTGCTCGAGCGAGGCGGTCAGGCCGCGCTGCAGGGCGAACTGTCCGGCTCCCACGAGGCCCGCGTCGGCGCCGAGCGACACCGGCTCGATGGCGAGGTGCTGGGTCATCAGCGGGTGGCAGCTCTCGTACAGCTGGCTCCGCACGGCGGCGATGAACGGGTCGAGGGTGGACAGGATGCCGCCGAGGTAGACGGCGTCCGGGTTGAAGAAGTTGACGTTGGCGGCGAGGACCTCGCCGAGGTAGCGGCCGGCCAGGCGCACGGCCCGGGTGGCCTCGGGGTGCGCGTCGGAGGCGAGCCGGACCACGTCGGCCGTCGAGGTCACGTCGACCCCGGCGGACGACAGGATGCGGACCAGGGCCGCCCCGGAGGCCACGGTCTCCAGGCACCCGGTGTTGCCGCACGAGCAGGGGGTGTCCCCGGCTGCGTCGATCCGCACGTGCGTGATGTCCCCGGCCGCGCCCGTGGACCCGCGGTACAGCCGGCCGTCGATCACGATGCCGGCACCGATCGCCGAGCCGGCCTTGATCGTGATCGTCTGCCGCCGGCCGGGGTCCTGGACGGTCTGCTCGCCGGCGGCCATGCAGTTCGCGTCGTTGTCGACGATCGCGTGGAGCCCGAACCGTTCGCTCAGCCACGCGGCGACCGGGAACCCGTTCCAACCCGGCATCCGGCTCGGCAGGTCGACGACACCGGCCTCGACGTCGACCGGGCCGGGCAGGCTCAGGCCGACCCCGCGCAGCCCCGCTCGACCACGCTCGTCGGCGAGCCGCTCGAGCAGCCCGGCCAGCCGCTGCAGCCCCGCCGTCGGTCCGTCGGAGAGCGCGAACGGGACGTTCGCGACGGACTCGAGCGCGCCTCCCGGCAGCACCACGCCGATCCTGGCGTGCCCGCCGCCGACGTCCGCGGCGACGGCGTACTCGTCGACGCCGCCGACCCGGAGCACCTTCCGTGGGCGTCCGCCCGTGGAGGCGTCGGTGCCCTCCTCGGCGAGGATCCCGTGCTCGAGGAGCTGCCCGACGACGTGCGACACCGTCGACGGCGCTGCACCGAGGACGCGGGCGATCTCGGTACGACTGGCGGCCTGGCCCGAGGCGATGAGCTCGAGGACGCGGGCGCTGAGGTCCGGCACGACTTTCTCCAATCCTGGCGGAAAGGCGACCGGAATTCCCGATCGGCCCGAGCCTACGGGGCGGAACGGGTGGTCGACCCTTTCGTCCGTTCCGCAGTAACGCAGTTTTTACATCGAGATGTTTGTTTTTCCAATGCGTTTGGCCATTGACTGTCCGCGTGCCGCTCGGCACCCGTGCTCCACCACCCCGACGTCCCTCGCACAAGGAGACACCCCATGTCCAAGCCCCGCCGCTGGGCGCTCCTCACCGGAGCAGCGATCGCCGTGAGCGCCCTGCTCGCCGGATGTTCCGGGGGCGGCAACGCCTCCTCCGGTTCGGACTCCGACGCGATCAACTACGCGCTGCCCGCCAACTTCACGCCGAACTGGATCCTGCCGATCGGCACCGCGGCGCACCTCAACACGAACAACGGCTCGATCGCGCAGTCGCTGTACGAGCCCCTGATCGCGTACGACGGCTCCACCGGCAAGATCGCGTGGAACAAGGCCGGCTCGGTCGCCACCGACGTGTCGTTCGCGTCCGACTCGAAGAGCGCCACGGTCACGCTGGGCGACCGGCACTGGTCCGACGGCAAGCCGATCACGAGCCGCGACGTCGCGTTCTGGTTCAACCTGATCAAGGCGAACAAGGACCAGTGGGGCTCGTACTCCGAGGGCAAGGCCCCGGACAACTGGACCTCGTTCACGACCGTCGACGACACGCACTTCACGATCACGTTCGACAAGGCGTACAACTCCGACTGGATGCTCGCCAACCAGCTGAGCCACATCGTCCCCCTCCCGCAGCACGCCTGGGACAAGACCAGCGCCGACGCGAAGGTGTCCGACGCCGACGAGACCACCGACGGCGCGAAGCAGGTCTGGAAGTACCTGAACACGGCCGCCGGGAAGATCTCGGACTACGCCAGCGACGACCTGTGGAAGACCATCTCGGGCCCGTACGGCGTCTCGGCCTTCACCACCGCCGGGAAGGTCACCCTGACGGCGAACGCGAAGTACGACGGCGGCGAGAAGCCCTCCATCAAGACGGTCAACCTGCTGCCGTTCACCACGAGCGACGCCGAGGTGAACGCGGTCCGCTCCGGCGAGGTCGACTACGGCTACATCAACGCCACCGACATGGACCAGAAGTCGTCCTTCACGTCCAAGGGCTACTCCGTCGAACCGTGGACCGGGTGGGCGATCACGTACATGCCGTACAACTTCAACAACCCGACGATGGGCGCCGTGTTCAAGCAGCTGTACGCCCGCCAGGCCGTGCAGATGTCGATCGACCAGCAGTCGCTCTCGAAGGTCGTCTTCAACGGCACCGCGACCTCGACCTACGGGCCGATCCCGCAGGCGCAGGAGTCCGACTACGTGTCGAGCGTCCAGAAGGACAACCCCTACCCCTTCAGCACGAGCAAGGCGAAGGACCTGCTCACCAGCCACGGCTGGTCGGAGCAGGGCGGCACGATGGTCTGCACCGACCCGGGCACGTCCGACAGCCAGTGCGGCGACGGCGTCGCGAAGGGCACGAAGTTCACCATGCAGGTGCTGTCGCAGTCCGGCTCGACCGTGACCGACAACATGATGAGCGCGATCCAGTCCTCGCTCGCCAAGACCGGCATCGGCTTCACCATCAAGACCGCGCCGGTGTCGAGCGTCCTGTCGCAGACCCCGACCTGCACGTCCGACGAGGCGTCCTGCACGTGGGACCTGTCGTTCTTCGGCACCGCGGGCAGCTGGTACTTCCCGGCCTACCCGACCGGTGAGTCGCTGTTCTCGACCGGTGGTTCGGCGAACTTCGGCAGCTACTCGAACAAGCAGGTGGACGCCCTGATCGACGCGACGACCACCTCGCCCGACGCCACCGCCGTGCAGGACTACAGCGCCGCGGTCGCGAAGGACCTGCCGGTGATCTGGCTGCCGAGCCCGGACTACCAGATCTCGGTCGTCAAGAAGGGGCTGACCGGGTTCGACCAGGACTCGCTCGCCAACTTCCACCCGGCCCAGTGGAAGTGGTCGAAGTAACCAGGTGACACCGCCTGGAGGCGCGGTGCGGGTCCGACCCGCACCGCGCCTCCAGACCGGCTCACGCACGCACCGACCGACGGAAGTCGCATGTCCACAGCTCTCTACCTCACCAGGCGCGTCCTGCAGGCGCTCGCGGTGATCCTCATCGTCACGATCGTCGTGTTCTGCCTGCTGCACGCCCTGCCGGGCGGACCAGCGCGCGGGGTCCTCGGCGTCTCCGCGACGCCGGCGCAGATCACCGCGTTCAACCAGGCGCAGGGACTCGACCAGCCGCTGCCCGTGCAGTACGTCCGGTTCCTCGGACGACTGCTCACCGGCGACCTCGGCACGTCGTACACCCTCAACGAACCGGTCGGCCAGCTCATCGCCGAGCGCCTGCCGAAGACGCTCGTGCTCACCGGCATCTCCGCCGTCCTCGGGCTCGTCATAGCGATCCCGGTCGGCATGTGGCAGGCCGCGCGGCGCAACGGCGCGGTCGACTACGCGGCCACCGCCCTCGCGTTCGTCTTCTACTCGACGCCGGCGTTCTTCCTCGGCCTCGTGCTGATCATCGTCTTCAGCCAGCAGCTGCCCTGGCTGCCGTCCCAGGCACCGAGCGGGAACACCCTCGCCGAGGTCTTCCAGGACCCGGCCGGGCTCGTGCTCCCCGTCGTCACCGGCGCCCTCGCCATGATCGCGGTCTTCAGCCGGTACATGCGGGCCTCGACGCTCGAGAACCTGCAGGAGGACTACGTGCGCACCGCCCGCGCCGGTGGGGCCTCCACGGCCACGATCCTGCGGCGGCACGTGTTCCGGAACTCGCTCACGCCGGTCGTCGCGATGCTCGGGTACTACCTGCCCGTGCTGTTCGGCGGCGCCCTCGTCACCGAGCAGCTGTTCAACTACCCCGGCATGGGGCTGCTGTTCTGGAACGCCGCGCAGACCTCCGACTACCCGACGCTGCTCGGCTGCGTCCTCGTCATCTCGATCGCGACGGTCGTGGGCACGCTGCTCGCCGACGTCGCGCAGTCCCTGATCGACCCCCGAGTGAAGGCGAGCCGCGCATGACCGCACAGCTGGCACCCGAAGCCCCCGGCGCGGCGTCGCTGGTGCAGCCCGTCGCCGCCACCGGCTGGCGGCTCGCCGTCCGCCGCTTCCGGCACAACACCCTCGCGGTGATCGGCCTCGCCGTCATCGTCGTGATCGTGCTGTTCTGCTTCGTCGGCCCGTTCCTGTACCCGACCGACCAGACGCACACCCAGCTGTCCCAGGCGAACCTCGGCCCGAGCGCGGCGCACTGGCTCGGCACCGACGCCGTCGGGCACGACGTGCTCGGCCGGCTGATGTTCGGCGGCAAGGTCTCGCTCACGGTCGGCATCGCGGCCGGCATCCTCGCTACCGTCGTCGGGACCCTGTGGGGGTCGGTCGCCGGGTACGTGGGCGGCTGGGTGGACGCCGTCATGATGCGCGTGGTCGACGCGGGCATCGCGATCCCGGCGCTCTTCATCCTGCTCGTCATCTCGGCGATCACGACGCCCGGAGTCGGGGGCCTCATCGTGATCCTCGGGTTCGTGTCGTGGCTCGTGCCCTCCCGGCTCATCCGCGCCGAGACCCTGACGCTGAAGAACCGTGACTACGTGCTCACCCTCCGCGCGATCGGCGGCTCGCACGCCCGCGCCATCGGGCGGCACCTGCTCCCGAACTCGGTGTCGACGATCGTCGTCGCGGCCACGTTCCAGGTCGCCGACGCGATCCTCCTCGTCGCCTACGTCTCGTACCTCGGGCTCGGTGTCCAGGCCCCGGCGACGGACTGGGGCGGCATGCTCTCGGCGGGCCTGACCGCCGCGTACTCGGGACGGTGGTGGCTCATCGTGCCGCCGGGTCTCGCCGTGATCCTCGTCGTCTGCGCGTTCAACGCCGTGGGCGACGGACTCCGGGACGCCTTCGACGTGAGGGGCCGCTGATGTCCATCCTGACCACCACCGACCTCGGCATCGCGTTCGCCACCGAGTCCGGCACCGTCGACGCCGTGCGCGGGGTGTCCCTGCACGTGGAACCGGGGGAGACCCTGGCGCTCGTCGGCGAGTCCGGGTCCGGCAAGTCGACCGTCGCGCTCGCCGCGATGGGCCTGCTCTCCGGCAACGCCACGGTCAGCGGCAGCGCCGTCGTCGACGGTCACGAGGTCGTCGGCGCGGCCGAACCCGCCCTCCGGAAGCTCCGTGGCTCGACCGTCTCCATGGTCTTCCAGGAGCCCGCCACCGCCCTCGACCCGCTGACCCGGGTGGGGGCGCAGATCGCGGAGGTCATCCGGAACCACGGGGACGTCTCCGCGTCGGACGCAGCCGCGCGGGCCGTCGACCTGCTCGACCGGGTCGGCATCCCCTCGCCGGCTGCGCGCGCGAAGGCGTTCCCGTTCCAGCTGTCCGGCGGGCAGCGGCAGCGCGTCGTCATCGCGATGGCGATCGCGAACGCGCCGAAGCTCCTCATCGCCGACGAACCGACGACCGCACTGGACGTCACCGTGCAGGCGGAGATCCTCGAGCTCCTGCGTCGTCTCGCGGCGGACACCGGCACGGGCGTGCTGCTCGTCACGCACAACATGGGCGTCGTCGCGGACTTCGCGGACCGGGTCGCGGTGATGCTGCAGGGCGAGATCGTCGAGACCGGAGGCGTCGAGGACGTCCTGCTCCGGCCGCAGCACGACTACACGAAGCGGCTGCTGGCGGCGGTGCCGCGCCTGGCGGTCGCGCCGGCGGGCGCTGCTGCCGCCGGCGGGTCCGGTCCGGTGGCATCCGCCGGTCCGGTGGCGTCCGCCGGTCCGGTCGCGTCGTCCGGCGATCCGGACGGGAGGCCCGGTGCGACCCCGGTGGTCGACCTGCGGGACGTCTCGGTGACGTTCGGGCGCGGGGCGCGCGCCGTGCACGCCCTGCAGGGCATCGACATCGCCGTGCACGCCGGCGAGACCGTCGGGCTGGTCGGCGAGTCCGGCTCGGGCAAGTCCACGGCGGCCCGGGTGGCGCTCGGCCTCATCAAGCCGACCTCGGGCAGCGTCCACCTCTTCGGCTCCGACCTGCGGACCGCACGGGGCCGCGACCGCCGAGCGCTCCGATCGGGCATCGGTGTCGTGCTGCAGGACCCCGTCGCCTCGCTCGACGCGCGAATGTCGGTCGCCGAGTGCATCGCGGAGCCGCTCGCCGTGCACCGTCGCGGGATGTCCTCCGCCGACCGTCGGAAGCGCATCGACGAGGTCCTGGACGCCGTCCGACTGCCCCGGACCCTGGCGTCCCGCGCGCCCCGGGAGCTCTCCGGCGGCCAGCGGCAGCGCGTGTCGCTCGCCCGCGCACTCGTGCTCTCGCCGCGGCTGCTCGTCGCCGACGAACCGACGAGCGCCCTCGACGTCAGTGTGCAGGAGACCGTGCTCGAGGTGCTCCGCGAACTGCAGGACGACCTCGGCTTCGCGTGCCTGTTCGTGTCGCACGACCTCGCCGTCGTGCAACAGTTCGCCGAGCGCGTCGTCGTGATGCGGCAGGGCGTGATCGAGGAGCAGGGCACCACGGACACCACGCTGCTGCACCCGACGACCGACTACACGCGTCGGCTGCTCGCCGCGGTCCCCGTCCCCGACCCGGTGCTGCAGCGACGGCGTCGTGCGGACCGGCTCGCCACGCTCGCGGCGGTGGACGCATGAGCGCGGTCCTCGCCGGGGTCGACGTCGGCGGCACCAACACCAAGGTGGTGCTCACCACCCCCGGCCTCGAGGTCCTCGACCGCATCGACCTCCCGACGCCAGCGCACGCCGGCGGCGACGCCATCGTGTCCGACGCCGTCGCAGCGGTGCGCGTCCTGCTCGACCGGCACCGGGCCTCCCTCGCCGGTGTCGGTGTGGGCGCGGCCGGCGTGGTCGACGCGACCACCGGCACCGTCCTCGTCACGGGCAACTCGTTCACCGGCTGGGCGGGCTTCGGCGTCACGGCAGCGGTGACGGCCGCGCTCGGCGTCCCCGCGACGCTCGACAACGACGTGAACGCGTTCCTGCTCGGCGAGGTCGCCACGGGTGCTGTCGCCGGGGAACCCGACGTGCTCGGCATGACGCTCGGCACCGGGGTCGGGGGCGCGCTCGTGCTCGGCGGTGCGCTCTTCGCCGGCCCGCGCGGCGCCGCCGGGGAGATCGGGCACGTCCCGGGCTTCGGCGACGCCCGGTGCACCTGCGGCCAGGTGGGGCACCTCGAGACCATCGCGGGCGCCCGCGGCATCGCCGACCGCTACGCCGAGCGGTCCGGACGGCGGGTGTCCGCTCGCGAGGTCGCCGACGCCGCCCGCGCCGGGGACGCCGACGCGACCGCCGTGTTCGAGACCGCCGGGTGGGGCCTCGCCCGTGCCGCGCTCCTGACGGCCGGCATCCTCGACGTGACGTCCGTCGTGATCGGCGGGGGGATCGCGCGGTCCTGGGACCTGCTCGAACCGGCCATCGCGCGGGCGATCGCGCTGGAGCCGCCCGTGAGCGGTGCGTCGATCCGCCTCGTCCGGTCCACCCTCGGCTCGGACGCCGTCGCGCTCGGTGCCGCCGCGCAGGTCCGCGACCTCGTGCCGGGTGGCGCGTTCGTGCGGTGACGCACCGACGGCGGCCGACATGCGAGGAGCCGGCCCGAACCACCTGATCACGTGGTTCGGACCGGCTCCGGTCGAGCGGTGCCCGGGGCGGTCTCCCGACCGTCAGGCCCGGCGGGCACCCACGCGGGGCAGGAGCAGGCCGAGCACGATCATCGCGACGGCGAGCACCGCGTGCAGCACGTTGTCGGCGCTGTTCAGCGGCACGAAGTTCGCCGGGTCGGCCATCCCCGCGGTGAAGAGGCCGTAGACGAACAGGATCGCGTAGACGATGCCGCCGACGAGCAGGTACAGCCGTGCGCCGCGGGCACTGCGGGCGGCGACGAGCCCGACGACGCCGAAGAGCAGGTGCACGATGTTGTGGAGCACCGACACCTGGAAGAGGCCGACGAGCATGGCCATCGAGCCGTGACCGGCCACGGACATCGTGCCCATGTCCATCGTCAGGCCGGGGATGAAGCCGGCGATGCCGACCAGGAGGAACACGACGCCGAAGACGACGGCGCCCTTCTGGGTCCACGTCGATCCGTACCCGACGCGGGTGGGAGCTGCTGCGTTGCTGGTCATGGTGCGACCTCTCTTCTGGAGAAGACCGACGCATCCGTGCGCGGCCTGGACGCTCATGACGTCCACGGGGCATTCGGAGCAGTCGCACGGGCGGTTTGCAGGCGGATCCGGCGGGCGTGACCCGGGTTACATCCCGACGGGTGCATCCCGACGGGTGCTCCACCTGGACGGGTCGTGCGCACCCGCCGAGCACAGTGGGGGCATGAGCCAGTACGACAAGCGCGACCCGAACACCCTCTACCCGGCCCCGCCGTACCCGGAGCAGGAGCAGTCGCTGCCGGGCGCCGCGTGGAAGATGGACCCGAAGCCCGACCACGGGGAGGAGAGCTACGTCGGGAAGGACCGGCTCACCGGCTTCCGCGGCATCGTCACCGGCGCCGACTCAGGCATCGGCCGCGCGGCCGCGATCGGCCTGGCCCGCGAGGGCGTCGACCTCGTCCTCTCCTACCTGCCGGACGAGCAGGCGGACGCGGAGGAGGTCCGCGACCTGCTCACCGCCGAGGGCCGCACGATCGTGCTCGCGCCCGGTGACATCTCCGACGAGCAGTACTGCATCGACCTCGTGCAGCAGGCGGTCGACGAGCTCGGCGGGCTCGACACCCTCGTGATGGTCGCCGGACGCATGGACAGCAACGACGACATCCTGACGCTCGACACGTCGATGTTCGACTCGACCTTCAAGACGAACATCTACTCGCTCTTCTGGCTGACGAAGGCCGCGGTGCCGCACCTGGAGCCGGGGTCCACCATCGTCACGACGGGGTCGATCCAGGCCTCGACGCCGTCCGCCGACAAGATCGACTACGCGGTGTCGAAGGGCGCGATCAAGCTCTTCACCGAGGCCGTCGCGCAGCAGCTCGCACCGAAGGGCATCCGGGTGAACTCCGTCGCGCCCGGTCCCGTGTGGACACCCCTGCAGCCGGGCTCCGACGACGCCGAGACCGTGGCGCACTTCGGCGAGGGCTCACCCTTCGGCCGCCCGGGACAGCCCGCGGAACTCGCCGCCGCGTACGTGCACCTCGTCAGCCCCGAGTCGAGCTACCAGTCCGGCTCGACCATCACCGTGGCTGGCGGGACGCCCGCGTTCTGACCGTGGCCGGGTCGCGGACGACGTGCCAGGCTCGACGGAGCGGAACCGTCCGACCGTGACGGCCGCGTCAGGAGATGCCGTGACCGGAACGACGCACGTGGTCCTCGTCGAGTGGGACGGGGTCGACGGACGCGCTGCGGACGCCGACGCGCTCGTCCGGGAGCACCTGCCGCGCATCGACGGCGTGGAGTCGGTGCGCTCCGGGGAGAGCGTGAGCACCGAGGGGCTCGAGGGCGGGTTCGACTGGATGCTCGTCGTCCGCTTCCGCGACCGGTCGGCGCTCGCCGGGTACCTGCCGCACGAGGAGCACCAGCCCGTCGCCGCGTTCATCCAGGGTGCGAGCGCCCGCGTCGTGGTCTTCGACGTCGACGACTGACGCGTCGGTGCGCGGTGTCGCCGCACCGGCGCGTCAGCGCGTCAGCGCGTCAGCGTGTCCGTGCGTCCTCGGCACCGAGCACGCCGAGGAGCGCGAGGGCGTCGGCGTCCGGCGAACCGGGCGGTGCCGTGTAGAGCACGAGGTGCTGGTCCCGGTCGGTCAGTGCGAGGCTGTCGCAGTCGACGGTGACCCGACCGACCGCCGGGTGGTGGAAGGTCTTGGTGAGCACCGGCTGCGTCTGGACGTCGTGCTGGTCCCACAACCGGGCGAACTCGGCGCTGCCGGTCCGGAGGTCCTCGACGAGCCCGGTCACCTTCGGATCGGAGGGGTAGCGCGCCCGGGTCGTGCGGAGCTGCATGACGACGTGCCGCTGGAACTCGACACCGTCCGAGATCCCGTACGGCGGGACCTCGGCCTCGGCACGGGTCGTGGGGAACGCCCGCCGCGCGAGGTTCCGCCCGGCGTCGTCCTGTTCCGCGAAGTCCTCCATGAGCGCTGCGGCGAGGTCGTTCCACGCGAGCACCTCGAAATCGGCGGAGAGCACGATCGCGGCGGTCTGCGGCAGCCGGTCGACGACGGCGAGGATGCTCGGACGGACGTCGCGGCGGACGACTCCCGCGTGCAACGGGGCCGTGCCCGCGAGCAGGTGCAGGTGATCGGACTCGGCATCCGTCAGGGCCAGGGCACCGACGAGCCCGGCGAGGACCTCCGCCGACGGCCGGGGCGCGCGTCCCTGTTCCAGCCGCACGTAGTACTCGGTCGAGATGTGGGCGAGGACGGCGACCTCCTCGCGCCGGAGTCCCGGCGTGCGTCGACGGGGGCCGGAGGGGAGCCCGGCGTCCTCCGGGCGGAGGCGTTCCCGCCGGCTGCGGAGGAACGCGGCGAGCTCCTGCTTGTCCATGCGTCGAGTGTGCGCCCTCCCCGACCCGCGATCCTGGTACCGGGTGTACCTGGCTCCGCGGTCCGCCACGGCCGGACGCTGTCGACATGACCAACGACACGACAACGAACCCGATCGGCCTGCTCACCGGCAAGGTCGTCCTCATCACCGGCGCGAGCCGCGGCATCGGGGCGGCGGCCGCCCGGCTGTTCGCGGCCGAGGGGGCCGCGGTCGTCCTCGCCGCGCGGAGCGCCGCGACGCTCGACGCCGTGGTCGCCGACGTGCGCTCGGTCGGCGGCACGGCGGACGCCGTCCCCGTCGACCTCGCCGACCCCGAGAGCATCCGGGCTGCCGTGGCCCGGGTGGAGGCACTGCACGGCCGGCTCGACGGCGCGTTCAACAACGGTGCGGCGATTCAGCAGCCCGGGCCCCTCGACACCACCACCGACGACGACATCGACACGCAGTTCGCCGTCAACTTCCGCGGACACTGGGTCGCGATGACCGCCGAGGCCGACCTCATGCGCCGGTCCGGTGGTGGCGCGATCGTGAACACCTCGAGCATCGGCAGCCGCCGTGCGAACCCCGCGCTGCCGGCCTACGGGGCGATGAAGCGTGCGCTCAACAGCATCACCGAGACCGCCGCCGTGACCTGGGCGCCCGAGGGCATCCGGGTCAACGGGATCACCCCGGGCGGGACCGCGACCGAGATGATCGACGCGTGGGAGACCGCGACGCCGGGGATCACCGAGCAGATCAACGCCTCCGTGCCGCTCGGCCGCATGGCCCGGCCGGAGGAGGTCGCCGAGGCGGCGGCCTGGCTGCTGAGCGACCGGGCTTCGATGGTCACCGGGGCGATCCTGCCGGTGGACGGGGGTGCCGGGGCCTGATCCTCGGGCTCCAGCCCTGCGCGGTCGACGTCGGCGCGAGCACGGCGCGCCCGACACACCGCCCGGGGTCGGTCAGTCGACGAGCGACTGCGTCCCGAGCACGATCGCGAGCGCCAGGCGTTCGGCGTCCTCGGTGCCCGGCTCGGCCGTGTACGCGAGGACCGTGAGGTCGTCCGTGGCGATCTGCAGCGTGTCGCAGTCGAGCGTGATGCGCCCGACCGCCGGGTGGTCGACGACCTTCCGGCGACCCGAGTCGCGCCGCTCGGCCGCGGCACCGGACTCCCACAGCGCCACGAAGCGCGGGCTGGCAGTCCGCAGGTCGCGCACGAGCTGTCCGAGCGCCCGGTCGCGTGGGTAGCGGGCGACGGTCGCGCGGAGTGCGGCGACGACCGACTCCTCGAACGCGCGCTGGTCGGCGTCGGAGTGCACGGCACGGCTCCCGGGACCGACGAGGTGCCGCCAGGCGGTGTTCCGCTCGTGCCCGCGGAGTGCGCCGACCGGGCCCATGAGTGCGTCGTACGGGGCGTTCGCCACGAGGATGGTCCCGGCGGCGTCGAGCACCGCGACCGGGGTGTCCGACAGCCGGTCGAGGAGCCGCTGCACGCTCGGCGGGATCCGGGACGGGACGACGTCCGCACCGGGGACGACGTGGCCGGCCAGTCGGAAGAGGAGTTCCCGCTCGGCGTCCCCGATCCGCAGGGAGCGGGCGAGGGCCTCGACGACCTGGGCGGACGGCGACGTCGCCCGTCCCTGCTCGAGCCGCGTCAGGTAGTCGGCGGAGATCCCGGCGAGTCCCGCGAGTTCCTCGCGCCGCAGCCCGGTCGCACGACGACGGCTGCCGGTGACGATGCCGACGGCGTCGGGGGCGACGTGGTCGCGCAGGCGGCGGAGGGTCCGTCCGAACTCGGTGTGTTCCACGACCCCAGTCTGCGTCCGGGATCGTTCCCTGTCCTGGGTCCGGTGGTCCTACGACGACCAGACGACTCCCCGGTCGCGCCGGGACGTCGGACGCTGGGGGCATGACAACGACACTCGTCACCGGGGCCACGCGAGGCCTCGGCAAGGAAACCGCCCGGCAACTCGTCGCAGCCGGGCACACCGTCTGGATCGGCGCACGCGACCTCGACGCCGGCCGCGCGGTCGCCGCCTCGATCGGCGCCCGAGCCGTCCAGCTCGACGTGACCGACGACGCCTCGGTCGCCGCGGCGTTCGCGCAGCTCGACGCCGAGGGTGGCCTCGACGTCCTGGTGAACAACGCCGGGATCGGCAAGGTCGCGCTGAACGGCCCGGAAGCGCTGGAGGTCTTCGACACCAACGCGGTCGGCATCGTCCGCACGACCGAGGCCGCGCTGCCCCTGCTCCGCCGCTCCGCGAACCCGGTCATCGTCAACATCTCGAGCGCCCTCGGCTCCTTCGCCGCCAACCACGACCCCGAGAAGCCGGCGTCGCAGTACCAGGCGATCGTCTACGGCGCGAGCAAGGCCGCGGTCTCGATGCTGACCGTGCAGTACGCGCGGGCCGTGCCGGAGGTGCACGTGGTCGCGGTGGAGCCCGGGTACACCTCGACGGAGTTCGGCGGCGTCGAGAACCCGCACGGGCGTCCCGTCGAGGTCAGTGCCGCGACGGTCGTGGCCGCCGCGACGGCGGGCCCCGACGGGCCGACGGGCGTGTTCCTGGAGGACGGTGCACCGCTCGGGTGGTGACGTCCCTCCCCGGAACGCCCGGTTCCGAGCACCGGACGCCAGGCGCGCGGCGGTGCCGCACCGCGCCTCCAGTCCGTAGCCTGGTCACGTGGCTGCCGCGACCGAACCGACCGTCCTGCTCACCGCCTTCGAGCCGTTCGGCGGTGACGCCCGGAACCCCTCGTGGGATGCCGCGCAGCGGCTCGCCGAGACGTGGGCGGGGCCGGCGACCCTCGTCGTCGAGCAGCTCCCCGTGGTGTTCGCCGAGGAGCGCGCCCGGCTGGCCGCCGCGATCGCGAAGCACCGGCCGACCGTCGTCATCGCGACCGGTCTCGCCGCCGGACGCGCCGCGGTCACCCCGGAGCGCGTGGCGATCAACGTGATGGACGCCCGGATCCCGGACAACGCCGGCGCACAGCCGGTGGACGAGCCGATCGACCCGACCGGTGCGCCGGCCGCGTTCTCCGGACTGCCGATCAAGCGGATCGTGCGGGACGTCCGGGCGGCCGGGGTCCCGGCCGCGGTGTCGAACACCGCGGGGACCTTCACGTGCAACCAGGTGTTCTACGAGCTGATGTCGTTCGCCGGTCGGGACGGCTTCCGGGCCGGCTTCGTGCACGTCCCCGCGACGCCCGACATCGCCGGCGACAGCCCCTCGCTCACCCTCGAGCAGATCGTCACCGCCCTCGACGCGGTCGTCCGCGCGTCCATCGATCCCGCCGGCGACATCGTCGAGCAGGGCGGTGCCGAGTCCTGAGCACCACCCTGCACCGACGTCAGATGAACTGGCGGAAGTTCGTCGAGGCGAGGTCGAGCAACTCGTCGCCGCGTCCGGACAGGACCGTGCGGATCGCGTAGAGCGTGAAGCCCTTGGCCTGCTCGGCGGTCACGGCGGGTGGCATCGACAGCTCCTGCCGGTTCGACCTGACCGACACGAGGGCGGGCCCGTCGTGCGCGAGCGCGGCGGCCAGGGCGTCCTCGAGCTGGTCGGACTCGTCGACGCGGAAGCCCCTGATGCCGATCGCCTCGGCGACCTGCGCGAAGTCGGGGTTCCGCAGCTCGGTGCCGTAGTTCACGAACCCCGCCGCCTTCATCTCGAGCTCGACGAAGTTCAGCGACGAGTTGTCGAACACGACGATCTTCACGGGCAGCTCGTTCTGCACGATGGTGATGAGCTCGCCGAGCAGCATCGTCAGGCCGCCGTCGCCCGCCATCGCGATGACCTGGCGCTCCGGGAACGCGGCCTGCGCGCCGATGGCCTGCGGGACGGCGTTCGCCATCGTGCCGTGCACGAACGACCCGATGAGTCGCCGTTCACCGTTCAGCGTGAGGTACCGGGACGCCCAGACGACCGGGGAGCCCACGTCCGGGATGAACACGGCGTCCCGGTCGGCCAGGCGGTCGAGGACCCGCGCGACGTACTGCGGGTGCAGTGGCTTGTGCCGGCCGGCGGGGACCGCCAGGTCGTCGAGCTTCGCGCGGGTCTTCGCGTAGTGCTTGCGCGAGTCCTCGAGGTGCTTCGTCGGGTGCGATCCGGTGAGCAGGGGGATGAGCGCGAGCGCGGTGTCCTTGACGGTCCCGACCAGACCGATGTCCACCGGGTGCCGGCGCCCGAGCTGTGGACCCCGGACGTCGACCTGGACGTGCTTCGCCTTCGCCGGGAAGAACTGCTGGTACGGGAAGTCGGTGCCGAGCATGAGCACGACGTCGGCGTCCTCCATCGCGCGGTACCCGGACGCGAAGCCGAGGAGCCCGGTCATCCCGACGTCGTACGGGTTGTCCCACTCGATGTGCTCCTTCCCGCGGAGCGCGTGCACGATCGGTGCCTGCAGGCGTTCCGCGAGGGCGACGACCTCGTCGTGGGCACCGGCGACCCCGGCCCCGGCGAGGATCGTCACCCGGTCGGCGCCGTTCAGGAGCTCGGCGGTGCGGCGCAGCTCGGCGTCGGACGGGACGACGCGCGGCGCCGTGCGCTCGATGCGGGTCGTGCGGGGCGCGACGGCGTCGGCGAGGAGCACGTCGCCGGGGATGACGAGCACGGCGACCCCGCGCTGCTCGATCGCCGCGCGCATCGCGATCTCGAGCAGGCGCGGCATCTGGGACGGGTCGGCGACGTACTCGACGTAGACCGAGCACTCGCGGAAGAGCTCCTGCGGGTGGGTCTCCTGGAAGTACCCGGAACCGATCTCCGCCGTCGGGATGTGCGCGGCGATGGCCAGGACGGGCACGCGGGAGCGGTTCGCGTCGTACAGGCCGTTGACCAGGTGCAGGTTGCCGGGTCCGCAGCTGCCGGCGCACACCGCGAGGTCCCCGGTGAGCTCGGCATCGGCGGAGGCGGCGAACGCGGCGGCCTCCTCGTGCCGGACGTGCTCCCAACGGATCGTGCCGTCCTTCCGCAGCGCGTCGGTGAAGCCGTTCAACGAGTCCCCGGGGAGGCCGTAGACCCGTTCCACGTTGTTCAGACGAAGAGTGGCGACGATGTTCTCGGCAACGGTTGTCATGCCCCCTGTCTACTCGGCGACGGTTGCGCTGAGCGCTTTCAGAGGCTCGCGCGTCCGCGGACGCAGCCCGGCCTGGGACGATGGTCGGATGTCCGACGCAGCCCTCCGCCCCCGCCGACGCGTGTCCGACGGGAACGGGATCCTCGACCGCAGCCCGTACCCGCTCGCGTCGATCGCCATCGCCGTCGTGGCGGTCATCGTCCTGACGCTCGTCGGCTTCACCCTCGGAACCGTGGACATCGGGCTGTCCAAGGCGCTCAACGGCCTGCACACCGGGTTCGTGGGCGCGTTCAGCACGGCGGTCTACCACGTCATCAGTCCCGCGCCGGCGATCGGGATCACGGTGGTGGTCGTCGCGGTGATCTGGTGGCGCACCCGCGACCTGCGCCCGGCTCTGGCCTTCGGCGGGACGATCGCGATCACCTGGCTGCCGTCGGCGGTGGTCAAGGAGATCGTGCACCGCGCCCGACCCGACGTCGCCGTGCTGCCGCACCCGTTCCCCGTGCAGCCGGACCCGGGCTACCCGAGCGGGCACACGGTCTACATCACGGCGTTCGTCATCGCGCTGATCTGGCTCCTGCGGGACACCCGGTGGCACCGGCTCGCGCTGACCCTCGGGGTCGTCGCGATCGTCGTCGTGTTCTTCGCGGTGTCGATCGACGCCGTGCACTACCCCACCGACGCCCTGGCCTCGATCCTGTGGTCGCTCGCCGTCGCACCGGGCGTCCGGGTGGTGTGGGTCGACTGGCTGATGCCGAAGATCCCGTTCCTGCGACCCCGCGAGCTGCGGGCGCGCTGACGCTCAGGCCGGGTGCCGTGCCGCCGCGGGGCCGGCCGCTGCACGACCACGTGCGAGCAGGAGCGCGGCCACCGCGACGACCGCGGACGCCAGCATCACGATCGCGAGCGGTGCCGCCGTGCCCTCGCCGCCGATGCTCACGAGCGGGGAGACGAGCGCGGCCAACCCGAACTGCAGCGCGCCGAGCACGGCCGAGGCGCTCCCGGCCGCTGACGGCACCGCGCCGAGCGCGAGCGCCGTGGCGTTCCCGAGCACGAGCCCGAGCGATCCCACCGCGGTGAAGAGCGGGACGGCGAGCCAGAACACCGGTGCTCCGGTCACGACGAGCAGCGCGAAGGCGACCGTCGACGCGAGCACGAGGACGACCCCGACGGTGAGCACACCGGTGACGGACCGGCTCGCGGTGAGCTTGGCGGACAGGATGCTGATCCCCATCAGCGCGAGCGCGTTGAGGCCGAACGCGAGGCCGTACCCGACCGTGCCGAGCCCGAGCATGTCCTGGTACAGGAACGGCGAGGCCGAGATGTACGCCATCATCACCGCGAACGCGAACCCGAACACCGCGGTGTAGCCGAGGAAGGTCCGGGACCGGAGGGCACGGAGCGGTGAGCCAGCGCCCCGGCGTTCGGCCCGGAGTGCATCGCGCCGCGACCGCAGGTGGGTCTCGCGGACGACGGCGAGCACCGCCACGAGCATCAGGACCGACAGCCCGAGCACGATGGTGAGCAGGCCACGCCAGCCGATCGGCCCGGTGAGGAGTCCGCCGAGCAGGGGCGCGACCACCGGTGCGACGCCGCCGACGATCATCATCAGCGAGAACGCGCGCGCCGCGGGCTTCCCGGTCGCGAGGTCGGAGATGACCGCGCGCCCGATCACCATGCCGGCCGCGCCACCCAACCCCTGCAGCAGTCGGGCGACGACGAGGACGGCGATGTTCGGCGCGAGGACGGCGGCCGCGCTCGCGAGCACGCAGAGCGCCGCCCCGGCGAGCAGCGGCGGCACCCGGCCGAACCGGTCGGACAGCGGCCCGAACACCAGCTGCCCCGCGGTGACGCCGACCAGGAACGCAGTGAGGGTGAGCTGCACGGTCGTGGCGGACGTGTCCAGCTCACCGGTCATCTGCGGGAACGCCGGCAGGTAGAGGTCGGTCGCGAACGGCGCGACGGCGCTGAGCAACCCGAGGACGAGCAGGAGGCCCGTGGTGATGCCCTGCTGGCGGGTCGTGGGCGGCGCGGCGTGTGCGCGGAGGGAGCCGGTGTCGGTCGTCATGATTATGAAATCATAACTCATTGCCGACGCCGGTACAGTGACCGCATGGGAACCGCGGTGTCCGACGACCTCCTCGCCGAGCTCGCCGACGTCGTGCTCCGGATCTCCCGCGAGATCGATCCGCACGGTGCGCGGTCGCTCGACATCGTGCCGCTCACCGGCACCGAGGCGCTCGTGATGCGCTGGGTCGACCGGAACCCGGGATCGACGCCGAGTGCGGTTGCCGAGGCGACGGCGCTCAAGCGGAGCAACCTCAGCGTCGCGCTCGGCTCCCTCGTCGCGAAGGGCATGGTCGAGCGGCGGACGCACCCGGACGACGCCAGGACGGTCCAGCTCTTCTCCACCGAGCTGGCAGTGCGGAGCATCGCGCGGCTGCACGCGCACTGGGCGTCCACCCTCCGGACCGCGCTCGCCGGCGACGATCGCCACGTCGCCGAGACGTTCGCGCTGCTGACCCGTGTCGACGACGGTCTGCGCGACGCGGCCCGCTGACGGACGGGAGGCGCGTGGCGGTGCCGTCACGCGCCTCCCGTCCGTCAGTCGGTGGCGTCGGGCACCGCGTCCTCGATGGGCAGCAGCCGCCGAGCGCCCCGCCCCTCGGCGCCGAGCTGGTCCCCGGGGTTCATCACCAGGCAGGCGTTCAGCGAGACGCACCCGCACCCGATGCACTGCGTCATCTCCTGCTGCAGCCGTTCGAGCTCGAGCTGACGCGCCCGGAGCCGTGCACGCCAGCGCTCGTTCAACCGGTTCCAGTCCCGGAGCGAGGGCATCCGGTCCGAGGGGAGCGTCGCGAACTGCTCGGCGACCTCGCTCAGCGGGATCCCGAGTCGCTTGGCGACCTGGATGATCGCGATGCGTCGTTCCACGTGCCGCGGGTACAGCCGGGTGCCGCCGGCGGTGCGCTCGGGGTGGATCAGGCCCTTGCGCTCGTAGAAGTGCAGCGCCGAGGCCGCGACCCCGGTGCGCTCGACCACCTCGCCGATGGTGAGCAGGTCGGTGGGCTTCGGCTGCTGGATCTCCACCATGGTCGAGATCCTACGTGTCGTGCCCTGGTACCCTGAGCGGGCTCCACCTACACGCAGTGTGTATCTACCGGCCGTCGGCGTCACCGGCGGACAACGGCGGCACCCGATGGGTCCGCCCCGGAGTCCGAGGGCGGGCCGAGAAGGCACACCCCATGCTCCACACCAGCTCCACCGCACCGACCGCCACCCCCACCACCGACGACCGCTCGCTCGTCTCGCACGCCGGGCGCTGGTACTTCCCGGTCGCGTTCATCGCCAGGCTCCCGTTCGCCATGATGGTCGTCGGCGTCCTCACGCTCGTCGTCTCGGCCCGCGACTCGGTCGCCCTCGGCGGGGTCAACTCCGCGTCCGTCGGCATCGGCGCCGCGGTGTTCGGACCGATGGTCGGTGCCGCCGCCGACCGCTTCGGACAGCGCAGCGTCCTCGTGCCGGTCGGCCTCGTCAACGCCGCGCTGCTCGGGCTGTTCCCCCTGGTCGTGACCGGCTCCGCGCCCGACCTCGCCGTGCTCGCGATGGCGTTCTGCATCGGAGCGTCCGCTCCCCAGGTCGCCCCGATGTCCCGGACGCGGCTCGTCGCGATCATCGGGCAGCGCATCGCCCCCGCACGGCGCAGCCGGGTCCTCAGCGGCACCATGGCGTACGAGTCCGCCGCCGACGAGACGGTCTTCATCATCGGGCCGTTCCTCGTCGGCGTCCTGGCGAGTGCGATCGCCCCGTGGGTCGCCGTCGCCGGGGCCTCGGCCCTGACGTTCGTGTTCGTCACCGCCTTCGCCCTGCACCCGACCGGGGCGCTCGTGCTCGGCCGGCACGAGGCACCCGTGCAGGCCCCGGCCCGCGAACTCCTGCGGCCCCGGCTCGTCGTCGTGGTGGTCGGGATCCTCGGTGTCGGGATGTTCTTCGGGTCGACGCTGACCTCGCTGACGGCGTTCATGGAGACGCACGGCGAGGCCTCGCAGGCCGGCCTCCTCTACGGGCTCATGGGCATCGGGTCGGCCGGCCTCGCCCTCGGGTCCGCGGCGTTCCCCCGCGGGTTCGCGCTCGGCTGGCGCTGGCTCGTCTTCGGCGTCGTCCTGCTCGGCGGCGCGATCGCGTTCTCGCAGGCCGGGTCCGTGCTCGCGGTCGGCATCGTCCTCGCGGTGATGGGCGTCGGCATCGGGCCGACCCTGGTCGCGCAGTACAGCCTCGGTTCGGACCGCTCGCCCGTCGGACGCTCGGCGACGACGATGACGATCCTCGGCTCCGCGGTGATCGTCGGCCAGTCGCTCACCTCGGCGGTGGCCGGCGACGTCGCCGAGCAGGCCGGGACCGCCGCCGCGATGCTGCTCCCCGCGGCCTCGGCCGCGGTCGTGGTGCTGGCGGCCGTGGTGAACCTGCTGCTGCCGCGTCGCGTGACCACCTGACGGCCTGGAGGCGCGGTGCCGGCCCGCCCCGCGCCTCCAGGCCGCCGGCGCGGGCTACGACTCCGTGTCGTCGACGAGCAGGTCCTCGTGTCGGTAGTCGTTCGAGCGCAACCCCGCGCGGGCGATCATGTGCGTGGACACCGGCACGAGGAACAGCTGGAACACCATGATCGGCAGCACGACCCAGAGCGCGGTCCACGTCCACACCGCGACCACGATCGCGGCGAGCGCGAACGCGAGCCCGAGCACCTGCGGCTTCGCCATGGCGTGCAGTCGGACGAGGGGGTCGGGGAATCGCACGATGCCGACCGCGGCGCCGAGGGACAGGACCGCCCCGACGAGGAGCAGGCCGATGGCGACCCACGCACGGATCCCCGCAGCGTCGAGGAAGCCCTGGATGACGTCGATCACGATCGGTCCCCTTCCCCGGCGTGCTCCGGCGTGGTGACGGTGAGTCCCTCGTCGGACGGGTCGGACGAGGGGGTCACGGCCCGCGCGACGGCGATCGTCGCGAACACGCTCGTCGCGGCGATGACCACGAGGACGGGCACCGCGGTGAGGTCCCGTCGCACGACCATCGCGGCCCCGATCACGATGAGCGCCGTGGTCAGCACCATGTCCGAGCCGATCATGCGGTCGAGGATGGTGGGTCCCCGCACGATCCGGAACACCGCGAGCGCGAGGGTGGCTCCGAGGAGCGCGAGGACGAGCGCGATCGCGATCCCCATGACGACGACGGCGGCGCTCATCGGGTGACCTCCGGCAGTGGTTCGGACAGTTCGGACAGGTCCTGCCGGGAGCCGAGGGCCCGGATGACCAGGGTCTCGATCCCGAGGGCCTCGCGCCGTGCCGCGTCCACCTGCTCGACCCGTTCGGTGTCGAGCACGTGCAGCAGCAGCCGTCGACGGCGCAGGTCGACGTCGGCGACGTACGACCCCGGGACGAGCGAGATCGCGAGCGTCGCCAGCGTGAAGGTCATCTCGGAGGTCGTGTGCAGCTGCAGCAGGGTGATCGAGCTGCGTCGGACGCCGCGCGGACGGAGGGCCACCCAGGCGACCCGGAACGACGCGAGCACGACGAGCCCGGACCACACCACGAGGAACCAGGCGAAGTGCACGATCGAGAAGCGGGCCGACAGGGGCACCGGCGGGAGCGGGAGCGCCTGCGTCACGAGCAGTGCGACGACGATGCCGCACAGCAGGGTGAGCGGTGTCCACGAGCCCCACAGCAGTGCCCAGAGGACGGTGAGCCCGGCGACCAGCGGGACGTCGTAGCGCCACGCGACGGCGATCCGGCGGGCGTTGGTGATGCGGCGCGTGTCACTCATCGCCCACCTCCGAGGACCGCCTGCACGTACCGGTCGGGGGACTCGAGCGACTCGGCCGCACGGGTCGCGTAGCCGTAGAGCGGGCCGGCGACGACCGTCAGGGCGACCGACCCGAGGACCGCGACCGTGGTCACGCCGACGAGCATGCGCGGCAGCCGGACGCGGGCGGGCGCCTCGCCGACGCCGTCCTGCGTGGCCGTCGGCGCGGTGTGCGGACTGGAGGCGTGGCTCGCGTGCGGTGCGTCGGTGACGGCTGTCGTGCCTCCAGGATGGAACGCCTTGCCCGTGTCCTCGGACACCGTCAGCGGGGCGGGTTCCGGGGACCGCAGGTGCGCGTGCGGCTCGGCCACGCTCGCGTGCGGTGCCGCGGCCTCGGCCGCGGGACGCGGCCGCCAGAACGCGGCGTCCCAGACGCGCATGAGCGCGTACAGGGTGAGGAGGCTCGTCACGACGCCGGCGGCGATGGTCGCGTACGCCAGGGGCGAGCCGTCGATCGCCGCGGCGCGGAACAGTCCGAGCTTGCCGATGAACCCGGAGAACGGCGGGATGCCACCGAGGTTGAACGCGGGGACGAGGTACAGCGCCGCGAGGAGCGGAGAGGCCTTGAGCAGACCGCCGAGGGACCGCGTCGAGGTGGTGCCGCCGACCCGTTCCATCAACCCCGAGACCAGGAACAGGGTGGTCTGCACGACGATGTGGTGCACCGTGTAGAAGACCGCCGCAGCCGTGCCCACGACCGACCCGAGACCGATGCCCATCACCATGAAGCCGATGTGGCTGATGAGGGTGAAGGACAGGAGGCGTTTCACGTCCGTCTGCGAGACGGCGCCGAGCACACCGACCACCATCGTCAGGATCGCCACGATGAGCAGCACCGTGTTGAGCTGTGGTCTGGGGAAGATGATCGTCTCGAGTCGGATGATCGCGTAGATGCCGACCTTGGTGAGCAGGCCCGCGAACACCGCCGTCACGGGGGCCGGGGCGGTCGGGTAGGAGTCCGGCAGCCAGAACGCCAGCGGGAACACGGCGGCCTTGATGCCGAACCCGATCAGCAGCATGGTGTGGAGCAGCAGCTGGACGTGTTCCGGCAGCGCCGCCATCCGCTCGCTGATCTGCGCGATGTTCACGGTGCCGGTCGCACCGTAGACGAGGCCGATCGCCGCGAGGAAGATCGCCGACGCGATGAGGCTCGTCACGATGTACGTGGTGCCGGCCCGGACGCGCTGCTCGCTGCCGCCGAGGGTGATGAGCACGTAGCTCGCCACCAGGAGCATCTCGAACGCCACGTAGAGGTTGAAGAGGTCGCCGGCGATGAACGAGTCGAGCACGCCCGCCGCGAGCACCAGGTACGTCGGGTAGAAGATCGTCACCGGCGCTTCGCCGTCGTCCGCCGCCAGGCCCTGGCCGATCGAGAACAGCAGCACGACGAGCAGCACGCTCGCGCTCACCGTGAGGAGCAGGGCGCTCAGCCGGTCCACCACGAGCGAGATGCCGTACGGGGCCTCCCAACCGCCGACCTGCACGACGATCGTGCCGTGCTGGTCCACGAGCACCATGAGCGTCACGGCGACCGCCAGCGCGACGACGAGCACCACGACGGTGATCGCGCGCTGCAGCTTCTGGTGGTTCAGGAGTCCGAGCGCGACGGCCGCGCCGAGCAGGGGGACGAGGACGAGGAGCGGGACGAGCCAAGTCATCGGGTCGCCTCCTGTTCGGCGTCGGTGGTGATCTCGGGGTCGTCCTCGTCGGCGTCGTCGCGTTCGCGGCCGATCGCGACGTCGGCCTCGTCGACCTCGACCTCGTCGGCGCGGGACAGCTTCCACGACCGGTGGATGAGGGCGAGCAGGAAGGCGCTGACGGCGAAGGTGATGACGATCGCCGTGAGCGCGAACGCCTGCGGGAGCGGGTCCGCGATGCCGTCGGCGGACTTGCCGATGGGCGGGTTCCCGGCGGCGCCGGACATCACGAGGAGGAGCAGGTTGAGGGCGTTGCCGAGCAGCAGGAAGCCGAGCAGCATCCGGGTCAGCGACCGTTCGAGCAGCAGGTAGACCCCGCACGAGAACAGCACCGCCATCGCGATGACGAGCACGAGGGTGACGGTCACGTGGCGCTCCCTTCCGGGGTGGGGATCTCGGTCATGTCCTGCACGGGCGTCGAGGCGTCCTCCAGGCGCTGCCGGTCGACCTCGGCGCCGAGGCTCCGGAGGACGTCGAGCACGAGGCCGACGACCACGAGGTAGACGCCGATGTCGAAGAACGTCGCGGTGACGAACTCGACGTGGCCGAGCACCGGGACGGTCGCCTCGAAGAACTCGGAGTACAGCGCCTCCTTGCCGAAGAACATCGGCACGAGCGCCGTGATCGCGGCGGTGGCGACCCCGAGCCCGAGGAGCCGGCCGGCGCGCACCGGAGCGGCGGCGCCGAGTTCCGCCGGGCCACCGGCGAGGTACCGGGCCGCGAGGGCGATGCCGGCGACCAGGCCACCGGCGAAGCCGCCGCCCGCGGCGTTGTGCCCGGCGAACAGCAGGTACACCGACAGGACGATCAGCCCGTGGAAGAGGAGCCGGACGACGACGTCGAGGAGCGCCGACCGGCCCGTCGGGATCGCGGCGCTGGTCGGCAGCCAGGCGCGGGGCTCGCCGTCGGGCCGGTGCTTGTCGGTCGACACCGTCGCCGGGAGGTCGCGGAGACGGGGGAGCGTGTCCTCGCGCGAGTTCACGAAGATCAGGCTCGCGACGCCGGTGGCCGCGGCGACGACGACCGTCAGTTCGCCGAGCGTGTCCCAGCCGCGGAGGTCCACGAGGGCCACGTTCACCACGTTCAGGCCGTGGCCGAACGAGCTCGTCAGCGCGGGCAGGTCGGGCCAGAGCGGCTCGGCGGTGCGGGCGGACGCGGCGACCACCACGACGATCGCCAGGGTCACGCCCGCGAGCCCGGCGAACAACGCCCGCGCGACCCGGAAGCGGGACGGGTTCGTCGTGGCGATCCGCGGGGGGAGCCGGCGGAGGACGAGCACGAAGGCGATGAGCGTCACCGTCTCGACCACCATCTGCGTCAGCGCGAGGTCGACGGCGCCGTGCAGGACGAACAGCACGGACATGCCGTAGCCGGTCACGCCGACGAGCACGGCCGCGGCGAACCGGGTCTTCGCGGTGAGGACGGCGATCGCCGCGATCGACATCACGATCACGACGGGGATCTGGCCCCAGGAGTCGGCGAACCGGATGTCGAACGCCCACGGACCGCCGACGACCAGGTTGACGAGGGCCCCGGCGACGAACACCGACAGGATCACGGTGAGGTAGTACGGCAGCGACCCGCGCTGCACGCCGGCGGTGAGGGCGGTCGCGCCCCGGTCGAGTCCGCGCATCACGTGCCGGTAGGTGCTCGACGCGCTCGGGAACCCCGCCAGCCGGTGCTGCAGGGCCTCGACCGGCCGGCGCAGGGCGAAGAGGGCGAGGCCGCCGACGAGCGTCACGGCGGACAGGCCGAGTGCCGGCTCGAGGCCGTGCCAGAGCGCGAGGTGCGGGACCTCGCCGGGCAGGGCGGCCGCGTGCGCCGCCGGCTCGAGGCCGTGCGCCACGAACGGCGTCGCGACGCCCAGGGCGAGGCCCGTCAGCGCGAGGACGGACGGCACCACGCCGAGGCCGTGCAGGGCGTGCGGCTCCGTGTCGGGGACGCCGGGCTTGCGGGCGAAGGCGCCCCACAGGAACCGGAGCGAGTACGCGACCGTGAGGACCGAACCGATCGTGACGCCGACGAGCGCGAACCAGGCCCAGCCCGCGTCCGGCCCGTGCAGGGAGTCGATGAACCCGGTGAGCACGGCCTCCTTCGCGACGAACCCGATCGTCGGCGGGATCCCGGCCATCGACAGCAGCGCGAGCACGGCGACGACGGCGAGCCAGGGGAGCTTCCGCCCGAGGCCGCTCAGCCGGGCGAGGTCGCGCGTGCCGGTCACGTGGTCGATGGCCCCGACGACGAGGAACAGTGTCGACTTGAACGTCGCGTGCGCCACGAGCAGGGCCACCCCGCCGAGGGCGACCTCGGGCGCGCCCCACCCGGCGGCGAGCACGAGGAACCCGAGCTGCGCGACCGTGCCGTACGCCAGCAGCAGCTTGACGTCGGTCTGCCGGAGCGCCCGGTACCCGCCGATGAGCATGCCGGCGACCCCGAGCAGGGTGATGGTCTCGCGCCACCCCTCGAGCAGTGCGAACGCCGGCGCGAGTCGGGCGACGAGGTAGATGCCGGCCTTCACCATCGCCGCGGCGTGCAGGTAGGCGCTGACCGGGGTGGGCGCGGCCATCGCGGCCGGGAGCCAGAAGTGGAACGGGACGATGGCGGACTTCGTCAGCGCGCCCAACAGCACGAGGACGACCGACACGGAGACGACGGTGCCCGAGGGCGGGTCGGCGATGATCCCGGAGAGCGAGGTCGTGCCCGCCGTGACCGAGAGCACGACCAACCCGGCCAGCATCGCGAGCCCGCCGGCCGTGGTGACGACGAGCGCCTGCATCGCGGCCGCGCGGCTCGCGCGCTGCACCGAGTCGTGGCCGATGAGCAGGTAGGAGAAGACCGTGGTCGCCTCCCACAGGACGAACAGCACGATGACGTCGTCGGCGACCACGAGGCCGTACATCGACCCGGCGAAGGCGGTGAGGACGCCGGCGAACCGACCCAGTCCGGGTTCGTCGCGGCCGAAGTACGACGCGCAGTAGACGAGCACGAGCGCGCCGACGACGGAGACCACGAGGGCGAGCACCCACGACAACGCGTCCATCCGGAGGGCGATCGCGAGGTCGAGCTGCGGCACCCACCCGAACCGTTCGGTGACGCCGCCGTCCAACGCCGTCCGGGTCTGCGCCACGGTGAGGACCGCGGCCGCTGCCGGTGCGAGGGCCGCCACGAAGAACACGCGGCGGCCGAGGACGGGGGTCAGGGCGGGGACGATCAGGGCGACGACCGCGAACGCGACGAGGACGGTGACCATCGGGCACCTCCTCGGGGTCGGGCTGCAGTCCGGCTCACTGGGCCCTCACAGCCTACGGAGCGTGCGATGTGGAGAACCTGAACGGCCGGACAGGGAAGCCGATCGCCGATCAGACCTCCAGCACCACTCTGCCCGCCGCCGCCCCGACGTGTCCGGTCCACGCCGCCCCGACGTCCGCCATCCGGGCACGCACCGCGTCGACCCGGACCGTGCCGTCCGCGATCGCCCCGACGATGCCCGGGAGCTCCGCGACGAACGCCTGCCGACCGACCGAGCCCTGGCCGCTCCCCACGATCGTCAGGCCGGACGCACGGAGCGCGGCGGACGGGATCCGCGCCTCCTGGCCGGCCGTCGAGCCGATCGCGACCCAGTCGAGCCGCCGACCGCGCTCCCCGCGCGCCGTGACGAGTGCCCGCACGACGTCCGCGGCCGGCTGCCCCCAGACGTAGTCGAGGACGACGTCGACGTCGGCCGCGGCGGTGCCGACCGCCTCGGTGTCACCGAGCGGGACGACCACGTCCGCGCCGAGCTCGCGGAGCGCGGCCAGTCGTGCGGTGTCGCGGCCGCTCGCGACGACCTGCGACGCGCCGAGGTGCTTCGCGACCTGCACCGCGGCGGTGCCGGACGCGCCGGTCGCACCGAGGACGAGCACACGGCTGCCGGGGGTGAACGCGATCCGGCGGCGGAGTGCGACCCAGGAGGACATCACCGGGTTGGTGCCGGCCGCGACCGCGACCGGGTCGGCCCCGTCCGGCAGGACGACGCTCGCGCGGGGGTCGACCGCGACGCGCTCGGCCATCGAGCCACGGGTGTCGCTGCCCACCGCGAAGTAACGGAGCGATCCGTCCGGGAACCGCCCGACGCCGTCGACCCCGGGGACCAGGGGGAGCGCGCCCACGCTGGTGTAGTGCGAGCCGTCGGCCTGTGACCGGACGCGGGGGTGGAGCCCGGCGGCCACGACGTCGACGAGGACCTCGTCCTCGGCGGGGATCGGCTCCGGGAACTCCTGCCACGTCGGGGCCTGGCCGAAGGCGGTGACGACTGCTGCGTACACGGCGTCCTCCAAAGATTCGTGTTACGAAGTAAATTAGTTCGCAACACGAAACGTGTCAACTAGGATCGCACCATGGACGAGACGACGGAGGACGCACTGCTCGTCGATGCCCTCGGCGAGACGGCGTTCCGGACGATGGGGGCGCTGACCGAGATCGCGGCGGACGCCGGGCTGTCCCTGACGCAGCTGCGCGTGCTCGCGATCCTGCGCGACCGCCGGTTGCGGATCGGCGACCTGGCGGAGTACCTCGGGCTCGAGCGGTCGACGATGACGGGGCTCGTCGCGCGGGCGTCCGCCAAGGGGCTGCTGGCGCGGGAGACGAACGCCGAGGATGCCCGGGCGGTGGACGTCGTGATCACCGACGACGGGCTCAAGGTGGCGCGGGCGCTCGAGGAGGCACTCCGGCGCGCGCTGCTGCCGCTGACGACGCAGCTGCCGGCGGACGACCGTTGGGCGCTGAGGGAGCTGCTGGAGCGGATGCTGCGCTGACGTCGCCCCGTGTCAGCGGCCGTGCGCCCGGGACGGGATCTGCGTCGCGAGTTTGCCCCCCGACACGTCGAGCAGCGTCCCGGTGATGTAGCCGGCGGCGTCGCTCGCCAGGAACACGAGCAGGTCCGCGACGTCGTCCGGGGTCTCCCACCGTCGGAGCGACAGCGTGTCGAGCAGCCGGTCCTGTGCCTCGGCCGGCATCGTCGCGAAGCCGTTCATCGCCGTCGGCACCATGCCCGGCGCGTACGCGTTGACGGTGATGTCCCACGGGCCGAGTTCCGATGCGAGCACGCGGGTGAACGCCACGACGGCCGACTTCGAGGCCGCGTACGCGGCGCTGCCGACGCTCGGCACGATCGCCGCGAAGGACGCCGCGTTGATGATCCGCCCGCGGCCGGCCGTCTGCATCACCGGCGCGACCGCCTGGCTCATCAGGAAGGTGCCGCCGAGGTTGACGTCCATGCACCGGCGCCAGTCGTCCCACCGGAGGTCGGCCACCGCCCCCTCGACGTTGATCCCGGCGTTGTTCACGAGCACGTCGATCGTGCCGTGCCGCTCGACCACGGTGCGCACGGCGGCCTGGACGGAGCCCGGATCGGCGACGTCGCACACGAGGTGCTCCAGCGGGGTGTCGGCCTCGAACGCACGGTCGAGCGCGACGACCCGCGACCCCTCGTCGGCGAAGCGCGATGCGATCCGTCGGCCGATGCCGCGCGCGGCCCCGGTCACGACGACCACGCGGTCGGTCAGGTCGAGGTGCATCGGGCGCTCCTGTTCTCGCGGGTCCGCGGCGACCCGCAATAGGCATACTATTCCCTCATGACCGACGAGCGAGTCCTCTGGATCACCGGTGGCGGCAGTGGCATGGGAGCCGCGAGCGCCCGGACGGCCGCGGCCGACGGCTGGACCGTGGTGGTCAGCGGCCGCCGTGCCGAGGCGCTCGATGCGGTGGTGGCGGCGATCCGGGCCGACGGTGGTTCCGCCCGGGCGCTCCCGCTGGACGTCTCCGACGACGGCGCGGTCCTGGCCGCGCGGGACGCGGTCCTCGCTGAGCACGGGCGGCTCGACGGCCTCGTCGTCGCCGCCGGACTGAACACCCCGCGGCGCCGGTGGGACGACCAGTCGGTGACGGACGTCCGGGCGATCGTCGACACGAACCTCACGGCCGTCGTCGCGGTCGTCGACGCGGCGCTGCCGGCGCTCCGCGCGTCCGGCGGCGTGGTCGTCGTGGTGTCCTCGTACGCCGGGTGGTCGTTCCAACCGGGCGCCGGGGTCGCCTACTCGGCGAGCAAGAGCGCGCTCGGGTCGGTCGTCCGCACGCTCAACCAGCAGGAAGCGCCCCACGGGGTCCGGGCCACGCACCTCTGCCCCGGCGACGTCGCGACGGACTTCCTCGACCAGCGGCCGTCGGTGCCGGACGCGGCCGCACGCGCGGTCATGCTGCAGCCGACCGACATCGCCCGCACCGTCTCGTTCGTGCTCGAGTCGCCCGCCCACGTGCGCATCGACGAGCTCGTCGTGAGCCCGGTGTCGCAGCGGTGATCTTCGACCGGGTGCTCGACGGGCTCGGCACCGCGGTCGTCGACGGCACGCTCCCCGCCGGACACACCGAGAGCATCGACGGGTTCGTCGGACGCACCGGGGCGAGTCGCAGCATCGTCCGCGAGGCCGTCCGCGTCCTGGTCGGCCTCGGGCTCCTCAGCGCCGGTCGCCGAGTGGGGCTCCGCGTGCTGCCGGTGACCGAGTGGGACGTGCTCGACCCGCGGGTGATCGGTTGGCGACTGGCGGGGCCGGACCGCGAGGCGGCGCTCGTCGAACTCCGCGCGCTCCGCCGGGCGGTCGAGCCCGCGGCCGCGGCGGCGGCCGCGCAGCGCGCGTCGGACGCATCCTGCGGAGACGGACCGGAGGCACTGCTCGCCGCCGCCGACCGCCTCGCGTCCGCCGCCGGTGCGGGGGACGCGGTCACGTTCCTCCAGGCCGATCGTGACCTGCACCGGCTGGTGCTGGCGCTGTCCGGGAACGCGATGTACGGACGGTTGCACCGGGTGGTGGGGCGCGCGCTGGACGAGCGGGCGGGCATCGGACCGGACGCACACGACGTGCGCCTGCACGCCGACCTGGCGCGGGCGGTCGTCGACGGGGATCCCGCCGGAGCAGCGGCGGCCATGTGCGAGATCATCGACCGCGCGACGTGACCCGTGACGAGGTCGCGGTCCACCGCCCGGTTCGGGGAGTCCGAGACCGACCGGACCGGCATACGCTGGCCCCGTGCCTGACGACGTGCCCCACCCCGCAGCAGACCGCGTCTCCTCCGCGGATCCCGTTCCCTTCGCCGACCTCGTCCCGGACCCCGCCGCGCTCGAACGGATCGCGACGGGGAGCACCTGGGCCGAGGGGCCGTGCTGGATCCCCGGAACCCGGACCCTGCGGTGGTCCGACATCCCGGGCGACCGGATCCTGCAGTGGCACGCGGACACGGGTGTCGTCGACGCGTACGCCGAGGGTGTCGAGTTCACCAACGGCCGCACCCTCGACCGGGACGGCAGCGTCGTGCAGTGCTCGCACGGGCGACGGCGGGTCGAGCGAGACCGGGACGGGACCGTCACCCCGGTCGTGGACGGGTGGAACGGTGTCCGGCTGAACTCCCCGAACGACGTGGTCGTCGCCCGGGACGGCACCGTCTGGTTCACCGACCCGGCGTACGGCATCACGCAGCCCCGCGAGGGGCACCCCGGCGAACGCGAGTACGGCGACCACTGGGTGTTCGCGTGCGGCCCGGACGGTGCGGACCTCCGACCGGTGGCGGTCGACGTGGACGAACCGAACGGGCTCGCCTTCGATCCCTCCGAACAGGTGCTCTACGTCGCGAGCTCGTCGTCCGACGAACCGGTGATCCGCGCCTACGACCGGGCCGGCGTCCGGCTGAAGAACGGACGGGTGTTCGCGCGGCTCGGACCCGACGAGGGGGTCCCGGACGGCATCCGGGTCGACGTGCACGGCAACGTCTGGTCGTCCTCGCGGGGCGGTGTCGTCGTGTTCGACCCCACGGGCGCCCGACTCGGCACGATCCCGGTGCCGGAGACCGTGGCGAACCTGTGCTTCGGTGGCGAGGACGGCACGACGCTGTTCCTGGCGGCGACGACCTCCGTGTACCGCATCCCGACGACCACGACGGACGGCACCGCTGCCGTATCCTGACCCGGCCATGCAGTGCGACTACTTCGACCGCGGGGTGTGCCGTTCGTGCACGCTCATGGGGCAGCCCTACGCCGAGCAGGTCCTCGACAAGGAGCTCCGGACACGCGAACTCCTCCGCGCAGCGAGCGACGCCGCACTCGACGCGACGGGCACGCCGGTCGCGTGGCTGCCGGCGATCACCAGCCCCGAGTCGGCGTACCGCAACAAGGCGAAGATGGTCGTCGGCGGCACGGTGCAGCGCCCGACGGTCGGCATCCTGGACCACCGGCGGCGCGGGGTGGACCTCCGGCACTGCGGCATCTGCACCCCGGGCATCCAGCACGCGCTCCCGGTCCTCGCCGACTTCATCGCGGCGGCCGGCCTCATCCCGTACGACGTCGCAGCGCGCCGGGGCGAGCTGAAGTTCGTCCTGGTCACGGAGTCGCCGGCGGGGGAGCTCATGATCCGCTTCGTCCTGCGCTCCGAGGGACAGGTGCCCCGGCTGCGGCAGCACCTCGATGCGTTGCGGACCGCGCTGCCGAACGCGCTCGTCGTCACCGTGAACCTGCTGCCCGAGCACAAGGCCGTGACCGAGGGCGACCGCGAGATCGTCCTGACCGAGCAGGAGACCCTGCCGATGCGGCTCGGCGCCGTGACGATGCACCTCCGTCCGCAGAGCTTCTTCCAGACGAACACGCACGTCGCGACGCAGCTGTACGCACAGGCCTCGGCGTGGATCGACGAGGTGTCGCCCGCCTCGATGTGGGACCTCTACTGCGGCGTCGGCGGGTTCGCCCTGCACGCGGCCCGTCCGGGTCGTGCGGTGACCGGGATCGAGACGAGTCGGGAGGCGATCCGTTCGGCGAAGCAGTCCGCCCGCGACGCCGGGCTCGCGGACGTCCGGTTCGCTGCCGACGACGCGACCGAGCACGCCCTCCGCGCGCGCCCCGGTGCCGTCCCGGAACTCGTCGTGGTGAACCCGCCGCGTCGGGGGATCGGCGAGGCGCTGTCGACCTGGCTCGAGGAGTCGGACGTGGAACACGTCGTCTACTCGAGCTGCAACCCGGTCACGCTCGCGAAGGACCTCGCGCGCATGCCGTCGCTCCGCCTGCGGCGGGCGCGGGTGCTCGACATGTTCCCGCAGACGGGGCACCTGGAAGCCGTCACGCTCCTGTCGCGGACCTGACCCGGGACGGACGGGAGGCGCGCATCGCGGCCGTCACGTGCCTCCAGGCCGTCATTGCCAGGGAATTGCCAAGGTGCCGTACCCGGGTACGACGCGATCACCATGCCCACGGCGATCGTCGCGTACAGGAACGCTGCCGGGGTACATAGCATTGATGGGTAGAACCGTTTGTCTCGGTTTGATAACAGTCAAGACTTTCCTATGGTGGCCGACCGAGGCGCCCCCGGCACGAGACCACTGCCCCCGGGAGCGCACCCCACAACGTGACCGCGATCGGTCGGGACGGGCAGTGGCGATCACGACCTGCCGGCGACGGCCCGCGATCCGTGGTCCCGGTGGAGCAGCAACCATGAAGAAGCTTTCCCGTACCCGCACCATCGTCGGCGGCCTCGCGTTCGCCGGCATCGCCGCGACCGGCGTCGGCCTCGCGGCAGCCCCCGCGAACGCAGCCTCCGGCTCGACCTGGGACGCACTCGCGCAGTGCGAGTCCGGCGGCAACTGGGCGATCAACACCGGCAACGGCTACTCCGGCGGCCTGCAGTTCAGCCAGAGCACGTGGCAGGCGCACGGCGGCACCGGCAGCCCGGCCGCCGCGAGCCGCGCGACGCAGATCGCCGTGGCCGAGCGCGTCCTCGCCTCGCAGGGGTGGGGCGCGTGGCCGGCCTGCTCCGCGAAGCTCGGACTGAGTGGCACGACCGGAGCCGCGCCGCAGGCCGCCGCACCGGCGCCCGCCGCACCGCAGCAGCAGGCGGCTCCGCAGCAGCAGGCGCCGCGGGCGGTCGCGCCGAGCACGACGCAGGCCGCGCCGAGCACCACGCAGGCCGCGCCGAAGCCGGCCGCACCGGCCAAGCCCGCGCCCGTGAAGACGAGCGGCAAGACCTACACGATCGCCTCGGGTGACACGCTCGACAGCATCGCGACGAAGCTCAAGATCGACGGCGGCTGGACGAAGCTCTGGGCCGCGAACACGTCGACGATCGACGACGCGAACCTGATCTACGCCGGCCAGGAGCTCCAGCTCCCCGCCTGATCGCTGCCGCCTGATCGCTCCGTCGATCCGACGACAGGACGCCCCGTGACCGATGGTCACGGGGCGTCCTGCTGCGCGGTGGGCGGCTACTGCGGGTTGTCGCGGAGCCACTCCGGCATGCCGTCGGACCGGAGCGCCCGGGACAGCGACTGCACCGCGAGGGTGTTCACGTTCACGATGGACTGGCCGTCCGGGGAGGTCCCGCTCCCGGCGGTGGGCATCGTGAAGGTGGTGAGGTCGGACGAGCGGACGTCGCGCAGGGACCAACCGAGTCCGACCAGTGTCGGGAAGGTCAGGCCCTCGTCGACGGACAGGTACTCGCTCGTGGCGGTCACGAAGTCCTGGACACGGCCCGGGTTCGCGATCGTGCCCGTCGACAGGAGCCCGTCGACGATGCCGCGCACGAACGCCTGCTGGTTCCGGACGCGGGTGTGGTCGGCATCGGCGAAGGAGGATCGCTCGCGGACGAACGCCAGCGCGGCGTCGCCGTCGAGGTGGTTCGTCCCGGCCACGTAGGAGTGCCCGCGTGCCTCGAACGCCTTCGGGGACCGCACGGTGACCCCAGCGAGGGCATCCGTCATGCCCGCGAACCCGGCGAAGTCGATCTCGGCGACGTGGTCGATCCGGACGTCGAGCAGCTGTTCGACGGTCTGCACCGTGAGTGGGATGCCACCCCACGAGTAGGCCGCGTTGATCTTCGCCGAGCCGTGGCCGGGGACGGGCACCCACGAGTCGCGCATGATCGACATGAGGTACACGGCCTTCCGGTCGGCCGGCACGTGCACGAGCATCAGGGTGTCGGAGCGCCCGCCGGCGGCGTGGTCGCCGTCCGGGTCGAGGTTCGAGCGGGAGTCCGAGCCGATGAGCAGGACGTTCTGCGCCCCGTCCGAGGCGGCGGGCCGGTCCCCGGTCGGGAAGGGGTCGGCGATGAGGTCCCGCCCGGCGTCGTAGCTCCGGGCCAGGCCGCCGACGAAGACGCTGACGACGACGGCGAGCACGGCGGCGATCCCGACGAGCGTGCCGAGGGTCGCGACGAGGCTCACGAGGAACGGGCGGCGGCGTCTCCGTGGCGCCGCGGCTGCTGCGGCGGTCGTGGCTTCGGCTGATCGGCGGGCGGCGCGGCGCTCGGACATCGGGACTCCTGCTGTCGGGTCGGTCCTGATACCGACACGACGAGTCTACCGCATGTGATATGTCAGACGCCAGGCCGCGATGTGCGGTCGGCGCCGCGCTCGAGCAACGCGGCGAGGGCGCTCCGGAGGGCCGGGTCGTCGGGCAGGACCTCCCGCTCGATGTGCCGCGCCGTCTCCCAGGTCTCGCGGCCGCGGTCCGTCACCGTGACGATGCGCCGTCGTCGGTCGGCCGGGTGCGGGGAGCGTTCGACGAGCCCGTCCCGTTCCATCCGCTCGAGCGTCCGCGACATGGTCTGCGGTTGGACCCGCGCGGTGCGGGCGAGGGTGTCGGCCCCCGTGGGACCCGTCCGGATCAGGATGTCGATCGCGATGAGCGCGGCGTGCGGGAGACCGATCGCCCGGAGTCGCTCGTCCCAGTCCCGCTCGACGGCCCGTGCGGCAGCGGACAGCAGGCGTCCGAGTGGCCAACCGTCCGGGGCTTCGTGCATGACCGGAGTCTACGGGCGGGCGTGGTGCAACCGACCGAGTAATCAGCATGCTGACGATCGGAGTACGCTCAGCGGCGTGCCCCGCTTCCTCCGCATCGTCCTCCCCGCGCTCGTCATCGTGGCCTGGCTCGCGATCGCCTCCGTCGGCGGTCCGTTCTTCGGCAAGATCTCCGAGGTCTCGACGAACGACCAGACCTCCTTCCTGCCGGCCTCGGCCGACGCCACCAAGGTGCAGGAACGCTCGTCGGAGTTCCGGCAGGCGTCCGGAGCGCCGGCCATCGTCGTGCTGGAGCGCGACGGCGGGCTGACGGCGTCGGACCGCGAGGCAGCGAGCACGCTCGCCACCGACCTCGCCGCACGCGACGACGTCCAGGGGGTCAGCCCGGCGATCCCGAGCAAGGACGGGGACGCCGTCGAGATCGTCGCCACGTTGACGAAGGCCGCTGACACCGGGGACGCGGTCACGGCGATCCGGACCGACGTCGACCGCGCCCTCCCCGACGGCGTCCACGGCTCCGTCACCGGTCCGGCCGGGTTCACCGCCGACCTGACCGACGCGTTCGCCGGCATCGACGGGCTGCTCCTCGGGGTGGCGCTCGCCGCGGTCTTCGTGATCCTCATCATCGTCTACCGCTCACCGCTGCTGCCGATCCTGGTGCTCGGTACCGCGACGTTCGCCCTGTGTGCGTCGATCCTCGTCGTGTGGTGGCTGGCGAAGGCGGGGATCGTCACGGTGAACGGGCAGGTGCAGGGGATCCTCTCGATCCTCGTCATCGGTGCCGCGACGGACTACGCGCTCCTCTACACGGCGCGGTTCCGCGAGGCGCTGCGCGACCACCGGACGGGCTGGGAGGCGACCAGGGCCGCGCTGCGGGGGAGCCTCGAGCCCATCCTCGCGTCCGGCGGGACCGTCATCGTCGGCGTCCTCTGCCTGCTGCTGTCCGACCTCAACTCGAACAAGGCGCTCGGCCCCGTCGCGGCGATCGGCATCGCGTTCAGCCTGCTCGCCGCGCTCACCCTGCTGCCCGCGCTGCTCCTGGCCTTCCGCCGGGCGGCGTTCTGGCCGCTGCGCCCGACGTTCGGCAGCGCCCACCCCGTCCTGACCGGGCCGGACGCCCGCGGGCTCTGGGCACGCGTGGGCCGGCTGGTGGCGCGGCGCTCCCGGGTGGTCTGGATCGTCTGCACGGTGGCGCTGCTCGCGATGGGCACCGGTCTCGCCGGGCTCGAGGCCGACGGCGTCCCGCAGAGCGACCTCGTCATCGGGAGTTCGCAGGCCCGCGACGGCCAGGACGTGCTCGCCGACCACTTCCCGGGTGGCTCGGGCAGCCCGGCACAGGTCATCGGATCGGCGGCGAAGACGCAGGAGTTGGCCGACGCCGTCACCGCGGTGGACGGCGTGGACAGCGTGGTCGCCGCGGCGAAGGACTCCCCCTCGGGCACGGTCCCGCTGGGGACGGACCGCACCGGCGGCGCGACGCCGACGGTGTCCCACGGCGACGTCCTGCTCGAGGCCACCCTCTCCGACCCGGCCGACTCCGACGCGGCCGAGCAGACCGTGCGCGACCTCCGGACGGCGGTGGAGCGGATCGACCCGACCGCCATCGTGGGCGGGGTGACCGCGACCGCGGTGGACACGAACGACACCGGCATCCGGGACCGCAGCGTGATCATCCCCGTGGTGCTCGTCGTCATCCTGCTGATCCTGATGCTGCTGCTCCGGAGCGTCGTGGCGCCGCTGGTCCTGATCGGCAGCGTGATCGTCTCCTTCGCGGCGGCGCTCGGGGTCGGTGCCCTCGTCTTCGACCACGTGTTCCACTTCCCCGGAGCCGACCCGTCGGTACCGCTCTACTCGTTCGTGTTCCTGGTGGCGC